>Ga0315334_10000147_pt1 | contig 46582 bp, 39 predicted proteins | sample M150034915metaG_FD_205555 | JGI IMG/M metagenome (GOLD analysis project Ga0315334, IMG submission 205555) | Ammonia-oxidizing marine archaeal communities from Monterey Bay, California, United States - M1 500m 34915 | ecosystem: Environmental > Aquatic > Marine > Intertidal zone | place: USA... | reverse complement strand
GACCGCTTTCCGGATCTCCACCTCGCGGTTGATCCAGCCGAGTTGGAGATCGCGAAAATGCCCGGCTGGCACCGGCACCTGAGTCTCCCCGTTGCCCTCGGATAGGGGTCGGCGATGGGGTGTTCTTCTGGCCCGCGTCTCCGTCGCCGATGAGTTCGGCACTTTTCTGGAACCCTGGCTCTGCGTATCCTGCAGTGGGATTCGCCTGGGCCCCTGGCGCCCGCCTTGCGCGATTTCGGTATGAGCATGTAGATTAACCAGATTAGGCTGGGTTCCGGTTCCAGACGCTTCCCCGGTCAGGTTCGGCGCCGGGGGAGGCCAGGTTTTCGAGGAGCTATCGGTGGCAGAAGGTCCGCACAGCGAAAATCCCATGCAAGAATTCGCCGATCTTCGCCGCGGCGCGGCGCCAGCCCTGTCGCCCGAACTCCAGGCCCTGATCGACCGCCGGGACCGCGCCCTGGGCGCGGGGTCGATGCTCTTCTACGACGAACCCCTGCATATCGTAAAGGGGGAGGGCGTCTGGCTGATCGACGCCGACGGCCGCCGCTACCTCGACGTCTACAACAACGTGCCCCATGTCGGGCACTCGCATCCCCGGGTGGTCGAAGCCCTGACCCGGCAGGCCAGTACGCTGAACACGAATACCCGCTATCTCCACGAGACGATTCTCGACTACGCCGAGCGACTCAGCGCCACCTTCGACGATCCCCTTTCAACCGCAGTTTTTGTGTGCACGGGCAGCGAGGCGAACGAGGTTGCCTTGAACATGGCGCGTCGACTCAACGGTGGGCGCGGCGTGATCATTTCGGATTGGGCATACCACGGCAATACCGCGGCCCTGCTTCAGACCTGCGGGATCATGCCCGAATCGAATCGCGGTCCAGAGGTCGAGACCGTGCGCGTTCCGGATCTCTACCAACCCGCATACGATCTGACCGGTGACGCACTGATCGATGCCTACGTCGACGAGGTGCGCCGGGCTATAGAAAAATTGGAAGCGCGCGGAATCGAACTCGCGGCATTCCTCGTCGATACAATCTTTGCCACCGACGGCGTGCCCGACGTGCCTCCGGAATACATTCGACGCGTCGTCGACCTCGTCCACGAAGCGGGTGGCCTCTATATCGCGGATGAAGTCCAGCCCGGTTTTGGTCGCACGGGAGATACCATGTGGGGTCACCAGCATTACGGGGTGGTGCCCGATATCGCGACCATGGGAAAGCCCATGGGCAACGGGCATCCCATTGCTGGCGTGGTCGCCACCGAGGAGTTGATTACCCGGTTGGTTTCCGAGCTCTACTATTTCAACACCTTTGGGGGCAATCCCGTCTCGTGCGCGGTGGGGATGGCGGTGCTCGATGTGCTCGAAGAAGAAAACCTGATGGAGAATGCCCGTCAGGTCGGTGAGTACCTGCGCGGTGGTCTGCGCGAATTGGCGCAGGAGCACGAGCTGATCGGAGATGTTCGCGGGCGCGGCTTGTTCAACGCTGTCGAGTTCGTCGAGGATCGTGAATCGAAGAAAGCGGCTGGAAAGAAGACTCGGCAGATCATGAACGCCATGCGTCGCCGGGGTGTATTGATCGGTCTCGATGGCCGCAGGGGCAACGTTCTCAAGCTGCGTCCCCCCATGCCCTTTTCCCGGGAGAACGCCGACCAGTTGGTGGAGACCCTGGGCGCGGCGCTTGGGGATCTCTAGATTGAGCGGTTCTCTCGCTGCCTTTGGCGGGATGATCTTCTGAAAAGTCAGGGGGTTAGGCAATGAACCTTGAAGAATACTCTAGCTACGATGCCGTCGGATTGGCCGATCTCGTTCGCCGCGGGGAAATAAGGCCGGCTGAACTCTGGGCGTTGGCTGCCCAGGCGGTCGAGACCGTCAATCCCAAGTTGAATGCGGTGCTCGAACTCTTTTCGGCTCGGATTGAAGGTCTCGACGAGGCCTCGATTCCTGAAGGCCCCTTTCGGGGAGTTCCCTTCCTCATGAAGGATGTCGGGGCTGCGGAAGCGGGACGCAAGCAGGAGTGCGGAAGCCGCATGCTGGCGGGGATCGTCGCCGAAGAAGACTGGGAACTCATGCGCCGCTTTCGCGCGGCGGGACTCGTCAATATCGGTCGCACGGCGTGCCCCGAGTTTGGCTTGACCTTTACCACCGAGTCGGTGCACTCGGGAATCACGTGCAACCCCTGGGATACCGGGCGGATCGCAGGGGGGTCGAGCGGCGGAGCCGGCGCGATGGTGGCGGCCGGCGCGGTGCCCATGGCCCATGCCAACGACGGCGGCGGCTCGACGCGGATCCCGGCGGCGATCAACGGGCTCGTGGGTTTGAAGTGTTCTCGAGGCCGCGTCAGTCTCGGCCCCAATTTCTCCGACCTCTCCGAGTTCCTGGTCTCCGAATTCGCCGTGACCCGAACCGTACGCGACACCGCCGCGCTTCTGGATGCTGTCCAGGGCGGTGCGCCGGGTGAACCTTTTCTCATGCAGGCTCCCGCGCGTTCCTATCTCGATGAACTCGCCGACCCGCCGAGGAAATTGAAGATCGCGTATGCGCCGGGAACCTGGCTCGGGCAGCCCATCGACCCCGAGCCGGGTGATGCCGTCCGGAGGACTGCGGCGCTCTGCGAGTCTCTCGGACACGACGTCGAAGAGGCGGCACCAGAAATCAACGCCGAAGCTTTCGTCGAATCGTTCGGGTCTCTCTGGTCCATCGCGCTGGTTGCGAACGTCGAAGCAATTTCTCGACTTACCCAGCGCCCGATCACGAGCGATTTCCTGGAGAAGATCACCCTCGTCATATACGAATTCGGCAAGGCAAAGTCGAGCACGGCCTACGCCGAAGCGATCGCCGCGGTCGATCAATTTGCGCGGACGCTGGGCAACTTCTTCGAGCAATACGACCTGCTCCTGACACCGACCCTCGCGAAGGAGACGCCCGCCACCGGCCTCTATGGGCTGGACCGCGATGGCTCCGATTTCCCTGGCTGGCTCGCGGAGGCCATCGCGGTTATTCCGTGGACGCCAATGGCCAACCTCTGCGGAACCCCGGCGATTTCCCTGCCCCTGGCCATGAGTCAAGACGGGCTTCCCCTGGGGATGCACTTCATGGCCGGGATGGGCGACGAGGCGACCCTGCTCGGACTCGCCGGGGCACTCGAAGAGGCCGATCCCTGGATCCAGCGGCGGCCCGCCGTCCGTGTGGAGGCCTGAGATTCGTGGCGAGCGCATCATCGATGGTTGGCCAGGTCTGGCCGACGGCGACAGGGGCGCCCGGGTGAAGCGCGACGACGAATTGCTGTATGCGGTCACCTCGAGCGCACTATCCGGGAGTTCGTTCGCTACTCCAGTGGGAGGATGACAGCATGAAGCGAAACGCGGCCGAGCCGGTGATGTCCTGGCCCTCGCGTGATGACAGCGCAGCCTTGAATCCGAGGCCCATCCCCCCGGCGATGGAGCCCGGTTGCCGATGAAGCTCTCCGAATACGCAGACTGCGATGGGATCGGCCTGAGCGAGGCACTGGTTCGGGGCGAGATTCGCCCGGAGGAACTCGCCGCCACCGCGGCCGAGGCCATCGCGGCCGCCAACCCGGCGCTGAATGCAGTGGTGGAAACCTATGCGGATCGCATCGAAGGTCTCGCAGGAACCGCCCAGGGTGCCGGGCCCTTTCACGGCGTTCCCTTTCTCATCAAGGACATAGGCGATCACGAAGCGGGAAGGCGCTGCGAGATGGGCAGCCGGCTTTGTGCCGGAAGAGTCTCTGGACAGGACTCCTTCTTCATCGAGCGCGTGCGCGCCGCGGGCTTCAACACCATCGGCCGCACCAATGTCCCCGAGTTCTGCGTGGCGGGCACCACCGAGGGCATGCTGCACGGCAATGCCTCTACGCCCTGGCGCCAGGGGTATTCGGCGGGTGGGTCCAGCGGCGGCGCCGGAGCGGCGGTGGCTTCGGGGATGGTACCGGTGGCCAGCGGCTCGGATATCGCGGGCTCCATCCGTATCCCCGCCTCGCTCTGCGGATGTCTCGGACTTCTCCCTTCGCGCGGCCGGGTCTCATGCGGCCCCGGCAACGGGGAGCAGGGCTACGGGATGAACCAGAGCTTCGTGCTCACCCGCAGCGTGCGGGATGCGGCCGCGGCGCTCGACCTCCTCGGGGTTCCCATGCCCGGCGATCCCTTCGTGATCCCCCGGCCAGCGCGCTCTTTTCTCGAAGAATCGCGACGTCCGCCTGGGCAGCTTCGGGTGGCCTTCTGGAATCGTCCTCTCCTGGCGGGCGCTGCCGTGCATGCCGAGACGGCTGCGGCCGTCGAGGAAACGGCGCGCACCCTCGCTGCCCTTGGTCATTCCGTGGAGGAAGCTGCGCCGGTCTACGACGCCGATGAAGGGCTCGATGTGCTCCGGGCGCTCTGGTTTGTCGGGTATGACCGCGCCATCGATGCCCTGGCGGAGGAGGCTGGACGCGTCGTGGGGCCGGAGAGCCTGGAACCCGCCACCCTGGCCATCTACCGGGCCGCCCAGGCAACAGATCCCCTGGAACTGCTCGAGGGGCTGGACCAACGCAATACCATGACCCGGGCCCTGGGGCGATTCTTCTCCGACTACGACGTCTGGCTCACGCCCACCACCGCCCAGCCCGCGGAATCTTGGGGCCGCTACGATCAGAATCGAGCGGGCGTGTCCGCCGAGGCGTACCTGCGACTCACCGAGGAGCCCGTCCAGTTCTGCCTGCCCTACAACGTTTCGGGGTGCCCAGCGATTTCGCTCCCCTTGGCCCAGACCTCGGATGGCCTGCCCATCGGCATCCAACTCGGGGCGCCCCACGGCGAAGAGGCCCGGCTTCTGTCGCTGGCCACACTGCTCGAAGCCGAGAAGCCCTGGGCCCAGCGCCGCCCGCCCCTGCACGTGGCGCGTTAGGCGAACGTAGGCCTTCTCCGCGCCCGGCCGGCCTTGTCGCGCTTCGGTTTCGAATCGAGTGCGAGTCGGCGTTTAGCGCATGGGCGATCTTGTCGGCATCGACTCGGAGGCGCGCGACCGGCGTCGGCGGGGAGGTGGAGGATCAAGACCTGGGCGGGGAGGTAAACAGCGCCAGGAATACCGAGAGGACGACAGTGGTCGCACCGAAAATCAAGACGGGAAGGTAGCCCCCCGCGTCAGCCAGGAATCCTGCGATGCCGGGACCCAGCATTGCGCCGATGCCAATGGCCGGAACCGAGAGAACTACGTATCGGCCGTCACTGTCCAGGCTGGCGATTTGTGCCACGCTGAACGTGATTCCGCTGCCTACCGAGAACATGACTACGATGGTGCCGGCGGCGTAGAAAGCGAAGCTTCCGGATTGAGCGAGTAGGACGGTTGCGACCAGAAAAAGCAGGCACGCGGCGACGAAGGGCAAGATATTTCCCCATCGGTCGCCGAGAAAGGCCGCGGTGGCCGAGCCTGCGACAGCCGCCACCAACGTGACCGATAATAGGGAAGCCACCGCGCCCGCTTCGAAGCCAGCGCTTTGACCGATTCTCTCGGCATAGGCCCAGATCGTGGTCTGGCCCCCGAAGAAGAGCAGGCATGACGCGAGAGCTGCCCAGATTCGGGAACTCCCGGCCGTGCTTGAGTCCCCGGGTCCGGCGGGCTTTGCCGATGCCTGGGAGGATGGCTGCTTGTCCTCGGATCCGCGTTCTGGGATCCAGTAGAAAGAGGGCGCGATAACCAGCAGGGCCAGCACCATGCCCCCGATCAGTCCCTTGAATCCGTAGGAGGCGATCAGGGTGGAGGGCAAAACGAGGAAGAGCACGGCGCCGAGTGCCGCCTCCGCCGACATCTTTACTCCGTACCAGCGCGTGGGATTGCTCGTGTCCCCGATGGCCGTTGCTGCCAGTCCGTACAGGGTGCTGAATGCGCCTCCGGCGAATGCGGCACTGACGCACATGAGGCCGAAGTTTTCGGAAGCGCCCATCAGGGCCAGGGCGGCGATGGCCGCTGGGGTCGCCACAGCGGTGACCGCGCGCCAATTGGCTCGCCGAATCCAGAAGAAAGCAGTGATCGTCAGGACGTTGTAGCCGAGAAAGAAAGCCGCGCTGAGAAGCCCGACCTGGATGGTCGTGATGGCCAGACCGTCCTGGGCCATGCCCAGGATCATGGGGAGCAGGTTGTAGAACATGGCGCCCGCCGCGCCCATGGCGAGGGCGGCAAAGATTACGGCGGGTCGATCCATCGGGTTGCCCGGATGGCTCACGGATTTGCGCCCCAGCAAGTCACCGGGGGATGATAGGGGGGCGCTTTCGTGCATTCTTGATATTTCTGACTGATGGGACGCCGGGTGAGGCAGGGGGTCGGATCTATCATGCAAGAGGACAGAAATATCATGCTGGTGAGGCGGTCGAAGAACTAGAATTTCCCGGGTTGGGGTTCTCTCGGTTACCCGGACGATCCGCATGGCAGGTGAAAATCATGAAGACATCCGTTGAGTTGAATTACCGCCTACATCATCTGTGTATCTACGACGACAAGCCGCGGGAGAATATGTGGCCCTACCTGCGCTGGCATCACGGGGTGACAAACTATTTTTCGGGCAACGTATTCCATGTGACCGGAGAGGGTCATTCCGACTACACGTTTCTTGGCTGTGGCGGTCACGCCTACCAGTTGCAGATCGAAGCGCCGCCATTTCAATTCCCCTACGAGCGCCAGTGGTGGTCGGACCATGGCCGCGGTTATAACCATATCTGCTGGTGCACGACGGATGCGAAGGCATCCATGGAACAATTGCTCGCGAGCGGCGCCACCGAAGTGATGCCCTTCGAGGAATTCCCCACCTATGACGGATTCGTGGTGCACGATCCGGAAGGTCGCTGGGTCGAAATCATGGAGTACACGGACGATACCTTCCGTGTTCAAGAATTTACCCACGCACCGTCTGGGGAGTGTGGGTTGGAGTTGATTGGGAACGCCGAGGTATGCGAAGACCTCGATGCATCGGTCGCCTGGTACCAGGACGTGATGGATATGCGTGTCCTCCAGGAGTATGGACAGAACTCGGAGCGAGTTGTTTATCTCACCGATTTCGATCACGATGCGCAGACTCGCAACACCGTATTCGTCCTTCAGAACGCGCGTCATGATTTCGAGCGTGAGCACCAGTCAAAACACGGTCCCTATATCAGCGCGTTGATCTACCAGGCGCGGGATGTGGCTCGGGCCTGGGAAGATGCCACCTGGGCCGGGATGACTCCGCTCCAGAAACCCGAGATCGACCCGCTGACAGGGGCATTGACGGGCTATTTGCAGGAGCCTTGCGGCGCCAATGTCGTGATGCTTCGAGAGCCCTTTTCGGGGCACTCAAAATCGTGATCCTGGGCTTCGCCCACGCTGCCATCGTCGTGCCCGACCTGTCTCTCGCGACAGATTTCTACTGCCGCATGTTCGGCTTCACGCTTCACTCGCGGCAGGACTGGGCCGACGAGCCGGGAATCGACAAGGCCATCGGCCTCGAGGCCTCCGCCGCCCGGAGCGTAATGCTGGCGGGGCACAACTGTTATCTCGAACTCTTCGAGTATTCCGCCCCCTCGCCCGGAGAGAGCGTGCAGTCAGGGCGGGGCGACGGACCCCTGGCGCATGATTCTGGGATTCGCCACCTGGCCTTCCTCGTCAGGGACTGCCGCCGAGAATATGCCCGGTTGGTCGAACTTGGAGGCAAGGTCCTCGGAGAACCCATCGCGAGTGAAACGGGTAAGCTGGTTGTCTATGCGAGAGATCCATTTGGAAATTTGATCGAGTTGTGTGAACCCGAAGAGTCCGAAACCTTGGACCGACTCCGGGGCGTAGTTGAATCAGACCGTTATGAGGGCGAAAAGTGAGCCATTCACTATTTGATCTTACGTCTCGAACTGCTTATGTCACCGGCGGGGCAGCGGGTATTGGATTGGGAGTCGCGACCGCGCTTCGAGAATCAGGGGCGGAGGTTGTGATCGCGGATCGAGTCGATGCAACGGCTCAAGCCGATCGGATTGGCGCGCGGTATTTTCCCGTGGACGTTGCCGAGGAAGCCAGCGTTCGTGAGTCGTTGAGAATGGCAACTGAACACCACCAGGCCAAACTCGATATCGTTGTTCTCAACGCCGGAGTCGGGGATGTGGGCCCGACCCTCGAGAACACCGACCAGGCGCTGATGGAGAAAGTGATCAGCGTCAATCAAAAGGGCGTGATACACGGGCTGAAGCATGCCCCCGGCTCCATGAATGACGGCGGCAGCATCATCGCTACGTCTTCCATGGCCGCGCATATTTCACTTCCTGGGGGCGGTGTTTATTCGTCCACGAAGCGCGCGGTGAACAGTCTGGTGGAGACCTCGGCCATGGAACTCGGGGGAAGGGGGATTCGGGTCAACTCGATTTGCCCGGGATATACCGACACAGCCATGGGGAGCGGTGAGGAGGGGGCCGTGCTCTGCGAGGCGTTTACCGCCCTCGGCCGGATGGCCAATGTCGAGGACCTCGTGGGCGTCTTCCTCTTTTTATCCTCAGACGCATCCCGCTACATCACAGGACAGGCGATCAAGGTGGATGGGGGCTGGGATTGTGGTCCCACCGAAAAACTCATGGAGCTCGTGACCGGTTCCTCTATTGCCCCTTCCTGAGTCCTCAGCCTGGCCGGGATTTCCGGGGGGAATGCCCGAAGTAGAGTTTGTAGGCCCGACTGAACGCAGCGGCTTGCGAGTAGTCGAGCAGGTACGCGATTTCCTGGACGGACAACGAGGTGACCTCCAGGTAGTGCCTCGCCAGGGTCATTCGCACTTCGAGAACGACCTGCTTATACGAGGTGCTTTCCTTGTAGAGCCGCTTGCGCAATTGGCTGACCGATAGGCGCAGTTCTCCGGCGGCCTCAGCCAAGGACAACATTTCCCGCCCCGCACGACTGACAAGCAGGCGCTTGGTTGCTTCGGCGAAGCTCGTCATCCGTGTCCCCGTGCCGATCACGCGCTCGCATATCGAGGCGCAAACCGCCGCGGCATCGCTGTTGGCGGTGGTGACCATCATTTCGAGCCATTTAGCCGGGAATTGGATTTCGCTGTGGTCGGCATCGAATTTACATGTTCCTGGGAAAGCCTTTTCGTATTCCCCTCGGTAGGCTGGCTCTGGATAACCGAAGCGGCACGTGACTTGCGCGTAGTTGACTCGGTCTCCGAGCAGCGCAGAAAGGATTTTGCAGACTCCGGCGAGTTCCTCGCCGATATCGATGTATTCACCGAGATGGTTGAGGAAGGGAAGTTGGCGGACGATGGCCCAGCGGCTGTGCTCGAAGAGTTGCAGCTCGTAGCGTTCGGATGTGAGATCGTGGTACTTGACGGCGATTTCCAGCGCCTTGCCCACCGTGCCGCTGGACGTCATCGCATAGCCGATCAATCCGAGATCCAGAAGGTCCGATTCGTGGTACATCTGCAGGGTGACAGCCGGAAAATGCTTCTTGGCGTGGAGTTGGGCGGCGGCCAACTGATCGAGGCGGATCAACCCGCCCCCGTCGGGATCGCCCAGCGGAATATCGGCCGCTCGCAGGGAGCGGGTGTACACGCCGGGGTCCTTGGGCCCGAGAACGTGCTCGAGCCGGTGGAGCCACCGCCTGGCGATGCGGCTCTCCTCCCGTCTGCGTGCCGTAGCGTCCAGCTTGGCCTCCGTGGGGATCTCAGCTCGTCCTCATGCTGCGGTCAGATCTGTATAGCAAAGGATCAGAAATATCATTTAGACCCGATCCTTGACCCCATAGAATAGGTCTCTGCTCAATCCCGGCGCGTTTTCCCCCGGGTTCGGGGGCCTGCCCAGGGAGGAATTGAAATGAGAGTCAACCGAGTGCTGACTATTCCGGAGCCGGGAAAGGTCGAATTCGTCGACCGAAAATTTCCCACGATCAATGCCGGATATGCGGTGATCGAGACCGAGATCGCGCCCATTTGCCTCGAGGGCACTCGGATCTGGACCAAGCACGAATTCGAGTTCCACGACGATCCCGGTCATCTCGGGCACGAGGGTGTCGGCACGATCGTGGAAATTAATCCGGGTTCCGATTTCAAGGTCGGCGACAGGGTCATTGTCTTTCAAGGAGATCATTGTGGCCGGTGTCATTCCTGCCGCAACGGTCTTTCCCCCACCTATTGCGATGCCAACGTTCCTGAAAGGGGCGGCCGTGCGTTGCATGGCATCGAGGAAAAGAATTCCAGTGATTCGGGCGGTTTCGCCATGGCGAGTCATCGCATCGCCCCGGTGGCGAATCTCTACCCCGTCCCCGACGATGTTTCGTTCAAGACCGCCGCAGCCTGTAACTGCTCATACGGCGTCGGTTTCAGCAACCAGGAATTGATGGGCGTTCGGCCGGGTGATAGCGTGCTCATTGGCGGGGTGGGATTCATCGCCATGGGCCACGTCGTCAGCGCGCTTTATCGCAATGCAACCGTCATTGCCCTGATGCGCAATAAATATCGCGAGGATCTCCTCCGGAAAATGGGGGTTGAGCATTTTGTCGACCCCGACGACCCGGATTGGCTCGCCCAGGTCAGGTCACTGACTTATGACGGACAAGGCGTGGATCATGCTGTAGATGGTTCAGGAGTGGCCTATTACCAGGAGAAGCTTCTGGCCGCAATTCGGACCTATGGTTCGATGAATTTTTCGGGCCACACACCGAATCAAACGTTCCAGTTGCATCCGCTCCAACACGTGATCGATCCGGCCATTAGCATGACTGGCCAGCATGACGTGAGATCCATTGATCGAGAGCATCTGGTGCGCTCCCTGCGTGATCCTGAAGTCCAGCGGATGATTGACGTCATGGTTACTCATGAGTTTCCCATGTCTCGAGCGGGAGAGGCCTTCGAGATCCAGGCGAGCAAGAAGTGCGGGAAAATCTACCTCTACACGCAGCAATAGGCCGAGGGTCTGAAGGGCCCGTGGGAGGAAATTCGTGGAATCACTGGTAGGAAAGCGAGCGCTCGTCACCGGCGGCACATCGGGAATCGGGCTGGCGGTGGCCAGGAGTTTTGTGGAGTCGGACGCGACCGTTTTCATTAGCGGGCGAAGGCCCAATGGTGATGAAATAGCCGGGTCCATTGGAGCGCACTGTCTGCGCGGCGATGCCTCGGAAGAAGAGGATGTGATCAGAGTGCTGGATCTTGCAGCGACCGACGGGAAGTTGGACGTGGTCGTGATCAATGCAGGGATCGCCGAGGACGAAGGAAGCGTCGAGACAGTATCGAGCGAGAGTGTTCGGCGTATTTTCGAAGTCAATTTATTCGGGGCTTTCCTGATGCTGAAATATGCACCTTCCAGAATGAACGACAACGGTTCGATCATCTGCACGGGATCGGTTGCCGGGTCGGGCCTCACTCACGCGGGAACGGGGGCCTATGCCGCCAGCAAGGCGGGGATTGCCTATCTCGCCCGCTCGAGCGCCATCGAGCTCGCCGAGCGCGGAATTCGCGTCAACTGCGTGTGCCCGGCGATGATCGCAGGGACGGGGATGATGACCGAGGATGATGGCGGTGAGGAATCCCAGTTCCTTGGAGCCCTGACTTCCATGAACCGGATGGGCCGCCTCGACGAAGTGGTGGGCGCGTACAAGTTCCTGGCCAGCGATGGGGCCAGTTTTATTACTGGGCAGGAAATTCGGGTGGACGGCGGGGCGAGCGCCGGAATTGGTATGCCTGTATTTCGCGCCTTGAGCGGGGAGGTAGCGTGAGTCTGTCGAAAGAGCGGAAGGTCACGCTATTCACGAACCTGGTCAGGGCAAGCCACTTCGACCAGATGATGTATAGGCGCATGCTGCAGGGAAAGTTGATCGGATTCTATCATCCGGGAGAGGGTCATCTTGCCCCGGGAGTCGGAGCTTGTTCGTTCCTGAACCAGGATGACAACCTGAACCCGCATCATCGGGGTCACGGCATTCCTCATATGCTGTCGAAAAATATTCCGATCAAGACCTACCTCGCAGAACACACGGGGAAGACGACGGGCTGTTGCCTTGGGCGCTCGGCCTTTCATTTCAGCTACCCGGATCACAAGGTCTACCAGATGTCGGGGTTCATCGGTCACAACTTTTCACCCTCGGTAGGATGGGCCTGGGCGGCAAAACGACGCGACCAGGGCCAAGTGGTGATGAACTGCTCGGGTGACGGCTCCTATGGTCAAGGGCGCGCTCACGAAGCCATGCTGATGGCAGCCAATTGGAACCTGCCGCTGATCTTTTTCTGTGAGAACAATGGCATGTCGATTTTCTCCACATCCATGGAAATGCATCCGACTGACCACATCTCTTCCCTGGCGGCGGGCTACGAAATCCCCTCGGTCGTGGTGGACGGTCAGGATGTTTTCGAGGTGGCGGAAGCAGCGCTGGGCGCAATCGAGCGTGCGCGAAATAATGGGGGGCCGACCTTCGTCGAGGCAAAATGCCTCCGGTTCAAGGAGCACGATATCGGCACCCCCGACCTTGATGGCTGGGAGGAGCGCTCCGGAGAACTGCACGAACTCATGCGCGAGCGCGACCCCGTCTTGCTGGCTACGAAGAAGATCCTCGAAGCCGGCACCCTCAGCCAGTCGGAGGTCGATTCGGTGCACGCAGATGCACTGGAGGAAGTCGCAGAGGCCGAAAAATTCGCAGATGAGAGCCCAATTGCCCGGCCGCCTATCGATGAATTACTCGACGCAGTTTTTGCGCCCTGAACACCAGGAGACCAAATGCGCCAGATCACACTGATCGCGGCAATCAGGGAAGCCATCGAAGAGGAAATGCGCGCGAACGAAGACGTCTTTCTCGTGGGGCAGGACGTTCGCGGCGGTATTTTTCCGCACACGAAGGACCTTGTGAAGGAATTTGGTCCCGATCGAATTGTCGACACGCCCATTGCCGAAAGTGGCATGTATGGCGTTGCCCTGGGTGCCGCCCAGGAAGGAATGCGTCCGATCGTCGATTTCATGTTTGGTGGTTTTTCCTACGTGACCTTCTCCGAGGCTACGGTCAGCACGGGCCAATATCACTTCTTGCACGGCTCCCAGGCACCTTTGCCCCTGGTCATGACTGCTTCCGTGGGTACTGGTCAGCGCCTTGCGAACGATCATGCCATGAGCATTCACGGAACCTTTGCCCATCATCCGGGTATCAAGGTCGCCATGCCCTCAACGCCCTATGACGCCAAGGGCCTTTTCAAGGCCGCCATCCAGGACAACAACCCCGTCATGATTCCCTGGCATATGGGCATCATGATGGAGCGAGGTGATGTGCCTGAGGAAGAGTACGTGGTGCCGCTGGGAAGTGCCGATATAAAGCGCACTGGTTCGGACGTTACGGTCTTGGCAAATAGTCTGCAGTTGAAGAACGCCCTGGAGGTTGCAGATAAGCTGGCGGATGAAATTGATCTCGAAGTGATCGACCCTCGCTCCTTCGTTCCCTTTGATCTCGACACCGTGTTGAAGTCCTTGGAGAAGACAAATAGGTTGGTGGTGGTCGATGAGGATTGGGAATCTGGCGGCTTCGCAGCCACGGTCTCAGCCCGGGTGATGGAGAACGGCTTCGATCTTCTCGATGCTCCGGTGCTTCGCGTCACCATGCCCAATATGCCGGTGCCGGGCGGCTACATGGAAGAGTATGTGGCTCCCAATCCCGAACGGATCGAAGCGGCTGTTCGCGAGGTCTGTGCCTAGCCATGACTCTGCCCTACGAGATGCCCAAATTGGCGATGGCGATGAACGAAGGCACCCTCAACGAGTGGCTGGTGCCCGAAGGCGCCCGAGTGAATGTGGGCGACCCCATCGTGGTTATCGAGACCGAAAAGGTTGCCTACGATTGCGAGGCACCAGAAACCGGTTATCTGCACCACATTCTCCCCGAAGGCGAGACCGTGCCGGTGGGGACTGTGATCGGGGTTTTCTGCGAGAGCGAAGCCGAGCTCAAACTTGCCCAGAAGGATTCAGGCGCCGGAGCGCAGCCAGATAGACCCACGCCGACTTCACAGCCGGAGGAGAGTGCTCCTGCGCTGGCTGAAATCGCGATTCTGGAACTTGCCGGGGCAAAACCGGGCGGGAATCGCATAGTCGCATCTCCCCTGGCGAAAAAAGTCGCCTCAGACCATCGAGTCGATCTTTCCCGGGTTTCAGGGACTGGACCCGGCGGCCGAATCGTCAAGCGCGATGTCCTTGCCGTGGCGGAATCGAGCCAGGTCTCGGAGTGGCCCGCCCCGCTTCCCGCGCAGGATGCCGGGGTGATCGCCCGAATTCCGATGAAGGGGAGGCGCCGGGCCATCGCTACCCGGATGAGCGAAAGCCTGGAACAGACGGCACAGGTTTCCGGGCACTACGAGGCTGATATCACCCGGCTACTCGAGATGCGAGCGAGGCTGGTAGCTCGGGCCGACAGTCTGGGCACCCGGGTTTCGGTGAATAGCCTGATCATCAAGGCGATCTGTACAGCTGTGAAGCATGTGCCTGAGGTCAATGCCTGTGTCGAGCAGGACAGTGTTGTGATCTACCGCAACGTCAATATTGGGCTGGCGGTGTCCATGCCCGACGCCGGGCCCTACGAATCCAGCCTGGCGGTTGCGGTCTTGGACGACGTGGACCGTATGGGCCTCGTGGAAATCGATCTGCAGATGAAGTCTCTGCTTGATCGGGTTCGGAACGGAAAGGCGCTTCCGTCGGATTTTTCAGGATCGACGATTACTCTCTCGTCGACGGCAGGGATCGGGCCTCCGGGAATGACATCGACCCCCGTACTGAATTGGCCGAATGTCTTTATCGTCGGCCCTTCCACGCCCATCGAGAGGCCGGCATGGCACGAAGGGAAGCCTTCCCCCCGGATGATGCTGCCTGTCAGCTACACCTTCGACCATCGCTCCATCGATGGAGCGCCCGTGGCACGGTTCAATAAAGCGCTTTGCGAGGCGCTTACTGATCCGGAACTCATGCTCGCCTAGGCCGATCGCGCGATCATCGAGAAGCGATCACAGGAAGAGGGGTGAACGGGGCTCGGTCGCCGTCGCTCAGCCGGCGATGGAGGCGAGCCCGGCGGACACGGACTCGACGATCTTGTCGGCGTCCATACGGTTGAGAATCAGCGGCGGGCTGATGAGAAGGATATTGCAGCGGCCCGGGATCGTGTTGCCGTTGCGGCCCAGGACCACCCCGTTCTCGAAGGCATGGGCAATGAGTCCCGTGACCCCGGCTTCCCGAAGCGGCTCCTTGGATTCTTTGTCTTCTACCAATTCCACGGCATTGAGCAGACCCATGCCCCGGATATCCCCGACGTGGGGGTGCTCGCCGATGACAGCCTGGAGTTGGCCCCTCAGGTATTCGCCGACATCCCGGGCGTTCCCCGCGAGATCCTCTTCCAGGGTGATCTCCACAGCTTTTTGCCCCACCGCAGTCGCGACGGGGTGTCCGCCGAAGGTATTTACCTGGCGGAAATGCGAAAGATCGCCGGGCTCGCCGATGAAGGAATCGAAGATTTCTTCCCGGGCCACCGTCGCCCCGATGGGCATATAACCGCTCGCCAAGCCCTTGGCGAAGGTGATGATGTCGGGAAGCGTGTCGAAATGGGAATGTCCGAAGAGGCTTCCCGTGCGGCCAAAGCCCGAGACAACCTCATCAAAAATCAGGAGGACTCCGTAGCGGTCGCAGATTTCCCGGACCCGGGGCAGGTAGTTGTCCGGTGGAATCAGGACTCCACCTCCGGAAATGATGGGCTCCATGATGACGGCGGCCACGGTGTCCGAGCCCTCGTAGATGATGGTTTCTTCGATCTGGTGTGCGCATTCTTCCCCGTGCTCTTCGAGGGTCAGTTTTGGGTGAGCTCGATAGGGGTAGGGCGGCATCACGTGAACGAATCCCGGCGGACCGGGTTCGTAGCCGATTTTTCGTTCACCCTGGCCCGTGGCGGCGAGGGCACCCATGGTGTTCCCATGGTACGCGCGGTAGCGCGAGATGATCTTGAAGCGTCGCTGGCCACTGGTGCCCGCCTGGAGATGATACTGGCGGACCATTTTGAAGGCGGTCTCGTTGGCCTCGGAGCCACTGGCGGAAAAATAGACATGGCCTTTGAAGCCGAGTAGTTCCTGGAGAGTGTTGGCGAAGACTGCGGTGGGTTCGGCCGTAAGAGTTGGGTTCAGGTAGGGGAGCTTGGACATCTGGGCCTGAGCCACATCGGCGAGTTCCTGGCGTCCATAGCCGACATTCACGCACCAGAGTCCGGCCAGGGTATCGAGGTAGCTCTTTCCGTCCTGGTCGGTGAGATAGCAACCCTTGCCCTCCACCATGAAATGGCTGGGCTTGCCCTGGAGGTTCCGGTGCTGGGTGAGCGGGCGCCAGAGCTGATCGGGGAGGGGTTTCGAGTTGGAATCGGACATGGAAAGGGTCTCCGGGGTGGGGCCGGGCTCGGCCGGGTCGGAAGAATTGGTGGCGGAGTCTGATCAGACGCCACCCTCATCCAGTGGGCGGGTCGGGGTCATTTATTTTAAGGGATTTGCCAGGGAGTTCACAAGGGACGGATTGCGGTCCCAGCCCAGCCCAGCCCAGCCCAGCCCAGCCCAGTACCAGGCGAGAGCGAGCCTGGGGGCTCGAATTCGGGGCTCAGGATCCGAGATAGTGATCCGACCAGAAGAGCGCGAGTTCGATGACGTCACCGGTCATTTCGACGGAGGTCAGGGTCTCGCTCCGTGTGTGCAGCCATCCCAGGCTGATCAGATGTCGGGCCATGATCAGCGCGGGCAGGTGGGCCAGGTGACTTTCGGGCATCGATGCGACGCGGCGGTAGCCTTCGAGCCAGCTTTCCCGCATGGCCTCCACGCCGTCTTCGCCGACATCGAAGTTGAGCAGGGTGGCAAGATCGTAGAGGCGCCAGCTGTAGCCCGAATCGTCGAAGTCGATCACCATGGGCGATCCCTCGTGGACAAGCACGTTTTCGGGCATCAGGTCGGCGTGGATCAACCCGAAACGGTCCTCGCCCTTGCCGAATTCGATCAGCTCGGCCCGGGCCCGCTCCCGGGCTTGACTCAGCTGCCGGATGCCGTCTGACGAGAGACCATCGAGGTCTTGGAATCGCCCCCAGATCGGATCGGTTCCGAGCAGGCCGTCCTCGTCCCACGCTTGTCGGACGAAGCCCTTCGGCGGCTTCCAGTGGCGGGCGTGCTCATGAATCCGGGCGTTCAGTTCACCCAGGAGCACGAGGGTTTCGAGGGATTCGGGATTCGAGTGCTCACCCGGCTCCCAGATCTGGAGATCGCAATCCCGGGAAATGGGTTTGCGGGGATGCTTCACGGTCTGCACGATGCGGCCGTCGGTCCCGCTCACTGGAATCGGCGTGCGGATACCCGCTTCCCGCAGCGCTGTGACCCAGGCGAACTCCGATTCGATGTTGGCGTGGGTCTGGTAGTCCTGCCGGTGCAGCCGCAAGGCGTAGCCCGAGCCATCGGCCTCTTCGACGCGAAAGGTGAGGTTCTCCCTGTGGTTGATGAGTTCGATCGGGGAGTCGCCGGGGAGGCCAAATTGCGGCAATGCGGCTCGGGCAACCTGGGTGAGATCGGACGCCTCCCGGGCGAGGAATTCAGCTGCGGTCCGGGCGCGTTCGGTTTGTTTCTGATGCGCCATTGGCAATGACTTCCTCGTGGCTGTGTGGCCGTGGCCGGTCCGGGTTTGCCGATCGGCAGGCCAATAGGGCGAAGTTTTCAGTGAGGTCCGGTCAGGGGTTGGCGCGCGAGCGCGATGGGCCCCTGGATTCAGTCAGGGGGGAAAGGGGGGTAGTCGTGCGCCCTCAAGTTTCACCCGGGCGCGGCCCCCATCGAGTTGGACGACGATCAACTCTCCGTTCCTCAGGATCGTCAGGGGAACGTACCCATTTTGCGGCAGTCCATGTTCTGCCCAGTTCAGGGCGCTTCGATCGAAAATTCGTTGGCCGTCCAGGTCGAAAATCTGATCCCCGGGCTGAAGGCCCGCGTTCCATCCAGGCGAGCCTGCCGGAACTTCCATGACAACGAGGCGATTGTTCCGACCCGTGGCATAGAGGAGAGCGTCGTAGCCGTCCTCTCCAAGGGAGGCGCGGATTGCGTCCCGCTGGTCGGCATCCAGGTTTCGAAACGATTCGGCGCGTTCGGCGTCGCTCGAGAGCGCGTTGATCTGACCCGGAATCGGATTGGCCCAAAGATCGAAAATCTCGTCGACCCGGTCGGGATCCATTCCCAGCTCTTCGAGGGCATGGGCATCGAAGGCGTTGTGATCGTCGCGCCTCGGGAACTGGGCTGTGCCCTTCCGGGTTCGGGGTCCGGCCCGGGTTCCACTCGGGGTTCTCGAGGCCGAATCCGACCGACCGTCAGGGATCGGGGAAATACCGGTCTCTGGGCTCGGGGCAGGCTGGCGTCCGCCCGGGTCGAGGTTCGTTCGAAGGGGCTCTGGCGCGGGTTCGGCTCGCGGCTCAGGATTTCGGACGAGGCCCCTGACGGGTTCTTGGTCTTCCACGGCACTCTCACGGTCCGCTGCGGGGGTCCGTTCGGGGGACGACCCGAAAAACGCGGCCCCGGCCAGCACGGCGAGTACGACCAGGCCCATCGCCCACCTCGATGCTGGATCGATTGAATTCATCCGGAGGCTTCACCTTTATCAGTCGCCACGGATTTCCGCGGTGACCGCGATAAGAACACGGAATGCTACGGGGTTTTCGTCTTTCCGGCTTAGGGAATGGGTCTCCCCGCGCCTGTCTCGGGCTCCACAAATTCAGCTTGTCAGAAGATCTAAAACCCGTTATAAGTTGGGTTTTAGCACCGAGCCTTCCGATTTTCACCCAGCCCTCGTCCCCGGAGCCCGGCAGCGATGACCGGGACCCGGCCAGGGAGCGGGGGGTGGACGCCGATGGGTTCCCTTCCTCGGAGCCCGTCGTCTTGTTCTGGCAGTCGGTCCCGGAGCCGGGTCGCTGCGATAGCTTTTCGGTGCGGTATTTGCGGAAAGCACTGAAGATTGCAGGTGGGAGCGGCGACTTTGAGTTCGACCAAGGATGCGGGATCGAGCCGGATAACAGTCGATACGGCACCCGGCCGTCAGGTGATCGGCAAGCGAAGGAATACATCGCGTGTCCAGGCCCGAGGAGTCGTTCGCCGAGAAAAACTGCTCGATGCGGGGCTCGAGTTGCTTGAATCGACGCCCGTAGAGGAGCTGACGTTTCGTCAGGTCTGCTCGCATGCGGAGATGCCAGAAGGATCGGCGTACCACTTTTACGCGAACAAATACGATCTCCTCACGGCGCTTGCGGGTCGCTTGAGCGGTCTCTTCATCGAAAATCTTCGAGTTCCGATGCCCGAGGGTCGGCCCCGGGACTGGCAGGATCTCGCGGATCTCATCGTGGAGCGAGGGGCCGAGGTGTACACCGCCAACCCGGCAGCGATACAGCTCTTTCTCAGCCCGCGTGCGCCAGCCGAGGTCAAGCTCGAGGATCGTCAGAACGACCGGGTCGTGAGCGCTTCCATGAGTCGGCTCTTCGAAGAAAATTTTGTCATGCCCCAAATCCAGGCCAATCACGACATCTTTTTCTATTTCATTGAGATCACGGACCTCATCTTCTCGCTCTCGATCTCTGATCACGGCGAAATTACCCCTGAAATGCTGGAGGAGTCCAAGCGGGCGGGTAAGGGCTACCTGGCGACGTACCTGCCCCCGCAATTGCCCCGTCAGAACCAACGAGGAGAAGCGCGATGAGCGAAGACTCGGTTTTGCCGCCCTCGTTGCCGGATCTCAGGGTAGACGGTGACCGCCTCTGGCAGAGCTTGATGGAAATGGCGCGTATCGGCGCGACCGCTGCCGGCGGTTGCAACCGCCAGGCTCTGAGCGATGAGGATCGAGCGGGGCGAGATCTGTTCAGCGAATGGTGCCGGGAGATCGGATGCGAAATTCGCGTTGACCGCATGGGAAATATCTTCGCCTGCAGACGCGGAGCGAATTCAGAGTTGCCGCCTCTCCTGGTGGGGTCGCACCTCGATACCCAGCCGACAGGCGGCCGCTTCGACGGCGTTTACGGAGTCCTGGCGGGCCTGGAGGTGTTGCGAACCCTGCACGCCGCAGACCACCCGACGAAGCACGACATCGAGTTGGTGGTCTGGACAAACGAAGAAGGCGCGCGTTTCTCGCCGGCGATGATCGGCTCGGGGGTTTGGGCCGGAGCTTTCAAGATCGAAGATGCCCACGCCATCGAGGACAAGCAGGGACGGAGCCTGGGCGACGAACTTGCACGAATCGGCTACGCGGGGGAAGAGAAGGCTCGGGCCAGGCCCATGACAGCGGCCCTGGAAGCGCATATCGAACAAGGTCCGATTCTCGAGGACGAGGGGCACCAGATCGGTATCGTGGGTGGAGTTCAGGGGATGCGCTGGTACGACATCACCGTTGAGGGTGAACCGTGTCACGCCGGGCCTACGCCCATGCCCATGCGGAAGGATCCGTTCATGGCCGTACCGGCCATCATGGCCAGAGTCTACGCGCTGGCCGAGAAATACAAGGACTCCGCAAGGGTAACGTTCGGCGATATCAATGCCGATCCGGGCGTACGGAATACGGTTCCCCAGAAAGTCATCTTTACCCTGGATATGCGGCATCCCGACCAGGCGATCCTTGATTCCATGGACGCAGAATTGCGGAGCCTGGTGGAACAGGAATGTGCGCCCAAGCGCTTGACCGGCAGTGTCCGCGAGGAATGGAATTCGCCCGCCGTCGTTTTCGATTCCCGTTGCGTCGACGCCGTGCGACGATCGGCTCATGGGCTCGGAACAAAGTCCCTGGAGATGGTTAGCGGCGCGGGCCACGACTCGGTCTACGTTTCGCGCGTGGCCCCCACCGCGATGATTTTCGTGCCCTGCGAGGGCGGGCTGAGCCATTGTGAAACCGAAAACGCCAACCCAGAAGATCTGGCGGCGGGATGCGATGTCCTGCTCCATGCACTGTTGATCCTCGATGAAGGATGACCGCAGTGGCATCTGTCGGCAGCGCGGTTCTGCAAGGCGAAATATCAGGGTGGACCGTTCTCGTCGTGGGATTCTTCGGCAGCCTGATCGCGCTTCCGGGCGCCGTCCTTGTGGGTTTCACGTTCCTTGCTGGCTCTGGCCGCGGGATGAATGGTCCCAACGATTGTGAATTCGAGAGGGGAGTAGAATGCCCAGCTTGACGGGCAAGAAAGCGATTGTGACCGGCGCCGGTCACGCCAAGGGCATCGGGCATGCCATCGCCCAAAAGTTGGCTGCCGAGGGGGCGGACGTGGCCGCCGTGGATCTGGCCTCTTCGGCGAAGGGGCTGGAGCAGACCGCTGCGGCCGTTCGCGACCGGGGTTGCCGGGCACTGGCTCTGAACGCGGATGTTCGCTCGACCGAAGAGGTGGAAGCCGTGGTCGAGGCGGTCCTTGGAGAATTTGGCGGGGTCGATATCCTGGTCAACAACGCTGGAATTGGCATCGGGTCGGAAAATTTCCTGGAATTGACCGACGAGGATTGGCTGGTGACCCTGGATGTCAACCTGCTCGGTGCCATGCGATTTTCCCGCGCGGCGCTTCCCTCGATGTGCGAGGCGGGCGGTGGGTCGATCATCAATATCGCTTCTCTCTGCGGGCTTCGGCATATCCCGCCGACGCCGCCTTCCTATACGGCCTCGAAATTCGCAGTGGTAGGGCTCACCAAGGCAATCGCCATGGAATTCGGTGCAAGCGGCGTTCGCTGCAATGCCATTTGTCCGGGCTCGGTGGATACGCAAATGCGGGATACGGTGATGGAGCTGATGGCGGGCGATTCGGGGATGACCCATGCCGAGGCCGACGCCGAAGAAAGGGCAACCATTGCCCTGGGCCGCCCTGCGGATCCCAATGAAATCGCCGAGACCGCGGCTTTCCTTGCCGGGCCCGGTGGGAGCTATATCACCGGCGCGGCCCTGCCTGTGGACGGGGGCATGGGGGTCGGTCTCTAGCGTAGGCGAGTGCACCAAGACCTGGTCGCATGGATACGAATACAAATGGCCGAAGGGGTTGCGAGTCGGCTGGAGAGGATGGGTAGCCATGGCAGCGAAGATCAAGAAATGGCCGGCGGTTTCCGAGGACCGCCGCAAGCGGTACGAGGACCTTTTCAAGAACTCTGTCAGCACGGACGGCGTCAGCCCGGAGGTGCGCGCGCATATCGAGCGCATGGGTGCGATGGCGGGGCAGGGCATCGAGGTCATCAGCGGCCTCAACAAGGATTATCTCGGCGCCTTTCACGCGCCCTTCTCCAGGGAGCTCCAGGAGGCCGACATCGCGATCATCGGCTCGCCCCTGGAAAAGGCCGCGCCCATGAACGCCTCGCATAAATACGGCCCCAGCGAGTTGCGAAGGCTCTCGAAAAATTCCATGGGGACCATGGAGCCCTGGTTGGATGGCTATGACATCCCCTTCGATCTCTGCCGGATCATCGATTACGGCAATATCGACACCTACGGCCAATTCGACCTCACTGACGAAGTGCTGCAATTGATGGAGACCTACACAGAAGCAGTGACGCGACACGGCGTGACGCCCTTTACCTGGGGGGGGGATCACACCGTGAGCTACCCGCCAATTCATGCCTTGGGTGAGCGCTACGGGCCGCTGGGCCTGATTCATTTCGACGCCCACTACGACCTCGTTACCTATGCGGACTTTGCCTACCCCTATCATTCGGGGAGCCAGTTCACGAGAAATATGGCCGAGGGAAATCTCGACCCCGAGCGGATGATCACCATGGGGGTTCGCGGGCGAATGTCGCCCCTTGTGGGCGGGCACGTCGAGAATTTCGGCAACACCGTTTATTCCGCGGATGAGGTCTACGATTTGGGGGCCGAAGCCATTGCCGAGAGGGTGATCGAAGTCGTGGGCGATGGACCCGTCTATTTCACCCTCGATGCGGACTGCTTCGATACCGCCTGGAGTACCTCGAATTCCGCTGTTGAACCCTTCGGCCTCAGCAGTCGCCAGGTTTGGGACATCATTCGGCGGGTGCGGGCCTCGGGGAAGGTCAACCTCGTGGGGGCCGACGTGGTGGAATACGCGCCCTACATGGACCCGAGCCAGGGAGACGGATACACCCTGGCGGGGATCAGCTGGAAACTCCTTTGCTGGCTCGCCGATTTGACGGCGAAACGAAACGGAGAGAAAAGGCCCACCGAGTGGCCCCAGGCCTTCGGCAAGGTCTCGCTCTGAAGGGCGCGGACGTCTTGCCGGAATCGATCAATGGCGTGAATAGGAGATGACGTGTCTGAAGACAACGGATCCGTGACCGACCCCCTGAGCATTCGTGGCGGACGTTTATTCATCGATGAGTGCGACGCCGCGGCGCTCGCCGAGCGTTTCGGGACGCCGCTCTTCGTAGTCTCGGAGAAGAAGATCCTCGACAATTACCACAGGTATGCGTCGGCTTTCGAGAAGTGTTGGCCCGAGGGCAGAGTCCGCGTCATGGCGTCCATCAAGGCCAACCCAATCACTGCGGTCGTGAAACTCCTCGCCCGGGAAGGGGCGGGCTGCGACACCTTCGGCGCGGGAGAACTCGAACTCGCTCTTCGCGCGGGCATCGACCCGGCGAAGATCGCTGTCAATGGATCGATCAAGAGCCGAGCCAGCATTCGCCGTGCCGTCGAATTGGGCCTGGACGTGATTCTCGACAGCCCGGCAGAACTCGAATATTGCGAGGAAGAGGCCGCCGATCTTGGTATCCGCTGCCGGGCCCTCTACCGCGTCAAGCCGTGGTTGGGCGATCTCGATGAGCCTTCCGATTTCTTCCCCGAGCGCTCGATCCGAGACATGACCCAGACGGCCAAATACGGCATCCCGAATTCCGAGTTGATGGGGATGCTTCGGCGAAGCCCAGAACTCGAACACGTGGATTTCGTCGGCGCCCATATGCATATGGGACGTCATAGCAAGAAGGCGGATGTCTGGGAGAAGCTGATCGAGTCATTCGTCGAGCGGATCGCAACGATTCGTGAGCATCTGGGCGGCGACTGGGCGCCTTCCGTCGTGAGCTTCGGTGGGGGTATGGCGGCGGATGCGGATCTCGAATCGCGGGTGACGGTGACGGATTACGAAACCCCCAAAGCGACGGAGTACGCCGAGTTCATCACTTCGGCGTTTCGCGGGGCGATGCGGGGGGCAGAATTCGACACCCGGGGTATCACCATCGAGATCGAGCCGGGTCGAGCACTCTTCAACGACGCCGGCATTCACCTGGCCCGGGTGCACAACGTCAAGCACGAGACCGAGAACCTCGAGCGGCGCTGGGTGGAAACGGATACCTCCGAGTGCTTTCTGTCGGTGGGCAGCTTGAATCTGACTGCGCCGTTCCCGTACCGGGTCGCCAACAAGGCCGACGCCGAGAGCACCTGGAAGGCCGATATCGCGGGGATCACCTGCAACTACGAGTGCCTGGCCGAACAGGTGCCGCTGCCGCCCATGGAGGCCGGGGATGTCATCGCCTTCCTCAACACGGGTTCCTATATCGAGGTCTATGGGTGCAATTTCAACGGCCTTCCTCGGCCCGGCGTTCTGTTGGTCTCGGGCGCTGAGGCGGACATGATCAAGCGGGCCGAGTCCCTGGACGAAGTCTTCGCCCGGGACATCCTGCCCGCGCGCCTCGCCTAGAGAAGAAGCAAAGTCCCCCAGGGGCTTTCTTGTTCCTCGCGAAGACTTGCCTCCGTTGCAGATTTGAATAAACTCAAGTTATATCGAGTTAACGATTCGATCCCTTCACTCGTCGAAGAAGGGGCATATGAAGGAGGTAAGAACCCGTGCACTCCCGCGAGAACGACGCCTGCGCCCTTTGGAAATTGGATCTCGACCATCTGATCCACCCCTATACGGATTTCGCAACTTTCGGTCGGCAGGGCAGTCAGATCATTATGGAAGCCGAGGGCATGCACGTGACCGACTGCGCAAACCGGACCCTCCTCGACGGAATCTCGGGCTTGTGGTGCGTCAATATCGGCCATGGCCGACCCGAGATGGCCAAGGCCATCTCAGACCAGGTCCTCGCGATGGACTACTTCAATCCCTTCGGGCATACGACCAGCGCCCCGGCATCCGAGTTGGCGGGCCGGTTGGCGCAACTCGCCCCGGGCTCTCTCAACCATGTCTTCTTTGGATGCGGCGGTTCGGAGGCCAACGATCTGGCCATTCGACTCGTTCACTACTACTTCAACCGGTTGGGCTTGCCCAAGAAGAAGAAGATCATCTCCCGGGTCGATGCCTACCACGGATCGACCTATCTCACGGCCAGCCTCACCGGAATCGAATCGACCAAGGTGGGTTTTGACGCCGACAATCCGCTGGTTCATTACGTCTCCGCGGCGAATTGTTATCGCATGCCGGAGGGAATGAATCCTTCGGAGTATTGCGATCACCTGGTGACCGAATTCACCGAACGTATCGAGATGCTGGGGCCTGAGAACGTGGCGGCCTTTATCGCCGAGCCCATCATGGGCGCAGGAGGGGTGCTGATGGCACCTCCCGGCTACCACCGAAGGATGCAGGAAGTCTGCCGCGCCCATGGAATTCTCTACATTTCGGACGAAGTCGTCACGGCATTCGGGCGCCTGGGTGAAATGATGAGTTCAGAATCTCTCTTCGAAGTTCAACCCGATGTGCTCTGCCTCGCAAAGGGGCTGACATCGGGTTACCTGCCCCTGGGTGCCACGCTCTTCTCCGATGATTTCTACGATGTGATCAGTACCCCCCAAAGCGAGAATGGCCAGCTCTCATTGGGATACACCTATTCGGGGCACCCGGTTTCGTGTGCGGCGGCCCTGGCCAATATCGATATCATCGAGGAGGAAAACCTCTGCGAAAACGCCCGCGCAGTTGGTCCCATCTTCCAGAAGAAACTCGCTGCGCTGAAGCGGTGCGAGATCGTCGGTGATGTCCGGGGCAGTCACTTGATGGCGGGGATCGAATTGGTCGAGGATTGCGATGCGAAGAGAGGGTTTCCGGCCTCGGTGGAGGCGGCGAGTCGGGTTGCGGCTCGTTGCCAGGAAATGGGCTTGTTGGTGAGACCCATCGGAAACGTAGTCGTGCTCTCGCCGCCCCTCATCATGACCCAGCAGCACTGCGACGCGATCGCCGACATTCTTGGGGCGAGTCTCGAGGCGGTGCAAGCCGATCTCCAATCAGAGGGCCTGATTCCCGCTACCCTTAGCCGCAGTGATGACGAGTTGGTCGCGTTTTCCTGACCCCGAAGGGCTGAATGGAACCGGGCATGGCTGAACACTTTTCGCTCGAGAGCAAGGTCGTCATCGTGACCGGGGCCGCTCAGGGCATCGGCCTCGCGATTGCAAAGCGTCTCGCCGAGTCGGGTGCTGCGGTCGCCGGGGCTGACCGTCAGGAGTGCGGCGACGAGATGTCGAATCTTGGAGGAGCTTTTTTCGAGACGGATGTTTCGGATGAATCCTCGGTGGCGAAGTTGGTGGCCGGAGTCGTTGCGCAATTTGGAAGGATCGACGCGCTGGTCAACAACGCGGGCATTCATCGAAGCTACGACGATTTGGCAGTGGCCACCCCAGAGGATTTCGAGGCCTGTTTTCGAGTGAACACCCTGGGCGTCGCCCTGGCAACCAAGCATGCGGCGTCTCGAATGGCAGAAGGCGGGTCGATCGTGAATGTGGCCTCCGTCGCCGCCTCCATCGGGACCCCTGGTCTGGCCACCTACGCGGCTTCCAAGGGCGGCGTGGTCAGCCTGACCCGAGTGGCCGCGGTGGAGCTGGCGTCGCGAAGGATCCGGGTGAACGCCATCTGTCCGGCTTCCATTGCGAGCCCCATGGCACTCAAGGACGATGATCCCGAGGGCGCGGCTCTGCTCGAGGTGGAGCGACGCTCCATTCCCCTGGGTCGGATCGGAACGCCCGAGGACGTGGCCGGCCTGACGCATTATCTCATCAGCGAAGAGAGCGCCTTTCTCACCGGCCAGGCCATCAACCTATGCGGCGGACTTTCGGCTGGCCTTTCGATGGCGCTCTGGGAATCCCCTTCGGACTGAGTCCGGCCGGGGCCATTTAGAGGAGAAGGCGTTCATGGCCGAGCAGGACTATACGGTTCGACAAGAGGATCCCGATTTTCTCGAGTACTGCTATCGCCGGGTGTGGCTCGCCATGGGGGCCAGCGAGGAACATGCCGAAGTCATGGCGCATTGCATCTCCTACGGCGATCGCTTTGGCAAGCTGACCCAGGGCATGGGGGTTTTCGAGGTTTCGATCCTCATGGCAAGCACAGGGACCATGGACATGAAAGCCCGGCCGGAGATGGTGGATAGCGGAAAGAACTGGGCTGTCTGGGACGGCCAAAAATCTTCGGGACAGTGGGCCTTTACCCTGGCCACGGAAAAAGCCATCGAACAGGCCCGGGAACACGCCATGGCCATCGCCATGGTGCGCGATTTCAACGACGCCGGCGCCTTCGGGGTTTATATCCAGCAGGCAGTGGAGGCGGGGATGATGGCCATGGCCACCAACAACAGCCTTCCCCTGGTTTCACCCTGGGGCGGAATGGAGAATGTGCTCTCCGGGGCACCGTTCGCCGCCGGCGTACCCGGGGGCGAGCACCCTCCGATTGTGAGCGACGTTTCCATGGTGGACGCCCACGACGGAGATATCTCTGAAGCCTACTACCAGGGCAAACCTCTGCGGCGGGGAGCGGTTCTCGTAGATCCTTCCACGGGGGAATTGACCGACGACCCCGGCCCCTACATCAAGCCCATGGACGAATACGGACGAGTCACGGACTGCCTTGCACCGACGGTATTCAACGAACCTCGAACCTACGCGTTGAACGTATTTACCGAAATGCTCGCGAGTTTCATCGTGCCCGGGGCCCGCCTGTCCCCGGAGATACTCGGTCCGCCCTCGATCTGGCTCGAACACCAGGATGTGGCGCTGACCGCCGGCGGAAGCGTGATCGTCATCGACCCCTCGCATTGGATGGACATCGAGGAAATGAAGGGGAAGGTGGACCGCTTTGCCGGGGCCGCCAAGGCGGCCAAGCGGAGGCCCGGGGTGGACGAGATCTTCCTCCCCGGTGAACGCGGAGCCCGGGCCGCCCGGTCAGGCGGGCCGGTGGGGATTCTTCCGGCGCACTGGGAATCCTTCGGGAAGATCGTCGAGCGGGCAGGGCTCACCTGGGATGTCTTGAAGGCCGGCTGGAGAGATGAACAGAGCGCTTAGGATCCATGCCGGCGATTATTCTGTCCGGGTTCTGGGCGAGCAAGCGCCGCCCGGTTCTGCTCGACGCCAACGGGCCGCGTTCAGTTTGAGGAGGCCGGGCGGATCGGAATTCGGCGCAGCACGAAACGGAAGCCTGCGAAGCCGAGCAGGCTCGCTCCGCAGCCGAAGAGGTAGATCGGGAGAAAACTCGACTCGGCCTTGAGGGCCCCGGCCAAACCCGGGCCCGCTGCTGCGCCCAGGGCTGCCATGGCGGGAACGAGCATGACGAGGCGTTCGGCGCCCGCTGCCCGGGTCGCCAGGGCCTGTTGGAACGGAAAGGCGAAGAACCAGCTTCCATTGACGAGGAGCACTCCCGCCCCGTAGGCAAAGAGCGAACTGCTTCCGAGCCAGAGGGCAATCGCAACCCCCAGGCCGACCAGTGCCACCGCGTGGGGAAGGGTCTGGTTGCCCCGATCCCCCTTGGCTGCCGCGGCGAAGGCCGCCCCCACCGAGACGACCAGGGAGAGGCCGAGCACACCGCCAATCTGGCTCGGGGTGAACCCGTGCCCCACGCCCAGCCGTTCTACGAAAGCCCACACCCCGGTCATCCCCCCGGTGTAGAGGCCGAGTGCACCCAACCCGATGAGCACGATTCGGGGATCAGCAGTGGCCGTTGCTCCTGGTCCCGGGCTTTCGCGGAGTTCTCCCAGGGAGGGGAATGAGGGGACGAGCGCCAATGCGAGGAACGACAGCGAGCCCAGAACGATCGCCACGCCCGAGAAACCCCATTCCGCCACCACCGAGCCCGGGAGGAAAAAGAGCAGGGTTGTCCCCAAAAGGGCTTCCGCAGCCATCTTCAGGCCAATCAGCCGCTCGGGGTTCGGGAGCCGGGCGATGGCGGGGTAACCGAGTCCGTAGACGGTTCCCAGGGCGATCCCGCAGGCGGCGACCAGAATTCCCAGTTCGGCGAAGCCCTCGACGAGGGGGATCGAGCAAAAAAGCCCCCCGGCGGCGAGCAAGGCGGCGGCCAGGGTTCTCCGCCAGGGCCAACGGTCTACCCAGAAGAAGCCCGCGGCGATCATGATCGCGTAGCCGCCGAGGTAGGCGGACCCCAACAGTCCCAGTTGGCTGTCGTTCAGGTCAAAGCTATCGCTTGCCGCACCCAGAAACAGCGGCAGAATATTGAAGACTACGGCCCCCACGGCTCCGAGGACAACGATCCCTGCCTTGGCTTTCCAGCCGACGACTCCGCTTCCAGCGCTACTCTCGTTCCGTCCGGTCATCGCCTGGCCCCCCCCCTGAGTGCTCAATCGATGGCATAGCCCAGGGCGCGAAGCTGGTTGAGCTGCATTTCCCCGAGTTCCACGGTGGGTGTCTCGTTGCCCCACGGCGGGTCGCGGCTTTCAATATACGCCTCGATCTTGCCTCGGAGTTCGTCAGCCTTCTTCGGCATCCGGGAAACGATATTGCGTTCCTCCCGGGGATCGGTTTCGAGATCGTAGAGTTCGCTTCGTTCGGGGTGCGTTGCGCGGTGGATGTAGCGAAAGCCGTCCTGTGTTATTGCAATCACGTTCCGGGGTGCCTCCTCGGTTCGTCCCCAGGTCTGGTCGATTTGGGCGAAGATCGCATCGGCGTCTCTCGGATCGGAGTCCGATTCGGATGCTGCCATGATCTCGTCCATGAGCGAGCGTCCGTCTGGATCGGTGAGGCCGGGTAGTCCGAGGAGGTCAAGCAAGGTCGGCCAGATATCGACGTTTGCCGTGCGCGACTCGATGACCAGGCCTTCTTTCAGCTTGAAGGGAAGACTGATGATGAAGGGCACATGGGTGGTCGGGGTGTAGACGTCCTTGGCGTGGCCCTCCCGGCCGTGCTCGCCAAACGCCTCGCCATGATCTGACGCGAGAACGATGATCGTCTTGTTACGCAGGCCACGGGACTCGAGATCGTTGATCAATGCGCCCAGAAGTCGATCGGAGGTGTGGATGGCGTTGTCGTAGGCGTCGGTATAGCGGGTCCCGAAGAGAGCGGATTCCTTGTCGTAGAGATATTGATGAACGTCCATCAGATGGAGATAGAGGAAGAACCGGGCCCTGGAATGGGTGCGGAAAAATTCGCTGGAGGAACGAATTACGTCGATATCCGATCCTTCGAGCTTGATCCACGGATTTTCTTGCCGAACAGTCGCTTCGATGGGTTTCGGCTGAGGCCGGTGGTAGGTCTCGAATCCCTGGCTGAAGCCGAAATTGGGCGCGACCCATCCGTTTCGCCACAGGGCTGCGGTTCGAAAACCTGCGTCCCGAAGAATTTCGGCTGGGAGCTGGGCATCCGGGCTGACCGCGTGCTGGTAGCGCAGGACCCCGGTCCTTGCGGGGTAGAGGCCTGTCCAGAGGGATGCCATCGAGGCCTTGGTCCACGAGGACTGCGAAATGTGATTCGCGAACCGAATTCCGTCTTCGGCCAACTTGTCGATGTTGGTGCTGGTGTCGCGTTCGTATCCGTAGCTTCCGAGCCGCCCCGCCCGGAGAGTATCGACCAAGATGAAGATCACGTTGAGGTCGCTGCGGTCAGCGAGCTCGGCAATGGACTCGAGCGAGGCTTCGTCGCGTGAGTCGTTCTCAAGCCGGACGTCCAAGGCCAGATAAGCGGCAAGCATGGCCACGCCCACGGCGATGTAGGCGAAGAAGAAAATCCGGTTGCGCTGCGACATTCCGGGAAAGTCTACCTTATTTTGGCGGGACGAATGAGCGAACCGGGCCCGTGATCGGAGGCATGTCGCGTTATTCGCAGTTCAGGCACTCTCTCTTGGGACAGGTAGTGCGTGCGTGGTCGTGGAGACGATATGACTCGGGCCGCGTGCTTTGCTCCTTGTCGGAGCGGCCACGCGGCCCGAGTTTCTTCGATGGGCTCTTTGTGCCTGTTTCAGCCTAGTCCTTGCGCTGGCTCCGTCGCCGTAGGAGCGGAAACCCGATGGCCCCGCCCGCTGCGTAGAGGACGGCAAGTCCAACAAAGCCTGCGCCCAGTTGGGTCGCGGCGGCCGGCTCCGGGACGAAGCTCATCCGAAGCTTGAGCGTGAAGGTGCCGTCATCAGCCGTGAGGCCGCCCGTGTGAAAGAGGCCAGCCGTGACCAATTGGATCGAGCCGTTGTTCCCGGCAGCGGTCCGCGTGTCGTAGCCCGTGACTGTCTGCAAAGAGGACACAATCCCGAAGGCGTCCGAGGCTTGGACTCTTCCTGTCGTCCAAGGCATTCCCTGAAGGTGAATCGACAGCGGCACGGTCCAACCCTGGGTCGTGTGCGAGAAGATCGAGGTTCGCAGGGTGTTGACCGTGGTCGGCGCGCCGACCATTTGCAAGGGAACGGGGAAGGTGCCGACCACGTGTCCAGGGGGAGAATAGATGTGGACTCGGCTGCGGAAGCCTGCATTGCCTCCACTCGGATTGGGAGGACCCTGATTAAGTAGACGAACAGAGCCACCGAACTGGTTCGGACCCGCGGGATTGACCTGAATGGTCCCCGAGCGCGTCCCCGACTGGTTGATGGGGCCAGGGTTGACTCCGCAAAGGTGGGTCGTGTTACCACCGCAGAACTGGATTGCGCCGGGACCTGCTCCCGCGGAGAAGGTGCCTGATTCCAGTGCCGAATCCAGGAACGTCGACGAGGTGACGAACGGATAGGAAGTGGGCCAGACCGGGTAGAACACCCCGGTTGCGTTGATCTGGAAGTTGGTCGAAGGCAGGCTGATCGAAGGCACCGCACTGGCGCCTACATTGGCAACCCCGTATTCCACCCAACCGCCTGGGACCGGGATCGGAAGCCCGTATCCCGTAATCATGTCGATCTTGCCCATGAACGGTGTGGCTTGGACTGTCGTTGCGCTGAGCCCCAGACCCAGCGCTATCGTCAAAAATATTCCGGCAATCTTTAATTTGAAGTCTTTCATTTTGCCTCCTCAGTTGCCTCGCCGTGTCGCGGCCTTCTGGGTCCGGCCGCCCCGAGCCTCTTGGCCCAAGCGGATCCTGCGACCCTGTTTTGACTTCAGGAAGTACCTTTACGCTCCGAACTGATCCCGCGCTGTCTTGCCTAGCCCGATTAGCTTTCACCGCCTATTCTGATTAGTCTGCTAAGGGTCGTCAAGCATTATTTAAGCAACTCAATGACTTCCCCCTCGGGGGCCATAGATCGCCCGGGGTTGAAACGGCCGAGGTGGTTAGACTGCAGCCCTTGGATCTCCCAGGCGATTCGAAGCGCTCGGCTGAGGGCGATTGGATGGAGTGGACACAAACGATGAGACGGTTTCGCGGCTGGGTGATGGTGGCGCTGATCTTCGCGGGGGGTGCCCTGTCCGCTTGCTCGCCCCCCTCGCCAACCTTGGAGACGGTCGAGGCGCTTCACGCCGAGGGCAAGTGGGACGAGGCGCTTTCGATCCTGGCCGAGATGTTGGAGGCGAATCTACAGGATCCGGAACTGAACTATCTCTACGGCCTCACCCTCATCGAAACGGGGGAGCCGGGGCTCGCAATCTGGCCACTTCAGCGGGCCGTTGATTCCGCCTCCTGGGCCGAGCCCGGGGGCCTTCTCTTGGCCCGTGCGTTCATGACATCGGGCAATTACGAGGACGGGCTGGCCACCGTACTCGAGGTGCTTCGGCTGAATCCCGACAACGTGGCGGGACTTTCTCTTGCCGTGCAAGCCCGGCTGAGTCTGAACCTCGAGGCCGATGCGCTTCCCGATATCGAGCGGCTCATTGCCTTGGAGCCGAACAACTCGATTCCCCGGTCGTGGTACGTGACCGCCTTGATCGGCCTCAAGCGTCTGGATGAAGCCGAAGAGGCTTTGGTCAAACTCCGCGGACTTTCGAGTGAGAGAGATGCCGACAATGATGCTCTGGCGGCGTGGCTGTGCGCCGTCCACGCGGTTTTCGCCTGGGAGAAAGGAGACGTCGTCGAGGCCAGTGCGTTGTTCGAAGGTTGTCTCACCGCGTCACCCACCGACTACGAAGTCGTCAGCAAGGCATTGGCTTTCTTCGATGGGGAAGGGGACTTTGAGCGGGGGACTGCCTTGCTGCGAGTAGCCCACGAGGGTGCCCCCGAGATGATCGTCTATCGGGCGAGCCTGGCCGAGCGCCTTCAAGTCCTGGGCCGGTTCGAAGAGGGGGAGGTTCTCCTCTTGGAAGGAGCCTCGACGTATCCGTCTTTCTCGACCTGGTCTTCCCTCGCCAATTTCTACATTGCTGCCGAATCCTACGCGAAGGCCTCAGCGGCTATTGAACAAGCGGTCGCTGCGAGTTCCGATCCGCCGCCGTCGTTGATCTTCATGCAAGCGGACCTCTTCGTCGAACAGGGGGAACTGCAGGCGGCCCGTGAAGTGGCCGAGGGTCTGACCTCTCCGTTGAGCGATATGCTGGAGGGGAAGATTCTGCTGGAAGAAGGAAGACCCGCCGAGGCCCTGGAGGCCCTCGAAGTCGGCATTCAACTATGGCCCAACAATGCTCTCGCTCGGTACCTCGCGGCGCTGGCGGCGGAGCAGTTGGGTGATTTCGACCGAGCCATCTCCGAATATCGCGACTCGCTTCGTGCCGACGCGGCGTATACGGACGCGGGTCTCAGACTTTCACGCCTGATGCGGCGCCTGCGAAATTATCGTCAGGCGTTGGTCGCGATTCGCATGCACGCAGAAGCACATCCAAGGGATGTCGAAGCCCTGATCGAGATGGTCATGGTGACTCGCCAGACCGGCCCCGCCGAATTGATGACCCAGAGCGTGTCCAATCTCTCCCAGTTGCCGGATCAGGTCGGCCGCGCACTGGCGGAGTCCACGGACATCATCGCCAACGCCAGTGGACCTGAAGCCGCGCGCAAGGCCATCGAAGAAGCGGGGCTTGACCTGGACTTGGCCGTCAATGCCGAGGCATTGGAGGCGTGGGCCCAGTACGCGGAAGCCACTGGCGACAGCGCGGCCGTGCTGGCGCGGGCGGACAGACTTCTGGTCGACTCCCCGCAGAGCCCGCTCCTCCACGAAATTCGCGCCAGGGCCCTGACCGCGTCGGGAGGGACACCGAAGGCGGTCGAGGCTGCGTACGGCCGGGCGTTGGAGTTTGGTGGAGAGAGGCCAACAGCCCTCGCTGAATTCGCGCAATCCGTTGGGGCAAGGGGCGAGACGGAGGCCGCCCTGGCCCTCTACGACCGGGCGATTCGTGCGGACCCCGAGGATGGCAAGAACGCCTGGGCAGCCATTGAACTGCTGCAGACCAGGGCCCCGGAGCGTTCGGCGGAGATCGAAAGCAGGCTTGAAGCGCTGCTGCGGAACGATCCCCCCCATGCTCGCGCGTCGGGCACCCTGGCCCGGATTCTACTGGACCGAGGAGAGGACTTGGAGCGTGTGGAGTCCCTGGCCAAGCGATCGATTCGCGTCCGAGAGACGCCCCTGGCTCTCGAGGCCCTGGCGGCCGTATTCGTTCAAACAGGCCGAGCGGCGGCGGCCCTGCCGCTGCTCGATCGGGGCTTGGAAGCGGTCCCGGAATCGGGACGCCTTCAGTTTCGCCGCGGACTGGCGTTGGTTGCCCTGGATCGGCCGGCTGAAGCCCGCGAAGCCTTCGAGCGAGCGCTGAGCGCAAAAAACTTCGATGGTGCCGAGCGGGTTCGCCAGGAGTTGGCGCGCCTTCCTTCCTCGTCCCAGTAGCCGGTTGCCCGAAGGGGGGATTCGGCCCGATGCCTATCGTAAGGTGGTTGGGCGACGCGTTCGTCCGCGGCCTCGATTGGGAGTGCGAGCGGCCGCGATGACGTTTGGCGGCAGGTTGTTTGCTTCGATCCAGGCGTTGGCGAGGTCCGGTGCCTGGTGAATCCAGAAGCGTAAAATGTCTGTCTGGGTTTTGTTCCGAAGCGCTTGATCGCTAATTCGGGCGGCCCAAATCATCGCGCGCTCTGCCTGCGCCTTGCTCTGGTTGACTGCAAAAACTGCGACTGCGGGATCGAGGTATGGCGAGAGTTCGGTGCTGGAGATCCAGTTCGCGGCTGCGTGACCGTCCAGACTCGACCATCGTGTGAAGCCCACCCTCACGAGGTCGTCGCGCTGGGCGGGGTCTTCGAGGGTCGCCAACCACGCGAAAGCTGCATCGGCATCCTTGGGGACCCAGCGCTTGGCCAGCTCGCGCTTTAGAGTGCCAGCGTAGACTTTGCCCGAGTGCTTCTCGGCCCAGCGGAGTGCCGCTTCGGGGTCGACAGGCACCATCTGGTTCATCGCTCTTTCCATGGCGACACGTCGGAAGCCATCGCGTCCCTCGCCGGACTGGGATTCCGCCCAGGCAAGCATCGCCTCGGGACCTTCGCGACGCAGGATCCACGTGACCGCAACCGCAGTGAGCTTGCGTTGAAGCGGCCCGTTGTCCAACCCGATCAAGTATTCGTCCACACCGGGGTGGCCTCCCTTGGCCCAGCCCCCAACGAGGGAACTGACGGATACTTCCCGGATCATCTCGTCGGGGATGCTCATCAAGGCATCTCGCGCTTCGACGGGGTTGCTCATCGCCCAGACAAAGATGAGCTCGACCATCCCGTATTTCATCTTGGTCCTGGGCCATAGAATGATGTGCTCATACGCATTCTGTCGGTCGACCCGGGTCCAGACCCGGACGAAGAGACGGATCGTGTTTTCGGTGAGCGTGTCGAGTTCGCCCTCGACGGCAGCGACGCCGCCCGCGAGGTTTTCGGTATCCATGTGATCCAGAAGTCGGATCAGGCCGGAGACCCGTGCGAAGTAATCCAGCTCCTGGAGGGTCTCGCGCATCTGAATTTCGTATTCCGAGGCGCTGAGATCCTGGATCGGTCGAGGCTCCCCGGCACTCTTGCCCAGGAGAAAGGCACCCGCGAGGGCCAGGGCTATCAGGCCGGCGTAGGTCAGCTGCTTCATCGTCTTAAGTCATCCTTCTTCGGCGAGCGATCCCGGCAGATGAGGAACGGCGGCGGAGATCGACGATTGCCTCCCCCGGGGGTGCGTATCGGGTTGACGGATCGGTTGTCAGGCCGCAATCTCCGGCTCCCTAACTTAGTTTGGTTAATGTGATTTACACCGTTTCGACGGAGATTGCACCTTGAGCCTCGGCCTCGCTCCAGTCCGCTGTTCCTTCGCCCATTGGGTCAGGCTTTTCCTGCTCCTGGCGGCCCTCTTGGGTTGGGGGCTCGCTGGGGACATCGCCCGCGCCGCCGATTCTGCGGCCGATCCCTCCGACTCGCCCCCCGAGGCCGAGCAGAGCGTCGAGGAAGGGATCGACGACCCCGAAGCCAACGACGAATTCGATCTGATCGAGGAGATGGTGGTCTCTGGGCAGAAAAGTGCCATGGCGTCCGCCGAGGCCACGAGTTCGGTGACCTCTTTCGGGTCCGTTGACATCGAGGAGCAGAACTTCTCCGACCTTCGAGATATTTCCGCCTTCACGCCCAATCTGGAAATCAAGTCGTCGTTCGGTGCCTCGAGCCCGACGATCTTCATCCGCGGGGTCGGGCTCAACGATTTCAACGCCAACTCATCGAGCGCTGTCGCCATCTACAACGACGAAATCTATATGAACTCGCCGGCGGGTCAGTTGGGGCAGATATTCGATCTCGAGGGCATCGAGGTTCTCCGGGGGCCCCAGGGATCGCTCTATCGAAACGCCTCGGCGGGCGTGATTCGTGTGATTTCCAGGAAGCCCACGGGAGAGTTCTCGGGTCGCCTCATTGCCACCTACGGAAACTACGACACCCAGGAATTTCAGGGCGCGGTCGAGCTGCCGCTGATCGATGACACTCTGTCCTGGCGGGGGTCATTTCGCTTCAACCAGCGCGACGGTACGACGAGGAACGGTTGCGGAAATCTTGGCCCCGGCTTGTCATCCGTTGTCTGTGGCGGACGCGAGATCTTCGGAGGTGTGCCGAGGCCGCCTACCTATCCGGAAATTCCTCAGGGTCTCGATGTGTTCGTGAACAACAAGAAGAACTGGGCCGCCAGGAGCCTTCTCCGTTGGCAGCCCGACTCGATGGATTGGATTCTCAAGTTCCACGGCGGAAAGAATCTCGGCGGCGCCATGCAATTCCAGCATGTTGGGACCTGGGGCCAGTCGTACGGCAACCTGGATAGAAGCCAATACAGGGACCGGACCGGTGATCCCTATGCCGGCAACTACAACAAGACGGGCCTCGAGAAACTCGACCTTTTTGGCACATCCCTGACAGGAACCATCGAGATTGGCCGTGACCACACCCTCAAGCTCGTTACCGGTTACGAAGAGAATGACCGACTGGTCGATGAGAACTCGGACGCAGGGCCCGACCGACTGGTCGAAGTGACCTGGGGGAATAGTGCATACCAGGTGACCCAGGATATTCAGCTCTCATCGGATTACAGCGGCGACTTCCAGTGGACCACGGGGGCGTCCTTTCTCACCGAGAATCTTGATGTCGACAACTTTTTCGAGTTGAAAATAAATACCTATCGCCAACTCTTTAACCAGAAGACTTGGACCTCCTCCGCTTATGTGCAGGGGAGTTGGGTGATACTGGAGGATCTCACCCTCGAATCGGGGATCCAGTACAACTGGATGCGGAAGAACTTCACCATCCAATCGCATCGGGGGAATGCCTACGGGCCTCTCACGACCCCCGCGATTCCTCTCACGAACGCGATCGAGGATTGGAGCGGGCTCAGCGGCGATCTGGCCTTGACCTGGGATGCCGACGAGCACATCAGTATCTACGGCAAGTACAGTCGGGGTTGGAAGGGGGGCCACTTCAACGGAGGGGCCGTGACCGTGGGGCAGAAGGAAGTGATCCCGGTCAACCCCGAGAAAGTCGATTCCTTCGAGGTGGGCTTCAAGTCTTTCTGGTTCGATCAGAGATTGATGCTGAATGGTGACGTTTTCTATTACGACTACAGTGATCTCCAGGTTTTCACGCTCGAAAATTCTGCGAACGGCGTTCCTACCCAGAAGTTGATCAACGCCAACGATGCCCGGGTGTTGGGGGTGGAGGCCGAATTGATCGCCAGGCCCATCGAGGGGCTGGAGATCCGTGCGGATTTCGGTTGGCTGAACAGTCGCTACCTCGATTTTGTCGACACGCTTTTTATCAAGCGCGGGGGCGGGTTCGGTCAGGGATCCCTCGATGGGGTGCAGCAGGACTACTCGGGCAACCCCCTCGTCTCGGCGCCGCGCTTCAGCTTCAGCGGAACCGTCGAGTATGCGTTTCTTCTGGGACCGTCTGGGGAGGCCGGTACGCTGACGCCGCGTTGGGATTTTGCATTCAAGGATGACGTCTTCTTTGACCCCACCTATGGCATCGGCACCGACCCTCTCAAGGACTTTCCGCGCTACGCGCTGGGCCAGCCCGCCTACTGGGTTCACAATCTCAGGCTCGGGTTGCGGTCGCCGGATGAACGGTATGAACTGGCGCTGTGGGTGCGTAACGTATTCGACCAGGTCTATTTCACCGATGCCTATGACCTGTCCGCGGGCTTCGGCCTGATCTTGAAGGTTGTCGGCGAGCCGCGGACCGTGGGCGCGACGATTTCGGCGAATTTCTGATGTCCAGCGATCCTGCAAATGAACGGGATCGGATCCTGTTTTCGGATGGAGTCTTGAAGCCCATGCGATGTCACTTGCCTTCCAGATTTTGGAACCCCCCTGCAGCCTCTGTAGTGGTGGTCGTCCTTTTGGCCCTGAGTGTGGCGGCGGAAGCTGGAGCCGAAGCCGAAGAGAGCGGCGGCCTGCTGGAATCTGCCGAGGACTCCTGGCAGCCCACCTTCGGCGTCGGATTCGACGTCTTCGTTCAGAGTCTCTCGGCATCTTTCGAGTCCGATGAGGTTCCTGTCCTCGGGGAAAGATATGTCGTTCCCGGCCCCACCCCCCGTGACGATGAAATCAGGGCCGACTGCTGCCTGCCCTTTGACCAACCCTATCCCGATCCTGCCAATCCAGGGGCCCCGCCTACTCCGGCCAACTCGGTTTCCACGGCGGCGAGCGAATCGGTCACGCCGCCGATGATCAGCCTGGAACTCGGCGTCACCGGACCAAGGCTCGGCGACAGTTCCTGGGCCCCGCGTCCATTTTTTCGTTTCCGCGGACAGCTGCCATCGAAGGGGCTGCGGAGCGTGGGCCGAGAGAATAGTCCGATCACAAAGGTCTCTGCCCAGGTCGAGTACCGCGGTTCGTTTTTTGTCGGCGGAGGAATGGATGTAATCCTGCCCATTGAAAGCCGCAGATTTGGGATGCGAGTGGCGCTTGACTATTTCCGAATCGAAGTGGCGCCCAAGGTGGATGTGCAACTCTATGAAAGGGTTGTTGAGGATGCTCCTTTCTACAATGAACTTGTCTTCAGCGGCAGCGGTTCTGGCTCCGGGAACTACCAGGGCCTTGCGCCCTCCATCGATCTGCATGCATTCCTGGGCCGGCGCGGTCAGTTCGGGTTTAGTCTCTACACCGAAGCCCAGGTGTTGATTGCCCTCGGCAATCAAAGCAGTTCTGTCACCGTCGACAACACCATCGCCGAAGGGCAGGGACACTACACCCTCATAGGAGACAGCTTGGCCTATCAGGTGGGATTCGGAATGCGTATCAGCTGGTTCGGTGCGAAAAAATGATGGGGGCTCCCAATAGCCTCAGGCCCGGAGCCGGGTTCGCTTTCGATTGGAGGCGTTGTGAGACCGTCTAAGAAAGGACGCCGGGATACCCGGGAATTGATCGTCGATGAAGCCGAGCGACTCATTGGCGAGGGGGGATATGATTTCCTTCGACTGCGCGATATCGCCGATGCCCTGGGGATACGCGTCCCCTCGATCTACGCACACTTCGCCAGTCGCGAAGCGGTAGTGACAGCGGTGGCAGATCGTTACATTGCGAGTTTCGCCCGACAATTCGCCTACGATGGCATGGCCGACCCCGCCGATTCACTTCGAGAGGGGATCGACCGGCTGATTCGAGATTGGGCTTCGAATCGATGCTACCTGCGCCTCAAGCTCCGGGACCTCGAAATTGGGGCCCCCGAACTCGATCTGGCCTCGGGGGGGACGGCGGAAGAGAATCAAGAATTCGGCCCCCTGGCGCCCATGTTCGACCGACTTGAGCACATGCTTGAGAGGGGTGTTCAAGCCGGCGTCTTCGTCAAGGTCGAGAAGGCCGAAATAATCCACGTCCTTTTCGGCACGGCGCTCTTGGCGCTGACCTACCCCGGCCGGCGCTTTCTGGATGGAGTCGCCACGGAAGAGGAATTGGATGGGGTGGTCGCCGAGGTGACCCAGGCGACCTTTCGATTTCTTCGTGCAGACTGACTCGCCACATCCCAACAACAATTGCAGCCATGGGGGCGGGGTGGGGGTCAGCGGCCAGACCGCGGGCTCATTTGCCTCGGGGAAATCCGAGGTCCACGCCGCGTTGAGAAGGATCCGGCCATCGCGCGGTGGTGACTTTTTGGCGCGTGTAGAAGTGAATTCCTTCAGTGCCGTAGATGCCGTGGCTCCCGAAGATCGAATCCTTCCAGCCCCCGAAGGAGTGAAAGGCCAGGGGCACGGGGATGGGAACATTGATGCCCACCATGCCCACTTCGATTTCACGCTGGAAGCGCCGGGCGGCCCCGCCGTCGTGAGTAAAGATCGCCGTGCCGTTCGCGTAGGCGCTGGCATTTACGAGAGCGATGGCTTCCTCGAAACCCGCGCAGCGTACGAGGCAGAGCACCGGGCCGAAAATTTCCTCTCGGTAGATGGACATCGAGGGGGTCACGTGATCGAAGAGGCAAGGGCCGACGAAGAAACCCTCTTCGTGGTCTTCGATCTGTAGGGATCGGCCGTCCCGGACCAGCGTGGCGCCCTGTTCGACGCCTTCGTCGACGAGGTGCCGTACGCGGTCGCGTTGGGCAAGCGTGATGACCGGCCCCATTTCGCTGTCGGGATCCGAGGCGGGCCCGACCCGGAGCGCATCGATGCGTTGCTCGAGCAGCGGAATCAGACGATCCCCGGCGTCTCCCACCGCGACCACCACCGAGATTGCCATGCAGCGCTCCCCTGCAGACCCGTATGCAGCCGAGATTGCGCCGTCCGCAGCGAGTTCGAGGTCGGCATCGGGCAGGACGACCATGTGGTTCTTGGCTCCGCCCAGGGCTTGCACGCGTTTGCCGTGCTGGGCTCCGGTCTGGTAGACATGGCGCGCAACCGGGGTCGAACCGACGAAACTCACGGCCTTGACGTCGGAGTGTTCGAGCAGGCGCTCCACGGCCACTCGGTCACCGTGGACCACGTTGAAAACACCCTCGGGCAGTCCTGCTGCGGCCCAGAGTTCGGCGACCCGGTTGGCCACCGAGGGATCGCGCTCCGAAGGCTTGAGGACGAAAGCGTTTCCGCACGCGATGGCCACGGGGTACATCCACAACCCGACCATGGCGGGGAAATTGAAAGGCGTAACGCCCGCCACGACGCCCAGGGGCTCCCGGCTGGTGGTCAAATCGACGCCCGTTGCCACGTTTGGCGAAAGTTCGCCCTTGAGGAGTTGCGCGATCCCGCAGGCGAATTCGACCACCTCGAGCCCGCGGATGATCTCGCCCCGGGCGTCGTCGACGGTCTTGCCGTGCTCGAGTGAAATGATCTCGGCGAGTTCGGTTTCGTGCTCGGCCAGCAGCTGCCGGAACCGGAAGAGGACTTGGCTTCGCCGAGTGACGGGCACGTTGGACCAGGCTGCAGCGGCGAGCCGAGAGGATTCGACGGCCGTATCCACCTGATCCGCGTTTGCGTAGGCGACTTCGGCGATTTTCTGGCCCGTGGCCGGGTTGAAGATATCCCCCGCCCGGTCGGAGGTGGCCGAACTGGGTTTGCCATCGATCCAGTGGGGCAGCAGGTGGTTGGACACGGGGACTCCGTTGTGGCGCAGGGAAGGGGCGCGAGACCGAGCTTACACCCTGTCCTTTGCGACTGCCTCGGCCAGGGGGCAGAGGATTTCGTACATCAAGGTTGCCCCCACGAGAGCCGTGTTGCCGCTGGGATCGAATGGAGGTGACACCTCCACCACATCGCCGCCCACCAGGTCGAGCCCGCGTAGGCCACGGATCAGCGACTGGGCCTCGAGCGTTGTCAGCCCACCGACTTCGGGTGTGCCGGTGCCCGGGGCGTAGGCCGGGTCGAGGGCATCTACGTCGAAGGAGACGTAGACCGGGCCATCACCCACGACGCGGCGCGCTTCGTCGATCACTGCATCGACCCCCAATCGCGCGAACTCTTCGATGAAAACCACTCGCATGCCGTGGGCGGCGGAGAAGTCCCAGCCTTCAGTGAAATTTTGTGCTCCGCGAATTCCGATCTGTATCGCCCGTTTTGGATCCACGAGCCCGTCCTCCACGGCCCGTCGAAACGGAGCCCCGTGGTGGAACTTCGAGCCTTGGAAAGCGTCCCAGGTATCGGTGTGGGCGTCGATATGGACGAGTCCGACCGGTCTTTCGTCGGCCAGGGCCTTGAGGATCGGGTAGGTGATCGAGTGATCGCCGCCAATCGAGAGGGGCACGACGCCCCCTGCATGGAGGGCGCGATAGAAGGTTTCGATCTCGACGATCGCGTCGTCGAGGGAGAAGAGGCTTTCGACGCGCACATCCCCGACATCCGCGATGCGGCAAATCGAGTAGGGATCGATGCGACTGACATGGTGGACGCTTCGCATCATGGACGACTGGTTACGGATCTCGCGAGGGCCATGGCGGGCTCCCGGCCTTGCAGTGAGACCGCCGTCGAAGGGGACACCGACGAGAGCGATATCGAGGTCTTCGAGCGTTTGCGCCAGCGGGGTCCGCAGGAAGGTGGGCAGGCCCTGGAAACGGAGGTCTTCGTGGGGACGGAAGACCTCGCCGGTCACCGGCGAGCGATACGCGTAATGGTCATCTTTGCTCATGACCTGTCCCTCCTCGCCCCGAGGGCTCCGCTCCTCGCGGAACCGGACTGTGGCTGCTCCCCGGGCCAGCATCCTAATCAGATTAGCAAGAAAAGTAAAGCAAACCGGCGGGAATCTGGACCGGGTGCGATGCCATTGGGACGCCTTGGTTTCACCCTCTGCGGGCCGGGGCCCATCTGGCTTCGAGTTTGTCAGAGATGGATGACGAGCCTTCGGCAGCACTCGGCAATTTCGTCCACCGTTGCAGCGATTTCTTCGGGCGAAGCCTTCGAGTCGAGCAGGGAGCGAGTGGCGGGGAACGTCAGGCTCATGAATACGAGTCCGATCATCTCGCGCCAGAATACTTCGATTCTCATCTCGCGGAAGACGCCGCTCTTGAATCCGCGGTCGAGGATAGCCTGCACGCGGTGATACATTTTCGACGATGGGCCGGTCTCGAGGTTTTCCGCCATTGTCCCTTGCGATACGAAATCCATCTCGGGCATCCCGCCGACCATCTCCTGGTCGCGCAACTTGAGCCGAACGAAGGCCGGGTGCGTGAGCATGAGTTGGGTGTACTTCCGGACGCCGCGGTCGAGTGACTGCATTGGATCCTCGGAGCCGTCGTCGGGGAATTGCTGGCCCAGGGCCTCGATATAGCGCTTTACGACCGAGGTAATGACATCCTCACGCCCCTTGAAGTGCGCGTAGATCGATGGGACGCGGATCCCAAGGGGTTCGGCCAGGTCGCGAAGCCGCATTCCCTCGATGCCCTCGCGGCCGATGATCTCCTCCGCGATGTCCAGGAGCCGCTCGCGAGTGTGCGGTGAATCCGATTTTGTGGCGTCGCCCACCAGTCCCCCAGAAGCAATGGGCGGCAGGGTATCGCGTCTGGGTCGACGCACGCCATATAGAGGAAAAAATCGAATGGGTGTCGATGGAAACGACGAAGACCAGGAGCTGTGTTCTCATGAGTCCGCCGACAACAACCCGATGAAAGCTCTTCGAGGCCAAGGTTGACCGCAAACCCTAATGGAATTAGGTTCCAAGTCAGTGTCGGACTCTGCAGCTATCGCTTTCGAGCGGGTCGATTTCCTGGGCGACGAGTTTCGCCGCTCGGCCCAGGCCATCCTGTCCCGCGCTCGCGCCGAGGCGCCGGTGATTCGGCATCTGCAGTTGGGAACTTCGCTTGTTTCCCTCTTGCGGCACGCCGAGGTCAAGCAGGCCTATCGCGACTATTCGCTCTTCTCCAGTTTCGTTCCCGAGGAACTGCGACGCTTCGAGTTGGCGGACGGCTTCTCATTGCTGGGCGAGGACCCCCCCGAACATACGCGAATCCGTTCGTCCATCGGGAAGGTCTTCAACGCTCACGCCATTGCTGAACTCGAAGCCGAGGTCCGTGCCAACTGCGAAGGGCTTTTCGACTCGGTGTTGGCCCAGGACGAGTTCGACGCGGTAGAAGACCTTGCGGCGAAGCTCACGGTGAGCGTAATCGCCGGGTTGGTGGGCGTCCCCGAAGCCGATCATCCTTTGGTGAGGGATTGGACACTTCGCCAGTCCGCCATCAACGGCATCACGATCTTCCTGGCCGAGGAGGACCCGCGTTGGGAGGAGTGCGCGGCTCTTACTCGAGGGGCCAACGACGAAATGCAGGCCTACTTCGAAGCCCGAGTGGATGAGAGGTTGGACTCGCCCCGGGATGACATCCTGACCCGGTTCATCCAGTCGGGTCTGGATCGCCAGGAGGCGATTTCCTTCGCCAAGTTGCTCGTCATGGCGGGCAACGAGACGACCACGAACTTGATCAACAACACGATCCGCCTGCTGATCGATTTTCCGGAACAGCAGCGGCTCCTGCGGGAAGACCCTTCCCTGGCGGGCCAGGCGATCGAGGAGGTTCTTCGGTTTCGCGGGCCGATTCGTTACAGCGTGCGGACCGCGGTCCGGGACACCGAGGTCGCGGGAACGAAGATCCACGAGGGTGATGCCGTGGTGCTGTGGGTGGCTTCCGCCAACGCCGACGAGCGCCGCTACCCCGAACCGGACAGCTTCGACATCCTGCGCCGGCCCACCGGATTGCTGGGCTTCGGTCATGGTCTCCACGCGTGCGTAGGGAGCCCGCTGGCGCGCCTCGAAGCCCGGGTTTTTCTCGAGACCCTGCTGCGGCGCACGCGTTTCGTGGAGCGAACCCGGGAGAAGATGACGCCCCTGGCTTCGCCGATTTTCGACGGTGTCACCCACCAATTCGTCCGCTTCGAAGCCAGCTAGCCAGCGGTCGTATTCACCCATTCCCTTTTTTGCGAGCGAGGGACTGGCAGAGCACGCAGAGGATCTCGAAGAGCATCTGTCCGCCTACCAGGGCGGTGTTGTTGGTGGGGTCGTATTGCGGCGCGATCTCCACAACATCCCCCCCCACGAGGTTCAAATCGTGGAGTGAGCGGATCATCTGGGCGGTTTCGATGGGTGTCATGCCGCCGACTTCGGGGGTTCCGGTGCCCGGGGTGTAACTCGGGTCCAGTCCGTCGACATCGAAGGAAATATAGGTCGGCCCGTCGCCGACGACTTCGTGGATCTTGTCGATCACGAAGGGCACGCCCCTGTCGCGCAGATCCTCGATGTGGATCACCGTCATTCCCGAATCGTAGGAGAAGCGCCAGATCATCTCGGCGGAGCCGCGAATTCCAATTTGAATCGTGCGCTCGGGATCCAGCACTCCCGCCAGGGCGGCATTGAGAAAGGGGCCGCCGTGGTGGAAGCGGCTGCCCCCGAATTCCCCAGCGGTGTCGCAGTGGGCATCGAAATGGACGAGGCCCACGCTCTTCTCCCGGCCCACGGCTTCGAGGATCGGGTAGGTGATGGAATGATCGCCTCCCACCGTAAGCGGGATTACGCCAGCGTCCACGACTCGCTGGTAATAGGCTTGGATTTCCGCGGTGGCGTCGTCGAGGGAGTAGCGTTGATCCAGCATGACATCGCCCACGTCGGCGATTTCCGCCAGGGCGAAGGGCAGAATGTGGCTCGTGTGATGAAAGGGGCCTACTCGCTCGATCGCGCGGACCGAGCGCGGACCAAAGCGGGCCCCGGGCCGATTGGTGACTCCGAGGTCGAAGGGAAGGCCGATCAGGGCGATGTCCAGGGCGTCGAGGGATTCGCGATGGGGCGCATCGAGGAGCGTCGGCATACCCGCGTAAGGTTGGGTCCCACCGGTGGTGGCCGTTTCCAGGTGCTCGGCGAGCCGAGGGTCGAAAAGCTCGAAGGGGTTTCGTTCGGACAGGGCCTTCAAATGGGCGAGCTTATCTTTGGGCACGTCGGACACGGGGGGATCTTCACCTTTTCATGCTTAGATGTTCTGTTTGCAGGCGTTCGCCCACCGACGGGCTACCGCTGACCCAGGCAAAACCCACTGAAATGGCTGGGGGGACCCCGAGGTTTTTTGACCCGAAGGAACCAGCTTTCTAGGCTAACCTAACCCCGTTAGTATTACTATTCGAAGCCATCGTTCATTGCATGGAGGGCGCTTTCATGGCCAGCGACGAATTTGCTCGCCGACT
>Ga0315334_10000146_pt1 | contig 46705 bp, 47 predicted proteins | sample M150034915metaG_FD_205555 | JGI IMG/M metagenome (GOLD analysis project Ga0315334, IMG submission 205555) | Ammonia-oxidizing marine archaeal communities from Monterey Bay, California, United States - M1 500m 34915 | ecosystem: Environmental > Aquatic > Marine > Intertidal zone | place: USA... | reverse complement strand
CAGTACATTGACTACTATAACCACCACCGGATCCGGCTGACACTCAATGGCCTGACTCCGGTGGAGTACAGAGAGCAGGCTGCCGCTGCAGCCTGATTAAACTGTCCAAGTTTTAGGGGTCACTTCAAGGGTGGGGTCAGGCCACGTGGGGCCCGACCCCTTGGTAGCCTTCGAGTTTTAAGAACAGTGGGTCAGACCCCCGATACATTTTGCCTCGGCAAATGTATCGGGGGTCTGACCCCGGATTGGGGAATGGGATGACCTGGTACGCGTTACAACATAAGCCTGCGCAGGGCGATCGGGCGGTTCAGCATTTGCAGAACCAGGATGTTGCCTGTTTCTACCCGAAGATTGAGGTGGAGAAGGTGAAAGGCGGCAAGCGGGCGAAGCGGCTGGAGCCGTTGTTTCCGGGGTATGTGTTTGTGAACCTGGAGCAGACGAACCCTATGTGGGCGAAGCTGCGGTCTACCCGGGGGGTGATTCGGGTGGTGAGTTTTGCCAATAAGCCGGCGGCGATTGCGGATGAGGTGATTGATCACATCAAGGCCAGCATGGATAAGGTGGCGGAGCAGGGTGGTATCAAGCCTGGGCAGGCGGTGGAGCTGGATGATGGGCCGTTTAAGGGCATCGGGGCTATTTTTCAGGCTTATGATGGGGAAGAGCGGGCGATTGTTTTGATTTCGTTTATGCAGAAGCAGCAGCGGGTTAGTGTGCCGGTTTCGGCGATTCGGGCTTAGTGGAGATGGGGTTGGCTCTGGAGTAGGCAGGGAGTCTGACCCGTAGGGTCAGACCCCTTTGTAGCCTGCAGGGTAAGTAGCACCTAGCTTGCAGGCTACTCAGGGGTCGGGCCCTACGTGGCCTGACCCCTCCCTTCTGAAACTCCGGGTCAGGTCCCTGGTACATTTGGCGGGGTGAAATGTATCGGGGGTCTGACCCCCAGTTTGCAAATTTTTACATTGTTTTTGAGGTGTAAGTCCTTGATTTTGGATAATTGGCCAAAGGTGTCACTTGCTTGTAACACCGGAACCCGTAGAATCGCGTTGGTTTTCGAGCAAATCCTCATAACCCTGACAAGGAGTCAGTTGGGAAATCTCCCCTCCGGCACAGCCGCTGTCCCCTTGTCCAAACGTTGAACAGTCTTCTTATGTCCTCAAAACACTGGGCCCTGGTCGGTGGGGCGGTAGCGTGCCTGATCGGTGTTAATGGCCACGCGCAGCAGCCTCAGACAGATCTTGCCTTCCCCGGTTACAGCGGGTTTCTGAACGTACCTTCGGCCACGGTGCTTAACCATGGCCAGGCGGATGTTCAGTATTCGGATCAGGCGTTTCTGAACCGGCCGGGCATCAGCGGTTACGGGTACTACAACAACGTAAGCGGCACCTTTGGCATCTTTCCGTATGTGGAGCTGGGCGGCCGGCTGGCGTGGGATACCACCCAGAACAACTGTTACCGGGAAGACTGCGGCATTCGCGACCTCTCCGCAAACGTGAAAATCCAGGCGCCGTTTATACCGGAAGACTGGTTCACCCTGGCTGCCGGCGCGCAGGACCTGGGTGGGGAAACCGGGGATTTTGAGGCCTTCTACGTTGTCGCCGGCAAACAGCTGGGCCCGGTGGAAGTCTCCGTGGGCTACGGCAAGCCGGAACAAACCCCGCGCCACCTGGACGGCGCGTTCGGGGCCATCAGCTATCGGCCGTTCCCGTGGCTTAACCTGATAGCTGAACACGACAGCCAGGACGCCCGCGTCGGCATCGGCGCCACCACACCGCAAGGCTGGCTGCCCTGGGGCCTGCAGGTAAAAGGCAAAGTACTGGCGTGGGATGAAGGCGATACCGACAACGACCGCAACTTCGCCTCCATCGGCGTGTCTATACCCTTTGGCAACGCCCCGCGCAAACAACAGCTTCAGCCCATGCCGGAGCAGCAGTTGGAAGCAAAGCCGGTAAATACCGCAGCAGCCGAACAGCCAGCCCCAACCAGCGCTCAGCCGGTTCAAGCAGCACAAACCACCGAACAGTCAGAAAGCAGCGACAACACAAACGCCAAAGCCACCGCCCAGCGCATCGGCGAACAGCTGGTGGCTGAAGGCTACGACAACGTACGCACCGCCAGCGAAAACGGCACCCTGCACATCTGGTGGGAAAACAACCTCTACAACCGGGACGAGCGCGACAGCATCCTGCACGTAGCCCGCAAAGCCCACCAGGCCGCCGGCAGCCACCAGCAAGCCGAACTCACCCTGCTCAACCAGGGCCTGCCGGTGCTCAGCCAAACCGTGTCGCTCAGCGAACAGCAGCCGTACCAGGTTAGCCGCCGGTTTGCCGAAAACACCGTGTTCAATCGCGAACAACCCGAGTGGGACTTTGAAGGCAGCTACGGCCCCAGCTGGAAGCCGCGCCTTACCCTCAGCCCCAGCCTCAGCACCGCCATAGGAACGGAATACGGCGTTTGGGACGCTTCCGTAGCCCTCAGCTCCGAGTTGGCTTTTAACCTCTGGCCCGGTGCGCTGGCCTCTGCCAGATACGATGTGGAGTTCTACGAAACAGGGGGAGATTTCGACAAGGGCGGTGCTTTCTACAACAGCCGCCAGCGTACAGACCTGGTAGAAGCGGAAATCCAGCAAACCTTCAAACTGCACCCGCAGTTGTACACCAGCTTCCACGCCGGGCGCTACGCCATCGACTACAACGGCGGCCTTAACGAAACCCTGCTGCTCAGCCCCGGCGGCCGCCACGCCATAGGCTTTCTGGGTGGCACCTTCAGCCACACCGACAGCAACGGTGAAGACCGCACCCAGGCCCTGGCCCAGTACACCTACTACAACCCAAGCCTGGATGCCCAATTCACCGTCTACGGCGGCCAGTTCTTCGCCGAAGACGAAGGTTTCCGTATAGACAGCCGGTTCTGGTTTGGCGACTACGCCCTCACCCTGCAATACAAAAACACCGACGCCGAATTCGTCAGCCTGGGCTGGGTAATCCCGCTTACCCCGGTACGCGACCGCCAGTTCCGCTACCTGCAGGTAAAAGGCAATGCCGACTTCAACTACGCCGTACAAACCCGAATCAACGAAGACGCCAACATCGTCTCGTTCGGCGGCGCCGGTGTGGTGACCTCATCCAACCCGCTTCAGAAAACCTTCCTGAACCGGGGCAGGGTGGCGCAGTAACAATGCAACATAGTTGCAATACTTGCGTTTATAAAATGAACACATATAGTGACTAACCAAGCCAGTTTAATAACGGTTTCCACAGTTGCGCTGTTAAAAGCAGTGCAGCCCATATAAAAAAGCACGTGCTACAGCCAAACTCAGGAGAAGAGGCAATATGACTCAGACCACACAAGGAAATTTCAAGAAAAAACTGCTGGCCCTCGCCGTACTGGCACCAGCCATGGCCATCACCGCCTGCTCTAACGACGGTGCTTACATTCCTGGCCCAGAGCTTGGTAGTAAAGATGGCAACGTACAAGACGGCTACCTGCGCAACGCGATTGTGTGTGTAGACCGCAACCAGAACAAAGACTGTGACGACGATGAGAAGCAGGTTCGTTCCGGTATCGAAGGCAATTGGACGCTGGAAGGCCTGACTCCGCGCCAGCAGCGTTTCCCCATGGTGGCAAAGGCAGTTGCTGGTGAAACCATTGATGAAGACACCGAGACTGCGGTAGCGGAAGCCTTTAGTTACACTGCACCGGCTAGCGCTAAAGTAATCTCTGTGCTTTCCACCATCGTTCAGACTGACATTGAAAGCCGTGTTGCTAAAGCGAAACAAGACGGTGGCAGTATTAGTCTGGCAGAAGCCGAGAGCCAGGCTAAGCAAAAGCTGGTTGCGGATCTGGGTATTCCTGCAGATATCGACCCGACCAGCTTTGATCCGGTCTTAGAGTCCGGGGTTAGCGGCGTCAATCAGGATGTAGCCGTCCAGTTGCGTGTAATCAACCAGGTAGCAACAAAACAGTTGATTCAGGCCGTTAAGAGCGCACCTGCTGGCAGCAACGCTGCGGCTGTTGCGGCTGCGGCAACCAAGAACGTAGCGGCGAAAGTGGCTGATACCAAAACGGTTGTTGCCGAAAAAATTGCAGCTACAGGCCAGGGCGTAGCCGACCTGGACGTAGCAGAGCTTGTCAGTATTGCCCAGGAATCTGCTGAGGACACCAGAACTGCGGTGGCTGATGTAACTTCTGAGGCAGTCGAAGCTGCAGAGGCAGAAATTGAAACAGCCAAGGAAGTCATCGAAGACACCATCGAGCAAGAAGAGCCTGAGCTGCCAGAAGATGGCACCGGTGCAACCGGCGGCGGCACTCCAGGCGTAAACTAAGCAGTAACACCGCTTAGCGTACCGGGGGTCAGACCCCCGGTACATTTCCCTCCGCAAAATGTACCGGGGGTCTGACCCCGAAATCCCCAAGGAAGTCTCTACCGGATGAAAGCTTTATTCGCACTCGTTCTGCTCCTTACACTGGGCGGCTGCGCTTTTGCCCCCGGGTCTCACATAGATGCCGGAGGTTGGAACAGTGATTACGATAGCCCACCCGAAGAAGACTTCACCCACCTGGTACAAGTAAAACGCATAGGCCCAGACACCCTGCGCAACGCCATCGTGGCCGACGTGCCGCCACCGGCGCCGGACCTGGTTCGTGAAGACAGCGATTACCAATACAAAATCGGCATTGGCGACGTACTGCAAGTGACCGTATGGGACCACCCGGAACTCACCATACCTGCCGGCTCCAACCGCAGCTCGCAGGAATCCGGTAACGTGGTTAACGAAAACGGCACCATCTATTACCCCTACATCGGCTACGTGCAAGTGGCCGGCCTGACCACCCAGGAAGTGCGGGAAGAAGTTGCCAGCCGCCTGGCCCGCTACATTGAAGCTCCGCAGGTGGATGTCTCGGTCGCGGATTTTCGCAGCCAGCGAGTCTACGTAAGCGGCGCGGTTGATGAACCCGGTGTGTACCCGCTCACTAACGTACCCACCCGGTTGGTGGATGTGGTCAGCCTGGCTGGCGGGCTGGAAGAAGGCGCAGACTGGCGCAACGTAACCCTTACCCGTGACGGCAAAGACTACCGCCTGTCACTTAAAGCCATCTACGAAACCGGCAACAAACTGCATAACGTACTTCTGCAGCAGGGCGACGTCATCAACGTCCCTCTGGGCGATGACCAGAAAGTCTTCATGCTGGGCGAAGTGGGCAGCACCAAAACCCTGCCTATGGGCCGCAACGGCCTCACCCTGGCCGAAGCGATATCCAACGCAGGCGGCCTGAACGAGCGCCAGTCTGATGCCACCGGCGTATTTGTGGTGCGCCGTACCGAGAATGCTGACCCAGACAGCGACCACCTCATCGACATGTACCAGCTCAACCTCAAAGACGCCACCGCCCTGGTACTGGCAGACGGCTTCACCCTGAACAACCGCGACATGGTGTACGTAACCGCTGCCCCGTTGGCGCGTTGGAATCGCGTTGTGTCGTTGCTGGTGCCGTCGTTTACCGCCCTGTTCCTGGGTGACCGCGCTGTAAACCTGGGCGACTAACCCGGTATGTTCAACCACATACTCGTACTCTGCACCGGCAACATTTGCCGCAGCCCGGTGGCCGAAGCCATGCTCAAAGCTGGCCTGCCGAGTAAAGCGGTAGAATCCGCGGGCCTTGGCGCACTGGTAGACCACCCATCAGAGCCCAACGCAGCGGAACTGGCCCGGCAAGCCGGTCTGGATGTAAGCGAGCACAAAGCTCGCCAGGCCACCACCGCCATGTTCAGGAATGCAGACCTCATACTGGTGATGAGCGAAGGCCAGAAAGCCCGGGTAGCAGAGCTGGACCCAACCGCCTCCGGCAAAACCATGCTCATCGGCCACTGGCTACCGGGCCGGCCAGACATCCCGGACCCCTACAAAAAAAGCCGCGAAGCCTTCGCCCACGTACACCAATTACTCGAAGAAGCCGTCACCGCCTGGCTTCCCCGATTGAAATAACACCAAGAGCCACGAATGACCCAAGCAACCAATACCGCAGCAACCAACCGGCAAGACAACGACGAAATCGACATCGGCTTTCTGCTCGGCAGCCTGTGGGACCACAAAATCTTCATTGCAGTCATGGCTGTGATATTCACTGCCGCTGGTCTGGTGTACGCGACACTCCAAACGCCCATTTATCAGGCAGACGCCCTGGTACAGGTAGAGAAGAAATCCGGAACCATTCCCGGAGCGGATATGGGCCAGATGCTGGGCGGCAAAGGTGGCAACGATACCAGTACAGAAATCGAGATCTTCCGCTCCCGCATGATTTTGGGGAAAGTGGTTAACCAGACCGATCTGGATATCGCTATTCAGCCTACCAGCCTACCCGTACTCGGAGACTGGCCGCGCAGAAAAGGCATAACCCGCCCGGGATTCATGGAAGGCAAGCCATCCGTGTGGGCAGGTGAAACGCTGGAAATCAAAGAGCTGGTTACCAGCCACGCAACCAACACCATGGTAATGTCGCTGCAGTCTCTGGGTAACGGTCGTTATCTGCTGAAAGACACACAAGGCAGCGAGTTAGGGCAAGGTATGGTTGGCCAGAAGCTCACGGTGGAAGAGCCCTGGCTGGAACTGACCGTTGCGGAACTCAACGCACCCGCCGGAGCCGTATTCACCATTGTAAAAAGAAGCCACCTATCCGCCATCGGCGGCCTGAAAGGGCGGCTTGGTATTCAGGATCAGCGCGGTACCGGTATTCTGCGACTTACGCTGAGCGGGCCAGACAGGGACGAGCTGGTGCGAAGCCTGAATGCCACGACCCAGGTATTTTTAACGCAGAACGTTGCCCGTCAGGCGGCCGAGGCTGAAAAGAGCCTCGAGTTTCTGGAAGAGCAGGCTCCCAAATTACGGGAACAACTCAACGAAGCCGAAAACCGCCTGAACGAATATCGCCTGCAAAGCGACAGCATAGACCTCAGCTTTGAAACCCAGAACGCCCTGAACAGCCTGGTCAGCATTGAAGCCAGCCTGAACGAACTCCAGCTGCAGGAAACCGAACTGGCCCGGCGCTTTACCCCCAACCACCCGGTGTACCGCTCGCTGCTTGAAAAGAAAGAACAACTGCTGCGTGAAAAAGCCCGCCTGGAAGAGCGCACCGGCAACCTGCCAGAAACCCAGCAGCAAATCCTGCGCCTGAGCCGGGATGTACAAGTGACCCAGGAAATCTACGTGCAGCTGCTCAACCGCATGCAGGAACTGCGCCTGGCCCGGGCCGGCACCGTAGGTAACGTACGTATACTGGACGACGCCGTAGTACAGGGCCAGGTAGCCCCCAAACGCAACCTGATCGTTGCCGTGGCCGGCATGAGCGGCCTGCTGCTGGCCATGATCATCGTACTGCTGCGCGCCGCCTTTAACCGGGGCATCGTATCGCCGGAACAGCTGGAAGACCTGGACCTGCCGGTCTATGCCACCGTGCCTCTGTCTGAAGAAGAGAACCGCCGCAACACCAAAGGCAAGAGAGCCGGCAAGCGCAAAGGTAAATCCAAAGGGGGATTGCTGGCCGTACGCAACCCGGCAGACCTCTCCATAGAAGCCATCCGCGGCCTGCGCACCTCCTTACACTTCGCCATGATGGAAGGCAGCAACAACCGCCTGGTCATCACCGGCCCCAGTCCTGCCATTGGCAAAAGCTTCATGGCCAGTAACCTGGCCGCCATCTGCGCCCAGGCGGGCCAGAAAGTGGTGGTAGTCGACGGCGACATGCGCAAAGGCCACGTACACGAGGCCTTCAAACAGGATTCCCACAACGGCCTGTCTGAAGTGCTCTCCGGCAAACTGGAATTCGCGCAAGCCGTCAAAACCTCCGAAGTAGACGGCCTGAGCTGGGTAAGCCGCGGCAGCGCCCCGCCCAACCCCTCAGAACTGCTCATGCAGGCCAGATTCACCGAATTCCTGGATTACCTGAGCGAACACTTCGACCTGGTAATCATAGACACCCCGCCGATCCTCGCGGTAACAGACGCCGCCATCATCGGCAAACAGTGCGGCACCACACTGATGGTCGTGCGCTTCGGGCAAAACACCCCCAAAGAAATCCAGATAGCCGAAAACCGCCTGGCCACTGGGGGCGTTACCCTCAAAGGCACCATCCTGAACGCCATGGAAAAGAAAGCGGCGACCAGTTATGGGTATTACGGCTACTACAACTACTCCTACAAATCCGAGTAGACAGGCTACAAAGGGGTCTGACCCCACGCCCCCACAACCAGCAATCTACAAAGGGGTCTGACCCTACGAGGTCAGACCCCCACCAAAGCCAGCGACAATCACCAATCCAGCGCCAATCACCAAAAAAGCACCCATTAATGTTCACCCAGCTAAAAGAACTCTACTCCCTACTCACCGAAGACCAGCGCAAAAAGCTCCGCCGCCTCCAATTCCTGGTCGTCCTCATGGCCTTCGCAGAGCTGGGCAGCGTACTCTCCATCGGCCCCTTCATGGCTCTGGTAGGCGACATGAGCCAGCTCCAGAGCGACGGCATAGTAGGCGACATTTACCGTATGAGCGGCTTAGAAGACCCCCGCACATTTCTGTTCTGGACAGGCATCGGCGTTCTGGTGGCCCTTACCATTGCCGCACTCATTTCTATGTTCACCATCTGGCGCCTCTCCATGTACGGTGCAAGAGTGGGCGCAGAGCTCAGCAGCCGCCTGTACAGCCATTACATGCACCAACCCTGGCTGTTCCACGCTAGCGGCAGCAGCAGTCAGCTCACAAACCAGATTGCACAGGAGTGCGGGCGAATTACTGGCGGCATCATCAATCCGTTGATGCAGATGAACGCCCGTATCGTAATGGCCGTACTCATGGCCGTTGCCATCTTTGTCTTCAACCCGATCGTAGCAATTACCGGATTGGTCATCTTCGCATCAGCCTATATGGCCATGTACAGAATCGTGCGCCAACGGCTGATCAGAAACGGCGGCACCATCACTACATCCAATCGGATGCGTTTTAAAATGATGGGAGAGGGATTTGGAGGCATCAAAGATGCCTTATTACTAGGCCGCCAGGGGGTGTTCACTGACCGGTTCCAACAGGCCAGTTTCCGTTTGGCTAACGCCCAGGGTAAAAACCAGGTAATGAGCCAGGTACCCCGCTTCGTCATGGAGCTAGTGGCCTTTGGCAGCGTAATCTTCCTGATTCTGTACCTGCTCGCTGCGCACGATGGCAATCTGGGCACCATCCTGCCATTGCTCTCGGTCTATGCCTTGGCAGGTTTCAAGTTGCTGCCGGCCTTTCAGCAAATATACAGAAGTATTTCCGGCATACGAGGTAACCTGACTGCCTTCGAAGGGCTTCGTGATGACCTGAGAGCCAGCGCAACAGCAACCCTTCAGCTTGCCCCCAGTGAGAACTCCAGTGAGCATTTAACCCCTCGCGAGTCTATCGAACTTAAAAACGTACAGTTCACCTACCCCGGCAAAGCAGAGCCTGCGCTTCAGGATTTAACGATCAACATAGGCGTCAACCAAGTTATCGGCCTTGTAGGGGCCTCTGGCTCAGGAAAGTCGACAGCTATAGATATCTTGCTTGGCCTTATCCAGCCGGAGAACGGTGACTTACTGATCGACGGCGAACCGATCACGAAACAGCAGCTCCGCGCCTGGCAGAACTCCCTGGGATTTGTACCGCAATCCATCTTCCTGGCCGACAGCAGCATCCGCGAGAATATAGCCTTCGGCTTGCCGCCAGAGTTGGTCGATGAAGAAAAGGTGCAACGAGCAGCAACCATGGCTCATTTGGACGAGCTATTGGCAGAACTGCCCGAGGGTTTGAACACCAGAGTCGGGGAGCGTGGCGTTCAGCTCTCAGGTGGTCAGCGTCAGCGTATTGGCATTGCCCGGGCGCTATACCACGATGCAGATGTCCTCATTCTGGACGAAGCCACCAGTGCGCTGGATGGCATTACCGAAAAACTCATCATGGACGCCATTCATGATTTCTCCGGCCAGAAAACGATCATCATGATTGCGCACCGTCTGGCGACTGTTAAAAAGTGCGACTCCATCTACCTTCTGGCCAATGGCCAAGTGACAGATCAGGGAAGCTACAGCGAACTATGCCAGCGCAATGATGTGTTTAAACGAATGGCGGATCATGCATGAGAAACGCCCTGTTTTCGGGCGCTGCCCCAAATTGCGACATTTAGTTACGTTATCCAGAACTAGGTAAAGTATGTCATCAATCTTACGTTTGATAGGCCGAGAAAAAGAACTCTTCTCCAACGACATAACCAACCACGAAAGCCAACTGGCTGAAATTGTCAGCACCTCCCGCTTCCTCGTCCTGGGCGGAGCTGGCTCCATAGGCCAGGCCGTCACCAAAGAAATCTTCAAGCGCAACCCCGCCAAACTCCACGTAGTAGACATCAGTGAAAACAACTTAGTGGAACTAGTGCGCGATATCCGCAGCAGCTTCGGTTACATCCCGGGCGATTTCCGCACCTTCGCACTGGACATCGGTTCGCTCGAGTACGATGCATTCTTTAAGGCGGACGGCGGCTACGATTACATTCTGAACCTCTCCGCCCTAAAGCACGTGCGCAGCGAAAAAGATCCATACACCCTCATGCGCATGGTGGATGTAAACGTTTTCAATACCGACAAAACGCTGCGGCAGGCGATTGATGCTGGCGCCAAAAAATACTTCTGTGTGTCCACTGACAAGGCGGCCAACCCGGTCAACATGATGGGCGCGTCCAAGCGCATCATGGAAATGTTCCTGATGCGCAGAAGCCTGCAGATGGACATTTCCACCGCCCGCTTTGCCAACGTAGCGTTTTCTGATGGTTCCCTGCTGCATGGTTTTAACCAGCGCCTGGAAAAACGCCAGCCGATTGTTGCGCCGAACGATGTTCGTCGTTATTTCGTTACTCCGAAAGAGTCCGGTGAGCTGTGCCTGATGTCTTGCATCTTTGGCGACAATCGGGACATCTTCTTCCCGAAGCTCAGCGAACAGCTTCACCTGATTTCGTTTGCCGATATCGCCGTGAAGTACCTGGAGGCAAAGGGCTTTGAGGCGGTACTGTGCAGTGATGAAGACGAGGCCCGGGAACTGGCGAAAACCCTCCCGGAGCAAGGCAAGTGGCCATGCCTGTTCACCTCCAGCGATACCACCGGTGAGAAAGACTTTGAAGAGTTTTTCACCGATCAGGAAACACTGGATATGGAGCGCTTCGAGAATCTTGGCATCATCAAGAACGAAGCCGATTTTGATGAGCAATTGCTGGCGGAGTTCGAAGATCGAATTGCCGCGATGAAGCAAGACCTGGACTGGACCAAGCAGGACCTGGTGGACCTGTTCTACCGCATGATTCCGGATTTCGGGCACAAAGAAACCGGTAAATATCTCGACGGCAAAATGTGAGGCAGCTTTGAGCAACCAACTGATCCGGTTTGTCAGAGACTATTTCGGAACCAACGAGTTTATCCCGCTTCACGCCCCGGTATTTCCCGGTCGTGAGAAGGAATACGTGGCCGACACCATCGAGTCTACCTTTGTTTCCAGCGTTGGCGCCTATGTGGACCGGTTCGAGAGGGATATGGCCAATTACACCGGCTCGCCCAAGGCGGTCGCCACGGTCAACGGAACGGCTGCCCTGCACATTGCATTGAAGCTTGCGGGCGTAGAGGCGGGTGACCTGGTCATTACTCAGCCGCTGACCTTTGTGGCCACCTGCAATGCCATCGCATACTGCAATGCCGAGCCCGTTTTTATCGATGTAGACCGTGACACCCTGGGGCTGTCTGCCAAGGCGATGGAAGCCTGGCTGGACGAGCATGCAAAGCTGGACTCAGAGGGCGTGTGCCGCACCCGCGCGGACAACAAAGTGGTTCGGGCTTGTGTGCCCATGCACACCTTCGGTCATCCTGCGGACCTGGACGGACTGGTGTCGGTCACCCGCCGCTGGAATATTGCGTTGGTAGAAGACGCTGCCGAATCTCTGGGCAGCTATTACAAGGGTAAACACACCGGCACCTTTGGTGCGCTGGGCACGCTCAGCTTTAATGGCAATAAAATCATGACCACCGGTGGTGGCGGGATGATCCTGGCCGGCGAGGCGTTGGCCACTCGCGCCAAACACCTGACCACCACCGCCAAGAAGCCGCACCCCTTCGAGTACATACACGACGAGCTGGGGTATAACTACCGGTTACCCAACCTGAATGCTGCACTGGGGTGCGCCCAGTTGGAGCAGCTGGACACCTTCGTTGAGGCCAAACGGGCACTAGCTGCCGCCTATGATGCGTTCTTCTCAGGCACAAACCTGGAGTTCGTGAAAGAGCCTGCAGACTGCCGCTCGAATTACTGGTTAAACGCTGTGATCTGTGAGGACAAAGCCCACAGAGACGAGCTGCTTGAATCCACTAACCAGCAAGGGATCATGACCCGGCCCATCTGGGCGTTGATGAACCATCTGGCCATGTATCAGAGTTGTCGCCGTGGTGATCTGAGTAATTCGGAGTGGCTGGAAGCGCGGGTGGTGAATTTGCCGAGTAGTGTGGTTATCAGAAACTCTAGCGCAGTCGTTTAGAACAAGGAGCAATAGTGATGAGCCTAGTTCCAATCACCGATCCTAATCTCCGAGAATCTTTGCTGGGATCTTGCTATACAGCCTGTAAGTTGATGGATGATGAGGCCGTAAGGGGGTTCGCAGAAATCTCGGGCGACACTAACCCCATTCACCTTGATGATGATTACGCATCTGAGTCGCGATATAAGAAGAGGATTGCGCATGGCTTACTTTCCGCTTCCTTGTTCTCCGGTATTTTTGGTACTCAGTTTCCTGGGGCCGGTTGTGTGTATGCAGAGCAATCATTAGTTTTCAAAAGGCCTGTCTACATTGGAGATGAGGTGGTCGCGACAGCGGAGCTCGTTTCGATTGATGACTCCGGCCAGTCGCTAGAGTTTGACACTCGCTGTGAAGTCAAAGGACGGCGAGTGCTCGAGGGTAGGGCGAAAGTGTTTATCCCAAAACAAAGATAAAGGGTTTTTTATGAGGACGGTTATAGTTAAAGACAAATCTGAGTTGCTTCGCTATAAAAAAGAAATTCTTGATTTGTTTCGTGAGTCATATGGAAAAGACCTGCCTAGTGATTTGTGGGATTGGGCGTATATTAATAATCCTTTTGGGAATCCTTACGCTGCATTAGCATTTGATGATGGACTTGTTGCACACTACGCCGTCATTCCATATCCATTGATGAATAAGTCGGGCGCTAAGCAAAAATCCTTTCTTTCTATGACAACCATGGTCGCGAAAACTCATAGGAAATATGGGCTTTTCACTAAGTTGGCAACCTTAACTTATGATGAGCTGAAAAAAGATGGTGCAGATTTCGTCATGGGTTTTCCAAACCAGATGTCTGCTCCGGGGTTCAAAAAGCGGCTGGATTGGGAAGTTCTCCAGCCAGATGTTGTTGTTTCCGTTAATCGCGAAGAGTTAGAAGAGATAAGCAACCTTCATAGCTTAAATGAAATTGAAAAATCGTCTAAATTAGTCGTAAATCTTTCACACACTGAGATTCGTGAGTGGCGGTTAGCAAAGCCGGGAGTAACTTATTCATGGTTAGACAGTCTTGCCTATAAGTCGTACAACGAAGAGATTGATGTGATGTACTACGAGTCTGCTGCTGATCTCAGGGGGCTCCCGGCTGCTTCTTCCTACAACCTTCTTCTACCAGCAAATATTATCAGCGATATAGGCACCGTTTCTTTTGAGTACATGTTCGGTGGTCTTGGCCTAAACAAAGAATTCGACCCTAATAGTGTCCTCAGACAGATGTGTCTTTCCGATGTGTTCTGAAAAGTTGAAGATCTTTGCGTTCACCTCAATTAGGTCTGAGTATGACCTGATGAGTGCTCTGTATAAGAAGCTCGAGCAAGATAGTAGTGTGGACTTTCAGTTAGTAGTGTCAGGCGCTCACTTGGTTCCGGCGCTGGGAGGTTCTGTTTCAGAGATAGAGAACGATGGCTTTAGGGTCACCTATCGGATAGAGACCTTACTTGCTGCTGACAGTCAGGCTTCCAGGGTTAAGTCAGCCGCTATACTTCAGTCAGCGGCTGTCGACATCTTAAGCAATGAAGCTCCGGATCTTGTAATGTTCGCCGGAGATCGGGAAGATGTGCTCATCTACGCATCTGTTTGCGCCTTTTTGAATATCCCCTCGATTCACTTTTTTGGTGGTGATCACGCAAAAGATGGTCATGTCGATAATCCAGTTCGCCATGCTACCTCAAAGCTCGCTTCGCTCCACTTTGTTAGTACTGAGGAACACAAAAGACGACTGTTGGCAATCGGTGAACCTGACAGTCGGATCTTTGTTATTGGGAGCGTTGCGCTTGATAAATTTATCAGCGAACCTGTTGTGCCTAAAAGTGAAGTACTAAAGCGCCTAGAAATCGATTCTGGCGCTGGGAATGGAAAAATTGCGGTTCTTATATTCCATCCAGTAGATTCTGAGCGGGAGCGAGCCGGCGCCTATGCCCATAACATGGTCAGCGTTCTGAATAGCCTTGGGTATCATGTGTGTGCGAGCATGCCCAACAGTGACCCGGGCAACCGTGCTATTCGAGAGGCGTTAATAAAGCTAAAGGGTTCAGCGAGCCTTACGGTTTACGAAAACCTGCCAAGGTCACTGTTTATCAATTTGCTGCGGTCATCAGACCTAATGATAGGTAATTCGTCGGCCGGTCTTCTTGAGGCTCCCTCTATTCCGTTGCCGGCTGTGAATGTTGGAGAAAGGCAGAAAGGCCGTCTTGCCTCAAATAACGTAGTTTTTTGTGGTGGCTCGATAACGGCTATAAACGACGCAGTCTTGCGTACGGAATCGGAAGATTTTCTTTCACAACTTCGCCATAGCTCTAACCCATATGGAGACGGGCACAGTGTTGAGCGTGCTTACCGGCTGATCAAAGAGCTTCATTTTTCAAACTACGTCCGCAAGCCGGAGGACCCCCTTGAAAATTGAGTCTGTGTTTCCTGAAACTGTTCTAATAATTGCACCTCACCCAGACGATGAAACTCTTGGTTGTGGCGGTACGATCCTCAAATTAAAAGCTCAGGGTGTGTCGGTTCACTGGCTTATTGTTACAACCATTGAAGGCGTTTCGGGCTTCCCTCAGGAACGAGTGCCAGTCCGTGCCCAGGAAATCGAATCCGTTCGGAAAGCCTACGGCTTTGATGGTGTGCACCATTGTTCTCTGCCCGCGGCCGCTTTGGATACTTTGGGGAAGGGCGAGCTGATAGGAGCGATAGGTACTGTCATCAAAGGTGTAAGGCCGGATTGCATCTACATCCCCTACCGAAACGATGTCCACAGTGATCATGCAGCGGTATTTGACGCGGCAGTTTCCGCCGCAAAGACTTTTCGTTCGCCGTTTGTAAAGGCGATTTACGCCTATGAAACGTTATCGGAAACTGATTTTGGTCTGCGCCCGGACGATCCCGGATTTCGGCCCAATCTTTATGAAGATATCTCAGGGTATCTGGACCAAAAAATCTCCATAATGTCATTGTTCGATGGCGAAATGGGGCAGTTTCCGTTTCCCCGTAGCGAAGATTGTCTTCGCGCATTGGCTACTTTGCGTGGTGCACAGGCCAATTGCCGTGCTGCCGAAGCTTTTATGATTCTTAAGGAAATACGCTAACCATGTCTGTTCTGATTATTGCTGAAGCGGGCGTAAACCATAATGGCGATAAGGAAAAAGCGTTTGCATTAATTGATGCAGCGGCCGCAGCGGGTGCTGATGCGGTGAAATTTCAAACGTACAACGCAGAACGCCTTGCCGCTATCTCTGCGCCAAAAGCTGCTTATCAAAAGCAAACTACAGACTCTAGCGAATCCCAGTTTGAAATGCTTAAAAAGCTCGAGCTACCGGAGAGCTGGCATTTTGAGCTTAAGCAGCATGCAGAGAGGCAGGGCATTGCATTCATATCGACAGCCTTTGACCTGCAAAGCCTGGCGTTTCTTCAAGAGCTTGATCTGCCCTTTTACAAAATTCCATCCGGTGAAATTACCAACGCGCCTCTTTTGCGAGCGTTTGCCAGAACAGGTAAGGATGTAATCCTGTCTACGGGTATGGCAACACTTGGGGAAGTTGAGCAAGCGCTTGCGATACTGTCTTGGGGTTATCTACGTGATGAAGAACCTGAGTCATTATCTGAAATCTGGCAACACTGGTCTGGTAGAGAGTCCGAGAGAGTTATCGGGGAGAAGGTTTCGTTGCTCCACTGTACGTCTCAATATCCAACTCCAATGGCCGAGGTAAACCTGACGGCGATGGATACCCTGGGTTCTGCTTTTGGTTTACCCGTTGGTTATTCAGATCATACAGAGGGACTTTTAATCCCGGTCGCGGCAGTGTCGCGAGGCGCGGCCATTATAGAGAAACATTTCACGCTTGACCGAGCATTGCCTGGTCCGGATCACAGGGCATCGCTTGAGCCGGGCGAACTGACAGAGATGGTGCGCCAGATTCGGGCGGTTGAACTCGCTCTGGGTGACGGCAGGAAGAAGCCTCAGCCAAGTGAGTGGGATACCCGCGCCGCTGCGAGGCAACAGATTGTTGCGACAGAAAATATCATGGCCGGCGAGCTGCTTACGGTCGACAATATCGGAACCGCGAGAGCGGGTGCGGGCACCTCTCCCCTCTATTATTGGGATTTGGTTGGTTCGGTATCCAGTCGAGATTACTCAAAAGGGCAGCCCGTTGAGCGCTAACCCGGCCTCGGAGGCGGCCCGTGACGTCATCCTGTTAGGCGCTGGTGGGCACGCGAAAGTTTTGCTGGATGCGTTGAGGCTGGCCGGCGTTCAGGTGAAGGGTGTTGTTGATCCTGTACTTGCCGGATCAAGCACCCTGTGGCGCGCTATCCCTATCATTGGGAATGACGATGACCTTCTCAAGTTAAATCCCGATCAGGTAATTCTCGTAAATGGGACGGGCAGCCTTCCGTCCAGCTCACTAAGACATCGACTCTTCAACCGTTTCACGGAAGCCGGGTTTCAGTTTATGAATGTCATTCACCCTTCAGCCTTGATTGGTGCGGGTGTAGAGCTGGGTGAGGGGGTGCAGGTAATGGCAGGAGCTATTATTCAGGCCGACACCGCTATCGGGAGCAATAGCATTATCAATACCGGTGCGCTGGTAGATCACGATTGTGTAATAGGGCCCGATGTTCATCTTGCTCCTGGAGTGGTTGTTTCTGGTGGAGTAACTATCGGAGAGGGTGCTCATGTTGGTACTGGGTCATCGATTATCCAGGGAATATCTATCGGAGCAGGTGCCATTGTGGGAGCTGGCACAGTTGTGGTGAAGGATGTTCGAGAACGCCATAAATTGCTGGGCCAAGCTCCCAGGCCATTAATCAAGCTGGATTCGGAGTAATTAATGAAGCCCTGGCGTAAAGCCCTCGTAAACAGCGACGCTACCCTGGAACAGGCCATTGAAGTTCTGGACAAGGCCGCCCTTCGGATCGCCCTTGTGGTCGATGCCGGCGACAGGTTGCTCGGTACCCTGACCGACGGTGACGTGCGCCGAGCGCTCCTGAAACACTTACCGCTGGAAACGCCGGTTAACCAGGTGATGAACGGCCAGCCCAAGACAGCGGATCAGTCCTGGACGGAAAGCCGCATTCTGGCGCTGATGGAGCAGCATGAATTACTGCAGCTCCCCCTGGTTGATGCTGAAAAGCGCGTTGTAGGGCTGGCGAACCTGCACGACATCCTGAACAAACACCGTCACGACAACCCCGTCTTCCTGATGGCGGGCGGTTTCGGCACTCGCCTGCGGCCGCTGACCAACAACTGCCCAAAGCCCATGCTGAAAGTGGGTGACAAGCCCATCCTTGAGCAGATTCTGCTTAACTTCGTGGAAGCCGGCTTCCATCGGTTCTACATCTCAACCCACTATATGCCGGAAGTGATCCGCGATTACTTCGGTAACGGTGAGAAATGGGGTATTAATATTCAGTATGTGCACGAGGAAGAACCTCTCGGCACCGGCGGCGCACTGGGGCTACTGCCGCACGACGAGATCGATCAGCCATTATTTATGATGAATGGCGACCTGCTGACCTCGCTGAACCTGCACAGCTTTCTGGAGTTCCATGAAACTCACAATGGTGTCGCCACTATGTGTGTGCGGGAATATGAGCATCAAGTGCCTTACGGCGTCATCACCAGCGAAGGCACCCGGATTAAATCGATGGTCGAGAAGCCCGTTCACCGGTTCTTTGTCAACGCAGGAATCTACCTGCTGGACCCTGTGCTGGTAAAAAGTGTGGAACCTGGTACCCGGATTGACATGCCAACGTTGCTGGAACGCCAGATTGATGAAGGTAAAGCCGTGAACATGTTCCCGATTCATGAGTATTGGCTGGATATTGGGCGGATGGACGATTTTCATAAGGCGCAAACGGAAGTGCAGGACCGATTGAATGGCTGATACAGGCGAAATTCTCGTTGTAATCCCCGCGCGGGGCGGGAGTAAGCGGCTGCCTCGCAAGAACGTACTGCCCCTCGGCGGAAAACCTCTGATTTGTTGGACCATTGAAGCGGCGCTGGAAGCGAAGCTGAACGCGCGCATTATGGTTACCAGCGACGATGAAGAGATTCTGTGCATAGCGCGGCAATACGAAAGCCAGGGTGTGATTGCCTACAAACGGCCGGAAGAGTTCGCAACCGATACCGCATCCACTGCAGATGTACTGATTGATGCTGTAAAAGCAGAACAAGCTGTTGGGCATAACCCGAAAACGTTGGTGTTATTGCAGCCGACTTCCCCTCTTCGTAACGCGGACGATATCCGGGCGGCACTAGAGGTTTTTCGTGAGGGTGGATGTGAAGACACGGTTGTGACGGTTTGTGAGGTTGATCATCCGACGGCTTGGGTTGGGACGATTGGTGAGGGCTCGCGACTTGAAGGAGTTGATCTCTCCGGGAAGCGTTCTCAGGATTATGGGAAGGAGTATCGGTTGAATGGGGCGGTTTATGTGGCAGGGTTTGCTGAGCTTAAGGAAAGAAAAGGGCTGTTCACTTATAAGTTATGGCCTTCCATTATGCCCAGAAGGCGCTCAGTTGACATTGATGAGTTCTTGGACTTTAGGGTTTGTGAAGCCGTTCTGTCTGGTCGGAAATAATCATCCTTGTGTTGCAAGTCTCTGATATATTTTTGTTGTTTTGTATTTTTTCTTGAAACAGTTAAAGTTGATGCTTTCAGGGAGTTGCGCACTGCGATGATGTTAAAAAACATTTTCAAGAGTGATATTTTGTTTTTCTCAAGATCGACTTTGAGGAATAACAAACAATTGTTGGATTTCCATTATTTCGTTGCAGAGGAGGTCCTCCATGGAAGTAGCGTAATTGTAATTTGGTATGGGGGTTGGGTGTATAGAATACTCCAAAAACTAAGGCTTGATGGGATGTGTCTGAGGACAATGAAGTTGATTTTCAGACCCAAGCTTGCCTTGTTTATGGATGAAAGTAGTTCGCGAAAGCTGGCGCCCCAAGTGAAAAAGTTGCTTGCAGTAAAGACCGCAAATCTGAGTCATGCATTAGTTTCTTACCATAAATTTTATCGAGATATAGATTTCGATTATTACTTTGTTTATGGTAATAAGTGTCGATTTTCTTGTGAAAGGTTTAATATAAAACTAAATCACACACGTTTGGTTCCAATAGGGCCTTTTTATTCGGCTTGTAAGATGTTGATGAAGGGCAATAGTTTTAGGGATTCCTTGGAGGTAGCTCTTTCAAGAAACAATGAATATTCAGTAAGAATTTGCATAACATCCCAGTGGCTAGATTTAAATGCAAGCAAAAGTTTGCTTTTTGATTCCTATTGTAAGCTTTTGGAATATATAGAGTTAAATTCTGACATTCTTTTTTATATAAAGCCACACCCTCTGGAAAGGGACACGAATAGCCCGCTATCTAGGGCCTATAGCTTGAATAATGCAATTGCGCTCTCTAAAGAATCATCAATTTCCGATTTGAGTGATGTTGTAGACTTGAATGTTTGTTCATTTTCTAATTCTGTTATCGATTTTGCGATGTTGGGTGTGCCCTCTCTATTTCTGAGGTTCCGATCTGAAGTTTTAGATAATTATGGGGTTGTTCCGAATGACTATTCGCTAGTAGTTGATGATATGAAGGCATTTGACTATATTGTCAGGAATAGACGGTTTTCAAAGGCCGATGCTCAAAAAATCATTGACCACAATACGGATGGTAGGGGATTTGATTCTATATTAAATTTCCAAAAACAAATTAATAAGATCATAAATGAAAGTCAATTTTGAAAAAGTTGACGGTTCAAAGGAACAAAGGGCGAGAATGAAACTCCTAATCACTGGCGGCGCCGGCTTCATAGGCTCGGCCGTCATCCGGCACATCATCACCAACACCAACGATGAAGTGGTCAACCTCGACAAACTTACCTACGCCGGCAACCTCGAAAGCCTCGCCCAGGTAAGCAACAGCGAGCGCTACAGCTTCGAGCAGGTAGACATCTGCAACCGCGCCGAAGTAGACCGCGTACTGGCCCAACACCAACCAGACGCCATCATGCACCTGGCCGCTGAAAGCCACGTAGACCGCTCCATAGACGGCCCGGCCGAGTTTATCGAAACCAACATCCTAGGCACCTACACCCTGCTGGAAGCTACCCGTCAATACTGGCAGGCCTTGGAAGGCGACCCAAAAGCCAACTTCCGCTTCCACCACATCAGCACGGATGAAGTCTACGGCGACCTGCCGCACCCGGATGAAACGGCAAACGCGCAAGAACACCTGTTCACCGAACAAACCGCCTACGCCCCCAGCAGCCCCTACAGCGCCAGCAAAGCCAGCTCAGACCACCTGGTAAGAGCCTGGCGCCGAACCTACGGGTTGCCGACGCTGATTACCAACTGCAGCAACAACTATGGCCCCTACCACTTCCCGGAAAAGCTCATCCCGCTGATGATCCTGAACGCCCTGGAAGGCAAGCCGCTCCCGGTCTACGGCAAAGGCGACCAGATCCGCGACTGGCTGTTTGTGGAAGACCACGCCAGAGCCCTCTACAAAGTCGCCACCCAAGGCCAACCCGGCGAAACCTACAACATCGGCGGCCACAACGAAAAACAGAACATTGAAGTAGTGCACACCATCTGCGACATCCTCCAGGAGCTTCGTCCGCAGGAACGCAGCTACCGGGACCTGATCACCAACGTCAAAGACCGCCCCGGCCACGACATGCGCTACGCCATAGACGCCAGCAAAATCCAGAAAGAACTCGGCTGGGCGCCCGAAGAAACCTTCGAAACCGGCATCCGCAAAACTGTCCAGTGGTACCTCGACAACCTCGACTGGTGCCAGCGCGTTCAGGATGGCAGCTACCAACGCGAGCGCCTTGGCGTAAATAACTGAATTTTTAGCCACGGAATCCACGGAAAAACACGGAAGTAAAACCACTTCTTCAATCTTTTTTCCGTGTCCTTCCGTGGATTCCGTGGCAAAAAAAGGCTTTAAATGAACATCTTACTCTTAGGCAAAACCGGCCAAGCAGGCTTCGAACTCCACCGCACCCTCTCCCCCCTGGGCCCCATAACCGCCCCGGGCAGAGAAGAGCTCGACCTAACCAACGAACAAGCCGTAGCGAACTACCTGGCCCAAATCCAGCCAAACCTCATAGTAAACGCCGCCGCCTGGACAGCCGTAGACGCCGCCGAAACCCAGCAAGCCGAAGCCCAACGTCTCAACGCCGGCTTACCCAAACAGCTTGCAGAATACGCGAAGACCAACAACGCTCGCCTGATCCACTACAGCAGCGACTACGTCTACCCCGGCACCGGCACAGCCCCGTGGCACGAAACAAGCGCCACAGGCCCCCTGAGCGTATACGGCCAAACCAAACTTGAAGGCGACAAAGCCATCCAGCAAAGCGGAGCAGACCACCTCATCTTCCGCACCAGCTGGGTTTACAGTGCCCGCGGCAACAACTTCATGAAAACCATGCTGCGCCTGGCCGAAAGCAAACCCGAACTCAACATAGTGGCAGACCAGATCGGTGCACCCACCCCGGCAAGGCTCATCGCCCAGGTAACCGCACTGGCCATCTACAGCCAACTGGAAGCAGGCCTCTACCACCTGGCCCCAACCGGCGAAACCAGCTGGCAAGGCTTCGCCAAAGAAATCTTCCGCCTGGCCGGCAACAACACAAAAGCAAACCCCATCCCCACCAGCGACTACCCAACCCCGGCAAAACGCCCGCTGAACTCAAGGATGGACGTAACCAAACTGCAACAAGCCCTAAACATCCAGCTCCCAGACTGGCAAAGCCAACTGGCGCTGACGCTCAATGAATATCTCGAAGAAATTTGCCACTAAACCCACGAAAGAACACTAAAAAATCTTTAAATCTTTGTTTTTTATTTCGTGTTCTTTAGTGGATTTCGTGGCAAAAATGTTACGACGGGGTCTGTCCCTACGAGGACAGACCCCTCTGCACCAAAATTAAAGGAAGCAAAAGTGAAAGGAATAATCCTCGCCGGCGGCTCTGGCACCCGCCTCTACCCGATCACCCGAGGCATCTCCAAACAGCTCCTCCCGGTGTACGACAAACCCATGATCTACTACCCGCTCTCCGTACTCATGCTGGCGGGCATCCGGGACATCCTCGTCATCACCACCCCCGAAGACCAACAAGGCTTCCAGCGCCTGCTAGGCGACGGCACCCAATGGGGCATCAACCTAAGCTACGCCGAACAACCTAGCCCGGACGGCCTCGCCCAAGCCTTCATCATTGGTGAAGAGTTCATCGGCCAAGACAGCGTATGCCTGGTACTCGGCGACAACATCTACTACGGCCAGGGCCTCAGCAACATGCTGCAAGCCGCGGCCAAGCGGGAGAAAGGCGCCACCGTGTTCGGCTACCAGGTCACCGACCCGGAACGCTTCGGCGTAGTCGAGTTTGACGACAACCATCGCGCCATCTCCATCGAAGAAAAACCGGCCAACCCGAAATCCGATTACGCCGTAACCGGCCTCTACTTCTACGACAACGACGTAGTCAACATCGCCAAACAGGTAGAACCCAGCCACCGGGGCGAACTGGAAATCACCAGCGTCAACCAGGCCTACCTGGAACGGGGCGACCTGAACGTAGAGCTGCTGGGCCGCGGCTTCGCCTGGCTGGACACCGGCACCTTCGACTCCCTGCACGAAGCCAGCGGCTTTATCGAAACCCTGGAAAAACGCCAGGGCCTGAAAATCGCCTGCCTGGAAGAAGTCGCCTACCGCATGGGCTTCATCGGGGAAGAGCAACTGCTGGCGGAGGCGGAAAATCTCAAAAAGAACAGCTACGGCGCCTACCTGAAAAAACTGGTCAAAACCAAGTAAGCCAACTCTATGAAAATCACCGAAACCAAGATTCCCGCCGTAAAACTCATCGAACCCAAAGTGTTCGGAGACGAACGCGGCTTCTTCATGGAAACCTGGAACGAAAAAGCCTTCCGCGAAGCCGGCATCAACGCCACTTTCGTACAGGACAACCACAGCCGCTCGGTGAAAAACACCCTGCGCGGCCTGCACTACCAGATCAAACAGCCCCAGGGCAAACTGGTGCGCGTAACCCGTGGTGAAGTGTTTGATGTAGCCGTAGACCTGCGCACCAACTCACCCACCTTTGGCCAGTGGGTAGGGGAATACCTCTCGGAAGAAAACAACCGCATATTGTGGGTGCCACCGGGGTTTGCCCATGGCTTTCTGGTAACCAGTGAAACGGCGGATTTTCAGTACAAGTGCACAGACCTATACGCACCGGAGCATGAACGCTCAATCCATTGGGCAGACCAAGAACTCGCGATAAAATGGCCGCTGGATAACGGTGTAGAACCCCTTGTATCCCAGAAAGACAAACAGGCCGTTTCCTTTGCCCAGGCTGAAAAGTACCCGCAGCAAGGTGAAAGCGCATGAGCCTGGTGAAATGGATCGATTTCCAGAGCCTTGGTGACGAGCGCGGTAGCCTGGTAGCCGTCGAAATCGGTATGGACAAAGCCGTCCCGTTCGACATCAAACGTGTGTACTACATCTACCACACCGAGCAGGGCATAAGCCGCGGTTACCACGCCCACAAAAACCTCAAGCAGGTTGCTATCTGTGTAGCTGGAAAATGCCGCATGGTTTTGGACGATGGCGCAAAGCGGGAAGAAGTTTGGCTGGATTGCCCAACCAAGGGCCTGGTGATTGAAGACCTGATTTGGCGGGAAATGCATGATTTCAGCAAAGACTGCGTACTGCTCGTGCTTGCAAGTGAACACTACGACGAAGCCGACTATATCCGGGATTACGACGATTTCCTCAAGCAGGTGAGCCAATGAGCTTCATCCATCTACTTGCTGACGTTGCCGAATGCTCCATAGGTGAGGGCACAAAGGTGTGGCAATTTGTCGTCATCCTCAAAGGCGCAAAAATTGGCCGGGATTGCAACATTTGCGCCCAAACCCTGATCGAAGGCGAAGTAGTCGTTGGTGATAGAGTAACGGTGAAATCAGGCGTCCAGCTTTGGGACGGAACTCGGGTCGAAGACGACGTTTTCATCGGCCCCAATGCGACGTTCACAAATGATCGCTACCCCCGTTCAAAGCAATACCCCGGTGCATTCTCTGGCATAAGAGTCTGTAAAGGCGCAAGCATTGGCGCAAATGCAACCATCCTTCCCGGTATTACCATTGGCAAAGAAGCAATGGTTGGAGCCGGAGCGGTCGTCACGCAGGATGTTCCCCCGAAGGCAGTCGTTGTCGGTAACCCCGCCCGCATAATCAGGTACGTTGAAGAATGATTCCTTTTCTAGACCTAAAAGCCATAAACACCCAATACCGAGACGAGCTCGTAGCCGCCGCCACACGAGTCATTGACTCCGGCTGGTACATCCAGGGCACCGAAGTAAAAGCTTTCGAAGAAGAGTTTGCCGACTACTGCGGCAGTAAATATTGTATAGGCGTAGCCAACGGCCTCGACGCGCTGACACTCACCCTCAGAGCCTGGAAAGAAATGGGCAAGTTGAAAGAGGGGGATGAAGTCATCGTGCCGGCCAATACCTACATCGCTAGCATACTGGCCATCACCGAAAACCGGTTAAAGCCTGTGCTGGTTGAGCCAGAGGAGGCAACGTTCAACCTGTGCCCTGAAAAAACTGCTGCGGCCATCACCTCCAACACCAAAGCTATCGTTGCCGTTCACCTCTATGGCCAGATCTCCCCGATGCCAGAGCTGATGCAATTAGCGAATAAACACGGCCTGCTGTTACTGGAGGATGCCGCCCAGGCACACGGAGCCAGCATAGATGGCCGCAAAGCCGGCAGCTGGGGCCACGCGGCGGGATTCAGCTTTTACCCCGGCAAAAATCTGGGCGCACTGGGTGATGCGGGTGCGGTAACCACCGATGACGAAGAACTGGCCAAAACCATCCGAGCATTGGGTAACTACGGCAGCCACAAGAAGTACGAAAACCTGTACCAAGGAGTCAATAGCCGGTTGGATGAGATTCAGGCCGCCATGCTCAGGGTGAAATTGCGCCATCTGGATGACGAAATTGAAAGCCGGCGAAATGTGGCGGAATATTACCTCGCTAACATTGGTAATCCGAAAATTCAGTTGCCAGCAGTAGACAACCGTGAAAGCCACGTTTGGCATTTGTTTGTGGTGCGTCCTGCTATGAGAAACGAGCTACAGCAGCATTTGGCAGAGCAGGGTGTTCAGACCTTGATTCACTACCCGATGGCCCCCCACCAGCAGCAGGCATACAAGGCAATCTCAAAAGTTTCTTTGCCGGTGACGGAGGAAATTCACCGCTCGGTATTAAGCCTTCCTATGGGGCCGCACCTGACTCCCAACCAATTGAATCAAGTGATCGGGGCGCTTAATCTCCTCTAATGAGCGCCTGACTTTTGGAAATGACTGATATCATGTGGGTTTGCTTCAATTAATCTGATGTTCCTTAGGTTGGCCAATCAGGAGCTGATAATGCACCACCTCTCCCACATCTACATAAAGAACTACCGATCGTGTAGAAACATCGAGCTGGCATTAGGCAATTGCACGCCCATCGTTGGTTACAACAATGCCGGTAAATCCAATATTATGTCAGCCATTGCATGGCTGATATCACCGACGGCTCTGGCAGTTGGGGATTTCTATGACGCCAGTAAACCGGCCTCAGTAGAAGCAACAATCGAAGGGCTTGATGATGTACTTCTGGATAAATTAGAAGCGCAACACAGAAACAAGTTACAACCGCTTATTGAAAACAGCACCTTGAGAATCCGCAGGGAGCAGAAAGAGCCCGGCGGCAGTGTTAGCAAAGCGGTGAAACTTGAGATCCGGGAACCTGGGCTAGCTGAGGGCGATCCGGCTGCCTGGAAGCAAAACCCGACGGGTATTTCTCAAGCGTTACAGGTGTTGTTTCCTGAGCCGATATTCATTGGAGCAATGCAAGACGCTGCAGAAGATGCAACCAAATCGAAAAGCGGTACAACTCTGGGCAAGCTGCTTGCTGAATTCACTAGCTCCCTTGAAAAGGAACACGGTGTCAGGTTACAAGGATTGCTGGATGATGTGCGCCAATACCTTGCGCCAGAAAGCCCTTCCAGAATTACGCAATTGAATGACTTTGACTCTCAAGCAACCTCCGTGCTCCAGGATTTTTTTCCGGGAATAAACATACATCTTGACATTCCCGTTCCTGAAATTGCATCGGTATTTCGGCAAGGCACGGTGCGGGTGAGTGAAGATGGGCGCGGCACTATCCGCGATTTTTCCAGTCTCGGTCACGGTGCGCAGCGAAGCATCCAGATGGCGTTGATACGCTACCTCGCAGATATAAAGTCGAACGGAAGTGACGAGGGCCAAAGGCGCCTTCTTTTGATTGAAGAGCCTGAGCTGTTTCTACACCCGCAGGCCGTGGAGCAGTTGCGAGCAGCGCTGACCAAGCTTTCTGAGGGGGCCTATCAAGTAGTGTTCGTCACCCATTCACCGATGATGATTGATAGAAAATCCATTGTCGAAACGAGAATAGCTAGAAAGTGCCCCTCCACGGGCCAGACAGTAGTGATGCCCAGCATGGCCGAAGCGCTGCGTAAACGTATGACCGATAACGATGCTCAGCTACACACGGCATTTGATCTTGCCAACGCCAGCGCCTGGTTGTTTAGCGACAGAGTGGTCATTGTTGAAGGGAAAACCGAAAAGCGAATCCTGCCTGCACTTTACGAATCCATAAAGGGGTGCACTTTGGCTGCTGACAGAATAGCGACGGTTACCCTTGATGGCGTTGGTGGTATGAAAGGTATGTTGGGCGTGTTTAAAGAATTGGGGATAGAAGCCTTCGGTATCGCAGATTTTGACTATGCCCCAAGCCAAGCTATAAAACATGGCTTGTTATCCCGAGGGGACGAAGACTTGCGTGAATGCCTAAGCCAGATTGCTGCTATGGCAGAGAGCGATTCTGGCATCAAAATCGGCGGTGATGGCAGGCCAACGAACAAAAATGCAACCAAGAAGGCTGCGCAGGTATATACGGAATGGGCCGCAACTGACGAAGGAAGGCCTGTCGCTGAGAAACTGCATGAAAAGCTGAAAGCTCACAATGTTTGGATCTGGCCGCAGGGTGATATAGAAGCTGTTCTTGGCTTGTCGGGTGCGAAGGACGAGCGTGAGTGGGCGGAGTTTTGTAAAAGGTTGGATGCCGGCGAGTTGGGCGATGTGGCTGAGAGTTTGCCGGTTGTCCGTGAATTTTTGGAGTGGTTTTCTGACGCTCCACAACTACACGCATCTTCCCCCACTATAGTTTCGTAGTTTTGCCAGTGATGCTGGCTAATCAGGATTTTTCAAATGACGCAGGAAAGTACACAAGAACGTCCGCTAGTAACATTTGCTTTGTTTGCCTATAACCAGGAGAAGTATATTCGGGAGGCGATTGAGGGGGCGTTTGCTCAGACTTATGAGCCGTTGGAGATTATTATTTCTGATGATTTTTCAACAGATAGAACATTTGAAATAATAAAAGAAATGGAGAGAAAGTATAGAGGAAAGCACTCTCTATATATACAGCAAAACAAGTGTAACCTAGGTGTCTCTCAGCATGTTAATGGGGTTATAGGGCGGGCGAAAGGAAAATACTTGGTCGCTTCTGCTGGGGATGATGTTTCTCTTCCAGAGAGAACGGCGTTAACAGTGGAGATACTTGAGAAAAGTCCTGAAGCCAAATTCTGCGATACATCATATATCTCTATAGATAAAAATGGCGACGTAAGATTGCCCAGTAAATCGTTGTCGGATGTGGCAATGCCTATTAATCTGCGTGATCTTCTGACGGGGCACGTTAAAGGATTGACCGGGGCAACTAGGACTTATTGCGTGGATGCCTTGATGTCTTACCCCACTTTGAACGGTGACTGCCCCACGGAGGATTCTCCAAGCGTTTTGCGCTGCTTATTAGTTGGCCAAGGCTTCTATCTTCCACGCCCAGGCATCAAAAGAAGGCTGCATGATAATAATCTATCTGGAAAAGAGTCTCTCAGGAAGATGAACTTTGAGGGAATTTGGAAGCAGTATGAGGACGATGCGCTTCATGCTTATAAAAATGGGTATATTAATCGCACCAGCTTCGGTGATGTAAGATTATGGATTGCCACTGTATCGTATGAAAGAAGTCTTCTTCAAAAGATGAACAATGCTGGTGTTTATTTTTGGGGGGAGTTGGTTTCTACTCTTTCTAGTAGGTCTTCCCCTAGGATAAAATTGAATAAACTTTTAGTGCTTTCGAAAGCCTTCTTCAGGAAAAATTTTAATGGAAAGTAGAGTCATCGCTTCCGCGCTGCGAGTTTCCTCGGATTTTTGGCGTCGGATATCTAATTTTGATGCTATACCGATAGTCTATTTTACTGATAGGCCCAACGTTGGTGATCTGCTTAATGAGTATATAGTTCCCAGGATTAGTGGTAAGAAAATCATTAAAGTTAAAAGTTCTTTTATGCCGCATCTTCGGGCAGTTGGCAGCGTGGTCGGATCATCCAGTAGGTATAGCTATATATGGGGGAGTGGTTCAATTGATGGTGTTTTACCATCCCGTGGTATAGATGGTAAAAAAATTTTTGCTCTTAGAGGTGAGATGACGAGAAGGCTAATCGAGTCTGCCTTTGATCTAGATTTGAGAGATGTTCCTCTTGGAGACCCCGCTGTCTTAATGCCAAGGTTTTTCTACCCGGCTATTGCTAAAATCAATAAAATTGGCATAGTTCCTCATTTTTCTGATGAAGAGGTGATAAGGGGGTATCTAAAAGAGCTTGATTTAAATCATATTGAAATCATTGAGGTTGGTCAGGATCCGGAGTCATTTATTTCTAAGATTCTGGAGTGTAAGTATATTTTTTCTTCGTCGTTGCACGGGCTTATTCTTGCTGATTCCTATGGGATTCCTAATGGTTGGATAAAAGTATCAGACAAGCTTTTAGGTGGTAACTTCAAGTTTCTTGATTATTACTCGACTACGGACTCAGTCGCTAGCGATCCTAGAGTTATCTCTCGCGCTCATGATCTTCTTTCCGTGCTGGAGTGCCCAGACGGATACTGTCGTATAAATAGCTATATCCATAGTTTGGATGCTCTTATAGAAAGTTTTCCTAGTAAATATAGAGTTAACAATTATGTCGGATGATGTTTTTTCTAAGTCTTGGTCAGAAGATTTTGAGCCGAAGTTAATTGTCCGATCTAATGTCACGAGTACCTCTTTGGGGCCGGCTTTTTCTGGATTTCGGCCAGTTCGGGAAACTTTGTACAGTTATCCATATTCCCAGGTTAAGGCTTTTGCGGTGGCTGGAGCGAGCATTTTAAAGAGAGGAGTGGAGGAGATGGAAAGCAATAAGACTCCGGCCTTGATTCACTCTCAGTGGAGTAGAGGGTATTTTCACTGGATTACTGAGTCTCTCGTTAGAGCAATCCATGTAAGAGACACGCGCCCGGATGCTATAGTGGTCTTGCCTAAGAACTACAATGGCTTTCATTCAGCATCCCTTTCTGCATTTGGGATCGAATTTGAGTATTTTACTCATCATAATGTTAGGTTTGATGATGCGCTCATAAGCACTTGTCCAAAGCATTATGGAACAACTGGTGCCAAGATTTTAGATGGTCTTCGCGCCGAGGCCCGCAGAAGATTAGGTAAAAGGTTAGCCGGTTTTGAGCGAGTCTATATTTCGCGAAGAAAGTCAAGGGGTAGATATATAGTTAATGAGGATGAGGTTTTAGATTCCCTAGCTGGCTTTGGGTTTGTAGAGATTATAGCCGAGGACTTTAGCTTTGAAGAGCAACTTGAAATATTTTTAAATGCTAAGTTTATTGTGAGTATACATGGTGCGGGCCTTACCAACATGGTTTTTATGGATCCCGGCTCTTGTGTGCTTGAGTTGTTGCCATACAGAAATGGTATTTTTGATCTTAGGCCAAATACTCTTTCGTTTAAGCATGACAGTTGTTATCTGGATCTGGCAAGAAAGATGGGGCATGAATATTCATTCCTTCAGAGTGAGCATGATGGAAGTAAATTCGGGAGATCACATCTTTCAAACTTGGTAATTAACTGCCGGAAATTGGTCGAAAAAGTTGAGAGCATGGTTTCTAGAAAGTGACTTTTCTCAGCATATAAATTTTTCAGGATTTTTGGTAGTTACATAATGGCCAGCAGCGAGGGTTATTGATGTCAAAGATCTCCATTCTGCTTCCAGATTTACGTGGTGGAGGTGTGGAACGCATTCGGTTGGTGCTGGCACACGAATTCGTAAAGATGGGCTTCAAAGTTGAGTTTGTTGTAATGCAGGCGCGCGGTGAATTGCTTGATGAAACTAGGAAGGCTTTTTCTGTTGTAGACCTATCTACGCCAAGAGCCCGTTCTGCAATGGTGGCTTTAATTCGTTATTTGAGGGAGCGTCGGCCTGATGCACTGCTTGGCGCAATGTGGCCTCTCACTACAATTGCTCCCCTAGCTGCACGTATTTCGGGCCATAGTTGCAAGGTGCTTGTGTCTGAGCATGGTATGTTGTCTGCTCAGTATCGAGATTATGGAACTTTCCATCGTGCTATGCTCAGGCTATCAACAGCAGTTGGCTATCGACTTGCGGATGTTAGCGTTGGTGTATCGTCAGGATTGGTTCGAGACATGAGCAACCTTTCGTCGATGAAACCAAACGATTTCCACGTAATATTCAATCCGGTTCCGCCTAGACCAGAACCAAATATAGAGAAGCTTGCCGCTGCCGATGCCTTGTGGGGACCCAATTCTAGTGCTCGGGTTGTCACAGTGGGCACCATGAAGGCCGTGAAGAATCATCCACTCCTTGTGAAAGCATTCGCACTATTAAACCATCTCGACGTACGATTGATGTTTGTTGGCGATGGAACTGGGCGAAATGAACTTGAGTTGCTTGCTCATAAATTGGGCGTCGCAGACAGAGTGATCTTCGCCGGGTTTCATGCGGATCCGACACCATTCTACCGAACAGCAGATTTGTTCGTTTTGTCCTCTAATTATGAGGGCTTTGGCAACGTAATCGTTGAAGCCTTGGCTTGTGGGACTCCCGTAGTTTCGACCGACTGCCCAGCTGGGCCTGGCGAAATTCTGGCGGGTGGAAAGTATGGCCGGCTTGTGCCAGTGGGGGATGACGTTGCCTTGGCGCAAGCTATCCAAGCAAGCCTAGAGGATCCTCTACCGCCTGACTACCTGAAAGCTCGCGCCGCTGAATTTCAACCAGCGAAAGCAGCTAAGGCTTATCTTGATTTGCTAAGACTGTCCTGAACCGGGACATCTGGCCTGTACTTTTACGTATCATCCGAGGTTTGTTTGAGAAAAAACACAGTTCTGTATATCACCCGCAATGGAATGCTGGAGCCGCTCGGCCAAAGCCAGGTTCTCTCCTACCTAAAAGGTTTATCAAAAAACCACCAAGTCTCTTTGATCAGTTTCGAGAAACCAGAGGATCGCGCAGACCAGCAAGCTTTCGGCAGCGTGCAGAACGATTGCGAAAGGCATGGAATTCGTTGGCTCCCGCAGCGATTCCACCATCGCCCAAAGGTAATCGCTCCAGCCTGGAGTATGATTGTTTTTCTGTTCCTGTGTCTTCGAGAAGTCCGCAGAGGCAACGCCGAGCTGATTCACGCGCGCTCCTACATTCCCGCTGCTGTTGCCTTGCTTGTTAATAAGCTGACCGGTACACCCTTTATCTTCGATATGAGGGCGCTGTGGCCAGAGGAATTGATCACTGCTGGCCGTTTGAAGCGAGGCTCTGTCATGCACAAAGCCATCGCTTGGGTTGAGCGCTCATGTTTGAAGAACGCAGCAGCCGTGGTTTCCCTTACCGATGCGGCAGCCTCTTATCTTCGAGAGGCCTACCCGGATGAACTTCGAAACCAAAAGGTGGTTGTTATTCCAACCTGTGCTGACCTTGACCGATTTGTTCCGTTAAATGAAGAGGATAAGTCCTCTGCTGAGGAGAGTGCGCCTGTATTCAGTTGTTTGGGAACAGTACTAAGCGGTTGGTTTCGCCTGGACTGGCTCCGTCTTTTTTTTCAAGAGGTTGGATCTCACGATCCGACTGCTAGTTTTGAAATTGTCACTCGGGATGACCCCAGCGAGGTAAGAAGACAGCTTGGTCTGGCTGGTGATCTGAATGCAAGGCTAGAAATCTACTCGATGCCTTCTCACGAAGTGCACGAAGTTGTTCAGCGCCACACTGCTTCTGTGATGTTTTATGCCGGCGGGGAAGTTTCGGAATTGGGACGTTCTCCAACCCGTATGGCGGAAATTCTTGGATGTGGCCTGCCTGTTGTTGCCAATCCTGGGGTTGGGGATGTGGCTGAGATTATCCAGAAATACCGTGTGGGTGTTTTGGTGACCGAAGGGACTTCAGATGAAATGAAATCTGCGTTCGCAGAGCTTATGGAACTGTTGAAAGACCCGGAGTTAGCTGGCCGTTGTAGGCGTGCCGCAGAGGAAGTGTTTTCTCTTGAGGCTGGAACTCAGGCTTACCGGGAGCTTTACCGGGAAATTCTTCAATGAAGGTACTGCTGTTATCGAAGTACCCGCGCATGGGCGCTAGTTCGCGGCTGCGCTCCCTGCAATACCTTCCGGCTCTGGCTGACGAGGGTATCGAGGTTACGGTCAGCAGCTTGTTTGATGAGAATTACCTCAGGGAACTCTACGAGAAAGGGCGTAAGTCAAAGGTTCGCTCGTTTGTATTGTATTTGAAGCGGTTTTTCGTGTTGCTGACAGCGTTTCGGCACGACGTGCTTTGGATTGAGAAAGAGATCTTCCCATACTTCCCAGCAGTTTTTGAAAGGTTGTTGGCGTTTATAGGTGTGAGGTATGTGGTTGATTATGATGATGCCATCTTCCACAACTATGATCTTTCCGACAATGGCCTGATTCGGAGGCTGTTGGGCCGGAAGATCGATGCGGTTATGGCCCGAGCTACCTGTGTTATTGCAGGCAATCAGTATTTGGCAGAGCGAGCCCTTCAGGCCGGAGCCAAACGCGTGGAGATCATTCCAACGGTTGTAGACCACACTCGATATTCTCAAGCGTCCCGTACTGGCGATGGTCCGTTAGTTATTGGCTGGATTGGCTCACCATCAACACAACGTTATGTTATCGATATTCAAGATGCGCTTCGGGCAGTCTGCGATAAAACCGGTGCCCGCCTGATACTTGTTGGTGCAACAGATGCAGTGGTTGACCAGTTGAGCGGCATTCCTGTTGAGGTTGTGCCGTGGAGTGAAGAATCAGAAGCGGAGAACATTGCACAGATGGATGTGGGCATTATGCCGCTTGTTGATGGTCCCTGGGAGAAGGGGAAATGTGGCTACAAACTCATCCAGTACATGGCTTCAGGTGTTCCTGTTGTGGCGTCCCCCGTTGGCGTCAATGTTGAGATTGTAGATGGCTACGGCTGTGGGCGGATGGCCGAATCGAAAGATGATTGGGCTGAGTCTTTGCTGGAGCTTCTCTCTGGCGCTGACGTGCGAAACACATTAGGGCGTGCTGGCAGGGAGGCGGTTGTGAAAAGATACTCGCTCCAGACCCAATCCCCGATTCTTGCCGACATCCTGAAATCAGCTGCCAGGTAACTCAAAACGCAATGCTACCTTACTGGTTATTTCTGTCCCTTCCTGTTGGTGTCATATTGGCTAACCGCCGATTGTCTGAGCGTTCACAGGTTTGGGTCTGGCTTTCTGTCTGGCTATTCTTTGTGTTTGCTATCGGGTTGCGTTTTAAGGTGGGTGGTGACTGGTTCGCTTATCTTACACACCTTGATTTGCGAACAGTTATGCCGTTGTCTGAAGTTTTGTCCGGATCTGATCCTGGCTATTATCTAATAAACTGGATCGTAGCCCAGGCCGGTGGATCCATCTACTGGGTAAATACTGCTTGTGGCATGATTTTGATGACGGGAATTGTTCGTTTTGCCAGGGCACAACCTTTGCCGTGGCTAGCGCTTTTGGTAGCGGTTCCCTACCTGATTATTGTTGTAGGTATGGGCTATACGCGCCAGTCAGCGGCGCTCGGATTCTTGTTGATCGGTCTTGTATCTTTGGCGAATGCGCAGATTCGTTGGTTCGTTGTTTGGGTGATGTTAGGTGCCACTTTTCACAAATCAGCAGTATTGATGTTACCCGTTGCTGCGCTGGCCTCCACTTCCAACCGGTTCTGGAGCCTGCTTTGGGTAGGGTTGATATCTCTGGTTGGTGGCTACTTGTTTGTCTTTGATTCGGCGGATGCTCTTTGGACCAACTATGTAGAAGCGGACTATCAATCTCAGGGTGGTTTGATTCGGGTACTGATGAACTCGGTTCCTGCTGTTTTGTTTTTCTTATTACGTAGGCAATTGCGGCTTGATGAAGCTGAGGGCAAGCTTTGGTTTTGGATGTCCATTCTAGCGCTTGTGTGTATTCCTCTGGTTGTTTTGTCTTCCACCGCGACAGACCGGGTTGCGTTATATCTCATTCCCATACAGTTGTTTATGTTTGCTCGGCTACCGTTTGTAATGAGCGATCCCCGGCACCGTGCTTTGGTAGTTTTGGGGGTTGTTGGGTATTACATGTTGGTTCAGGCAGTGTGGCTGTTTTTTGCTAGTCATGCGTATGTGTGGTTGCCGTATCAAAATATTGTTTGGCTCTAAGCATTTAAAAAGACGAGCACTCCATGTTTGTAGTCTCTAAGGTTGCCATAGCTCTGATATCACCTTTGGGCGCATCGCTATTCGGCGGTTTGCTCGCGCTCCTTCTGGCCTTGGCGGGCCGCAGGCGCTTGGCTTTCTGGTTTGGTGCCTTGGCGTTGCTCTGGCTGTGGTTCTGGTCTCTACCTGCCGCCAGTAACTGGGTTCGCGGCTATCTGGAAGATCAACACCCACCCATGGCGGTTCATGAAGTGCCCCAGGCAGAGGCTATTGTGGTGTTGGGCGGCGGCGTGTCGCCTGCGGGCCACGGTGATCTGTATCCGAAACTGGAATCCGGTGCTGATCGGGTTTGGCACGCTGCCCGGTTGTTCCATGCTTCTAAAGCACCGCTAGTGTTGCTAACCGGTGGCAGCGATCCTTCGCACAGTGCTGCGTCTGAAGCTGAAGCTATGGGCCAGTTTATGCGGGATCTCGGAGTTCCCGGCCAGGCCTTGGTTCTGGAAAACCGTAGCCGGAATACTAGTCAGAATGCAGAGTATTCGGCGGATATTCTGGCAGAGCAGGGCATTAACCGGATTCTGCTGGTCACTTCTGCCTATCACATGCCAAGGGCGAAGGGATTATTCGAGGCTCAGGGCCTGGAGGTTATTCCGGTTGCTACTGACCATGAGGTGTTGTCCCGGCCTTTGTGGCGAAACCTGCTACCTGAAGCCCGTGCGCTGGATGGTAGTAGTCGGGCGATCAAGGAGATTGTCGGGCGTTTGGTGGGGCGCTAACTATCTCTTCCGTATTTTTTGTGTCTTTTCGTGGTTTTCGTGGCCAATAAATTCTAAAAGGTTCTCTGATGCTCTCTGCTGATAATCGGCGCTACCCGCAACTTCTCGACCAACTCCCCAAACAACCCAAAACCTGGCTAATCACCGGCGTAGCTGGCTTCATCGGCTCCAACCTTCTGGAGCACCTGCTGAAGCTGGACCAGCGCGTAGTCGGCCTGGACAACTTCGCCACCGGTTATCAGCGCAATCTGGATGAGGTTCGCAGCCTGGTGTCTGCAGAGCAGTGGGCGCGGTTTCAGTTTATCGAGGGCGATATCCGCAATCCGGAAGATTGTACCCGGGCCTGCGAGGGTGTGGATTACGTGCTGCACCAGGCCGCACTGGGTTCGGTGCCCCGGTCTTTGAATGATCCCGTCACCACCAATGCGGCCAATATTACCGGCTTTCTGAATATGCTGGTAGCGGCGCGGGATGCGGGGGTGAAGAGTTTCACTTATGCGGCGTCCAGCTCCACCTATGGCGATCACCCGGCGTTGCCGAAGGTGGAGGAAAACATTGGCAAGCCGTTGTCGCCTTATGCGGTCACCAAGTATGTGAATGAGCTGTATGCGGAGGTGTTCGCCCGCAGTTACGGCTTCAAAGCCATCGGCCTGCGTTACTTCAATGTGTTTGGCAAGCGCCAGGACCCGGACGGTGCCTATGCAGCGGTTATCCCGAAATGGACCGCCGCCATGGTGCGTGGTGAGGATGCGTTCATCAACGGCGATGGCGAAACCAGCCGGGATTTCTGTTTTATCGAGAACGCGGTGCAGGCCAACTTACTGGCGGCGACGGCGGAGGATTCTGCCAGGAACGAGGTTTACAACGTGGCGGTGGGTGACCGCACCACATTGAATGATCTGTTCGCGGCGCTGAAGAGTGCCCTGGCGGAGAATGGCGTGGTGTATGAGAAAGCGCCGGTGTACCGGGATTTCCGGCCGGGGGATGTTCGGCATTCTCAGGCGGATATTGGTAAGGCGGCCAGTAAGTTGGGGTATGCGCCGGAGTTTCGGATTTTTGATGGGATTGCCAGGGCCATGCCTTGGTATCTGGAGCATTGAGCGGGCAGGCGGGTGCGCTTTTGAAGCCGGTGGTTTTTCTTACGTCTAATACCTCCTGGTATCTGTATAACTTTCGCGCGAGTACGATTCAGGCGTTGCGTGAGCAGGGTAACCGGGTGATTTGCCTGTCGCCACCGGATGATTTCAGCCAGCGCCTGGTGGATGAGCTGGGGGCGGAGCATGTTGCCTTGCCGCTGGATGGCAAGAGCACGGGCGCGGCGCAGGAGCTGCGCAGCCTGCGGTTTATCTGGGCGGTGATGCGCCGGTACCGGCCGGATTTCGTGTTCAACTTCACGGTGAAGATGAATATTTATTGCGGGCTGGTGTGCGCGCTGCAGAAGGTTTCGTTTGCCAACAACATTTCCGGCCTGGGTACGGCGTTTATTCACGATTCCTGGCTGTTCCGGCGGGTGCGGCAGGTGTATGGGCTGGTGAATCGCCGGGCTCGGCGCCTGTTCTTCCAGAATGAAGAAGATTTGTCGGTTTTTCGGGATAAGGGATTGCTGGGGGATACGCCCTATACCCTGTTGCCGGGCTCCGGCGTGGATTTGCAGCGGTTTCAGGCTTCGCCCTTGCCGCAAGGCAGGCCGTTCACCTTTATTATGATTGCCCGTTTGCTGGGGGATAAGGGCGTTCGGGAATACGCCGAAGCCTGCCGGCAGCTGAAGACCGAAGGGCTGGATGTGCGCTGCCTGTTGGTGGGGCCGTTGGGGGTGAGTAACCGCACGGCGATTTCCGAGGAGGAGGTTCGCCAGTGGCAGGCCGAGGGCATTGTGGAATACCCGGGCGCCACAGACGACGTTCGCCCGTTGATTGAGCAGGCCCATGTGCTGGTGTTGCCCTCTTACCGCGAAGGCATGCCCCGCACCGTTCTGGAAGCCGCCGCCATGGGCCGCCCCGCGATAGTGACCGATGTGCCCGGCTGCCGCCATGCCATTGAGCCGGAGGTGACCGGGTGGTTGTGTGAGGTGCGCAGTGCGGAGTCTTTGGCTGGGGTTATGCGGCGGGTTTTGGGGATGGATGCTGCTGAGGTGCAGAGTGCTGGGGAGGCGGCTCGGGGGAGGATGGAAGAGCGGTTTAGTGAGGATTTGGTGGTTGGGGCTTATTTGGGGTGTTTGTGATTTTCTTTGTTCGTGTTTTTTCGTGGATTTCGTGGCAAACAATCAATAAAGAAGGGTAGGGGCAAGCCCTATAAAAGGAATTCCAATTAACTCCAGGGAACAGGAGGCACTATGAAAAACATCATCATTTGTTCAGACGGTACCTGGCAATCGCCGGAATCCGACACATCCACCCACGTTCTGCGCCTGGCTGAGGGCATTGCCCCTGAGGATGCGGCCGGTAACAAGCAGGTGGTGTTTTACGACTGGGGTGTGGGTTCGGAGGGGGACAAGTTCTCCGGCGGTATTACCGGCAAGGGCATCGACAAGAACATTCAGGATTGCTACCGCTTTGTGGTGCATAACTACGAGCCGGGCGATGCGCTGTATCTGTTCGGGTTCAGCCGCGGGGCCTATACGGTGCGCTCGCTGGCGGGGCTGATTCGTAACTGCGGGATTTTGCGGCGCGAACATGCCGAGAAGGTGGGCCATGCCTATGCCCTGTACCGCAACCGAGGCCCGGCCTCTGCCCCCGGGCGGCAGAAGGCGGAGACCTTTCGCAGGAACTACGCGGTGGCGGATGTGAGCCGTATTCACTTTATCGGCGTGTTCGATACCGTCGGCGCCCTGGGCATTCCCGCGCCGTTTCTGGGTACCCTGGGTACCAGCCGCTACCTGTTCCACGACACCGAGCCCAGCCGCATCATCAACCACGCCCGCCATGCGGTGGCCATAGACGAGATGCGCCAGGATTTCGAACCTACCCTGTGGAGCTCCAAACCGGGGATTGATTTGCAGCAGGTGTGGTTTGCCGGTGTGCATACCGACATCGGCGGTGGCTACCCGGACCACGCCCTGGGCGATATCCCCGGAGAGTGGATGGCCCGCGAAGCCCAGGCCTGCGGCTTGGGCCTGGAACCCCACTTCCTCCTGCGCCTGAACCCGGATTATGCAGGGCGGCAGCATAATGAGTACAAGGGCTTCTATAAGGCCATGGGGCGCAAGCATGTGCGGGCGGTTGAGCCGGTGGTGCATGAGAGCGTGCGGCGGCGGTGGGAGGATGATTCGGTGCCGTACAAGAGCCCCGGGTTGGGGGAGTTGGTTGGGCGTTTGGGGTGGGGTGGTGTGGATTTGGTGGGTGACTGTTAAAGACTTTTTTTGCCACGAAATCCACTAAAGGACACGAAAAAATAGGAATACTTTGGTTAGAAAAAGGAATTTCAATAAACTCCAGGGAGGGAGATGTAAGTGCCCGTAGTTTTCAGACTTCAAGGATTCAAGTTCTTTTTCTATATTCGGGTACTGTTAGAAGCGGTGCAGGCAAATCAGAAGCTTTTGGAGGATGCGTGGCATGACTATTTCGCCTGAGAAAGTCTGGTTTGATGAGGATAACCTTTGGGTTTTGTTGTCCGATGGCCGAACGGTTGGTGCGCCGCTGGTTTGGTTTCCCCGTTTGTTGAGTGCTGATAGTGCAAGCCGTGAAGCTTTTGAGCTGAGTGTTCATGGTATTCACTGGGATGCCCTGGATGAAGACATCAGTGTGCAGGGGCTGTTGGCTGGGTTGGGGGATCAGGCTCACCCAAAGCGTGAGAGTGTGGCTTAGTTTGTGCGCCAAGCGGGTGGGCGTTGTGAATTTTTGCCACGAAAACCACTAAAGGACACGAAAAAATAGGAATACTTTGGCTAGAAAAAGGAATTGCAATTAACTCCAGGGAGCAAGGAAGCGCTATGAAGAGCATCATCATTCGTCCGAAATTTGCGTTACAATGTCTGACAACGTAAGACAAATGGAGCGCGTCATGAAAACCGAGATGCTTAGTGCCCGTATAGACCACGATACCAAGGTTGCGTTCTCGCATATTTGTGACGAGGTTGGCCTTAGCCCGTCACAAGCCATTAAATTGTTTGCTCGTGCGGTTATTAATCACGGCGGGATTCCCTTTGAGATCAAGGTGCCGCAGCCGAATGAAACGAGCACTGCTGCTATGCAGGAACTCAGGGAAGGGAGGGGGCACCGCGCGGAGTCGCTGGATAGCCTTTTAGAAGAGCTCACGGATGGCAAAATCGCGCATGCACAGCCTTGAATACTCAACCCAGTTTAAAAAAGACTTCAAAAAGATAACGAAATTGCCCATCCCGGATATTGTCGAGGTGGGACGCATTATCTCTAAGCTGCAGCGTGATGAGCCACTGGAAGACAAGAATGTCGACCACGCTCTGACCGGCAACTGGCATGGTTTCAGGGATTGCCACATCAAGCCAGACCTGGTTTTGATCTACAGGGTTGATAACGGCACGCTGCAGCTGGCGAGAATTGGCAGCCACAGTGAGCTTTTTTAGAGAAAGCCTGGTCAAGAAAAGGAATTCCAATTAACTCTAGGGGGGGAGGTGTGGATTTGGTGGGTGACTGCTAAAGACTTTTTTGCCACGAAATCCACTAAAGGACACGAAAAAATAGGAATACTTTGGCTAGAAAAAGGAATTCCAGTTAACTCCAGGGAGTAAGGAAGCGCTATGAAGAGCATCATCATTCGTCCGGAATTTGCGTTACAATGTCTGACAACGTAAGACAAATGGAGCGCGTTTACGCAATACCCCCCGATGCGCAGCATTTTCATCTTTTTAGTACTGATGAGGATCTAAAAGCGCATTCGTCATACACTGCAGCCAAAGGCGGTGACCCAAATGCCGCACTTGAGTTGATCGAGGATCTTGCTTTCGATTTTCTGTACGGTCTTCGAAGAGAGTTTCCAGAGGGTGCGATATTTGTCTCGCCTTTTGCGAGGGAGGCATCGGGTGATAATGCGTTGCCGCTTATTTTATCGCTCATGGCTGCAGAGATATTCAACGGTGAAAGTGAAACCGATATCGTTCAGCTGCAGCGTGTTTTTCATACAGGTGCTGATCCGATGGAGAGGCTGCGCTTGCGGCCATCGTTTGAAGGTGCGGTGAAGAGCGGTGCTCATTATGTTCTGGTTGACGATGTTACGAGCATGGGAGGCACTCTGGCAGAGCTTGCGAATTATCTGCTGCTCCATGGAGGGCAGGTTCTTGGTACACTGGTGTTAGCTAACGCTGGTCGTTCTAAGGATTTTCGGCCAGCTAAACAGCATATAAGGCTATTACAGGAGCGTTTTGGAGATGAAATCAGACAAATCTTCGGAATACACACGTCCGCCCTCACAGCTAACGAAGCAGGATATCTCGTCGGCTTTCGAACAGTTGACGAGATCCGAAATCGATGCCTTAAGGCAGAAAAAGAGACACATCTCCGCTTGCTATCAAAAGGTTATTGAAGCTCATATTAAGCAACGTTTGTCATCAGTCTGAGTCTGAACACTGATTGGTGATGGCTGAGGCTGGGGGTTAAGGGCTTTTTTTGCCACGAAATCCACGAAAGGACACGAAAGGGTTAAAAGATAAAAAAACGTTTTTTAATAATTTTTTCGTGTTTTTAGTGGATTTCGTGGCAAAAATTCTCTCTAAGAAGGGGCGCCAGCTTTGGTTGAGCCGTTAAGTTTTTTCTAACGGCTCATTATTTCATGCTAAAGTGAGCCGATAGATATCTGCTAATGGCTCATTCGATGTATACATGGCAACTGGACAACTGGCCTGCTTACAGCTTTGATCAGAACTCTGCAGAGCTCTGGACGAGTAAGGCCGTTGCGGCGTCTCAGAAGATTCTTGGGGCGATGGCGGTTGTGCCGGAAGGCCTTGGTAGCGAAGCGAAGTTGGATCTTCTGGTCAGCGCTGCGATTGAAACCAGTGCGATTGAGGGGGAGTCGCTCAATCGCGAGGATGTGCGCAGCTCAATCAAGAATCACTTCTTAAGCCCCAATGAGAAGATGGCGGTGCATGACCCGGTAGCGGCCGGTATCTCCGCTTTGATTCTTGAAGTGATGGATCTTTACGACGAACCGTTAACAGCGGAGCGCCTGCACCACTGGAATGAACTGGTGCTTCCGGTGCACAATTCTGGCCCGTTTCTGGGCCCGGCCGGCATGGCGGGGCAGTGGCGTACCCATCCAGATGCCATGCAGATAGTCTCTGGCCCTGTTCACAATCCGACAGTTCACTTTGAGGCGCCGCCTTCTGTGCGTGTGCCCGAGGAAATGCAGCGGTTCCTGGATTGGTTTGAGGATGGCTCCCGCGCCTTACCCGGTGTGGCGCGTGCGGCGATTGCTCATCTGTGGTTTGAAACGATTCACCCCTATGAAGACGGTAATGGCAGGGTGGGGCGGGCTATTGCGGATGTGGCTGTGTGCCAGATGCTGGGGCAGCCGCTGATGATGAGCCTGGCAACGGTGTTAAGTCGACATCGGAAGGCTTATTACCAGCAGCTTAACAAGGCGTCGAAAGATACGCTGGATGTGACGCCTTGGGTTAATTGGTTTGGCGAGCGGGTTGTTGAGGCGTTGGAAGGTGCGTTTGATGTTATTCAGTACGTGGTGAGAAAGGCCCGCTTCTGGGACGGGCTCGACACTGAATCTCTGAATGACAGACAGCTTAAGCTGATTCGCAGGATGCTGGGCCAGGATGCGCCGAGCTTTGAAAATGGGATCAATGCGGCGAAATATCAGAACTTAACGCGTTGCTCCAAAGCCACTGCTACCCGGGATCTCCAACACCTGGTTGTTAAGGGTGTGCTGGCGCCCATTTATAGCAAAGGGCGCTATGCTCGGTATAAGCTGGACTTGTGATTCTGTGGGTTAAAGACTTTTTTGCCACGAAATCCTCGGAAGGACACGGAAAAATGAAAAGATAAGGACTGTTTGGCCACGAAATCCACGAAAAAACACGAAATTAAAGATAGAAAGCTTTTGGTTTTTCTTATCAGTCATCTTTGTTCGTGTTTTTTCGTGGATTTCGTGGCAAAAAAAATTAGTAAAAGGACTAGATGATGCTCAAGGAAAAAGAGCTCTGTTACCGGATTACCGGTTGTGTATACGAGGTTTATCGCCACCTGGGTTGTGGTTTTCTTGAATCGGTGTATCAGCGGGCGTTGGTACACGAATTGCGGGCTGCTGGGCTGGCTGTGGAGTCTGAAGCCGCGGTTACCATCAACTACAAAGGCCAGCCCCTAGCCGAGCACCGTTTGGATTTACTCGTGGAGAATCGCATTATCGTTGAGCTAAAGGCCCAGCAAAAAGTCCCGCTCGCAGCAGAATCCCAGTTAATCAACTACTTGAAGGCGACAGGTTTGAAGCTCGGCTTGTTAGTCAACTTTGCTTTTCCCAAAGCCACAGTAAAGCGCATCATTTATTAGTCTCTTAATTTTTTCGTGTCCTTTCGTGGATTTCGTGGCAAAAAAAAGGAACTCTCCCCCACCAATGAACAAAGTACTGGCAGCCTACAAAGAACACACCCCCAACCCCCAAAACCCCGCTGAGCGAGTCACTTTCGGCACTTCCGGCCACCGCGGCACGTCGCTGAACCGCAGCTTCAACCGCTACCACATCCTGGCGATTGCCCAGGCGGTAGTGGACTGGCGCAGCAAGCAGGGCATTACCGGGCCAATGTACGTGGGCAAGGACACCCACGGCCTGTCTGGCCCGGCGATGGATTCGGTGTTGGAGGTGTTGGCGGGTAACAGTGTGGTGACGCGGGTGGATGCTGCCGGTGGCTTTACGCCTACGCCGCTGGTGTCCCATGCCATTCTGGTGCACAACGCCGATAAGCCCGCGGCGCTGGCGGATGGGTTGATTATTACGCCTTCTCACAATCCCCCGAAGGATGGCGGGATTAAGTACAACGGCCCGGACGGCGGCCCGGCGGGTACGGATGCTACGGGCTGGATTGAGCAGCGCGCGAACGAATTACTGGAAGCCGGATTGGCGGGTGTGAAGACTTCTCCGCGCCGGCAGGCGGTGGTGGCGGCCGAGCCCTGGGATTTTGTGCAGGAGTACGTGCAGCGGCTGGGGCAGGTGCTGGATATGGATGCCATTGCCAGCAGCGGCCTGAAGCTGGGCGTAGACCCCATGGGCGGCGCGGCGTTGGCGGTTTGGGACGCCATTGCCAAGCACTATGGCCTGGACCTTGAAGTGGTGAACCGCAAGCAGGACCCGGATTTCGCCTTCATGCCCCCGGACCACGACGGCAAGATCCGCATGGACTGCTCCAGCACTGCCGCCATGGCCAACCTGCTGACCATCAAAGACCGCTTCGACCTGGCCTTCGGTAATGATCCTGATGCCGACCGCCACGGCATTGTCGACGCCGCCGGCCTGATGAACCCGAATCATTACCTGGCGGTGTGCATCGATTACCTGCTCAGCCACCGGCCGCAGTGGGGCGCGGAGTTGAAGGTGGGTAAAACCCTGGTGTCGTCGTCCATTATTGATCGCGTGGTAGCCGGGCAGGGTCGGGAATTGTACGAAGTGCCGGTGGGCTTCAAATGGTTTGTGGAAGGCCTGCACACTGGCGAGCTGGTGTTCGGCGGCGAAGAAAGCGCCGGCGCGAGTTTTCTGACCTTTGATGGCAAGCCCTGGAGCACCGACAAAGACGGCATTATTTTGTGCCTGCTGGCGGCGGAGATTCGCGCCAAGACCGGTAAGTTGCCCAGTGAGTATTATGCGCAGCTGACGGAGAAATACGGCGCGCCGGTGTACCGCCGTAAAGACTTCCCTGCAACGGCTGAGCAGAAGCAAAAGCTGAAAACCCTGAAGCCGGAGGATTTGCCGTTTACCGAGCTGGCCGGAGACCCGATTGTGGAGGCCATGACAGTTGCGCCGGGCAATGGTGCGGCGATTGGTGGTTTGAAGGTGACGACCCAGAATGGGTGGTTTGCGGCTCGGCCTAGTGGGACGGAGAACCTTTGTAAGATTTATGGGGAGAGTTTTTTGGGGGCGGAGCACCTGTGTCAGATTTTGGCGGATGCTGAGACGCTGCTTAAGTGAGGAGTCTGCGAAGGAGTCGCGAAGGGGTCTGACCCTACGGGTCAGACTCCCTGACTATCTCCCAACTCCCTTCCTGCCAAAGTTTGGAGTGAGAGGGGTCTGACCCCGGTGGGGTCAGACCCCTTTGCTGGGCTCCGAAGGGGTCTGACCCTACGGGTCAGACTCCCTGACCATCTCCTTGGTAAAACAACGTTAAATCCCTCCGAGCATGTAACAGTAGGTTAACACCTCCGTTATACTGTCTACTTTGTGCTCATAGCACAGCGTTTGATTAGCAGCTAAGGTGGTCCCCCTGTTTAGTGGCATTATTGAATTAACGAGAGACCTACACATGGAAGCGGCTAGTTCCGTCGGCCTTATGGCTGGCTTTTTTTCTTATCTCTCATTGTTTTTCCTGCGCCCTATTGCTTGCAGGGTGCACTTGCTGGATACCCCAGACCACCGGAAACTCCACAAGGGTTCGGTGCCGCTGATTGGTGGCCTGAGTGCTTTTGTGGGCGTGAGCGTGGCCTGGATAATTGGCATGCCGCTGATCAGTGGCCATGGGCTGTTCCTGATTTGTGCCGCGCTGCTGGTGATTGTGGGCGCGGTGGACGATGCCCGGGACCTTCCGGCGAAATTCCGCCTGGGTGTGCAGGTTCTTCTGGGCGCGGTGCTGACGTTTGGTTCTGGTACCTCGCTGGTAACCTTCGGCAATTTGCTGGGCTTTGGGCCCATTGAACTGGGTATTCTCGGGCCTTTGGTGACCATTGCCGCGGTAATTGGTGCCACCAACGCCTTTAACATGGTGGATGGCATCGACGGCCTGGCTGGTAGCCTGTCGCTGGTGGCTCTGGGCTCTTTGGCGTTGTTGTTCAGCACGTCCTCCGGTTTGGTGGCTGAGCTGGCACTGGCGGTAGGCATCAGCTGCGCTCTGGTGCCTTACCTGATGGCCAACCTGCGCATTCCCCCCTTCCGCAACCGCATTTTCATGGGCGATGCGGGCTCTATGTTCATCGGCTTTGCCGTGGTGTGGCTGCTGGTAAACGCCACCCAGCCCGGCGAAATGGCCATGCGCCCGGTAACCGCCCTGTGGATTATCGCCATCCCCCTGATGGACATGGTCGCTATCATGGTACGCCGCGCCCGCAAAGGGCAGTCGGTAATGAAGCCAGACCGTGACCACCTGCACCACATCTTCATGCGCGCCGGATTCTCCGACCGCGAAGCCCTGCTGATGATCACCATAGTGGCCATGCTGTTCGCCAGCGTTGGACTGCTTGGTGAGTTCTTCCACCTGCCCGAGTGGCTGATGTTTGCGGCGTTTGTTGGATTGTTCGCGCTGTATGACTGGTCGCTTAGCCATGTTTGGCGGTTGTTGGTGGTGGTGCGGAAGAAGGTTGGTCATCAGTAGTTGTTTTTTGGTGCATCGCTCCCCTCCTGACGGATACAAAGGGGTCTGACCCTACGGGTCAGACCCCACCCTTGAAGTGACCCCCGAAAGTTGGACACCGACTTTTGGGGAGTCACATGACAAGAACACATAGTGAAGCATTCAAATTAAAGATGGTGAAGCTTTACCTCGAAGGCGGGGCCAGCTTCAACCGCATCTC
>Ga0315334_10000145_pt1 | contig 46744 bp, 43 predicted proteins | sample M150034915metaG_FD_205555 | JGI IMG/M metagenome (GOLD analysis project Ga0315334, IMG submission 205555) | Ammonia-oxidizing marine archaeal communities from Monterey Bay, California, United States - M1 500m 34915 | ecosystem: Environmental > Aquatic > Marine > Intertidal zone | place: USA... | reverse complement strand
AAAAGAGCTCATAGAGTATTATGGCTATGGAAAAACACTTGGAAAACTACAATTAAAATTAAGATTCTTAAGATCATGGATTTTACATTCACTTGCATACTTTTCACCACATCCAGGATTTACAATTAAGATGCAACGTGCACGAGGTGTTAAAATTGGAGAAGGATGTTACATAGGTCCATACGTACACATTGATTTACTATATCCAAATTTGATAACAATCGAAGATAATGTTGCAATAGGTAGTAATTCAATGATATTTGCTCATGTTAATCCAGCTGCAAATCTAGAATTAAAAAAGAATCATTATCCAAGAAAAATTGATCCCGTGCTGTTAAAATCTGGCACTTGGATTAACCCTGCATGTATAATCACACTTGGAACAACAATGGGAAAAAATTCGATTTTATCAATAGGAAGTGTTGCAGTAAGTTCAATTCCAGATAATTGTTTAGCAATAGGAAATCCTGCTAGAATTGTAAAGAAACTTACTGATAATATTTGATGCCTAATCACAAAATAAAAAATTAAGAAAGTTTATTTGCAATATTTTAATCGTTTATAATTAATGGCTCAACAAGATGATGAAATAGACAGAAAATTAGAAAAATTATTAAAAGAAACTTTTCAAATTGATAAAATTAACCTTGATTACTCAATGGATGATATTCCTGAATGGGATTCATTCAAACATATTGAACTAATAATTGGATTAGAGCAAGAATTTGGAATTAAACTTGAATATACAGATACTACTGAAATGATATCAATACCAATTATAAAAAGTAAAATTTTGAAGTTATTGAATGATAAATAGAGAATTACTACAAGAGCATCAGAAAATAGTTTCTAATCTTAATCTAAATTATAATAATGTAGGTGAATTATTATCTGCAAAAGTAAATGAAAATAAACAAAAAATATTCCTAATTTGCCCTGGAAAAAATAGCGAGCAATTCACCTATTTAGAATTTATGACTATTGTAAATCAAACTAGCAAATTTTTGATTAAAAGTGGATTAAAAAAAAATGATAGAATTTCACTGATATTTCATAATTCTTCTGAATTTTTAATACTATATTTTGCAGGTCTTTTTTGTGGTCTAACAATTGTTCCTATTAATCCTGATTTATCATCAAGAGAGATGAAGTATATAATTGAAGATAGTAATTCAAAATTTATTTTTTATAATCATACACTAGAATCAAAAATTAAGTCCATAAAAAATGAATTGAATAATATTTCATTAATAAAAACTACAACAATTAAAGAATTAATTTCATCAGTTGATAACCAAATAGATTTTGAACAAAATCAAGTTTCACTTTATGACACTGCAGTTATAATTTATACATCTGGTACAACAGGTAATCCAAAAGGAGTAGTTTTAACCCATCTGAATCTTTTATCAGACGCAATGAGTATCTCAACTTGGTTTAAATTTAATAATGAAACAAGATGTCTTTGTATTCTTCCTTTATTCCATAATAATGGTCAAATCACAACACTGCTAGCACCACTTTATGCTGGAGGTTCTACAGTAATTGTTAAAGGAAAAATTAGTCTTTATGCATTTTGGGATTTAGTTAATGAATTTAATGCAACATGGACAAGCGTAATGGCTTCAATTTTATCAATACTTCTCAGTTTACCAAAGGAACGTAAAGAAAATAGTTTAAGTGCAATACTTTGTGGTGGTCAAATTTTAACTCGATCTGTACAGGAACAATTTGAATCAAGATTTAATGTTCCAATTTTTGAGGGTTATGGATTAACTGAAACAACATCATTTTCTTGCATAAATAATTACCCAGCAGAAAAGAGAATTATTGGTTCAATTGGAAAGTCATTAGCAACTAATGAAATAGCAATTTTAAATGAAAATAATAATGAGGTTGAAGAAAATATTGAAGGAGAAATTTGTATTCGTGGCTATAATGTTGCAAATGGATATTTAGGAGATTCAGAAAAAAATCATTCATTTCGAGATGGTTGGTTTCATAGTGGTGATTATGGTAGAAAAGATAATGAGGGAAATTTCTATTTTCATGGTCGTCAAGATTCTCTAATAATAAAAGGAGGAGAAAATATCTATCCTGCTGAAATTGAAAATATTTTGTATAGTCATCCAGATATTGAAGAATGTGCAGTTATAGGTATACCACATAAGTTATTGGGTGAGGAAGTATGTTCATTTATAAAAATAAAAAATGAATCAAATTTATCTGAAAATGAATTGAAGGAATTCTATAAAAATAAAATTGCTGATTATAAGAAACCAAAAAAAATTATTATAATTAATAATTTAGATGATTTACCTGAAATACCAAAAGGACCAACAAAGAAAGTTCTATACAGAGAATTAAGAAACTATTATAAAAAAAATTTTAATAGTTAATTTTTATTATTTATTTATTATTTTTAATCATTTTTTCTAAATGTTACAAATGCTGTTCCATAAATTAGTTTTTTGCCATCTTGATTCGTAATTGTCGTATTTACTGTAATCATTTTTGTTGCATCATTTTTTTCAATTACTTCACCTTGTACTGTAATTGTATCACCTATATAGCAAATATTTACAAAATTTAATGATTGAGAATACACTAATGCGTATTTACCTGGTAGATACATTCCTGTTAATCTAGAAAGAAATGATGCTGTAAACATTCCAGGACATATTCTTTTTTTATAATTTGTTGTTGTTGCATATTCTTCGTTGCTAGCTAGTGGATTATAATTACCTGTAATTTCGGCAAATTTATTTTCCATTGATTCTGTAACTTCCACTTCAAATGTTTCTTTCAAACCTATTTTAATTTCTTCAAAAGTGTATTCGTTCAATTTCTCATTCATTTTATTTTAACTCTATATTTTGCTATTTATTATTATTATATAATATACATATAGAAATAATTGTTTTTTATAACTAATCTATAGAAGTAAAATACTAAATTTCAAATCTAATTATTAATTCAAAAATTTTGTAATCTTTTTTGTATTATCGAAGAAAGAGTACTACCAATAATTTCAAACGTGTGATTCTTTTCAATAAATTTACGTCCATTTTGACCAAATTCTTGGCATAATTTATCATTTGATTCTAGTTTTAGTATTGCATCAACAAACCCATCAATGTCTTCCTCATCCACACAGATTCCAGAGTTTGTTGACTTGACATAATTTCCAATAGCACCACTAGAACAGCAAATTATAGCTCTACCAATTGCTTGTGATTCAAGAATTTTTGTAGGTAATGATGTATTAAGAGAGTCACCTTTTCTCATCGGAATCAATAATACATCAGATTTGGATAATATTGAAGATAGTTTTTCAATAGGAACAAAATTTGAATCAATAATTAGATTATCAATTTTGAATTTTGCTTTTTGTTTTTGTATATATGAAAGTTGTTTACCTTTTCCTCTAATAATAAATTGAATATTTTTATCTTTAAGATTTTTTGCAGCATTTATTATAATATCAAAATCATAGGTAGTATTCAATGATCCAGAATACATCAAAGTAAAAATTTTTTGACGCTCTTTTTTTATAAAAGTAAATTTTTTTTCATCTATTCCATGGGAAATTGCATCGATTTTATCATTATTAATTCCATATGAATTATGAATTAATTCTTTAACTTCATTATTTAATGGAATAATGTGTTTTGAATAATTATACGAGAATTTTGCTAGACTCGTAAGTATTTTTTTTAAAAAATTTGATTTTAGAATTTTTTGTTCATAAAGTAATTCTGGCCACATATCATCAACTATTCTTATTACAATTCCACCTCTTAATTTGGAATAAAAATAAGCAGGAATTATTGAAAAAAGATTTGGTTCAAATGCAATAATTACATCTGGTTTTGATTTAATTGAAAAAAGTGGAAAAAGTGAACTAATACAGAATGAAAAATTTAAGATCGCACTATTTTTTATTGATGAATGAAGAAGAGATGGAATCCAAACTCGTATTAGATTAAGATTATCATACTTTTCTTTCTTAGTTAGTTTATTACGGTAGTTTTTTGGGACAGGTTCATGTTGGTGAGGATGTGCTGTTATCACTGTAACATTATAGTTTTGTTGTGCCAAACACTTTGAATAATTAAACGCTCTAGTTGCGCCTCCTGATACATCAGGAGGAAAATACTGTGTAAGTATAAGAAGATTATTTTTTTTCATTTTATAATAAATTTTTAGATATAAAACATATATGAACTCAACCAGCAAATCTATCGTACAGGTTATATGAATAGATACGACAAAATCGTTATGAAGCGAGTTCTGATAATTGCACCTAATTTTCTACCCGAATCAGTAGGAGGTGCATCAAGAATTTATGAAATGGCTAAAGAAATGAAGAATGAATTTGATGTAAGTGTAATATGCCCTCCACCAACATACCCATTCACAAAATATGACAAGTCAAATTGTATTTTTAAAAAGGAAATTCTTGATGGAATTACAATTTATAGAATATGGACATATCAACCTTCAACAAAAAATCCATCATTTCTAGAACGTTTTTTTTATTATACTGTTTTTCCAGTTCTAACAAATTTATTCCTATTTCGTTTATTACAAAATGTCTCACTTGTAATAATTAGCACTCCTCCATCATCTCTTTTGATAACAAGTTGGATTGTAAGATTATTTCATAAGAAATTTATTATTGATATACGAGATCTATGGATCGATGCACTTAGTTCTTTAGGTTATGTAAACAAAGATAATTACATAATAAAACGGATAAAACAATTTGAAATTAATTGTTGGAAAAAATCTGATATTATTATAACAAATAGTATCACATCTATAGATAGAATAAAGCAGATTTTAGGAACAAATTCACCAAGAATAAAATATTTTCCATTTCATACAGATCTTAAAATTTTTAAGAAAGAAAATGTTGAAACAGAGAAACAAATTGTTTACATAGGTAATTTTGGTATATCACAAGCTCTTCATATATTGATTAAAGCGTTGCCTATTGTTTTTTCTAAAATTTCTGATCTTAATGTCAAATTTTATGGTGGTGGATTCCGTGAACCACAGATAAAGAAACTTGTAAAAGAATTAGGTCTTGAAAAATCAATTCATTTCTATGATCCTGTACCAAGAAATGAAATTCCATCGATTTTATCTAAATCATTAGTTGGTATAGTTTCTACAGAAGACAATGAGGGAGTACGTTCAGCAATGCCTACAAAAACATTTGAGTATTTTGCATGTAGTTTGCCAGTATTTGCTTATGGACGATCTGATGAATTAAAGAGAATAATTAAAGAATCAAACGCAGGAGTATACATAGAAGGTAATAATCATGAAGAAATAGGTGATTCTTTGATTAATTTGGTTAGTGATGAAGATAAGCTTAAAGAGTACTCAGAGAATGGAAGAAAATTTATGGAAAGAAAGATTGATTTCTCATTTCTAAAGGAGATTTAGACTATGAATTTATTTGATGAAACTAGTAATATTACCAAACAATTACTTGATGGAGTTATGAAACAACTTACTGTTACAGATGAAGATGCGTTTGTTAGTGATGATGTTACTAAAGTCATACGTACACGAATTACTGCAGAAATATGTTCAACCTTAGTAAAATTACATAGTCTAAAAATTTCAGATAATCAATTACTAATAAAAAAAATGGCAAAATGGTTGATTGATAATCAAAACTCAAATGGGTCTTGGAATGAAACTCATCTGCATTATAATCAACCATCAACAGTATTTACTTCAATCTGTGCATTATCATTGTTGGAAGTTTCTGAATCATTTCCAGAATTTAACATTAATGAAGAAATATTTCATAATGCTGCAAAGTTTATTTTGGATCAAGAAATTGATTTTGGTGCATATAAAAAATCAGAACTTGTTCATGCAGATATTTTAAATGCTGATGCAATGGCGGCTGCATTTTTATTAAAATTTGGTAATAAATCTTCTAATGAAAATTATATTAAAGCTGGAGAAAGAGCAATTGCCAATATTTGTTTACATCAGTTTATTGATGGCGCTTATCCTTATAGTGGACCAAAAAGGGCGTATCCCTACAAATATCATTTCTACATACCTTGTATTCACTATCAGGCAGTAACATTATACTATTTGATTAAATCTGCACACTACATAAAATCCGAATCGTTGCAACATTCAATTCTATCTGGTGCAAAATGGCTTCTAAAAAATCAAAAAGATAATGGATATTTTCAATGGAAGAATAGTGGTCTTAATTTTGCTCTTTATCTATCAGCCACATATGCATTTGTCTTACCTATATACCAAAATCTTTTATCAGATGATACAAATGCTACTAAATTAATGAGAGAGTCATTGAATGTACTAAAAGAACAGATTTTTGATAATATACTTTTAAGATGGGAAAAAGGAAATTCAAAATCAGTAATTGTTGGATTTTTTGAGGCTAGAAAAGGTGGAAGTATTGGAGAGTATCCTTCAATATTCAAATTTATGCGTATATTACACAGATTTCATAGAGAAATTTCTAGAATGAAAATATCAAATCATATAACTCCAAGTAAATTAATCTCTAGACCTACTGGGTATAGTGCATATCTAGGACATGTTGAATCTAGTACTAATCATCCTGACTTATACATGACATCAGAAGCACTAGATGCATTATCGACTTCTTTACAAATTATGAGTGAAAAATGAAACAAATAGTTTTAGATGTATCTAACGGTCAGACAAAAGTCATTGAAGTTCCAGAACCTTCGTTACGTACTGGTGGTATAATTGTAAAAAATATTTTTTCTGTAGTTAGTATTGGAACAGAAAAAAAAATTGTTAATTTTGCAAAAAAAAATGTTATTGGAAAGGCACGAAATAGACCAGATTTGTTCAAAGTATTCTTAGAGAAAGCAAAAAAAGATGGATTATTAATTGCATATCAACAAGCTCAAAGAAGATTAGAACAGTATCTTCCACTTGGTTATAGTTCTGCTGGGATTGTAGAGCAAATATCTGATAGCTTAACTGATTTTAAAATAGGTGATAGAGTAGCTTGTGCTGGTGCAGAATATGCATGGCATGCAGATAAAATATCTATACCTAAAAATCTTGTAGCAAAAATTCCTGACGGAGTAGATATGAAAGATGCATCTTTTTCTACAATTGCATCTATTGCATTAAATGGGTTTAGATGTGCGAATCCTGAACTAGGACATTCTGTTGTTGTAATAGGTTTGGGTCTAATAGGTTTACTTACAGTACAAATTGCAAAAGCTGCTGGATGTAAGGTAATAGGAATTGATTTAGATAAACGTAAAGTAGACTTATCTTTAGAATTAGGAGCTGATCATGCATTTGTAAGATCAGAAAGTAATTCAACAGCAATCTTAGAATTAACAAATCATGTAGGTGCAGATTCTGTTATAATTACGGCATCTGGAGATTCTAATGATTCAATAGAATTATCTGGAAAAATTACTAGGAAAAAGGCTATAATATCAATAATTGGTGATATAAAATTAGATATTCCAAGAGATGATTTCTATAAGAAAGAATTATCCGTTCAAATTCCTAGTTCATATGGTCCTGGTAGATATGATCGTAGTTATGAGGAGCATGGCCATGACTATCCAGTAGGGTTTGTTAGATGGACTATTTCAAGAAATATGCATACAGCTTTACAATTAATGAAAGAAAAAAAATTAACACCATCTAAAATCATTACTGAGATATTTTCTATTGATTCTGCAATTGAAGGTTATTCAGATCTTGATAATTCTACAAAACTCAGAATTGGTTCTGTAATAAAATATGATGAAAATCAAAGTAATATTGATTCAAAAATAATATCAGTTAAAAAAATGGAGCCTAATCCAAATAAAATAAATTGTGGTTTAATTGGAGGAGGAATTTATGCATCATCAACTGCACTTCCATTATTACGAGAAATAAAAGATATTAGTCTAGATTCAATTTCTACTGCAAGTGGATTAAATTCTAAATCACTTTCTGAAAAATATAATATTAACAATCTCTATTCTGATTATCATGACATGCTAGAGAACAAATCAACTGATTTGATATTTAATATGACTAGAAATAGTTTGCATGCAAAAATTGTTGAAGAATCTCTTTTAAAAAATAAGAATGTATTTGTAGAAAAACCATTAGCGCTTAATTTTAAAGATCTTGATAAAATTGAAGACATATGGAAGAAATCTGATAAAATACTCATGGTAGGATTTAACAGAAGATATGCACCATTTACTGAAGAAATAAAGACATTTTTCAAAAATCGTATTTCACCAATGATTGCTTATTATAGAATAAATGCAGAAAATATTCCTCACGATCATTGGGTTTATGACAAAAAAGAGGGTGGTGGAAGAATAATTAGTGAGGCATGTCATTTTATTGATTATTTAACATATGTAATTGGTTCAAAACCAATTCAAGTTTTTACTAGTTCAATTACCACACAGAAATCTCAAGATATAATGGATAATTTTGCAATTAATTTAAATTTTGAAGATGGATCAACTGGTACTATCATCTATACTTCTAAAGGCAATAAAAAACTCTCAAAAGAACGTGCAGAATTCTTTGCAGATGATAAAACTGTAGTATTAGATAATTTTAAGAAATTAAAATTAATTAGCAATGTAAAAGATGAAACTAAGAAAAATATGTTAAGTCAAGATAAAGGACACAAAAATGAATTTAAAGTTTTGATAAAAAACATAAAAATTGGAAATAGAATGGAAGATGAATTTTTATTGGCATTATATTCATCACGTGCAACAATTGCAGCCCAAAAATCAATGATTTCAAAATTACCAGAAAAAGTGTAGATTTTGTGTGGAATAACTGGATTAATTAATTTTCATGATCATGAATTATTACATGATATGTGTAATTTGTTAGAACATAGAGGTCCTGATTCAGATGGTTTTTATGAAGACAAAAATGTTGGTCTTGCAATTAGAAGATTAAGTATAATAGATGTTGAGGGTGGAAATCAACCAATCTCAAATGAAGATGAAAAAATTTGGACAGTTTTCAATGGTGAAATTTATAATTATCAAGAATTACAAGATGATTTAAAATCAAAAGGACATAAATTCAAAACTAATAGTGATACGGAAACAATTGTTCACGCATATGAGGAATATGATCTTGATTTTGTAAACCATATTCAAGGTATGTTTGCAATAGCTATTTGGGATGAGAAAAAAAATCGAACTATACTGATAAGAGATAGATTTGGTGTAAAACCACTTTACTATCATATACAAAATAATAGACTTCTATTTGCATCGGAATTAAAAGTATTATTAGAATATGATGAGATTAAACCAACAATAAATCATAATGCAATAAGTGATTATCTAACATATCTGTATATTCCTGCACCTGAAACAGTATTTAATGAAATAAAAAAACTTGGGCCTTCAGAAATTTTAGTTTTCAATCAAGATGGAAGTTTTTTTACAAAAACATATTGGAGTATTAAATTTCAAAAAAATAATCTAAGTGAGCAAGATTATGCAAAGCAATTACATGAATTATTAGAAAAATCGGTCGAATTACGAATGGTAAGTGACGTACCTATAGGAATTTTACTTAGTAGTGGTTTAGATTCATCAATAGTTGCTACACTTGCTGCAAAAAAATCAAATTATAATTTAAATACATATACAGTTGGTTTTGAAGATTCAGCTGATAATTCATACGATGAAATAAAAGAATCAAGAGAAATGGCTGATATTTTAGGTACAAATCATAACGAAATAACAGTAAATTCAAATGATTCTTTCAAACTACTTGACAAAGTTTCCTGGCATCTTGATGAACCATTTGGTAATCCTACCACTACATTAAATTATATAATTTCAGATTTTGCTAGCAAATCATCAAAGGTTGTTCTATCTGGTGTTGGGGGAGATGAAATGTTTGGAGGATATCCGAAATACAAGGCATTAAAAATTTTTCAGGAATATGAAAAATTTCCAAAATCTTTTGTAAAAAAATTTGGAGGTGTTTTCAATAAAATTCCAGATAAAACAAGTGAAACTGTTGTGAAAGGTAAAACTTTTTTTGAAGCATGGAAAGAAAATCCTGAAGATCAGTACTTTTCTCTAATTTCATATTTTAATGATGATGAAAAGGAAAAATTACTAAATTTTAATTCACTACCTTCAAGACGATTTATTGATAAATTATTTTTAGAATCAAAAAAGTGTAACCCAACATCATTCTTTGAAAAAGTTTTTTTTGTTGAAACTATGAGTTATCTGCCAAACAATATTCTAGAATACACAGATAAAACTAGTATGGCAGTATCATTGGAAGTACGGGAACCATTATTAGATCATAAAATGGCTGAATTTGCTGCAAACATTCCATTTTCACTAAAAATAAAGAATGGTTCAATGAAACATATTTTAAAAATTGCAATGAAAGATGAAATCCCAAAAAATATTCTAAATAGAAAAAAAAGAGGTTTTACACCACCATTAATTAATTGGTTAAATAACTCACTATCTGATTTAGAATCACATTATTTGTCAGAAAAGAAAATAAAAGAAAAAAAACTAATTAATTATGAATATGTAAGAAAACTATCTGAAGATTATAAAAATGGAAAAACTAGTAATTATGTAAAAATCTGGAGTCTAATATGTCTGGAATCATGGTTTGAGACTGTTTTTAAAAAATGTGTTATTAAAAAATAGGTATGAAAATTTTAATTTTTAATATTAATTTCAGTATGTGTACATAATAAGTTTGTTGAGTTTGAAGTTCCAACAAACATTTCTAAATATAGATCTTCAACTAATTCAAATCTGTCAAACAAACCACCCATGTCATAAATCTTAAAATTTTGTTGTTGTAAAAATTTTATAAGATCTTTAGGATCTATTCCTGCTTCTTGTAATAATTCTGTATGATATTCAACCATTATTTTTAATTCAGGATTTGATTCTATAATTCCTGTCATTCCTTTTAGAACCATTAGATCATATCCCTCTGTATCTATTTTAATAAAGTTAATTTTTTTTATTTTATTATCTATAGAATATTTGTCTATTGAAATACTATCAACAGGAATTCCATCTTCATCATTTCTAGAAATTCTAGAAGCTGTTATAGCATTTTTTTGTACAAATGAAACTTTGCTATTTATATCTGATACAGCTTTGTTCTCAATTTGAATATTAGTTAAAGCATTTTCTTTGATATTTTTATTCAGAATGGAAAATGCAGTAGAATTTGGCTCAAAAGAATAAATCATGCCTGCATCACCAACTAATTTTCTGAAAAATAAAGTAAGAATACCAATACCTGCTCCTATATCCATGATAGTATCTCCTGAGTGAATGATTTTTTTTAAAATTGGATGAATTGGATATTCATTAATTGAAAGTAGTAATTGATCATCTAGATCAAGATAAAGTTTGTATCCAAATTTTTTTATAAATTTGGGTTTTATTTTTTTGTAAACATATCTTCCAGTTTTTGAAATTAATTTATTGCCAAAAAAGGTAGAGGTTGGACCATTTACTTGTCCTCTAACCATTATTTTTTCTGAAAATCTTTTAAAAATTTTAAGGGCAAAACCTATTTTGTTGTAACTTCCTTCACGTTCAGCAGATATGAAACCAGAATACATTTTTTTATTAGTTAATGGATTCTTTGCATATTTGGGGACTGTAACTGAGACTTTGAAACCTGCATCTTCTAATTTCTTTTTCAAGTTTTGATATCCATAATGATATTCTATTGACATATGACTAAATCTTTGCAAAACCAAATTAGAGCATGACAAAATTGAATCATACTCACAACCTTCACAATCCATTTTTAATACTGCAGAATGAATATTGTGAGCATTCAGGATATTTTCTAGCGTGAATAATTTGACTTTAACACCATCAATTTTACTGCTGTAAAATATATCGGAACCTGTAGAAATCATTTTTGAATCAAGTAATGTACTACCAATTTTATTTGAAACACCTCCAAACACAAGAGTGATTTTGTCAGACAAACCGTTTGAAATTACATTTTTTTCTGCAGCCTCAAAGTTTCTTGGAATTGGTTCTACTGCAATTACTTTCTTTGCTCCGTTTAGTGCAAAATAAATTGGCGAGTCTCCGATATTTGCACCTATGTCAATTACTGTATTCCCTTTAATTGGTAACATCTTATACTCTTCCTTAAGAAAAACTGCAAAAATACTGCCGTAAATACCGTTGTACAATCGTATTGGTGGCAAATTCTTTTTTGTGATAATTACATCATTTCCTATTATTTCATAACATTTTTCAATGCCACTCAAATTAGTCATAAGATCTAAATCACACGTTAAACTTTCAGAAGATCCATTCTTTTCAATTACTTGAACTGGAAAATTATTTCGAAGAACATTACGCATTACATAAAAGTAATTTCTGTATTTATTCCTGTATGAATTGAAAGCATGTAGGTAATACAAGTGACTTTGTATGAAATGAATTAATGATACATTCATCATAAATTTGTATAAAATTTTGCATTATATAATGTGTTATTCAAATAAAAAATTTTCGGCAAACTACATTTGATTTGTTAATATTGATCATTTTACAAAGTTCTTTACTCAAAAATAGAATATTTTTCATTATCTTATAATTAAGAAATAAATATGAATATCTAGAAAATTTTAATTTTTGATATTAATTTCAGTATCACCAAAGTAAGTGGCAAGTTCAATACCATAATTTTCTAAAAATACTCCAAATGGTCCTTCTACAACATCAGTTCCTAGATGCAGAAAATATACGAATCCTAGCACAATCTAGTATTATTTTGATTCCTTAATCCAATTTTTAATGATTGAACGTTGAAATGGAACTATATTTTGTGGTATTTTGGAAAAAAGTTTTAGATTAGTATTATTTTCCAAATCTATTTTTTTGATATCTATTGAAACAATAAAACAATGTGAAATATCATGACGAAATTTATGTATGCTTTCATACGTACCAAAAAATTTTTCAATTTTTGGAATTGTATGTAATTCTTCAATTCCAATTCTTTTTACAGCATCTATCAATTTTTCATTCTTTCTAATCATTCCACCTGGTAGATGCCACATATTTTTGTAAGGTTGGTTTAATCTTTTAGAAAGAAGAATTTTTTTTTCAAAAATTACTAGTAAATCTACAGTTGAAAATGGAAAATAACTTCTAAATTCATTATACAGTTCTTCTGGTGCTCTTTTTTTATTCTGATTCATATCATTTATTTTATTTAAATAAATTTCTATTTAAATTCTGATAACAACACAATCCTATTTTCTTGATCTGAAATTCTAACTGCCTCCATTAATTTTGCTTGATTTAAAAGATCTTTTTCAAAGTTATACGGATTAATTATTTTTTTTGTTATAACATTACAAAAAATATCACACATAATACCGAATTGATCTGCAGGTTTAATGGTTTTTTCAATAATTTCATCATTTTTATGGAGAAAAACACTAGTAGTATAAGATTGAGGAACTGCATATGCTCTTTTAGTAGAAATTTTGGCTTTACTTCCCCATACACTGTATTTTGATTGATAATAATTATTATATCCAGATGAAACAAATGCAGTTCTTTGATTAGAATATTTTATCATTGCATTTGCATGTTTTTCAACTTCAAATTTTTTATCATATTCAAAATATGCTTGAACACTTATTGGTTCTGAATTAAACACTATTCTACTTGCACAAATTGGGTAACATGTAACATCATTTAATACACCGCCACCTAATTCTTTTTGCCATCGTATATCAGTCTCATTGGGTGGTGGAGGAAATCCAAACATGCCGTAAAAATTATTTATTTCTCCTAATTCATTAATAATTAATTTTTTTACAAGTTCATGTTGAGGATGATATCTAAATGCAAATGTTTCTAAAATTCTAACATTATTTTCTTTACATATGTGTAATATTTTTTTGGCAGATTCATATGATGTTGTAGATGATTTTTCACATAACACATGTTTTCCTGCTTTAGCTGCTTTGATAGACCATTCTTCGTGCATTGAAATGGGGAGTGATATGTATACGATATCAACATTACTATTTATGACATCTTCATAACTACCAAATTTAGCAACACCATACTCTTTTGCAAATTGTTGTGCTCTTTCTAATGATCTACTACCAATAAATCCTAAATCCACAAATTCAGATGATTTAACATATGGCAAAAAATATTTTTTGGCTACTCTAGAACAACCTAAAACACCAATAGAAATTTTTTTATGTTCTGACAATTCTTTTCTTATTCATCTTTATGATATGGAGATTCAGGATCTCCATGATCGCCTTTTCCCATACCAAGATTTTGATGAATAATAGGTTTTTCACAGCTGTCCCATTTTTTTGTAAGCATAGCTATTGCTTCACAATCAGAAATTGCAACAAAAACATGACTAGTACCTTTTGGTGTAACTGCACAGTGGCCTTTACTTAAATAAATAAAATTTTCTATATCAGTTTCTGGATTTATGCTGACAAGAACACCCTCACCAGAAGTTATCATAAAGTATTCATCAAATTCTGGATGAAAGTGGTTTCCTCTAACTTTTCCTGCCTTGATTATATTAAAATTAAATTCAACAATTGGATCATTTGGTATGAATGTAAATATTCCACCTCGTCCATCTCTTATAGTATCAAGATTTGCTGTTGGTTCTAATTCTTTAATACTCATATTTTTTTAGTTTATTGTCTCAATTTATCCATTACTGAGAATTTTATAACTAAATCTCATATTCGCTATTTTCTTCAATAATTTTGACTTTTGGTATGGGCACAATTAATTTACCACCTGTTTTTAGATAATCTTTTTCTCTTTCTTTGAAAAAATTAATCAAATGCCATGGTAATACAAGAAAATAATCTGGTTTTTCAATTCTAGCTTGTTCCTCAGAAATTATTGGGATTTTGGTTCCTATTGTAATTTTTCCTATTTTTCGTTCATCTCTATCTATAGCCTTCTTAATTATTTTTGAATCTAAATTACAAAATTGTAATAATGTATTACCTTTTGTCGAAGCACCATAAACGTAAACAGTTTTTCCTTTGTTAACTTCATCACTGATAAATTTATACAGTTTTTCTTTAATTTTATTTACTCTATTTGCAAATTCATTATAGATTGATATATTATCTAAACCAATATCGTTTTCTTCTTGTATGATATTTTGAACTGAAGATGATACATTGAATAACTCATTATTTTTGTGTGTTATATAGGCTCTAATACTACCTCCATAAACATCATTTTTTTCAACATTGAAAATTTTCAATTCATGTTTTTCTAATAACACATTTAATGCTTTTACTGAGTAATACTCTAGATGTTCATGTCCAATATTATCAAATCCATTTAGTTTTAACATGGGTATCAAGTATGCCATTTGAATTATCCATATACCATTAGAATGAAGACAATTTACTACATCTTCAACAAAACTATTTGGATCATCTAGATCATAAAACATGGCAATACTTGTTATTACTTTACATTTTTTACCTAAAAATTTTTCATTAAATTTACTACTTCTAAAAAAATCATTTATAATAAAATTTGTACCAATTTGTGCATCAGTAAAAAGATTAGCAGCTGGTTCAAATCCTATTTTGATAACATCAGCATTATAAGAACGAAGTAAACTGCCATCATTACATCCAATATCCAGGACTAAATCATCAGGATCTAAAGAAATTTTTTGTTCAACACTTTGAGTAATATCTTTTAATGCTGATTTCATAGCCTCATTAAGTCCAGATCTAAACCAATATTCTCGATATAATATTTCACGTGATGCTGTATATTTTGATTGGAGTAAGCCACAACCTCCAGCATATTCAGGACATAGTACTAAATCTAATGGTACTCTATTATCATCAGAATGATCAAATTTCACATCAACATAATTTGAAATAAATTGATTGCCTAATGATAGAATTCTTACCAGATTTGTACTCTGACATACTCTACATTCATTAATTTCATGATATTTTTCCCCTGAATCATTTGTTTCACTTGTAGTCATAAATTATCCTATTTTTTCTTTTTTAAATGTGAACGCTGTAGTTTCATCTTTGTATTTTCGTTACTAAGTCTAGTTATAAATTTGGACTCACTTGGATATAGTGGAGCATCCCAAACTACTGTTTTTCCATCCAAAAACATTTTCCATCTTTTCAAATCCTCATCCAGCATAATCTTTACTAGATTTTCAAAAGTTGTTTTTGGTTTCCAACCAAGTTTATTTTTTGCTTTCTTATTATTTCCACGTAAATAATTAACTTCTAATGGACGAAGAAAACGTTTATCTGTTTTAACATATTTTTTCCAGTTTAATCCAACTAGATCAAATGCCAACTTGACAAACTCTTGAACTTTGTGTGTTTCACCAGTACTAATTACAAAATTATCTGGTTTATCTTGTTGTAGCATTGAGTGTATAGCTTCCATATACTCAGGTGCATATCCCCAATCTCTTTTTGCTTCTAGATTTCCTAAAACAAGTTCTTTTTTTAATCCTAAAACAATTTCTGCTACACCATTAGTAATTTTTCTTGAAACAAATTCTAATCCACGAAGTGGTGATTCATGATTAAATAATATTCCAGTTGTAGCATACATGTTATATGATTTTTTATAAATATCAGTAATCCAGTGAGCATAAAGTTTTGCAATTCCATATGGGCTAGATGGCATAAATGGTGTTTTCTCATCTTGAAAAGTAAATTTATTATTTCCATACATTTCACTACTTGATGCTTGGTAGAATTTTATATCTTGATTAAGAAATCTTATTGTTTCTAAAAGCTTTGTTACAGCAAGACCTGTAATTTCAGCATTTCCAACTGATTGTTCAAATGATGTACCTACAAAACTAGAAGCCGCTAAATTGTATACTTCATCAGCATCAGAAACTTTGATTGCTTCTATCATAGAACCCATATCAAGTAAATCTGCGGGTATTAATTTTATTTTAGAATATATTCCTAGATTTTGTAATCGCCAAAAATTCGGTGTTGATGTACGTCTGAATGTCCCATAAACTTTGTATCCCTTTTTTAATAATAATTCTGAAAGATATGCACCATCTTGTCCTGTTATACCAGTAATTAGAGCTTTTTTCATTGATATCTTTTTTTATTTGAAATTTGTTGAATATATCTATTAGCCATAATAGTTCTTATTATAAAAATAATCAAATTATGTAATAGCACAAAATAATTCATTCATTGATGTATTTCTGTTTCAAAGAATTCATAGATTGTTTCCACCAGAAGATCTTTTTCTTCTGCTGTCATGTTAGGATATAATGGTAAGGTCAAGACTTGCTCTGAAATTTTTTCAGTTATAGGCAATAAATTCCCATTATTTCCAAATTTTTGCTTATAAAATGTAGTATTATGAATTGGAGTAAAATACACTTTTGAGAAAATTTGTCTCTCTGTAAGAAAATCATGAAGTGAATCTCTGGTGGATTTATCAGGAAGTCTAATTGTATACATCTGGTAAATATGATCATAGCCATTTGGAGAAATTGGTACTTTAATTTGAGATAATTTTGAAAGTTTAGATGATAAATAATGAGCATTATTCTTACGCATTTTAATTATTTTCTCTAGTTTGCTTAGTTGAGTTAATCCTAATGCTGCAGTAATAGATGACATTCTCCAATTATATCCAAGATCCAAATATTGTGATGAAGAAGGGTTTTCAAAATAATTTGTTTGATCTAATCTACCATGAGAGCGTATTAATTTTATTTTATCGTATATGTTTTTTTGATTTGTAACTACTGCACCACCTTCACCAGTTGTTAAGACCTTGTTTCCACAAAAGCTGAAAATTGTTGCATCAGAAATAGAACCGACTTTTTTTCCACCTACTGATGAGCCAAGTGATTCAGCACCATCTTCAATTAATAAAAGATTATTATTTTCTGCATGTTCTTTTATTTCAGATATTTGACAAGATACACCACCATAATCCATGGGAATTATTGCTTTAGTTGCTGGTGATATTTTTTCTTTAATTAATTCAGGATTCAGACCAAATGTTTTTTCTTCTATATCCACAAATGAGGGTGTTGCGTCAACAAATAATACAGAATTTGCAGTAGATACAAATGAAAATGAAGGAACAAGTATCTCATCACCACTTCCTAATCCATATGCCAGTAATGTTGCATGCAGGGAAGAAGTACCTGAATTTAGTACTGTACAATAATCTACACCAACATAATTACTAATAGCATTTTCAAATTCTTCTATTTCAGGACCAATAGCCCAATTAGAACCACGTTTGATTATTTTTGTGATTAAATTTACATCTTCTTCATCTGTATAGATTTTGTATAGAGGTATTTTCCAATTTTTCATATCAATTATCTAATTATTTTTATTAATGGTCTCCATCATTACTAGTAATTTCAGTTATTTGTACTTTTTTCACCATTGTTTTTCTAAAATAGTAAGTAAATACCAAACACAAGTTAGTTCATATTTGGTTTCTATTTAATTAAAAAACTAAATGGACATTACACTTCGAAAAGCACTTGTTGAGGATTCAGAAATATTACTTACTTGGAGAAATGAACCATCTACTATTCCATGGATGAGTTCGACACGTGCTTTATCATTTAATGAACATAATAGTTGGTTTAAAAAAATAATTCACGATCCAAATTGTCTATTTTTTATTATAGAATTTGATTTTGAACCTATTGGGCAAATCCGTTATCATTTAACCAGTAATATGAAGAACTATGCAAGAGTTAGTATCAATATTACTCAAAAAATGCATGGTAAAGGTATTGCATCAATTGCATTTAGCAAAGGTAATGAAATTATTAGAGATCTTAAATTTGCACCAAAAATATTTGCATATGTACGTCAAGATAATATAGGTAGTATCAAAGCAATGGAAAACGCAGGTTACAAGAAATCTGATATTATTGAAAAAGAAGGAATAAAACATTTAGTAATGTTATATAATGTGGAGCAGGAAACATGACATATTCTTGGGAAGAAGAACCTGTTTTTTGTTTTACATCTGATATTGATTGGGCTTCAGAATCTATAATCAAATATTCTCATAACATATTATCTGGTAATGATCTGAAGATAACTTATTTCATAACTCATCAAAGTCCATTTCTAAATGAACTTAGTATATTAGGAAAAGTTAATTTACTTATACATCCAAATTTTCTTCCAAATAGTTCTCATGGTAATTCTTTTCAAGAGGTAATTGATAATTGTATAAATCTTGTTCCAAACGCAGATGGATTTCGTTCACATCGCTACTTTGAAGTAAATGACATTATGGATGATTTTGCAAAACGTGGATTTAGATTTGTTTCTAATCATTGCACTAGATGTGAAACTAACATAAAACCATTAAAACATCGTAGTGGTCTTCTAAGCATTCCTATATTTTTGGAAGATGGTGGATATCTCATAATGGATCCATCTCTCAATTTTGAAAATCTTATTCCACAATTAGATTCTCCAGGTCTTAAGGTAATCAATTTTCATCCTGCTCATATTGCATTTAATACTCCAAACTTTGCATATACAAGATCCATAAAAGATAGTGTTAGTCGTGAGGCTTGGAATAATCTTGAATTATCACAACTTCAAAAACTAGAGAATACAGAACAATTAGGAATTCGAAAAATAATTCAACAAATTATAGAATTTGCTAATAATAATGGGCATAAAATACGTTTTATGCATGAAATATATCAAGAACATCTAGAGGGACAACAGAACAGAGTTTAGTTTTATTGAAGTGATATTTCAAATAACTCTTACAGAACGTAGATTTTTTTAAGATAAATATTCTTCAATTTGATTTTCAGTGAATTCTCTTAACTCTTTTGTCTGTTCATATTGTTTATACCAGTTTACAGTCAGTTTTAATCCTTCTTCTAATTTTATTTTTGGATTCCATTTTAATTTAGATTTAGCCTTTGAACAATCTAATCTAAGAAAATTTGTTTCGTGTTTATGATCTAAATCATCATTGTCAAAATCTACTTCTATATTTTCTCCCCACATTTCAACTATTTCATTAACAAGCCATGAGACTGGTTTTGCATCATCGATCTCTGGTCCAAAATTCCAACTTTCTGTATATTCAGATTTATAATTATAGAGTTTTTCTGCTAATTCTAGATATCCTCTTAATGGTTCTAAGACATATTGCCACGGTCGTACTGAATTAGGATTTCTAATTTTAATTATTTTTTTATCTAATATACCTCGCATAATATCTGGCACAATACGATTATCTGCCCAATCTCCACCTCCAATTACATTACCAGCACGAACTGAAGCTAGCGAAATATCATAATCTTTATTATTTGAATCTTTAAAAAATGAATTTCTAAATGATGATGTAATAAGTTCTGCACATCCTTTACTACTACTATATGGATCATAACCTCCCATAGGATCATTTTCTTTGTATCCTCTTGACAATTCTTGATTTTCATAGCATTTATCACTAGTTACATTAATTATTACACATTTTTTACTTGTATTTCGAACTGCTTCAAGTAAATTCACTGTTCCCATAATATTTGTTGAAAATGTTTCTAATGGCTGATCATATGATTTATGAACTAATGACTGTGCTGCCATATGAACAATAATTTCTGGATTATGTTGTTTAACTACGTTAGTAATATTTTCAATACTAGTAATATCTCCCATAATAGATGTCATATTTTTTCCAACATCTGCTAATTCAAATAAACTGGGTTTAGTTGGAACAGATTTTGAAAATCCTATTAGATCAACTCCTAGTTTTTGTAACCATAATGATAACCAACTTCCTTTAAACCCAGTATGACCAGTTAGTAAGACTTTTTTATTTTTCCAAAATGATGAATCCATTACCATGTTTTCCAAGGAATGTTTCCTGATTCATATAGTTTCTCCAAGTATTTTTTATCTCTAAGAGTATCCATTGCATACCAAAATCCACTGTGTCTAAACGCAGTTAATTTATTTTCTTTTGCCAAACTTTCTAAAGGTGTTCTCTCTAAGATAGTAGAATCATCTTCCAAATAATTAAAAATTTCTGGTTCAAAAACAAGAAACCCACCATTTATCCAAGCGTTTTCACCACTGGGTTTTTCACGGAATTCTGTAACCTGATCTTCATTTAATGATAATACGCCATACCTTTCTGGAGGATGAACAGCTGTTAAGGTAGCAACAGATTTTTTCTCTCTATGAAATGTAATTAAATTATTAATGTTAACATTACTTAGACCATCACCATAAGTTAGACAAAAAGTACTATCAATATGATTTTGGACTCTTTTTAATCGTCCACCAGTCATTGTATCATGACCAGTATCAACTAATTCAATATTCCATGGAGTTGAATCAATACTGTCAAAATATTCTTTGATTTGCTCCCCTTTATGTCCACAACAAATTACAAAATCATTAATACCATAACTTGAATAAATTTTTAAAATATGCCATAAAATTGGGCTTCCTCCAATTTCAATCATTGGTTTAGGCTTCAAGATGGATTCCTCATTATCAAAATCTGAGATTCTAGTACCATAACCACCAGCTAAAATAACAGCTTTCATTGGTTTGTAATAAAAAATAATAATTGATTAACCTTTGGAATTAATGATATATTATTTTTGGTTAATGTTAGACACAGACGGTCTCAATATCCACATATCATTTTTCTCTAATGAATTTTTCATTTCTTCTTTAGTAATCAGAGTCTCTTTTAATTTTTCTCCTTGTCTAAGACCAATTATCTTATATTTTTTTGAATATTTTTGTGCTAAATTTTTAATTTTATAAGATTTCATTTTAGGAATAAAAACTTCACCCATTTTAATTTCTAACAAAGATTTTAAAATAAAATTAGTGGCTTCATCAGATTTGAAGAAATATCTTTCTGTTAAAGAATGAGTTATTGATAATGGTTTTTTATTTTTTAATTCTTTTTCCCAAAGTTCGAATACGTTACCACGTGAATCCATTACATTTCCAAAACGAACTGACGCAAATTTTATTCCTTCATTATGTATTCCAGCCCAAGTGGTTAGTTTTTCTGTTAATTGCTTTGTTGTACCATAAAGTGTAGTTGGTTCGACGGCTTTATCAGTACTAATATTAAGAAATATTTTTACATTATTTTGAATTGCCATTTTAATCATATTTACAGTTCCATTTATGTTAGTTTCAATTGTCTCAATTGGATTGAATTCAGATATTTCAATATTTTTTATAGCTGCAGTATGAAAAATTATATCTATATTTTTTCCTGCCATTGCTATTCGTTCCTTATCTAAGATACTACCAAGTAATAATCTCAATCTAGGATCATTAATTTGATGTTTTAATTCAAATAATGCATGTTCATTAACATCTAAAACTCGTATTGAAGATATAGGATATTCTAAAAGTTTCTCAACTAGTTTACTTCCTATACTACCACCACCACCTGAAACTAAAATTTTTTTATTTTTGAGTATTTTTGAAATTTTAGTCTGTGAAATTTGTTTTTTCATTTTTTATCTGTTATTAATCAATTTTTTAATTTAGGTCATTTAAGATTTTGGAATTAATCGTATATTCCCAAATTTATTTAGGCATAAGAAAATATTGAAACTAATATTATCATATAGATCTGTTTATGTTTAGTAGATAAATAACACAGAATATACATGTAAAAATAAAAAAATAAGAAAATTTTTAGATATAACATATGATTTGATCATATAATTAATAAAGACAATTTACATAGTTCAATATTGTTTATTACCAGTGATTTTTGATGTTTATCCATGAAAAAATATAATGTGATAGTTATTGGTCTAGGTTTAATTGGAATGAAATATGGCCTGGATCAAAAAAGAAAACAACCTGCAAGTCATATTGCAGCAATATTAGAAAATAAAAATCTAGAATTGATAGGAGTGTGTGATACAGAAAAAAATGCAAGAGATATTTTTAGAGAAAAATATAAAGAAATACCTGTTTTTGATAATTTCTCAGATATTACTAATAAAATCAAACAGAAAGAAATCGTGTGTGACATTATAGTTATTTCTACTCCTGATTCAACTCATGTAACTATTTTAAATTCTTTAATTGAAGACTTGAATAAAATTGAAAAGCCTGTAATCATATTCTGTGAAAAACCATTAACTCCAGACTCAAAATCTGCCCAACAAGTGAAATCTCTCATAAAAAGTCCTAACATTACAATTGCTGTAAATCATACAAGAAGATGGAGTGAAATTTGGAATGAGGCTCATAAATTATCTAAAGATATTGGAATCATCAGAAATACTGCATTTTATTTTTCAGCAACTCCTGAAAATAAAGATGTTAATCAAATTAGAGATGGTATCCATATTGCTGATATAATGAATTGGTTTAATATTTTAGAAAAAACAACGATAAATAGATTAGATTTGCCATATTTTATTTATGATTTCTATATTTGGGGTACAAAAGGAAAAATAGAAATTTTATCAAATGGTCAAACCCTAAATTTCTTCAAGTCAAAAGATTCTTCTAGATATGAAGGATTTCAAGATTTGGAATTAATTTCAACAAAAAAGTATAATGAATCATTTTTTAATAAAATCTATAAAGAGTTTGTTGAATTTTTGAATGGAAATATTTCTTCACTATCTACTAATATTGATGATGGTGTATCTGCATTAATTACTTTTGAAAAATATGTATTTGATTTAGGGAAATATGGTAAGTAAAGGATGAAACATTTTGATTAACCGATTTAACAATAAGGAAATTGAAGCAGTTAGAAACGTCATAGAAAATGGTAAATATCTCTCAGGATTCACAACAAAATTTAGAGGCGGTGATGAGGTACAAAAATTTGAGAAAGAGTTCGCCAAATTTATTGGTGTAAAACATGCTTTATGCGTAAACTCTGGAACATCTGCGTTGTTTATTGCATTAAAAACTGCAATTGAATATGGCAAAAAAACCAAAAATTCTAAATTAATTAAACCAGATATTCATCTTCCTGCGTATACATTTACTGCTGATGCAAGTACTGCAATTCAAATTTATAATAAAATAGTTTTTGAAGATATTGATAAGAAATCATACTGTATGTTAAAACCTAAAGTACATACTGCAATATCTATTCCAACTCATCTATTAGGAAATGCAATACAACCACAAAATTTTGGAAAAACTGAATTTCTATTAGAAGATTGTTGTCAATCTTTAGGAACTCAAATTGGACAAAGAATGGTTGGTAGTTTTGGAGAAATGAGTATATTTAGTTTTCAAGAAACAAAACACATTACAACACTTGGAGAAGGTGGAATGATTTGTTCTAATAATGAAGAATTAATTGAGATTTCTGCTGCAATTAGAAATCATGGTGAATATTATCAACAAAAAAATTATTTTGGATGTAATTTTCGTATGACAGAAGCACAAGCTGCATTTGGTAGAGTTCAACTAAAAAAAATCAAACCAATTCTGAAAATGTTTAGAGATAATGCAAAACAAATAATAAAAAAACTTCCAAATGGCATCACACCACCATACATAAATCATAAAATAAAACATTCATTTTTAGTAATTGGTTGTTTATATGATAAAAAAATTATTGGTGTTGATAGAGAGGTTTTCTTAGAAAAACTTACAAAAAATAGAAAACATATTTTAGAAATGGATGAAAAATCCGATATAAAAGGAATAAATATGAAATCTGGAAAATTAATTTCTTCAGGTTATTCAACTCCTCTTTATGATATTCCCCTATTCAAGAAATTTACACCAAAGAATGGATGTAAAAATGTAGAAGACATAATAAAAAAATCACTTTGGATGGATATTCATAAATTCAGAACTAAAGAAGAAATTTCTGAAGAAATTGATATCTTAAATGATACCATAAGAAAGTTTCAACAATGAAAATTATATCAATAATAACTGCACGTTCAGGTTCTAAAGGAATTCCTCATAAAAATATTCGAGATCTTGGTGGAATACCATTATTAGGTTGGGTTGTAAAAGCAGTCAGTAAATCTAAACTATCAAACAAAATTATATTATCAACTGACTCAGAAGAATACTTCAAAATTGCAAGTTCATTTAATAATGAAATAATTTTTCATAAACGAACTCCTAAGTTAGCAGAAGACGTTCCTACAGAATTAGTGCTATTAGATATAATTGATAAATTTAATGAATTTTTTGATGATGATGCTATTATTGTTGTAGTACAACCAACTACACCATTTGTGTCACATATTGATATTGACATGTGTATTGAAAAATTAATAAAAAATCCACATATGAATAGTTGTATTACTGTAAAAGAAGTAACTGAACATCCTGAATGGGTAATTAATAAAAAAGAAAATTTTGATGACATTGGAGAATGTGTTGATCTATCTGGAAGTTTATCTGTGAGGCAAAATCTGAAAAAAAGATGGATTGCCAATGGTGGTGCATATGTAGTAAAAAAATCATTTCTTGAAAAAAATAAGAAAATAAGGGATGAAAAAAATACTCTTGTTTGTGAAATGTCAAAAATGAAAAGTTTAGACATAGACGAAGAAGATGATTTCATAATATGTGAATTATTAGCAAATTCTGGATTAATGAATCCAGAATAAGTTTTTAAAAATGTAAAAAGATTATTGATAATTTCGAAGTGAATGTATGAATCTAGTTTAAGTTTGGCTGTGAGTACAAAATAGAAATTATTTTTTTGATATTATATCATTTTAATAATTTAAAAAATTAATCTGAAATATAAGAGACATTTTCAATGCAACTTTTACAAGCAGGATTTTTAGAATAATCTCCATTTTTATGTATTTCACGTAATTTTTTCATTTTTTCACCATTCCAAATCTCATCTAATGATTCTTTTTTCCAATTACCCATCACTAAATCAACTGCATAAAAGCTACAACATCCCAAAACATCACCGTTCCCTCTTAATGTCATTCTTTTAAATGGTTCTGGGCAATGAAATTTTTTTGGTGGTGATTTAGTATTCTCTAAAGCAATTTCATCTTTTTTTGCAGAATTCTTAAATTTTCCATCACCAAATGGATCTAATAACGTTTGAGCACCTAAACTGTCAACTTTATCTTTCCAATAATCCACAAATTGTTCATATTCATGATCATTTATTTTTGATCTAACAAAACTCAAGCGTAATTTTGGTAATTTTAATTTCATATTTTTTCTTATTTTCATAAAATCATGTATGTTCTTTACAGTAGTTTTAAGATCTCCTCCTACACGAATTTTTTCATATGTCTCTTCCGTTATTGCATCTAATGAAAGATTAATTTTTGTAAGACCAGATTCTATTAGTTTTTTTGACATTTCTTTAGTGAGTAATGTTCCATTAGTAGTTATTATGATATCTAGAATTCCAACATCAGATGCATATTTAATAAATTGATCAATATCTTGGCGAATTAGCGGTTCATTGATGTAACAAAGTCTAATAGATTTTGTCCCTTTTGATACTGCTTCTTTTATTAATTTTTTATAATCTTCAAAAGTAAACCAATCTTCTTTTTTTTCAACTGTAGTTTCCGTAGACCAAGTACACATTGGACATCTTAAATTACATGAATAATTCAATTCAAGCTCTAAATGGGAAGGATATTTTGTCTCAATTTCTAACCTAGAACACTTTTCCCAATTTTCTCTATACGAATTCCATTGTTCAGCGCCTTTAGACTCAATAAAATCTTCTTCATATTTATCAGTAAAAAAAATATTTTCTGAAAAACCACCATCATAACTTTTCCGTTCTTCTTTCAAATCAAATTTAAGAATTGATTGATATATTTAATAGTACTTTTCAGTGTATTGATAGATAATTATTCTTAGTTTCAATACTTGGTTACCGAATTATATCCTAAGATTTATTCATAAATTCATTAATTATGGCACTAACCAATTTCCTAATTCTTAGATCTAGTAAATATGTTAGTATTAAATATCCAACAACTCCTATCATTATAAACAGTAGTAGTTGTGGAATAAATTCAAAAATATTTTCAGTATAAACTAAGAATTTATCTGAAATTATAAAAGTTAAACTAAATATTATAATAGTGATTCCAAGATATTTTGTGATTAATTTTGTTTCTAATTTGAATACAAAATTTTTCTTTACTAATGAAAAAAGATAGATTGTAAATGGAATACTGATTATCAAATTTATAATTGACCAATATGTCACTAGTTCTAATTCTGAATATTCATTCTTGAATGTAACAAACATTATTGTTATTATTCCTAAATATACTATATATTGGAAAATTAGAATTGAAGGAACAACAAACAATTTACTTTTGATATAATCTATAAAATGTGAGTCTTCATTGGCATCTACATTCTCTTTACCAGTTAAAAATAATTGTAAAACATGACTAATCGTAATAAAAAATGTAAATAAGCTAGCAAATATCGCTACTAAATATGCTTGTTCATAAATAGGATTTAATGCAAATAATATTGGTCTAGCAAAAATAATTGATAGTGCAGTTAATGGAATAAGAAAATAGAAAAACAGTGTAATGTTACTTGATATATATCCACTATTTTGTTCACCAATTAATTTAGGGTATACAACTCGAGAAATTGTTGCTGCTTGTGCAATTAAAATTGGTAAAGTGAGAGATACAATCCAAAATGCTAAACCAGCCATGGATCCTATAATCAAAGAAAAAATAGCAATATCTAAAATTGTCATAATATTATAAATTCCTGGATATAAAAGAGGCAGCCAGGAAAGTTTAATCCATCTTTTCAAATAATCTATTTCTATTTTATTTCGGATTATGTTTCTTGCATATATTGCATAAATTATCACACTTGCAGTATTTGCAATAAAAGTTGAAATTATTATTCCAGAAACACCCATATCTAAATGAAGAACAAACAATAAACTAAACGGAATTTGAATAACTCCATACACTAACATTCCATAACTAGCTATGTGAGGTTTCCATCCAAAGATAATTGCCATTAAAGTTTTATTCAAAAACATAATTGGTATTAAAACTACAGAGAAAATTAAAACTGAATTATTTGCATCTGTAGTGTAACCAAAAATATATGAAATTAGTATGTAAATTATTATTCCTCCACATGAGAATGTCATACTCGAAAATACTGCTGTCTTTCCAACTAGATTTTTTCTTGCAATCTGTCTAGTTGCCCAGTAAGAAATAATCGGTTCTATAATAATTGCATACCCAATAATATTTGTAATTAATCCCCATGTTCCATATTCTGCTGGAGTTAGACTCCTCGTTAGAATTATTGTTAATATCATTCCTGTTATAATTCCAATTATTCCTAAAACAAAAGTTATCAATCCAGAATAGGTGACTCTAATTTCTGACAAGTTAATAATTATAATTACAAAAACTCTATTATATACTCGCTCCTAACAGCCGAAAATCATTTAACAGTCATAATAGAGAATTTATCGATGATGTTGTTTGGTTAAAATTTTAATCACTCATTATGCATTACCTGAACTTAGAAGTTTTAGAACAATAATCATGGAACAGGTTTTAGAATTTCTGAAAAACCATAATTTTGATGTTGAATGGTTTATCTATATGCCTGATAAAATTAAATCCAATTTAAAGAGAAATGAGAAATATAAAATATTAGATTTTCATGATTATGATAATGCTGTTGATTTAATACGTGATATTAAACCTGATATAATTTATGCATCAGCATATCCAATTACAACAGATATGGCTATTACATTAGCTGCTAAACATTTCAAAATTCCTGTAGTTGCTGATGTTGTCAATCAAGTTGCAGTAGAAGATAGATTAGAAAAAATGATAAAAACAAATATTTCTGGATTTTTTCAAAGTTCAGTTTCTACAGATGATGATCAAAATGAAAAACAATTTATGCGTAGAGGAAGATTTTGGATTAACAAATATCGTTTTCTATTTAGAACACAAATTGTTCTAAAAATAAATTTTATAAAAATAATTAAAGATTTTTTTATAATAATTTTATCACATTCTAAATGGAAAGATATCAATAATGTAAAATATGCAGTAGATTATCATTTTGTTGAAGGAAATTTATTATTTAATAATTTAATTAAAAATGGATATAATAAATCAAGTTTAATTTTAACAGGTAATCCTGTATATGATAAAGTATTCCAAAAATTATCACAGATTACTCCATCTACAAAAAATAGTAAGATTCGAGTTTTATTACTTACTCATAGTCTGTATGAGCATGGATTTTGGACTAGAAAACAACGTGATGATCTAGTTAAAGAATTAGTAACTGAAATTTCTAAACATAAAGATGAAATGTCTCTAGTTGTAAAAATTCATCCCTCAAGTGAAATTCTTTCAGATTATGAAAAATTAATTCATCCAATTGATCCATCTATACCAATTTATCAAGAGGAAGATCTTCAAGAATTTCTAAATAATTCTGATGTTGTAATAGTTTATTCTGCTTCTTCTGGACCTATTCAGGCATTAATTCTTAAAAAACCAATAATTATGATTAATCAAAATCTTCCTGGAGATATAATGTTAGAAAGAAAAATCGTGACCGAATGTGTTGATCCATCCAAAATTATTTCATCTATTCATCAAGCTATTTCATCAAATCCTGCAACAGAGAGTAAAATTAATGAGTTTGTTGAAGATTATCTTTTCAAAACTGATGGACTTGCCTATGAAAGAGTAGGAAAAGCTATAATTGAAATTATTAAGAAATCTAAACATTAGTATCCAGAATTTAAAAAAATATGGACAAAATAACATATTAAAAATTAATAATGATGATAATTAAAATAATTCTACGGGGAACATAATTTATTATTAATTAAGAAATTAATTTGAAATACTTCTAATTAGTTGAAAAGACTCTGCTCTTTGCAATCCCGATTCTATGCCTCTTTGAATAGAAAGATTTTCAATAGATTCAATAGATCTAGAATGTGGAAATTTTGTTATTTCAGATTTATACATTCTAAAAGCTTTAATTTTATATGATAATTCTTTTTTTATATTCTCATAAACTGTTGGTTGAAATGGTGTTTTTACTATTCCAGGTAATTCATAACAAAAAACTTGTTTTACATTACTTGATAATGGTCTTGTAGCAACCAAAGTTGATTCAAAAACTAATTGATGATCTTTGTTTAAATCATTATAAGGAGTTGTATAGACAATCTGAGAATTATATTTTCGTATTATTTTTTCTAATTCAATATTGATTTCAAGATGAGGTATAGAATCTAGTTTCATATCAGGAAATTCTAAAAAGTTAAATGTAGAAATTCCAAGTAGTTTTCCTGCTTTTATACATGATTTCTTTCTAACTTCTATCATCTTGTTATCCTTATACTGTGCAGTTGCACCTTCCGAAACAACACAAAGATCTATTTTATGATTTTTTTTAGATAATTTTCGTATAGTAGCACCCATTCCAAGTACTTCATCATCAGGATGTGCTGCAATTACTAAAATATTCATATATACCCAGAAAATCACAAATTAAAAACTATTTTGGTAGATAGTTCCCAACGCCCTCTTATTTGAAAAAAAAAAAGAAAATGATGAATTATCATTTAGGCAACAAATGACAAAACTTTGATGAAACTAGATGGATTTTTCAAAGCCTTAAATATTCTCTGAAGGGAGGCATTTTGTGATTAAGGCTAATTTCAAATTATCAAAAGAAAGTAAATTAGATGAAAATAAACAAGTAGTTCAAAAAGAAAAAGAAAAAGAAGATTTAACACAAGAGGAATTTGAAGAATTTGTTTCCAAATCAGGAGCTGCTGGTTCTTTTATGATATTTCGCTCTAATAAGAAAGATAGTGAATTAGGACTTGATGAGCTTTAGTAACTAATGCTTAAAATAGGAAAAACCTAAAGATTCGATATTGTCTGATGATTTAGAATTTTCTATTAGTGAACGTACTCTAGAAAAGATTACTGCATTAAAAGATCAAATGGGATTCACTGGAAAAGAATGGGATGAATGGTTCAATGCAGTTGTTGACTCATATACTAACTCAACAAAAAATCAATCTAAAATAGAAAAAGTATTTGAAAAAAATCACTATAAGATTAATTATAAAAATTGGGTAAAATATTTCTCATTAAATATTAACGATATTTGGAATGAATCATCAGCAAGAAATTTAGATCCTTCTAGTAATTCAAATTATGATCCTAGTCAGCATTCAGCTATAGTTATAGGAGCTGGACCATCTATCAAAAAGAAAAAACATCTGGAAATGTTGGCTGAGAGTAACTATCAAGGTAATATTGTTTGTACAGATAGATCATTAATTCCGTGTCTGAAAGCTGGTATAACACCAGATAAATTTCCAAACTTTAATGTAGTGACAATCGATCCTTTGGAACTTTTAAAAAAATTTTATGATGATGAAATAGTCAATGAATATGGTAAGAAAATTAATGGAATATTTTCTACAGTAATAAGCCCAGTAACAGTAGATATGGCTAGAAAAACAGGAATTAAGATCCATTGGTTACATTCTTTATTTGATTATGATGAGGGTGAAAAATCGTTCAACCAAATTTCTGCATTAATAGTAAGAGCAAAAAATCATACCAATGGATTACCAGCTATACAAACAGGTGGAAATGTTGGAACCGCTGCTTGGTTTGTCAGTTGGCAAATTCTAAAATGTTCAACTGTTGGATTAATTGGAATTAATCATGGTTGGGATGAAGATGACTCATGGGATGAAATTTTAGCACATAGTAATGCCCCAAAGGATATTGACAGAACAACATCACAGTTTCAAACACTATATCCAAAAACTTACAACCCAGACTTTGATTGTTATTGTATTCAGGATCCAACTTATCAATATTACAGTAATGCCTTGAAAGAATTCATCTCAAGATCCCCCGAGTGGGTAAAAACAATTAATGCCACAGAAGGAGGCTGTATTTTTGGTAAACGAATTATTTGTAAATCCTTTAAAGATTTTCTGAATAATCACAATAATTGACACTATATTTTATACGTCTAGATTATATACCAAAAAAAAGGTGGCAAAATATGAAAGTACTTTTTGTAGTTCCGGAGATTAGAATAGATAGCGGTCCAATGCATTTTCCATTTTGGGCAGGAATACTAGCCGCTATTGTTGAACAAAAAGGCGGAAATGTTGGCATACTTGATCTTAATTCTCTTAGAATGAATTTTGGCGGTAAAGAATTTCCTGATAATATGATAGAAGAAGAAGTTTCTCGTGAAGAATGGGATTTGATTGCAATTGGAGGATTAACATCAACCTATAAACGGATTAAAGAACTAACTCCAATAATCCATAGGGCTAGTCCAAAATCACTCTTAGTTGCTGGAGGAGGGTGGAGTTCCTATAACCCAGATGAAATTTTAAAGTTAGTTCCAGAAATTAATATGATTTGCATTGGTGAAGGTGAAGAAACATTTTCAGAAATATATGATCAAATAGAAAATGGTCAAAGAGATTTTGATAAAGTAGCTGGTTTATGTATTAGAGATAATAGAGGAATCAGATTTACAGAGCCACGTGCATTAATTCCAGATTTGGACAAGGTTCCTTATCCAGCGTATCATCTATTTGAGAATGACATCTATTTTAGATATTCATCATTAGCATTATCACGAGAATCATTTAATTCAAAAAGAAGAATATCAGTGGTTTGGGAAAGAGGTTGTCCAAGAGGCTGTACTTTTTGTTCTCATAATGGCATGTCTCGAATTGATCTACAAAATATTTATGGAGATGGAGACAGAAGAAAAGGTGAAAAGATAGTTAGAGAATCTGATGAGAAAAATGATACTTTTCAACTACCTGCACGATGGCCAACACCAGAATATGCAGTAAATAACATTAAACTATTAAAAGAAAAATACAATGTCGATTTTGTTTCAATTCTTGATGAAAATATGACTAGTAATAGAAAATGGACAGAAGAATTTTGTAAATTGTATATTGCAAGTGGTTTGAGCGAAACTGTAAAGTGGGGCACACTTGGCGATGCACCAAGTGTAGCGGTGTTCCCTCATCTTGTAAAAACCATGAGAAACGCTGGATGTTGTTATATTTCATTTGGATTTGAATCAGCCTCAGATAAAGTATTAAATGAAGATATTGGCAAAGGTCAACTTAAAATTCATGAGGAAAAAACTATAGCAGCTGTAAAGAGTGCAGGACTAACTCCTATTGCCACATTTATGATTGGAAATCCACATGAAAACATCAGCGATATTATGGAAACCCTGGTTTTTTGGATTGAGAATGGAATCGAAGTTGATCCATTTATCTGCACTCCATATGTTGGAAGCCCAATTTTTTATTACAATAGAAAGTTTATCTTGCAACAATATGATCAAAGATTAAAACTTGCTTACCAAAATAAAGCAATAGACAAAGACACAATCGATAAATGGGAATTAGAAGCAATGGATGCTTTCATGAAGGAATGTGGTGATGCAACTGACTACACTGCTACCGTAAGTCAATATTTCACAATTGCAGAACTTTTTGCAATAAAACAATTTATGCATAAACAAGATGTTAGACGTTTACTACAAATGGCACATCAAAGATTTGAACAGACAGGATTACCTCAATGGAATCATAGTGAAAAATGGGATAAATATTGCAGTGTATGCCAGGCAAATGAACAACTTAACCCTAAAATATCAGTCTAATTAGTTTGTATTTTGAAAGTGAAACTTTAAGACTATAATCAAGAATATTTTATCATGATTCATGTATATACAAAGGAAAGGCACGTAATCAAAATTGATAATTTTTTAAATTCTATACAATTAGACCATAAAATATTCACTTCCATATCTGAATCACAATCTGAAAATTTTGAATTAGGTGTATCTTATTGTTTTCCGAAAAGAATTTCTGAATCATTATTAAGAATGGCAAAAAAAGGGTTTGTGAATTATCACCCAGGTCCACTACCAAAGTATAGGGGTCCTTCTGAATATGAGCAAGCAATTAAAAACAAAGAAACTCAATGGGGAGTTACTGTTCACTATATGGATAAAAATTTTGATAGTGGAGAAATCATTGAAATCAAGAATTTTGATTTGCATGAGGTTCCAACTTCCATTCAAGAATTAGGTGCCATTTCACATTATTTCCTTTTTTGTTTGTTCAAAGAAACAATACAAAAGATCTATAACAACTAAAATGTGATTTGTTTTTGAATAAGTTTTTTATTTATTGAAATACGTTCTAGAATTCTAACTATTTTTTTAGACGAATCTCCTCTTCCATAGACAAACTTATTGGTAAATTTTTTACGATTTTTATTTTCTAGTGCATGTTTTATTGCCAAATAGATTGATTTAGATGAATTACCATCAACATCTGTTACATTATTACCTCTTTCTCTATTTTCTTGTCGTATACCAATATTGATTACATTAATAGGAAAATAACTTCCTTCTATCATACCACTACTAGAATTACCCACTAACACACCACAGTTTTTCAATAATCCAAGATAATCAGATCTTGGCATATTATCATAGACTTTGATAAAATTATATTTTGAATATTTGTGTAAACATTGAAAAATAGAGTTGTTTCCAGCATCAGAATTTGGTGAAATGCAAATAGTGTTTCTTTTTAATTCAAAAATAGCTTTCATAATTTTCTCAATCTCTTTTCTACTATTTTCTGACTGAGTTGTTACTGGATGCTGTAATAATATTATTTCATCACCAGTAAATTTTATACCAATTTTTGTTTCAAGTTGTTTTTTTGATGTAATTCTATTATTTTTGATATCATCAACACTTGGTGATCCAGTAAAGAATACATTATTTGGTTCTTCACCCATACGTAATATTCTATTTTTGCTTTTTTGTGTTACAGCAAAATGAATATTTGATATTTTTGTAATTGCGTGTCTATTATATTCATCAATACCTGCTCGTGTTTTGTCTCCACCATGTATGTGTGCATTAACAATATTCATATGATATGCAGCCAAAGATGAGGCTAACGCCTCATCACGATCACCTAATACCAGATTAATGTCAGGCTTGATTTTTTTAAAAATCTTCGAGAATCCAATTATTCCTTGACCAAGTGATATTGCCATATCATAATTTGTGTCATTTCTAGGTACCATCTTAATTCTCCCACTAATCTCAAATCCTTCATTGGTAATCTCTTGTATAGTAGATCCAAATTTTTTTGAGAGGTGCATTCCAGAGGCAAGAATAAACAATTGAAGTTTTTTATTGTTAGAAATTTCTTCAAGGACAGGACGTAATAATCCAAACTCGGCTCTGGTTCCTGTTGTTACAGCTATTTTTCTTTTCATGATCCTAATTTTGTTCCGATATTACTAGTTGAAAAAATTTTATCTAATTCACATTCATCTTGATAACTTATTTTTAAAATTTTCAATATACCTTTTCCAGTTCCAACTAAGATATTATCATTGTTTATCTCTTTTATTATTCCGGGATTAGAGTTGGTATTATTAAGAAATTCAGATTTCCAGATAATTAATTTTTGGTTTTTAAATTTAGTAAATGCACCTGGATAAGGATGTGTAGTGGCACGAACAAGATTATGAATTTCTTCGGCTGAGTCATTCCAATTGATTTTTCCATCCTCCATAGTTCTTTTTGGCCAATTTTCTATGAACTCATTTTGATTTTGTTTTTTTCTGATTCCCTTGCCATCCTTTAGAATTAGAAGATTATCCAACAGCATTTCTTTTCCCAGATTGGTCATTTTCTTATAAATACTGGTCGCATCATCTTTTTTAGAAATATCAAATTTTCTTTGATCAAGAATATCACCATCGTCAATTCCCTCATCAATATAAAAAAAAGTTAATGCACTTTCTTTTAGATTCTTTATGATTGTCCATGGAAGTGGTGCTCTTCCTCTATATTTCGGTAATTCAGTTGGATGAGAACCAATAACTCCTAATTTTGGAATTTTAATTATTTCGTTTGTTAATAATTGAGACCAGCCCATAACTAAAATTAAGTCAGGATTAATTTCTTGTAGAATCTTGATATTTTCACTATCGTTGATATTGTCAACTTGAACATGTTTTATTCCATATCTCTTTGTGAGATTAGCAAATGAAGCTATATCGCTATAATATTTTTCTTTCGAGTCTTCATAACTAAAGACTATAGATACATCCCATCCATTAGATAGTATTGCAGATAATAATTCATGGCTAAATTTAACTCCTCCAATGAAAATAATTTTCATATATAATTAACTAATAATGCTTTAATTAAAATATGTAAGTAACAATCATACGATATGGTATTCATTGTTGGTGAAATCGGAATAAATTGGGATGGTGATTTTGATCTAGTAAAACAAATGATGTATAAATTAAAACTATTTGGTCTGAATGCTGTAAAATTTCAAGCATTCACATTTGAAACAGTAAAAAATCATCCCGAGTCTACTAGATTAATGAATTCATCAATTACAAAAGAAAATGTAGAAAAAATTGATAATATTGCAAAAGAAGTTGGAATTGAATGGTTTTGCACTCCAATGTATCCAGAGGCAGTTGATTTTTTAGATAGATTTGTTTCTAGATATAAAATTAGAGAATTTGATGGTAAGCAAATTGTTCAAAATAATAAAACAGATTTATTTCAAACTACTTACAAAAAAAATAAAGATGTCATAATTAGTTCTAGAATAGTTCCAACTAGTTGTTCATTTTATGATGATCCGCATATTAAATGGCTTTATTGTATACCTAACTACCCGTGTAGTTTTGATGAAATTGATTTTTCTCTTTTAAAATATTTTGATGGTTTTTCTAATCATTGTAATTTAATTGAAGCACCAATTCGTGCTATACAAGAAGGTATTGAAATTCTTGAAATTCATGTAACTTCTGACAAAACTAAAGATTTCATTGATAATAATGTGAGTTTTGATTATGATCAGATTAAAGAAATCATGAAAATAGCAAAAAGTTAGAAATTCTTAAAATTTAATGGAAAATGATAAAATCTTCTAAAACATATCATCTATTTTGTTAATCACAAGCTCAACAGATCATGGCACTGGTGGAAACTCGGGGATTAGGTCGATCAAAGGTGTTCCTTTAGCTTCTAATTCATCAAGTTTAGCGATTTCTGCATGAACTTCACTTATTATTCTCTCTTTCTCAATTCCCTCTTCAGTTGACAAGCCTCTTGATGCTGGAATTTTTGAGAATATTTCTATATAATGTTCTAGTTCCTTACCAGTTGGATTTCTTTCTAATGCTTCAAAGAATACAGTAGTAATCATTCTTTCATATCCAAGCCTCTCCAGATCTGGATTTTCTAATTCTCTAATTGTAGTGGCTTCTTTTGAATTATAGAGTTGTGCTTCAAGTTCTTCCTCAGTAATAATTTCATTTTCTAATAATGATCCCCAGTAAGCTAAACCATGTTCATCAACTTGCCTATCTAGTAAATCAAGATATAGAGTATCAATTACAGTTTTAGTATTATCTGATAATTGCATTAGTTTTTCATCATGGCTAAGAGAATTCCAATCTACCATTTTCTTTTCTTCTGAATTTAATAATTCGTTTTTAATGTTATCTGGAGTTATTAATCCACTTTCTAATTGTGGAAGCCAGTATTCCAAAGATTCATGATCTACAGGTCTGAATAGCAAATCACGATATGTATCATCAATAATTTTTACATTTGGTGATTTGAACATTTCTGCATATTCCACAAAACTTGTATTTACTGTATCAATTGCATGTTCAAAGTTTGATTTTGGTATATATACCAAAGATTTTACTATTCCTTTTAATTTTAATTCTACTTCTGTTGATATTTTTGTCGATCCTTCATCTTCTATGAAGGTTTGTTTAATTGTAGTACCTTTTGCATCACCATCCATAATTTCAATTGTATGTTCATTGTATGGTGTTAGAGTATGTTTGACAAGCGTTGTTATCTTTACTCCTCTTTCCATCAAAACTTCTTTTGCTATAATTACATTATCTTCTTCTTCAATTATTTCCACAGAAATAATATTTTTAGGCAAAATTTTATGATAGTTTCCTACATTAGCCATAACATTAAAAATAATTTCTTTTTCTATGTTGAATGTTGATTCTGTTTTAATCTCATTTAATTTAACTCCAGCAAATTCTATAAATGGACGTTCTTCAGGATCATGTTCTGGGTCTTCACATACTTTTAATGGATAGAAATCTTCACAATCAAACATTGTATCTATATAACTTAGAGATGCTACTATCGTAATTGCTAAGAAAATATAGAAACTAATTATTATTTTATCTTTTTTTTGCAAGATAATAATTTTGTATTTTTAGTCCTTTAATTCCTTTCATATACATTAATTCTAAGATCTGCTTAAAACATTCTAACTAATTCTGGGCATATATAAAAAATAGATTTTTTAAAAGGATAAGATCTGATAAAATAATGAACACATTAGCATGTATTCCAGCATTTAATGAAGAAGGTGTGATAGGCAATTTGATAAAAAATACACTTTCTTTTGTTGATTCAGTTGTTGTTTGTGATGATGGCTCATCTGATAATACAACAAAAGAAGCAGAAGCATGTGGTGCTCTTGTTATAAAACATAGTGAAAATAAAGGAAAGGGAGCAGCATTAAAAACTCTTTTTGAGCATGCAAAACATTCCGAATTTGATATTATTGTGACAATTGATGGTGATGGTCAATTTTTACCAAATGAAATTAAAAAACTTACTAAACCAATTCAAGAAAAACTTGCAGATATTGTTGTTGGATATAGGTTTGATGATTCCACAGAAATGCCTGCTTATAGAAAATTTGGGAATAAAATATTAGATCATGCAACAAACATTGTAACAAACTTACCAATTCGTGACACCCAAAGTGGATTTAGGGCTTATTCTAAAAAGGCACTTGATCTAATTGAATTTTCTAATGATGGATTTACTGCAGACTCTGAAATTTTGATTAGTGCATCAGAAAATGGATTAAGAATTTCAGAAGAAAAAATTACTGTGATTTATGATACAGGACATAGAACTTCAACAAAAAATCCTATTTCACATGCTGGTGGAGTATTAGGTTCATTAATTGAAATAATTTTAGTTAGACATCCTTTAAAATATCTTGGAATACCAGGAATTATAGCAATATTAATTGGTTTAATATTTTTATCATACACTTTTACAGTGTATAATGAAAAACTTTTGCTACCAATTTCACTTGCACTGATTTCATTTACAAGTCTTACATTAGGATTTTTACTAGTATTATCATCTGGAATATTATTTTCAATAAACCGATCACTTTTTCATAAATAAATTTATGTGATATACTGATTGTAATATGAATGAAAATGATTCTATAAAATTAATTACTAATTTGTATGAAAAAATACTCAAACGGCAACCTGATAAAACTGGATTATATTTTTTTGTAACTCAGCTAAAATCTAGAAAACTTACGATAAAAGATATTGAAGATATTTTATCCAAGTCTGATGAGGCAAAATCGTTAAATGATTACAGTCATTATTCAGACAAGTATTGGAATGACTTAAGCACAGTAATAAAATATAAAAATAAACTTTCAACTGATAATGAAAATACCCATTGGATAAAGGACATTTTGGAACGGTTTAAAGAATATTTACCTTTTGAAAATGTTTTAATTGTTGGGTGTGGTAATGGTTGGCTTGAAAGACAACTTTACGATTTAGGAATAGGTAAACATTTTGATGCATTTGATATGTCTGAAAAATATATTAATGAAGCAGAAAACCTGAAAGAATCTAGAGATATAGATTATTTTCTAGATGATATTAATTTAATGACAAAAGTTGAAGATGACAAATATGATGCAGTCTTTAATTTTGCAGTACTTCATCATGCCACAGAAGTTGATAATGCATTACACAAACTTGCAAAATGTCTAAAAAGTACTGGTTTAATGTTTAATGAAGAATATGTAGGACCTGCTAGAAATCAGTATTCTGATGAACACCTAAACTTAATGTTAGAGATCATGTCTGATTTACCAGAAAAATTTAGATCAAAAGTTGGTTTTCTAAGACCTCCATTAGCAAATTTTAGAGTTGAACCAAGTGAAGCAATACACTCTGATCTAATTTTACCATTAATTCCAAAATATTTTGATATTGTTTATCAAAGAAATCTTAATGGTGGTGTTGCATATCAAATACTTCATAATAATATACAAGAATATGAGAATCCTAATACTGAATCTGAAAAATGGCTTGAATATCTATTGAAAGAAGATTCTAAATTGTCCAAGGAAAATAAAGTACCAATTTTATTCTGGTATGGTGTATGTAAACCTAAAACTAAACACTAGTTTTTCATCTCACATTTTCAAAATATGTAATATAATCTACACAAAATTTTAAACGTATAATAAAATTATGATGTATATGGCAAAAATGGAGATTTCAACTAATGTTGCATGTAGAGTTCAATGTGATTTTTGCCCACAAGAATTACTTATCGAACGGTATTCTACCAATAATAATTTAGAAAATATTTCATATGGTCAACCAGCACAAATGAGTTTTGATACTTTTAAAAAATGTTTGAGTACAATTCCAAAATCAGTAATAATTTCTTTTGCTGGATATACTGAACCTTGGTTGAATCCTGACTGTTCTAAGATGATAGTATATGCTTATGAGAAAGGGCACCAAATAGAAGTTTTTAGTACTCTAGTTGGTATGAAATTAAATGATGTAGAATTAATAAAACATGTTAAGTTTGATGTATTTCATTTACATTTACCTGATGAAGAAAATATAGCAAAAATTGCAGTAAATAGTGATTATCAAGATGTATTAAAGAAAGTTTTAGCCAATATTCCTAATGTCTCCGGAATGTCTATGGGAAATGTACATCCAAAGATTAAAGAAATTATAAAATCAGGCATTCTTGCTGATGAAATGAACAATAGAGCAGGAAACGTAACTTTCTTAAAACCTAATACAAAAAAATTTGGTCCTTTAGTTTGTAATAGAGATACAAAATCAGATCTTTTAGACATAGTAAATGATAATGTATTGCTTCCTAATGGTGATGTGTCGTTATGTTGTAATGATTATGGTTTACAAAATATTATTGGAAATCTATTAGAATTAAATTATGATTCTCTTTTTACAAATGATAAATATCAAGAATTTCATAAAAAATTAAAATCACAAGATAGTAATGTAATTTGTAGACATTGTAATGAAGCAGTTCCTCAATCAGAATTGACCAATAAACAAAAACTAAAATTACATGTGAAAAATAATTTGAAGAATAAAGTAACAAACCAATTAATTGAATTATATCAAGATTATTTATTTAGATTTCCTGACATAGACGGTTTTAATTATTTTTATGATAGATTAACCAATAATGAGCTTTCACTTCTTGATGTAAAGCAGATGTTAAAAAAATCATCAGAATACAAATCAATTCATCCAATTAAGATTATGAATCGTGATAAAAAATAAAGTAAAAATAATTAGAACACATCTGAATCACCCATTGTTATATACCAATTTTTAAATTTTTTTACATACGAATCTTGATTATTACATAATTTTTTAATAATAAAGTATGTTTCTAATTTTCTTTCTTTAAAACCATTTTTTTTAAGATGACTGTAAAATGAAGTATATTTTGGTGCCCAAAGAGAAATTTCTTTAATATTAGAATCTAATGCAAATTTAATCGCTTTATCAATAATTGTATTATAAACATCTTTATCATTTGAAACTAAAAAATCAATGATGTGACATTTTTCACCTAAATAATTTTTTAAGATAAAATATCCAACAAGTTTTTTTTCTTTTAAAATTTTATAACATCTATATTCATTTTCTGGTTTTTCTAAATATCTCCAGTTCAAATATTTTGATGTTCTAGGCGTACATATTTTGTTTTTAAGTGTATTATGATTTTTATAAAAATTAGTAAATGTAGAATCAAATTTTTTTATTTGAACGCAATTAAGTATTTCGTTAGAATTAAAATTTGTTGGTAGAATTTTTATTAATTCATTCATTTTTATTTCTTTATATCCAAACCATCTTGTAAATATTAGATGTGATTTTTTATTTGCAAATCCAATTATAAGAAAGAATTCTTTCTTTTTAGCTAGTTCATAGGTTTCTTTCATCATGTTATGTAAGAGATCAATATTTTTTCTAAAATAATTTGGATCAGTCATCGTCCATAGTGTGACAAGACATTTTTTTTCTTTATTTTTTATTTTATATTTTATTGGTTGAGCAATAAAATTTGAAATAATTTTTTTTTTTGAGAATGCAATTAAACCAAATGGTTTTTTAAGAAATTTATTACTAAATCTCCAATTCCAGTATTTACTTGATTTACTTTTCTTAAATGACCTCTTATGTAATTGTAAAATTTCTTGTTTATACTTGAGATTGAATTTTTTTATTTTTATATCCATACTATTGTTGTTTTAATTACCAATTCGTATATTAATAATGATTAATAATTAGATTTTAACATGAATCTAGAAAAAGAAAGATTATTGATTATAGCACCACATGCTGATGATGAGGTTTTAGGATGTTATGGATTAATTAATAAAATTAAGAAAAATGGCGGTGAAGTCTTTTTACAAGTTTTATCGTTAGGTGGCTATGATAGAATTGAAGGAAACAGAGTTACAAAGGATATTTGGGAAAAGGAATTAGTTAAAGTTGTTAATACTTTAAAAATTGATGATTATGATATTGCATATTCTAATGATGAATTTCAACATATAGATACAAAACCTCAACATGAATTAATTGCATATATTGAATCAAAAAGTAAAATATCAATTCAAAAAATCAAGCCTACAATTGTCGTGATACCTACAATTTTTTCTTCACATCAAGATCATACATTTGCATACAAAGTCTCCATTTCAGCATTAAGACCACATCAGCAGAACACTATGCATATGCCAAGATTAATTCTTTCATACGAAGAACCAGAATATTATTTTTGGTCTGCATATTCTGAATTTGGAAATTTTTTGCCAAATTTTTATGTTAAACTTTCAAAAAATGATATAGAAAATAAATCTAATACTTTGAATTTGTATTCATCTCAACTACGAGAAGGTCAAAGAGGTGAAGATAATATAATGTCTCTTGCTAAAATTAGAGGTAATGAAATTGGAACAGATTATGCTGAAGCATATCATTTACATAGATCGTATTTTTAATTCATAAAATAATTAGACATATCCTTTTCTAACATTGTTTAAATCATTCAAAGAAAGATATTCTTTCAAAACTTCGGTTGAAATTTGATTATTTACCATCAAGTCACCTGTCTGATGAAAAAAATATTCCCAAGGTTTCTTATCTAATTCAAAACCTACATCAATCATGTCATAATACATTTTAGTACCAAAATATGGTGCAAGAATTGAAAGCGAATAATAATCAGCCTTGATTTCTTTAGCAAATTCAATTGTTTGTCTTAGATCATCATCTGTCTCTCCAGGGAAACCAGCCATAAAATATCCAGTATAAGGCACTGATGCGTCTCTTAACAATTTAGCACCATTTCGCATATCATCTGTAGTCTCATCTTTTTCAATCATTTTTAGAATTCGATCACTACCAGATTCAAAACCTAATTTAACACGTACACAACCAGCTTTTTTCATTAATTGGCAAATCTCCTCATCTAAATGATCAGTTCTTGCTTCACACTTCCATTTCATTTCTAAATTTTTGTCAATCATCATATGAAGAATTTGTTTTATTCTTTCTTTATGTACAGTAAATATGTCATCAACAAAATAAATTGTTGCGTTATCCTCAATAATTAATTCATCTTTTGATTTAGTATTAGATGATGCACTAAAGTCATATTTTTTTTCCATGTTCCAATATTGTTTTTTCACGTGTTCCATTTCATCTATAATAGATTTTGGTGAACGATATTGTGTTTTATTACGTTTCCAATGAGCAGGTGAAGCACAATAATTACATCGATATGGGCAACCACGAATACTGCAAATATAAGAAACATCAACCATTAATTTTTCATCAGAAGATAATCCCCAAAACTTATCTCTTTCTGGAAGAGGAAGATCATCAATATTTTTAATCACATCTGCATCAAAATTATATATTAATTCATTTTTACCACGTGAAACAACTCCTGTAATATTTTTTGGTTCTTTACCTTCTACAAGATCACACATAGCATGTTCTCCCTCACGTTGAATACTGTAATCAATAGATGGTAGTTTGTTGAGAATTTCGTGATCAAGTGTTGCATGAACACCACCAATAACTTGTTTTATAGATGGATTTTTTTGTTTAATTTTTTTTGAAATTATATCGATCGCAGTAATATTTGCAGTATAAGAGGTAAAACCAATCCATTCTGGCTCAAATTCTATTATTTTATCAACAGTTTCTTCCCATAACTGATGATTTTCATTCTCGAAAAATTTTTTATAATTATCAAATCCTTCAAAAATTTGTTTTTGTTTAACATAAGAATTTTGATTTAAAAAATCTGCATTATATAACCATGCATCATGTCCACGTGAATTAAGATATGATGCAACATAAGCAATTCCTAAAGAATTTGCATTATAATGTGAATTTAAGAGGCGATAAAAAGGCGGATTAACTAGTAATACCTTTGCCATAACGCAAATAAAATTATGTTGTATATGAACTTCTAGTAATTTCTTATTCTATGAATTGATATGTTTAATTCTTAATTACACTGAATAAATTTAGATCTATTGAATATGAAAAAATTAGAAAATATAGTTAAAAATGGCTACAAAAAACTTCTAAATCGTGAACCAGATACTGTTGGATTAGAACATTACATCTCACTTTTAGAACAAGAAAAAATAAATGAATTTCAATTTCATGAATTAATTAAAAGCTCACAGGAATTCATGATTTTACATCCTGAAATAATTCCAAAAATAATTTTTCCAGAAATATTGGAGAGTATACCAGATCCAGAAATTGTTGCCATGTATAGAATTAAGAATGAAGAAAGATGGATTGAAAAATCTTTAAAAATGTGTTCAGAAGTTTGTCAGAAAATTGTTGTTGTAGATGATGGTTCAACTGATGATACTCTAAAAATTTGTAAAAAATTTCCATCAGTTGTGGATATTCATAGTCAAAAAGATATTCCATTTGATGAAACAAGAGACAATAATACATTATTAGATATGGCTATGAAATCTAAACCAGATTTTTTACTAGGAATTGATGGAGATCAAATTATTATGCCTGGTATGAAACAAATTTTAAAAGAGGATCTAGCCATCTTAGATTCTGAATCAAAAGTATATCAGATTCAAGCTTTAGAAGTTAGAGATAAACCAAATAAAATAAGAATTAATGACAAAACAACAAGTGGTTTTTTTTCAACTATCTTAAGATTAAAGGATCAGCCGGACAATTTACATTATGAAAAAATGAAGTTTCCTGGAAATGTACATTGTCCTAAAATTCCTCAAAATGCGTATCGACAAAAAAATCCTGCAGTTACTAGGTGTAAAATATTACATTATTCATTGTATGATGAAAAAATTAGAAATGAGAAATACAATTTCTTAACTAAATTAGATCCAAACAATACTGAATTTTTTGGATACAAGCATTTAATCGAACCAGAAAAATATTGTGGTCCACTTGAATATGCATATTTACCAAAGGGATCATATATAGAAGATATTGAGTAATAAAATGAAAATAGCTGTTATTGGTGCTGGTATTTTTGGGATAACTACGGCAATAAAATTAGCCAGACAACATGATGTTTCAATATTTGAAAGAAATTCTGATATTCTTAAGGGTGCATCAGATGTAAATCAATGTAGAATTCATAGGGGCTATCATTATCCAAGAAGTCCAAAAACAACATTACAAGTATTAAATTCTGAGGTTGAATTTTTAGAAGAATTTTCTGATGCAGTAATTAATGGAACTGAAAATTATTATTGTATATCAAAATCTGATAGTTATATAACATCTGATGATTACATTAATTTCTGTAAGAAACATAATCTTGAATTCTCAAAAATAAATTTGGATATAGTTGATACTAATTCTGTTGATTTGTGTGTAAAAGTAAAGGAAAAACTGTTTGATTATGAAAAATTAAAAAAAAACTGCTGGCAAAAATTAAATGCATCAGGTGTAAAAGTTCTTCTTAATACTAAAGCAGATAAAGAAGTATTTGAGAAATTTGATTTTGTAGTAATAGCAACATATGCAGATATCAATTCATTATTAAATAATTATAAAGAAAAGCAACATAATTATCAATTTGAAATCTGTGAAAAAATTTTTCTTGAATTGCCACAAGAATTTCATAACAAAAGTATAGTGATCATGGATGGACCATTTTTGTCAATTGATCCAGTTGGTACAAAAAATTATTTTATTATAGGTGATGTAGTAAATACGGTACACTCACGAAATGTGGGAAAATTCCCAAAAATAGATGAAAAATTTCTTCCATTACTAGATAAGGGCTTAATAAAAAATCCACCATTTACTAAACTAAATTTATTTTTAGATTCTG
>Ga0315334_10000144_pt1 | contig 46788 bp, 39 predicted proteins | sample M150034915metaG_FD_205555 | JGI IMG/M metagenome (GOLD analysis project Ga0315334, IMG submission 205555) | Ammonia-oxidizing marine archaeal communities from Monterey Bay, California, United States - M1 500m 34915 | ecosystem: Environmental > Aquatic > Marine > Intertidal zone | place: USA... | reverse complement strand
GACAAAAAGGCAGTAATATCTCGTGAAGAATTAAACGACAAATTCACTCCTAAAACAGCAACTTTTGTTCGTTTGTCGAAAGAGTTACTTGAGGAAGAAAACCTAAACGATTTCATTCAGCAAATTGAACAAAAAAAAAACAAAGAAAAGCAACTATCGGCCGTATTGAGTATTGTACACATTGGTGCGTACAAAAATGGACAGATGCAACCGGTATTAAGAAAAGAGCTTGTAGATGAAGGTGTTTCTCTATCTTCTCTTAATACACTTGAGCGAAATGGTATACTGATTCAAGAAAAACTAGAGATAACGCGTTTATCTGAAAATAACTCCTCGATTTCCGCATTCAAAAAACTGACAGCATCACAAAACAAATCACTACAAGAAATACACAACGCTTTTTCAGACAAAAAAGTGGCACTTCTTCATGGAGTTACTGGTTCTGGAAAGACAGAAGTATATGTCCAGCTGATCCAGGAGCATCTGGATATGGGCAAACAAATATTATTTCTTTTGCCAGAAATTGCACTAACAACACAACTTATACAACGCCTATCTTCTTATTTTGGAGAACAGATCGGTGTATATCACTCCAAGTTCAATCAAAATGAACGTGTGGAAATCTGGAATAATGTACTCAATAATAATCCGGATAAATTCAGAATAATTCTGGGTGCTAGATCGGCTATCTTCCTTCCATATCAAGACCTTGGGCTGGTAATTGTCGATGAAGAGCATGAATCCAGCTTCAAACAGTACGATCCTTCGCCACGTTACAACGCAAGGGATTGTGCAATTGTACTAAGTACTATTCATAAAGCACAAATAGTACTGGGATCGGCTACTCCATCGATCGAAAGTTATCATAATGCTAAAAATGGAAAGTACGAGCTGGTATCCCTTGAAGATAGATTTGGAAGTGCACTGCTTCCTGAAATAATGTGTGCAGACTTAAAAAAAGAACGCAAGAAAAAGAGTATTCGTTCTCATTTTACTTCCTTTTTACTCGATGAAATTAAATCTGCATTAAACATCGACGAACAAGTTATTTTGTTCCAGAACAGAAGAGGCTACACACCTCTGTGGATGTGTGAAATTTGTAATTGGACACCAAAATGCATCAATTGTGATGTATCCCTTACGTATCACAAACACACCAACAGTCTGAAATGTCACTATTGCAGTCACGCAACAAAACCCATTGGCTCTTGTGTTGCATGCGGCAGTAACCGTTTAAAAATGCTCGGATTTGGAACAGAGAAAATAGAAGATGAGCTCTCCATTATGTTCCCCGACAAGAACATTAAACGATTGGATCTCGACACCACACGTTCAAAAAATGCCTATGCCACTATTTTAAATGACTTTGATTCTGGTCAAATCGACATTCTGATCGGTACTCAAATGATAACCAAAGGCCTTGATTTTGACAACGTTAATCTGGTTGGTGTTTTGGACGCTGATATGCTGCTGAACCGAACCGATTTCCGAGCTTTTGAAAGATCATTTCAATTGATGACACAAGTTGCAGGGCGCTCAGGAAGAAGAGAAAAAAGAGGGAAAGTTATAATTCAAACCGGCGATCCGGATCATTGGGTAATACAAAAAATCATGTATCATGATTTCGTTGGGTTTTATGAAAGTGAAGTAATTGAAAGAGCCAACTTTTTCTATCCGCCGTTTTACAAAATAATAGAGATCACTTTAAAACATCGCGATGAGAACATTTTAAATACCGCAGCAACAGATCTGGCGAATTCCTTAAAGAAAAATTTTAAAGAACGTGTCCTGGGGCCAGAATTTCCTGTAATAAGCAGAATTCAAAATTTATATCTTAAAAAAGTCATTTTAAAAATTGAAAAGGATGCCAGCGACAAAAAAGTAAAGGAACGCATTCATCAATTAATAGATGAATTTTATAGCGTTCCTTTTAACAAATCAATTCGTCTCGTCATCGACGTTGATCCCGCTTAACCAAGGTATGATTGTAACATCCGGCTGCGGGAAGAATGTTTGAGTCTTCGAATTGCCTTCTCTTTGATTTGTCTTACTCTTTCTCTTGTTAGCTCAAATCGTTCCCCTATCTCTTCGAGTGTTAGAGGGTACTTTCCATTTAAACCAAAATATAATCGAACTACATCCCCTTCTCTCGAAGTTAATGTAGAAAGAGATCTTTCTATTTCTTTTCTTAACGATTCTGCCATAAGTCCTTTCTCAGGTCCGGGCAAAGAATCGTTGGGCAGCACATCATACATGCTCGAGGAAGAATCATCACCATCAACTAGCGGTGCGTCCATTGATACATGTCGCCCATTGTTCTGCATCGATTGTTTCACTTCCTCCAATGTAAGATCTAAAAAATCTGCCAGTTCAACTGCTGATGGAGGTCGTTCCAAATGTTGTTCAAGCGTAGAAAATGCTCTGTTAATTTTGTTTATGGTGCCAATTTTATTCAAAGGAAGACGAACTATTCTTGCCTGTTCAGCCAAGGCCTGTAAAATAGACTGACGAATCCACCAAACTGCATACGAAATAAATTTGAAGCCTCTCTTCTCATCAAACCTTTTTGCAGCTTTAATCAGACCAACATTACCTTCATTAATTAAATCCGAAAGAGACAATCCCTGGTTCTGATATTGTTTGGCTACTGAAACAACAAAACGTAAATTCGCTTTAGTCAATCGCTCTAAGGCAATTTTATCGCCATCACGAATTAGCTTGGCCAGCTGCACCTCTTCTTCAGCCGTAATCAATTCGACGCGACCAATTTCCTGTAAATACTTATCCAAGGAAGGGGTTTCTCTGTTTGTTACCTGTTTTATTATTTTTAACTGCCTCATATCAAATGTTAATCATTCCTACTATATATAACGTTCAAACCTTGAAATAGTTGGACTTTAGCACCCTTTATAGTGGTATAAATGAATATTCACCATCTGATTTATATGTATTTCATCATTTTCAATGAATATTTTGACGAAATTTCCTTGCTATTTCTATTTTTGCCACATGAGACTATTAATGGTTTGCCTGGGTAACATCTGCCGATCACCACTTGCTGATGGAATTCTAAGAAAAAAAATACGAGAATCCGGTTTGGAAATAGAGGTTGATTCTGCAGGAACATCAAGTTATCATATAGGAGATCCGCCAGACTCAAGAATGAGCGAAACGGCAAAAAAGTTTGGTGTCTCTATTGAGGATCTTACTGCGCGTCAATTTGTAGTTTCCGATTTTGATCAATTTGATTTGATCTATGCCATGGATACGAGTAATTACACTAACATCCTCTCACTCGCAAGAAATGATAAAGACGTTTCAAAAGTAAAACTTATCTTAAACGAATCACACCCTGGTCAGGACCTTAATGTTCCGGACCCATATTATGGTGGTGATCAAGGCTTCATTGATGTATTTAAACTCTTGGACAAAGCAACAGATGTAATCATGAAAAATATAACAAACTAATGGCAAAAGGAATAATCTATTTAGTTCCAACAACTTTAGGAGGTGAAACGATCAATGATATAATTCCGGAAGATGTACGCACAACAGTTATCAAGATGCGGTACTTTATTGTTGAAGATATTAAAAGTGCTCGAAGATTTCTTAGAAAACTGGATCGAGAGTTTCCCATTGATGATAGTACGTTCTTCATTCTGAACAAAAAAACAGAAGCGAGTGATATTCATTCATTCATTCAACCTGCCATGAAGGGCTTTAATATGGGGATATTATCGGATGCCGGTTGTCCGGGAATTGCTGACCCGGGGGCAAATGTGATCAGCTTGGCACATACGATTGGCATACGTGTGCATCCTCTTGTGGGGCCATCATCAATCCTTTTGGCACTAATGGGTAGTGGTTTTTCCGGACAGAACTTTTGTTTTCACGGATATCTCCCCAAAGATAGGAAAGACCGCATCTATACTTTGAAAGGATACGAAAGTGACGCAAGAAGGACAGGGATAACACATTTATTTATGGATACACCATTTCGCAATATGAACGTGCTGGATGACTTGTTGAACGAATTAGCTGATGCTACCATGCTTTGCATTGCCAGCAATATAACATTGCCGGGCGAATCAATATGGTCGATGAGTGTAAAGGACTGGAGGAAAAACGCATATGATCTGGCAAAAAAACCAACTATTTTTGCCATTGGAATAGCGCAATAATTACTTCATTTTTCTATTTTTCTTAATGGCCTCATAAGCTTCCTGAATTTTTTGGAATTTTTCTTTTGCTCCTTTTTGGTATTCTGCCCCCATTTGTTCTACCTTATCAGGGTGGAATTTAATGACCATTTTTCTATAAGCTTTTTTAACTTGTTCATCTGTAGAATCTGGTTCAAGACCCAAGACCTTGTAATCCGAATTAACATCCCTGTGAAACATGTTTTTGACACTCTCAAAATCGATATTACTAACCCCCATCATCCCAGAAATACGCTCAATTACATTAATTTCAGAAATGGATACATCCCCGTCTGCTTTCGCAATTCCAAACATATAATGCAACAATTGAACACGTACCTCAGGCTGCATTCTTAATTTGATGTCCTGACAAATACGTTGTAGGGGAATAGTATCAGAATCTAGAAATTTTTTGAGGGTTTGCAAATGCAGGGAAGAGAACTGTGGACCAAACTGTTGATTGAAGAACGTTTTAACATAATTCAATTCTGACTTCAACACCTTGCCATCTGCTTTCATTACAGCTGCCGAAAGCGCCATTAACATAGTAGGAACATCATTAGTGGTGGCCCTCTGCTGGTAATACTGGAACAGGTCCTCAGCTGAAAAAGTCCTGCCCTCTCTGGCTGCCTGTTCTTTTGCGCGGCCCATTGCTCGTTGCGAGTTATCAATAAAAGAACCCACAAAAAAACCCAACATGCCGCCTAAGAAACTTCTTCCTAGAAATAAAAAGCCAGCAATGGCCAAAATCCATTTAAACAATATTCTTTATTTAAATAAAACGCCGGAAACCGGCGTTTTATAATTTATACTAAATCAATACTCCTTTCAATAAACTTATTGAGCTCTTCTCCTTTCAATAATCCTTGAGAAAGTAATGCAATATCAGTTAGCTGCCTCACTTTTCGCTGTTTTGACTTTGCCGTTTTTACATTTAATATTTCTGTGATTTTTTCATGGTTTGAATTTACCATCAAATTATGCATTTCTGGAAAAGCTCCGTAAAAGCCACCGCCACCCATCTTTTGTTGCTCCATCATACGTCGCATAAATTCAGGTTGCGTAATAATGATTGGGGCATCGTCGGAATTCATACTTTCGAATTGAACCGTAAATTTTTCTTTATCCACAACTTCCTCAAACAATGGTTTTAATTTTTCTTCATCTTCTTTTGAAAGTTTTGAAGGTATTTCTTCATCCTTGGCTATTAGTTTATCCAAAGTATCGGCATCAACTCTTGAAAATGTTACATTTTCATAGGTTTGTTCCATTTTTGCAACCCAGTGTGGCGCAAGAGGTCCGTCGATGTTCAATACATCATAGCCTCGATCTTTCGCTTTCTTAACAAACCCAAATTGCTCTTCCAGACTGTTTGTATAAAGCATTACTACTTTATCGTTCTTATCTGTCTGTATCGTAGCGCACTTCTTTTTATATTCATCTATTGTGAAATACTTACCATCGGTATTTTTTAGCAATGTGAATTTCTTTGCCTTTTCCGCAAATTTATCATCGGACAAAGTCCCGTATTGGACGAATATTTTCAAATCATCCCATTTCGATTCAAAATCTGAACGGTCTTTTTTGAACATATCTGCAAGCTTGTCCGCTACTTTTTTAGTAATATGCGAAGAAATTTTCTTCACATTTCCATCACTCTGCAAATAGGATCGCGACACGTTCAAAGGAATGTCTGGTGAATCAATCACACCATGCAGTAATGTCAAAAATTCAGGAACTATTTGCTCAACACTATCGGTAATGAACACTTGATTGGAATACAAATTAATTTTGTTTCGCTGTACTTCTACATTTTCCGATATTTTAGGAAAGTAAAGTATTCCTGTCAAATTAAATGGATAATCAACATTCAAATGAATATGAAATAAAGGTGTTTCCATTGTCATTGGATATAGCTCCCTATAAAATCCACTATAATCATCATTGGATAAATCTGCCGGAGCTTTCGTCCATAGAGGAGCTACATTATTGACCTGATTGGGCACTTCAATTGCGGTGCGTTTCACTTTATCGTTCTCATCGCGTTCGCCACTTGGGTCATCAATATATTCAGTCTTATCGCCAAAAATTACAGGAATTGGTAAAAACTTGCAGTATTTATCCAAAATTCCCTGTACTCTTTCTTTTTCAAGAAATTCAATCGAATCCTTAGTTATATGAAGTATTATATCCGTACCTCTCTGTTTCTTTTTAATATCGCTTATAGTGTATTCAGGAGAACCATTTCCTTCCCATTGAACGGCCTTAGCTTTATTCTTATACGATAGTGTTTGTATCTGCACTTTTTCGGCAACCATAAAGGAAGAATAAAAGCCCAGTCCAAAATGTCCGATTATTTGTTCAGCACCTTCTTTCCCCTTGTATTGTTGTACAAATTCTTCTGCTCCGGAAAAAGCAATTTGATTAATATACTTATCAATCTCCGCGTCCGTCATTCCAATCCCGCTATCTCGGATTGTCAATGTTTTTTTCTTCTTATTCAGAATAATCTCCACTTTCAACTCGCCAACTTCTCCTTTAAACTCACCATTCGATGATAGTAATTTTAATTTTTGGGAAGCATCAACCGCATTTGAAACCAATTCTCTCAAAAAGATCTCATGATCGGAATACAAGAATTTTTTAATGATTGGAAATATATTCTCCGTTTCTACATTAATTTGACCTGTTTTCATTATTTCTTTATTTTTTTTTATGTTATAGTCAATCACTGTGCCATCGCAATAATTATGACAAAGTGTCCTAGATTTTAGACAATGTGGCACAGAACATACAAGAATGATTATTTTTATATAAATTTTCAATCCGTGATAGTATATATTTCGCTAATATTCATTGCCTTTTTTCTTGCGTTCCGATATGTGAAATCATTACAAATTAATTTCAGAAACCCGTGGGTCACTCCTATAGCTTATGCATTTAAGGTTCTTGTTGGGTTTTCTTTCATTTACATTTATACCGAAGTATATGGTGATGGTCACTTAAGTGCAGATGCCGGGGCGTTCATGAACGAGAGTGCATCATTGAATCAGGTTTTTTACGATTCCCCTATAAATTATTTGCGATTGTTGGTTGACAATGGAGACACAGAACTTTCAACACACCAATACTTGGGTGAAACATCGCATTGGGGGTCAGGAGCACAGGCAATAATAAGTGAAAACAGAAATATAATGAGAGTTCATAGTCTGATTCACTTTTTTAGCTTTGGTAATGCAATTGTACACCTTTTGGTAATGTGCTTCTTATCGCTTCTAGGATTAAAATATCTGTATGAGGTTCTCAAAGAAAGAACACAAATAAAACCAGCGTATCTATTTCTCATTTTACTGATCTTCCCCAGCCTTCTGTTCTGGTCATCAAGCATATTAAAAGAACCGATTGTTTTGCTTGGCATAGGGCTATTCGTTAGGGGAATTCTGGGAAAAGAGCCTTTGAAAAAGAGATGGATTATTGGAATATCAGGGGCCCTGATACTCCTTGCGTTTAAGTCGTATATCTTAATTGCAATAGCTCCAGCTTTCACATTTTATTGGTTGTATAAATTAATGCCCGGATACAAGATAATTTTTTCATTATCTCTTTTATCATTAATTGTACTGGGATCTGTTCTTTTTTTTCCGAGTGAAAGAGATCATGTAGTACATCTTTTCTCAAGAAAACAATTCGATTTCAAAAATGTTGGTCAGGGAGGACTGCATGCACATACCGATTCCTGTTTTTACTTTTTTGAAGGAGATCAGCTGGATGAATTGAAAATTGAAGGCGATTTTGTGAGCATAGAAAAAGAGATATCCGCATACAGAGTACAGCTTGGCGCAATGGACAAACCAACACCAATAGTATTGAAACCTACAGGCGAGAAATGGCCGATTTATTTTCAAAATAGAAGAAGCGATGGTTACATAGAAATGACGATGATAGATGACTCGTTTAGTCAAATGATAAAAAATATTCCTGAAGCACTTCAGAACAGTCTTATCAGACCATTTCCCAATGACCCAGGAAGTGGTATAAAATACATTGCCATTGTTGAAATGATACTATTGTATTTACTGTTTATTTATGCGATAATAAAGAGGCGCAAGATCAATAACGAGGAATGGGCAATAATTGTTTCAATTTTGATTTTTGTTCTGTCGCTTGCTCTTATCATTGGTTGGATAACACCGGTACTTGGTGCAATTGTGCGTTACCGTACCCCAGTATTTCTAGGGGTTTTAATCATTTCTATGCTCATGATCCGTGGGCCAAAAAAACAAGGCATTAACAATTCACTTTTACAGCGATATTTAAAATGATCTGTAATGATCAATCAAGAAAATGTTTTTTATAGACATCCAGAACTTCATTAATTGAACCATAAGTGTTTTCCCTTATCGCATACATTTGCTGCTCGCTCATCCATAATGCGTCGGTTATTCCCTCATTCTTTTGAGGAGTAAGCTGTTGAGAGCCATGATACGATAAAAAATACCAATATGTTTTTTTCAATATTGCTTTGTTCCCGTTCTTATATACATGGTAGGTTTCTGTAATAGAATCTTCAATCTTAGGGGATTCGATACCACATTCCTCTTCTATTTCTCTAACCGCTGTTTCTTGAGGAGTCTCACCATTATCCATTTTTCCTTTTGGTATATCCCAAAGGCCATTTCTTTTTATGATCAGATAACCGTAGGCACTTCGTACAACTCCACCAGCAGCTTCAACTAATTTATGGTTGGAAAAAATACGACTGAACTCTACCTCCGGAGAACCACAAACAATCTGTAAAGGATCGGCGTTAGTAAAAGGTTTCAGCCAAATGTCTTCAGGCACATTTAATACATCATCAATATGAAGCGTTTCAATTTTTGTGGATAAATCCTCGTGACCAACAATTAAAATTGGTTTTTGGTCAATAAAAACTTTGTACATTTGCCCCCATGATTTTTAATGAAGATAAAGCTTTAAAAGTAGCAGAATTTCTGTTACAAATAAAATCGATTAAATTGAATCTCAAAGAGCCTTTTAAATGGGCTTCTGGAATTAATTCTCCGATTTACTGTGATAATCGCATCACACTTTCTTACCCACAGATCAGGACCTTCATTCGCCAAGTATATACAGAAAGTGTAATAGAATATTTTGGTAAGCCAGATGTGATCGCAGGCGTAGCAACCGGCGGAATCGCTCATGGTGCTTTGGTAGCACAAGAATTGGGTTTACCCTTTATCTATGTACGGAATGAGGCCAAAGCACACGGTATGGGAAACCAGATTGAAGGGTATTTTGAAGCGGGTCAAAAAGTAGTCGTCATTGAAGATTTGATATCTACGGGGGGAAGCAGTTTAAAGGCTATTGAAGCATTGAGAGGAGCAGATTTGGACGTAAAAGGTCTAATTGCAATTTTCACTTATGGTTTTGATATTGCAAATAAAAACTTTGTTAAAGCCAAATGTCCTTTCGTGACTTTGACCAATTACGATATAATGTTGAACAAAGCGCTGGACAACAACTTAATTTCAGAAGCAGATCTTACTTCACTGCGCCAATGGAAAGAAAATCCAGGCAAATGGAAAAAATAATAAAGCATGACTATAGACAGCAATAAGGTAACAGTAAATACCTCCCCTGAAAAAGTGTGTACTTTCTTAAAAGACGCTAATAACTTAATTCATCTGCTACCTCAAGATAAAATTTCTGATTTTAAATCGACCGATACCGAGTGCTCGTTTAAGGTCCAAGGTGGAGTGATCATTTCACTTATTCAAGACGGACAAGAGGGCAATGAAGCGCTATTTTTGAAATCTGGAAGCTCCTCACCCTTTCCTTTTAAATTAACTATCAAACTAAAGTCTGTTGGAGAAAATACAGAAGGATATATTCACTTCGATGGTGAAGTTAACATGTTTCTTAAAATGATGGTCGAAAAACCACTTACCAACCTTTTTAATTACATGTCGGATAAATTAGAAGAGTATTTTACAGCTTAAATACGATTTCCTTTAAATTGTAGTGCACCTTCTCTCCATTTCTCTCAACAACCAATAATCCCGAGTCGAGTACATCAATGATTTTACCTTCAAAAAGGCCATCCTTGTCCTCAAACTGAAAAGGTTGGTTGATCAAATAAAGAAATTTAGAATACTCTTTTTTGATGTTGAATGCAGAAGCTTCAGAATAATTTATCCAGGTTTTATTAAATGCATCAATAAACCCGTACAATATATCTTTCGGATTTCGGTACACTCCTGTTTCCAAAAATGTGCTTGTGGCAGTGAAGCCTTCGAAAACTTGTTGGTTAATATTCAACCCAATTCCAATTATAGAGCTCTTTATTTGATGCTGAGAAAGTTGGTTTTCAATCAAAATACCTCCAATTTTTTTTCCGCCAACAAAAATATCATTAGGCCATTTAATGCTGGGAGATAGTCCAATTTTGCACAGAAAACGGACAAAACTCAATGAGATCAACCGGTTCAAATAGAATTGTCTTGATACTGACAGATTGACGTTATCCAATAATACTGTAAACGTTAGGTTTTCTCCTGCTTTAGCAGACCATATAGCATGTCTTTGGCCCTTTCCTGCAAATTGAGCATCTGCCAAAACTACCGTTCCATGTTCTATTTTACCATCATTTAATAGATTGGCAACATAATTGTTCGTAGAATCTACGGAATCTAAGTGAATAATTTTTTGACCTATCTCCATTTATTAATATGTCACGTTGTTGGGGGTGAAATTAAGGTTTTATTTAAATTATAAGCGTAACTTTGTAAGGCAAAAAATAGTGCATGGGTAAAGGAATCAGTGAAAATAAGTCACAAGAATTATGTGATATTATAGTAGAAGGAATGCAGAAAAATAAGGCGAATGACATCGTTGTGCTCGATTTAAGAGAAATAGGCTCAGCTGTATGTGATTTTTTTGTAATATGCAGTGGAGACTCTTCAACTCAGGTAGACGGCATTACAGACAACGTAATACGACACACACGAGAAGAATTGGCTGAAAAGCCCTGGAGTATTGAGGGGAAAAATAACAGTGAATGGGTTCTTATGGACTATGTTAATGTCGTAGCTCATGTGTTTTATAAAGAAACAAGAGCCTTCTTCGATCTTGAGGATTTATGGGCTGATGCTGAAAGAACGAACGTCCCAAACTTAAATTAAAAATTTAGAATGGCTGATAATAAAAATAAAAAGAAAAGTCCTTTTTCAATATATTGGATTTATGCAGTAATTGGAGTTGCCATTATTGGTTTCCAATTGTTCATGTCTTCTAATTCCAGTATAGAGATCGATTATGAGGACACCTATTACAGTTTAGCTGAACAGGGATATGTGAAAAATGTTTCCCTTGTTAACAGAGATCGTGTCGACTTTTCCCTTACCAGTTCCGGAGAAAAATTTGTTAAAACTTCTGACAGGAGCGAATATGATGCCATAAAAAAAACATTGAAAAAGGGTTCCAGCAAGGGAGGGAAACAGGAGTTTTACGTCAAAATTAACGATCCTGGTTTTTTCCAAACACGACAAAGTGAGATCAATAAAATCCTTGAGTCGAGTGGAAAACGGAAGATACAGGTTACTTCTGAGGATGAACACGATTACATTGGCAGTTTACTGAGTTTTTTATTGCCTATTGCAATACTGATCGTTATCTGGTTATTCGTTATGCGAAGAATGACAGGAGGTGCTGGTGGAGGTGCTGGTGGTCAAATTTTCAATATTGGAAAATCCAAAGCCAAAGTGTATGAAAAGGGGGAAACGACAAATATCACCTTTGAAGATGTTGCTGGTCTGGAAGGAGCCAAAGAAGAAATAGAGGAGATCGTTGAGTTCCTCAAGAATCCAGATAAATATACCGAGCTCGGCGCAAAAATACCGAAAGGAGCTTTACTTGTAGGCCCTCCTGGAACAGGTAAAACTCTACTAGCGAAGGCTGTTGCCGGGGAAGCTCAGGTTCCTTTCTTTTCTCTGTCTGGATCGGATTTTGTTGAAATGTTTGTTGGTGTAGGTGCATCCCGTGTGCGTGACCTTTTTAAGCAGGCAAAAGAAAAAGCGCCAGCGATTATTTTTATTGATGAAATAGATGCTATTGGTAGAGCTAGAGGTAAGAATAATGGGTTCAACTCAAACGATGAAAGAGAAAACACCTTGAATCAATTGCTTACTGAAATGGATGGTTTTGGCACCAATTCAGGTGTTATTATTTTAGCGGCAACGAACCGGGCTGATGTTCTGGACTTCGCATTGACAAGAGCTGGCAGATTTGATCGTCAGATTTACGTGGACATGCCAGATCTGAACGAACGAAGAGAAATTTTCAAGGTTCACCTCAAACCTCTAAAGCTGGCCAAGAAAATTAACATTGAATTCCTTGCAAGACAGACACCAGGATTTTCAGGAGCTGATATTGCTAATTTGTGCAATGAAGCTGCTCTAATCGCAGCCAGAAAAAACAAAAAACAGGTCGAAAAACAAGATTTTCTGGATGCCGTAGATAGAATTGTCGGTGGCCTGGAAAAGAAAAATAAGATCATTACCCCAGAAGAAAAGAAGTCTATTGCTTATCATGAAGCCGGTCACGCCACAACATCATGGTTATTGGAACATGCTAATCCGCTGGTTAAAGTTACAATTGTTCCCAGAGGAAGGTCACTTGGGGCGGCCTGGTATTTGCCAGAGGAGAGAAGTATTACGACAACAGAACAAATTCTTGATGAAATGTGCAGCGCCTTAGGAGGACGAGCAGCAGAAGAATTAACCTTTGGAAAGATAAGTACCGGAGCATTAAGCGATTTGGAGAAAGTTACCAAGCAAGCATATGCAATGGTCTCCATTTATGGTTTGAATAGCAAGGTGGGAAATATCTCATTTTATGATCCTCAGGGAAGAAATCAATTTATGAAACCATATTCTGAAGATTTAGCACGCGTAATCGATGAGGAGGTAAGTAAATTAATAGAACAACAATACCAGCGAGCCTTGAGTATATTAAAGGACAACAAGGACAAGCTCGGGCTTCTTGCCGAAAAACTTCTCGAAAAAGAAGTGATTTTCAAAGAAGATCTAATTTCAATATTTGGTAAGCAGGCTTGGGCAAAAGAAGATGTAGAAGAAGAAGAAGAAGAAGAAGAAGAAGAAGACAAAGATTCTGAAACAATGGATTCAGAGGACACTGAAATGGAAGAATCCAAAGATAAAAATCCAACTATTGAAAATGAAAAATCAGCCGAAGGAACAGAGCCTATAGCGGAGAAAGAAATCAATAAAAATGGGACTGATAGCAAATCTTCTGAGAAAATGGAACAGTCGAAAGACGAAGCTGATTAAGGAGCCTAAATGGATTACTGTGCTTCAATCAACGGATGAGTACTTAGCCCGAATTCAAAAATTAAAACTTGAAGATCACGGAATAGAGGTTATTCTTTTCAACCAGCGCGACTCATCCTACAACACATTTGGCTATATTTATTTAAATGTTCGGCCCGAAGATGAATTAAAAGCGCTAAACTTAATAGAAAACAGTAATGAGTAATATTCTTGTGCGTTCACTAACCGGTGCGGTTTTCATCTCCCTAATACTGTTTCCATTATTCTGTTCAGATTTATCTTTCGCAATAATAATGGGAGTTTTCATGGCATTGGGGCTCTTTGAGTTCTATAAATTATTCCAAGACCATAAAAACATAGAAATTAATTGGGTGGGCGGTTTCTTAATTGGAATCCTGCTATATGTAGTTTCTGTGAGTGTACTATATGGATTCGTTAAGGCTCATGCATTGTACCTCTTAATTCCAATACTTTTCATTTTATATAGCTCGGAGCTATTGCGTAAAAAACAAAACTCTTTACTTAATGCCGGTGTTGTTTCTTTAAGTATGCTCTATTTGGTCGTTCCCTTTATTTTAATGATTCAGATCAATCAGAACGATAGTAACAGTTTTCCCATTTTGGCCGGAATGTTTTGTTTGATATGGATGAACGATACATTTGCTTACCTCGCTGGACGATTATTTGGTAAGACAAAACTCATTGAACGCATTTCGCCAAACAAAACCTGGGAAGGGACTATAGGTGGATTTATTTTTACACTAATTGGTGGAATAGCAATTGGTTTTATTTTCGATATTTCGCAAGTGTACTTTTGGGTAATTTCTGGGATTGTAATTGCACCTTGTTCCGTAATAGGTGATCTTTTAGAATCACTTTTCAAACGCAACGTAAACGTAAAAGATTCAGGCGGGATTTTACCTGGCCATGGTGGAATCTTAGATCGATTTGATTCCACTCTATTTACGGTGCCATTCTTTTTGGCATGGACTTATTTTTATACGTACTTTTGAAAAAAAAATAGATGAAATTACATCGTGAGGGGTACCTCATCATCATCATATCACTTCTTCTGCTTTCCGGAATACAATTAGGGAATTACTTGGTTTACGTGTGGGCTGGATGGCTCTGGCTTTTTATTATTTTAACAATTGGTGTGCTTGTTATGAGCTTTTTGATAATTCAGTTCTTTCGTATTCCGAATCGAAAATGTGAATTTGAAGAAAATTCAATTGTTTGTCCTGCTGATGGAAAAGTGGTTGCCATTGAAGAAATAAAAGAAAATGAATATTTCCAGGATCGAAGAATTCAAATTTCAATTTTTATGTCCCCTTTAAATGTTCACGCCAATTACAACCCTATCTCAGGTATTGTCAAATATGTAAAATATCATCCAGGGCGGTTTCTTGTTGCCTGGCACCCAAAGAGCAGTGTGGATAATGAACGAACCACTATAGTTACAGAGCACAAAAATGGTAAGGAGCTTATGTACCGACAAATTGCAGGTGCCGTGGCCAGAAGAATATGCTACTATGTTCACCGAACTCAAAAGGTTAAAGCAGGTGAAGAATTCGGGTTTATTAAATTTGGGTCTCGAGTTGATATTATCCTTCCACTTGGAAGTACCGTAAATGTTAGAATTGGCGATAAAGTGAAGAGCCGATTAACTAAATTAGGCGACATAAGCTAATTTTTGTACCTTCGGGAAAATAATTGAGACTATGAAAAAAATATTTTTAGTATTGTCTTTAACTTTATTTGTGGGCACCGTAGTTAATACAGTATATGCTTCAACTACAGATACTCAAACAGAAATAAGCAAAGACGACGACAAAAAGAAAAAGAAAAAGAAGAAGAAGAAGAAAAGTAAGTGCTGTGCGGCAGACAAGAAAACTGAAGCAAGTTCTTGCAGTAAATCTTCAAAGACTAAATCATCTTGTTGTTCTTCGAAAAAGAAATAATTATTCTTTAAGACAAAATAGTACACCGCAGAATAGCTTCTGCGGTTTTTTTATTTCACAATTATCCCCACCGGACAGTGATCCGATCCCTTGATCTCATTTAGAATATATGCGTCTTTTACTCTCTGACAAAGTTGATCAGACACTAAGGTATAATCTATCCTCCAACCTATATTTCTATCCCGTGCACCTGCACGATAGCTCCACCACGAATACTTTAATGTGTTTTCGTTTTTCAAACGAAATGTATCAATCAGACCATTTGAAGTATACGAATCCATCCCATCAATTTCCTCCTGCATAAACCCTGCTGATTTATTGTAATTCTGCTTCGGACGAGCCAGATCAATTTCAGTATGAGCCACATTAAAATCCCCACATGCTATAACTGGTTTTGTTTTCTCGAGAACTTTTAAATAATTCAGGAAATTCCGATCCCATTTTTGTCTGTATACCAGTCGACGCAAATCATTTCCTGAATTTGGAACATATACAGATATTATAAAATAATCCTCGAATTCCGCACATACTATCCTCCCCTCTTTGTCGTGTTCTTCCACACCCATTCCATAGGATACCTTCAAGGGTTGCTTTTTTGTGAGTATCGCGGTCCCTGAATATCCTTTGCGTTCCGCTTCATTGCCAAAAACAGAATACTCCTTTAAGGAATCGCAAACTGTTTCTTTTACCTGCTCCACTGTCGCTTTGGTCTCCTGCAAACAAATAACATCAGCATTGAGCTGCAACATATCCCTGAAAAAATCTTTTTTTGAGATGGCCCTGATACCATTCACATTAAACGAAAGGATATTCATACTAAAGGAATTATCGGTTGATCATTAGCTTATCAATAACTACTGCAGTTCCCTGTTCATTAAGTATTCGGAAGAAATAAGTTCCGCTGGATAATCCGCTGCAATCGATTTTTGTCTTTTCAGATAAAACTCTTTCTTTCATCACGACATTGCCAAGTAAATCCAATAGTTCTAATGATCGTAGCTCAGGATTTGTAATTATAAAGTTCACCATACCATTTGCAGGGTTAGGATATACCATTACCTCAACTTCTTCATGACCGATAATTGACGCATTGTTTTGGGTTACTGTTACATCTTGGCAGGTTGTCGCTGTGTCGCAAGCACCAAAAATAGACAAGCACACCGAATAGGTTCCAGGTAAGGCGTAAATATGCGATGTATTGAACATTGTACTTACCGGGCTTCCGTCTCCAAAATCCCATTCACTTGGTCCACCTTGTGATGCATTTGAGAATGTTACAGCCAGAAAATTAGTTGAGTATGTAAAACTTGAAATGGCCACATCCGGTTCGCTAATTACAACAGAGCTTGATGCAGTACATCCGTTAACGTCCGTGACATCCACAAAATAAGATCCAGGTAGCAGCGGAGAATAAACATCCGTAGCAGGCCCGTTTTGCCATTGAAAATTATATCCTGTGCTACCTGTTGCTACGGCAGTTGCAGAACCATCAGCCGCTCCATTACAGGAAACATTGGTTGCATTAATTGAAACCTGAAGATCGATAGAATAATCAATGACATAATTTATCAAGGTATCGCATCCAGAATTATCCGTTATCGAAACAAAATAAGAACCAGGATCCAAACCGGAAAGACTATTCACATTTCCACCGTTCAACCCCCAATCGAATGTATATCCAGAAGAACCTCCCGTTACATTGAGTGTAATACTTCCTCCAGCCTGACCAGGGCAAGTTGGTTGAACCACTGTTTCTCCAGGATCCATGTCACATATATTTGTATTGCATGTGGCATTGATAAGATCATCGAGTGTATTTCGTGAATTCAATCGCCCTCCCGTTATAAATCGCGAGGTAAGCTGTGGTTTAGCATCAACGCCTGTCGTTAAAGCGGCCAAAACTGCATCCGCACCAGCTTTAGGGTCTGAAATGACCAAATCCATAAAATCATTGCATGGTACAGAATATGCCAAACCAATAACACCCGCAGTTAGCGGACACGCAAAGGATGTTCCTGTAGTTGTTGTAATTGATGTTGTACCACTTGTCGTAACAACACTAATGCCGGGTGCTCCAAAATTAATTGTCTGATCGCCATATCCACCTGCAGTATTATCGTCATTATCTGTTCTGCCAACACCGATCATATAGTCGCTCGTGCAGCCTGTTGGCATATCTCCCGCAACGTCCACGTCCAAATTCTGGTTCGTTGTTGCACCAACATTCAAAATTCCATAGTGGCCCAGAGTGTCGTAAAATTGACACCAGAGCGGATAACTATTCGGGTTGGCTCCATCAATCCCCCAGGAAGCACTTGTGGCAACAACAAAAGCACCCTGAGCTCCACCCGACTGGTTCCACTGTTGGCGCATCACTAAAGGGTAAGTGTATGCCTGAACAACACTTGATTGTGTCAATCCTCCCCCCATATTCAATACCATCAGCTTTACATCCCAATTAGCTCCAACCACGTTCAATCCATTATCTCCTCGAGCTCCGATCATACCCAAACAATTTGTTCCGTGTCCACCAGTTCCGGTGTTGTCATTATTCGACCCCGTATTCCACCCGTTGTAATCGTCTATATATCCGTTTCCATCATCATCGATATTATTTCCATCTATCTCAAATTGATTCACCCAACGATTTTGAGTCAAATCCTGATGATCGAGGTTTCCTCCAGAACCCTCAACCATACAAACCACAATATCATGATTGCTAGCTGTTTTTCCGCCTTGGGTAATGTCCCATGCCAGATCTGAATCAATATCGGCGTCGAGTGTTCCTCCCGTTCCTCCGGTGTTCACATGATGCCATTGCGCTCCAAAAGATGGATCTCCAGGAACAGTCGAGCGCATTTGAACATGATAATTATAATCTGCTACAGAAACTTCCTTCTGTGAATACAACCAGAATTGGATCCCACTTGCAGAAACAGCCTGCGCATCAAACGTTACCAGCCATATCCTCATTGGACGCGATAGCTCTTCAGCTACTTTCAAATCAAAAGCCTGCGGTGCCCGATCCGTAATACGTTCTAAGTTAGCACCTGCAACTATTTGAACAAGCATTTCGCCTGCAACATACGATTTGTTATCAAAATGGATATTACCCTCCTGGGCCTTGAAAGAAAAAGGAACAAACGATAGGTAAATCAGTACTATTAGAGTATATTTCATTTTATAGTTTTTGTATTAGAATTCGCAAGATATACAATAAAAACGCACTGTCAAAAATCTGAATTGAACAAGAAAAATATTTTTAAATAATGCTTAAAAATAGTACCCATCCAATACTTAAAATAAAACCACTTGGCTTCCAATGGGAAACTTCAGATCCATTCCTGTTTTGTGTTCACCACTTTGATAATTATCCAAAAGGAAACGAGAAAATGGGGCCCGATGACTCACTTGAAGGAAGAAACATTGGACAGGATTTTGAGCTAAAAGACGGCTGGCGAATGTATCATGGAAAGGATGTTCCGGGTTTTCCGGGCCATCCACACAGAGGGTTTGAAACAATTACGATTGTATGCAATGGGTTGGTGGATCATGCAGATTCAACAGGTGCTTCAGGAAGGTATGGAAATGGTGATGTACAGTGGATGACTTCCGGAAAAGGAGTGCAACACTCCGAAATGTTTCCTTTAATCAATAAAGAAGATCGAAATCCTTTACAATTGTTCCAGATCTGGCTGAATTTACCAATGAAAAACAAAATGGTTGCACCCTATTTTAAGATGATGTGGCGCAATACAATTCCTAGTGTTACTTTCCTTGATGATAAGGGTAAAAAAACGATTATCGATATTATCGCCGGAACATTAAATGAAACATCCGCAGCTGCTCCACCACCCGATTCATGGGCATCTGACGCGAAAAATTCAGTGGGTATTTTTAAGCTAAAAATAGAGTCAGGCGGTAGTTTTGTATTGCCGCCAATAAAGGGCCAGGCAACAAGGACCATTTACTTTTATCATGGCAACGAACTCATAATTGAGGGCAAAACCATAAATGAATATCACGCAGTGGAGCTACGTCCCGAAAGTGACGTAAACCTGCACAACAATGGCCAAAATGAGATCAAATTGTTAATTTTGCAAGGTGAACCGATCAAAGAACCGGTTGTACAGCATGGCCCGTTCGTTATGAATTCTTTAGAAGAAATTCAACAGACCTTCGAGGACTTTCGCAAAACCCAGTTTGGCGGTTGGCCCTGGCCAAAACCTGGACAGGTACACGACAGAGACTTAGGGCGATTTGCAAAGCACGCGGATGGCACTGAGGAAATACAATAGAATGAAGTACTTCATTATCCTATTATTTTTAATCGCGGCTCCATTAACGGTGCAATGTCAGGATTTGGACTCGATCAAAGTAGTTTCATGGAACGTATTTTTACGACCAGGTATTCTCGATGATGACCAATTGGGCCGCGTTGATGGAATTGGAAACTATTTGAATCAAACAGATGCTGATGTGCTGGTGTTGCAGGAGGTCTTCCATCGAAGATCGCGAAAAAGACTCACAAAAAAACTCAAAAAGAAATTTCCGTATCACACCGGAATTGGTCCCAAAAGCTTTTTCGGGGTGCCATCGGGTGTACTCATATTTTCAAAGCACAAAATTGTGGAAGAAAAACACATTTCGTATCGCAACGGAAAAGGTTCGGATCGACTGGCAAGAAAAGGAGCTATATCGGCAGCAATACTATTTTTCAAAACGCGTATTCAAATAATTGGTACGCATCTCCAGGCAGGAGGAGGAAAAGAAAGGGATAAAATAAGACGTAAACAAATCCTGAAAATGAAATCTTTTAAAAATGAGAAAAATGTTCCCAGATTTTATGTTGGTGATTTTAATATTTCTTCGAACAGCCAGAAATTCAATGATCTGCTCGTTTCATTAGAGTGTTCCACCGATTCAATAAGTGGAAACAATCAATTCACGGCAAATTTTGACGACCACGAATTAACAGATGTTCAGGGTAAGCCGAAATGGATAGATTTCATACTGCTCCGAAAAAACAAAAAGAGCAAATTCATCCGAACTCGTGTGGAACAACCATTTTTTAATTTTAAAGGAAGAAAAAAACGTCTTTCGGATCATAACCCCATTCACAGCACGATCGAGATCAACGCTGACTGACTTAATTAAAAAGCAACTATCTCTTTGCATTTCTGTAGAGAAGATACGCTACCCCTCCAAACAGAACATTGGGTATCCAAACAGCAATAGAAGCAGTAAAACCAAGATTGATAGCAGCAACCGTTGTAACTTTCATCGCGAAAATATAAACGAATATTATTCCAAGACCCATTGCGATATTTATCCCTACTCCTCCCCTTTTCTTGCGACTCGCAACAGCTATTCCAATAATTGTGAGTACATACGTTGCAAAGGGGTATGAAGTTCTCTGATACAGCTCAATTTCATACATAGGAACCATCGAAGATCCTTTTTCCCGCTCTCTTTGAATGAAATCCTTCAGCTCAAAATAGGTCATTGCCTCGGCAATATTTTCTCGTGTAGCCATTTCATCAATTCGAAACTCTAAGACCGTGTCTTTTATTTCACCTTCATATATGCGATCATTTGGATACCCCACCACGCGACCGTAATAATTAAACAGCTTCCAATTCTTTGCTTCCAGATTTTTTGCCGTAGTTGCTTTAACAAACGATATTAACTTCTGATCTGGGCTCCATTTTTCCACTACCAAATTATGAATAATATCATTTTCGGCTGAATAGCTTGTAAAATACACGACTGTATTCCCAGGGAATTCAGCATGATAATCTTGAACTGTAATAGTATTGCGGTAAAATTTTTCTTCAAAATCCAGCCGTGTCTGATTCGATCGCGGTATGATAAAATGATTGGAGAACAAAGAGAGTAACATTAAAATAGTAGCAGCTATCATATACGGCCGAACAAATCTGCCAAATTTTCTCCCGCTGTTCCAAATTGGGATGATCTCAGTATCCTGCGCCATCTTCGCAGTGAACCAGATCACAGAAACAAATATGATCATCGAAGAAAACATGTTGCTGTAAAACAATATGAAGTTCACATAATAGTCGAAAACCACTTCTGATACCGATGCATCATTGGCGATAAATTCACTCAATTTTTCGGAAAGATCGAAAACAGTAGCCAGGATCATAATTACACCAAGCATAAAGAAGAAAGTCGTGAGAAACTTCCAAATGATATATCTGTCGAGAATTTTTAACATTTAAAGACGATTACCCAGTTTAGGAATCATTTTATTTTTCCAAGCTACAAAATTTCCTGCCTTTATTTGTTTTCGTGCCTCCTTAACTAACCACAAATAGAAGGATAAATTGTGCAAAGTGCCAATTTGAATAGCCAGATGTTCTTTGGACACACTTAAATGGCGTAAATATGCTTTAGAGTATGAGAAATCAACGAAAGAGGCCCCATTTGGATCGAGTGCGGAAAAATCCTTTTCCCATTTCTTATTTTTAATATTAATGATACCCTCTGATGTAAAAAGCATACCGTGTCTGGCATTCCTTGAGGGCATAACACAATCAAACATATCGATTCCCATGGCAATGCATTCAAGAATATTTACCGGAGTTCCTACCCCCATTAAATAACGCGGCTTTTCTTTGGGTAAAATAGAACACACAAGGTCAGTCATTCCATACAGCTCATCGTCAGGTTCACCAACAGACAATCCTCCAATTGCGTTGCCCACTGCATCGTATGATGCTATAGCTTCAGCAGATTCTTTACGAAGATCTTCAAATGTACTGCCTTGAACAATTGGAAATAGTGCCTGTTCAAATCCATATTTTGATTCTGTTTTGTTCATCTGGTTGAAACATCTCTTGAGCCATCGATGTGTCATGTTCATTGAATTTCTGGCATATTCGTATTCACACGGATATGGAGTACATTCGTCGAATGCCATAATAATATCCGCACCGATAGACCGTTGAATATCGATTGCTATCTCAGGGGAGAAAAAATGTTTACTTCCATCTATATGCGACTGAAATGTAACACCTTCTTCCTTAATTTTTCGCGCTCCTGAAAGAGAATAGACCTGATATCCTCCACTATCTGTCAGTATTGGTTTTTCCCAGCTAATGAATTTATGCAAGCCCCCTGCCGGTTCAATAACATCAAGACCCGGACGTAAAAACAAATGGTAGGTATTTCCCAAAATAATTTGAGCTTCGATGTCTTTCTCCAGCTCATGCTGATGTACTCCTTTAACCGTTCCTGAAGTACCTACAGGCATGAAAATTGGAGTTTCAATAATACCATGATCCGTGTGTAATTCGCCTGCTCTGGCATTCGACTTGGTGTCGATACTATCAAGTTTGAAGTGCATAAATTTGTTAATAAGTAAACCGAGCAAAGATAAATGTATTTAACAAAGCAAGCCATATTTGTATCAAAGCAAAAAAATGTTCGAATATTTCCCGGAACTCGACTATAATGCCAACTCATATTTCTTTTTGTGCTTTTGTTTCTTTGCTTTCGTTCAATTCCTTTTTATTTTGCTTGTATATAGTCGTCTCGCCTTCCATAAAAATCAATCGTTGAAATACGATAAACAAGGTGTATCGATTATTATTGCCGCAAGAAATGAATCCCATAATTTATTCAAAAATCTTCCCTTCATACTGGAACAAGATCATCCAAAATTTGAAGTGATCGTCATAAACCACCAATCTCTTGATGATTCGCAGTACATCCTTGACGCATATGCACAACAATATGACCATCTAAAAATAATTATTGTAGAGAAAAGTAAACACTTAAAGTACGGCAAGAAGCTCCCTCTGACCATAGGAATAAAAGGGGCAAAATACGACCGACTATTGTTCACAGATGCAGACTGCAAACCAACAGGGAACCAGTGGTTGAAAAACATGAGCTCCAGTTTTAGTGAGAAACATCAAATAGTTTTAGGTTATGGTCCGTATACCGAAAGAAAAGGATTTCTGAACAAAGTCATCCGCTTCGATACGGCATGGATAGCGATGAGCTATTTTTCGATGGCAAAGGCAGGTATTCCTTATATGGGGATCGGCAGAAATATGGGGTATACCAAATCGGTGTTTAATGAGGTTAGCGGATTTAAGTCCCATTACTCAATATCTTCCGGGGACGATGATCTTTTTATTCAGGAAGCTGCAAAAAAAAGAAATTATACCATTAATATTGATCCCGATTCATTTTGTTATTCAACACCCGCAAACAGCTTTAATCACTGGGTAAAGCAGAAGTCAAGACATTATACAACAGCCGAAAGGTACAAGGTTATTAAAAAATTAATGTTAGGAATATACCCCTTATCCTTGTTGGCCATGCTTTTTTCCTTTGTTACTTTACTATTTGATTCCAATTTTATCTGGATGAGTCTGGCCATTTTTGGACTTGTCCTGATTGTAAAATGGAGTGTTATTGGAATTTCGTTTTATAAATTAAAGGAATCAAAATTTATTGCATTACTTCCGTTATTGGATATAGCTTATGCTATTCTAACTCCAATAATGTTTTATGCAACCGATAAAAAGAGTAGAAACAAATGGTAGACAGAAGCCACTTATCGGAAAAAGCCCAAAAAGATCTTGAGCTCGTAGAACGGGCCATTGAAGGAGATCAGTCCGCATATGCAAGTCTTATGGATCGGTATCGTGAATCTATTTATTACATGATGCTCAAGATGGTTAGTAATACTGATGATGCAGACGATCTGACAATTGAAGCATTCGGTAAAGCATTTAACAGACTAGCACAATACTCTCCTAACTATGCCTTTTCCACCTGGCTCTTTAAAATTGCTTCAAACAATTGCATTGACTTTATTCGTAAAAAGAGAATAAAAGTAACTTCGATGGATACAGGTATTAAAACTGATGATGGTGAAACGTTGTATTTTGACGCCAAAAGCAACACCAGAGACCCTGAGGAAACAATCATGCACAAACAAAAAGTACTTTTAATGCGTGATCTGGTCAGTAAATTAAAACCCCGATATCGCCTACTTGTAGAAAAACGGTATTTTGAAGAGCTCAGCTACGAAGAAATATCAGTGGAATTAAACCTTCCTCTTGGTACGGTGAAGGCACAACTGTATAGAGCCAGAGATTTTTTATCGAACATGATAGCTAAAACAAAAGACACCATATGAACGATGTCTGGTATTGACCTCATTTCGCATTATTTTCCAGATCTAACAGAAGATCAAAAACAAAAATTTGTTGCACTGGATAAGATCTATATTGATTGGAATAAAAAGATTAATGTAATTTCCAGAAAAGATACGACTAACTTCTATGAAAGGCATGTGCTGCATTCACTTGCCATTTCAAAGGTCGTCCAGTTCAAAAAAGGCACAAAAATAATGGACATTGGAACCGGAGGAGGGTTCCCCGGAATACCGCTGGCAATAATGTTTCCCGAATGTAAGTTCTTATTGGTTGACTCGATAGGAAAAAAAATTAAAGTTGTAGATGAAGTTGCCAGAGAATTGGAGCTGTCAAATGTAACAGGTCTTCACGAGCGTGCCGAAAACGTTACCGACAAATTTGACTTTGTCGTGAGCAGAGCCGTAACGGCAATGCCTAAATTTCTAAACTGGACCAAAGGGAAATTCCTAAAAAAAAATAAGAACGAAATCAAAAACGGTATTTTATATCTAAAAGGAGGTAATCTCACAGAAGAAATGGCGAACGTAAAAAATGCCATTAACTACTTCGAGCTTCATGATTTCTATTCGGAAGAATTTTTTGAATTAAAGAAGATTGTTTATATACAGGGTTAATCCAACCGGAATTTTTTAAAGAAATTATCCCAATCCCAAATAAAATTTTCAATTATCTCATCCATTCGCTTTAAAAACAAAGGATTTGGTGCTTGCATTCTTTTGAAATACTCGTCTTGAAAATTGTATAATGCGTATTTATCAAAAATACCTTTAGACATGGCATAGATCGTGTTTTTTGATGGATGGTTTAACCGATCCATTAAACTTTTATATTCGTTAAACATTTTCTTTAAATCCACCAAAGGTATATCGTACACCTTAGACAATTTATCATGAATCAGCTTCTGAACTCTATCGGCTTGTTCCTGGTCAAATGAACTTTCGATAAAATTGATATTCGCTACAAACACAATAATTGAGAATTCATAGCTATCGCCCGGTTTAATTCCTGGGCTTGAAACAAATACAGGATCCTCATTGATAAGCTCTGCAATTATTGGGAAGACATTATCGATAGTTGAAAACAATCCATTGATAAAAACATTTGCCAGTTTTTCATCAGTGACTTTTTTTCGTAAAATGGTACCAAACATTTCTTTGAGGTTGAATGAAGTGCCTATCACAAATTTAAGCAAACAGTATAACGGGTTAGAAGTGCTCCAAAATAGGTTATCAACATTTTTTTCAACAGTTATTAACAAAGCAAGCCTATTTACTTTATCATTAAAATTTTCTTTTTAACCTTATTATTTTCAATTCATCCTTAAATTCACCAATAAAATTAATCTAATTGTAACTTTACTCGTGTAATTATAAATGTACCTCGATGAAAAGAAGTCAAATTGTACTATTTAGTGTTTTTTTAGTGCTAACAGGTATCATATATATCGTAATCAACAGTAATAAAAAGGATTTCACAAAAACCATAAAAACGGAGAAGACAACCGAATTTGTCCCTGTGCGGGAGGTGAAAAATACAATGCGAAGACTCACTCTGGTTTCGTACGGACAAATTACACCAAACTCTGAGATTATGATATCCTTCGAAGTACAGGGGAAGCTGGAAAAAGGGGATATCACAATGAAACCTGGAACTAATTTCAGAAAAGGTCAAACCTTATTCAAGCTCAATAATGCAGAGGCATTTTATACACTTAGCTCAAGAAAATCATCATTATCAAATCTTATTTTAAATGCACTTCCAGACATTGAGCTTGACTTTCCATCCGAACGCAATAAATGGGTGAACTTCTTAAATGATCTAAATCCTGCAAATATTCTACCAGCACTCCCTGAAATTTCTTCCGGAAAAGAGCGCATGTTCCTGACAAGTAGAAATATCATTTCTGAATATTATAATTTGAAGAGCCTGGAGGCTCGAATGGAGAAATACTTCTACGCTGCGCCATTCAGTGGAACTGTAATCGATCTATATGCCGAACCTGGATCTATTGCAAATCCTGGTTCTCAAATTGCAAAAATTGCAAAAACAGGTGATTATGAAGTTAAGGTGCCTATTTCCATAGCAGACTTAAATGTATATAAAGAACAGAGTACAGCTGAATTCACCAACTCAAGTGATGAACATATTGCAAGAGGTAAGATCATTCGAATTTCTAATGTAATAAACCAGCAGACCCAATCAGCCGATGTTTATTATTCCATTAAACCTTTACGCGCAAAAAGCTTATATAATGGCATGTTTGTGAACGTGGCAATAAACAAAGAAGCGCCAAAAGAAACAATGACATTACCAAGAGTAGCAGTTAAAAACGGGAAAGTGAATATTCTTGACAATGCTAAAGTCACATCGAATCCTGTAACAATTGTAAGTTCAAAACCGGATTCTGTATTTGTAACAGGATTAAAAGATGGTCAGATCGTGGTACTCGAGCAAATGATCAAGATTGACAAAAGTGTTAACTATGAGGGGATATTCCGATAATTAGCGAAAAATGAAAAAACTAATTCAATTTTTCATTAATCGACCTGTTTGGGGCAACGCTGCTATAGTAATCGTTCTGATGTTTGGTATATTTTCAGTATTCACCATGAAACGATCCTTCTTTCCTGAACTGGAGCCCACACATATTTTTGTTACCGTATTCTATCCCGGAGCATCACCGGTTGAAATGGAAGAGGGTGTAACAATTAAGGTGGAACAAGCAGTGAAAGGTCTGGATGGAATTGAAGAGATCAACTCAACTTCATCGGAAAATTTTTCTCAAGTAACTGTAAAAGCATATACGGATACAGATATTGACGAACTTCTGAGCGATATAGAAAATGCCGTGAATTCAATCAATTCATTCCCACAGGGTGCAGAACAGCCGAACGTAACGAAGCAAAAAACAGGTGGAATGGGTAGCGTTGTAGCCTTTGTTGGTATTTCAGCGCAAAAGGATTCAACGTCGATCACAGACCTTACCGATCTTGCAGCGAAAGTAGAAAGAGACCTTTTGAACACGAAAGAGATAACACAGATCACAAAAAACGGATTCCCCGAAAAAGAAATTTCGATTAACGTTAGGGAGAATGATCTGCTCCGATTTAATATTTCAATGCAGGAAATTGCTTTTGCAGTTGGCACAAAGAATATTGATATCACAACGGGTATAATCAGGGGTGGATTAGAGGACATGAATATCCGTTCGAATAACAGAGGAACAACAGAAGCAGAAATAGCCTCTATTGTAGTCCGTTCTTCCAATACAGGAGAAAGCATAACTATAGGAGACGTTGCTGATGTAGCACTGGGATATTCAGAGGGGTCTCAAGAAGCCAGATATAATGGCAAACCTGCTGTATCGTATCAGATCGAGAAAACAATTGATCAAGACATTTCAAGGATCACGGAAGCACTCTACGAATATCAGGAAATATTTGATCGTGAAAATCCTGAATACAAATTCAATATATTTTATGAGTTCAACAGCCTGTTAAACGACAGGATAGATCTACTCACCAAAAATGGAATAATGGGATTAATCCTTGTTCTTCTTTTTCTTGGATTATTCCTGAACCTGAAATTATCAGCATGGGTAGCATTTGGAATTCCATTCTCATTTCTTGGAATGTTCATTTTTGGGCTTCCATACGGAATGTCAATAAATATGATCTCACTATTCGGAATGATTTTAGTTGTAGGAATATTAGTCGACGATGGAATTGTAATCGCTGAGAATATTTATACGCATTTTGAAAAGGGAAAACCAGCACATAAAGCAGCTCTGGACGGAACAATGGAAGTTTTAACTCCAGTATTATCTTCTGTAATCACAACAATCGTTGCATTTTCTATACTCTTGTTTGTTGAGGGAATGGAAATGATGCGTGAAATGGCATTCGTAGTTATTGCCTGCCTTGCTTTTTCACTTTTTGAAGCATTCATCATTCTACCTGCACATCTGGGACATAAAAAAGTTCTATCCGAAACCAAAGAAAGCTCATTCTCCTTAATCAAAGGTCTGTTGTTTATTTGTGCTGGATTGGTACTTATTTTTATTGGTACGCGATTGATCCCTGATGAAAAAAGTTTTGGCTTGATCTTGTTTCCTTTTTGTGTAATTATTCTTGGTGCTGTTACATTCTTTACCGGATTTGCAAAATCTTCCATTGAAGGAGCAATACGAAAGGGTGCAGACAAAAAAATCAAATTTGTCAGGGACAATATCTTTAAAATAGCGATAAATAACATTGTGGGAACAAAACGGAAATGGTTTCGTCTGGGATTTTTGTTTCCTCTGTTTTTTACTGTATCTGCGATATTATTATTGAATTCCGGGGTCATTTCGTCCACATTTTTTCCGGATATTCAACCCGACTTCTTCACCATTGAAGCCGTTTACAAACCTGGCGACAATAAGGAGAAGTCCGAAAATTTCGTGGCTAAAGCTACTGAGATTTTACTCGAAGAGAACGATGTTATTATAAAGGAAAGCGGAGACTCCTTGCTCACGTATTTTGCCAGTAATATTGGCTATGCCATGAGCTTTTCTCAATCTGGAAATCATGCCTCAATGGTTCAGGTTTTCTTTGACGGAGAGAACACAAAAACACCGGTAGATACACTTATGAATCGAATCATTCGAAGACTCAAAGAAATACCAGTAGGTCTGCTGGCCCAGGACATATACGTTGGTGGGTTCAATCGATTTGGAAAAGAGATCGAAATTGGGCTGACATCGCATAATGAATCGAGTTTAATGGGAGCACGAAATTTATTGAAAGAAAAGATTTCCAAAATGGACGGTGTAATCAATGTAAAAGACAATATGCCCCCGGGACGTAATGAGGTTTATTTGGAAATGCTACCGGAAGCGGACATTTACGGAGTATCAAAAAATGAAGTGTTGAATCAGGTACGACAAGGTTTCTTTGGTCAGGAAGCACAGCGCGTGATTATTGGAACAGATGAAGTTAAAATTTGGGTGCGCTATCCGCTCAACGATCGGAATTCACTCTCGGACCTTGAAAATATGAAAATAAAAACACCACAAGGACTTGCTATTCCATTGCACGAAATATGTAATTTTGAGATGGGAAGAGCTGCAGAGAGTCTTAAAAGAAGAGACGGACAGAGAATAGTAAAAATAGACGGTGAGTGTATTGACCCAGATGAGGTTGCTGCAATTAACGGAGTAATTACCGATTCGATCATTACACAAGTCACCCAATCATACCCTGATGTACAAACCCTTAGCCTTGGTCAATTCGAACGCTCCCAAAAAACCAGCGCGTCAATGCAATATGTTGGTATAATTGGCATAGTTATTATGTTCATAATACTTACGCTTCATTTTAATAGTCTGAGCAGTGCCTTTTTGATCATGCTTGTTATCCCAGCAGGTATTGCCGGTTCCATTATGGGGCATGGCTTGATCGGTATTCCTGTATCCATCCTTTCGGTATTCGGCATGATCGGATTAATAGGTGTATTGATCAATGATGCCATTGTATTCCTTGATCGTTATAACATTCTTCTAAAGGAGGGAAAGGATATAAAAACGGCTGCACTTGGGGCTTCCATATCGCGATTCAGACCAATTCTATTGACTTCACTGACAACAGTGGCAGGACTTCTCCCAATAATTTCTGAAACCAACATGCAGGCACAGTTCTTAATTCCTATGGCCTCATCAATTGCATTCGGAGTACTTTTTGGTACATTTTTCATATTGTTCTTTTATCCTTCAGCCATAATATTCTGGAACGGAGCAAAAAGATTCTTTAGAACTATAGGGACTGGAGAAAGAAACATCGACCCAAGAAGTGTAGAACCAGTATTAAAATTAGAAAGCAATAAACATGACTTTGAAAATTAACAGCCTCATAATTTTTCTTGCTGTAGTTTCGACTGGCTTTTCGCAAAGCGAACTTTCTGCGACACAGGCTGTTTTTATTGCTTTGGAAAAAAATTATCAGATCATAATTTCTGAAAAACAATACGAGATCGGTAAAAAGAACAATAAATGGTCTGAAGCCGGATTATTCCCTACTGTCACCTTAAATGTTGCGCAAAACAACGTTATTCAAGACAACAGGAACAACCCGTTTACGTTTACACCTGGTATTGTTTTGTCTCAAAGCATTGACCCTTCCCTGAATGCCAGCTGGAATATTTTTAGTGGTTTTCAGGTTAAAATGTCAAAGCAACGATTGATGCAGCTCGAACAACAAAGCGAGAACAATGCCTTAGCGGTGATCGAAACAACGATCCAGGATGTGCTCAAAGCATATTATACCGCGCAGCTTCAAAACGACCGAAGAGCATTATTCTCTTCAATTGTAGATCTATCCAGAGAAAGATACAGCTACTACGAGCTAAAAGAAAAGTACAGTAATTCTAACACTTTAGAGCTGCTTCAGTTTAAAAATCAGTATCTCACAGACAGTACAAACCTTCTGCTACAGGAGATATCCTACAAGAATTCGCTACGAAACCTTGGGATCTTAATGAACGATAGTACACTTGCTGAAAATAATATAGCCCTTACCGATAAGATCGATGTGGCTATTGTCAATTTGAATTTTGAAGATGCCGAGCAAGAAATGCTCGCAAACAATAAAAACTTAAAAAATCAATACATCAATCTGGAATTGCAAAAAACCAACACTTCCTTTTCCAGGTCGTTCCTTTATCCCACATTGAACTTTCAAGCAGGGATCAACCCTGGCTGGTCCAATTTGCGAGAGATCCAATATAATGAACTTCAAATCGAAACAAACACACTTGTTTATTACGGTAATTTTAGTTTAAGGTATAGCATATTCAATAACTGGAAAAACAAGCGGGCAGTTGAAGTTTCAAAAATTCAGGAAGAAATTGCGGCATTGAATATTGAAAGTATGAAACAAACTCTCTCGAGTACGCTCAAAAACCTGATCGATATGTACCACGCAAGAATTCAGCTGGTCTCCATATCTGAAGAAAACCTTATCTATTCAAAAATGGCATTTGAATTAGCGCAAAAGCGATTCGATCTGGGAACAATAAATTCTATCGATTTAGCCAGTTTTCAGAATACGTATCAAAACACTATGATTCAGCACTACGAGAATCTATTCAATAAATTAGATGTTTACCTTGAGATTAATAAATTGACAGGCAAGATTGGCCTTGAGTATCCTACCCAAAAATAAGCTGCCTCAGTTTTTCACGCTCCAACCTTAAGGAGTTAATTGATTCTCTTTCTGTTTTCATCAGGAACAGGAAATTGGTCTTAAACGATATGTGTCCTATATATTTTTGAAATGAAAAGGCATATAGTCCGAGTAAGGGCATTGAGGAAAAGTATACTAATTTCACAATGAACGCCATAGGAATAAAGTAATCCACCAATTCGATAAACCCGAAATAAGTTAACGGGTAAAGAATAATCCCCAAAAGCACAGCAATGGGTGCATAATATTCAAGATCCCTGACCAGCTTTGTTATAATTAAATCGGTCAATTTGTATTGAAAAATATTATGTATCATACCATATAGGTATAGCGGCAGCCCTATTACAAGAAACAGCAAAGATTGAATTATCTGACGGGCAAACATCCTTGGTCGGTAAGTGCGGTCTAAAAAATCCGGTTTGATATCCAGTTTATCAATTTTGTTCTTTATCCTTTCAGCCAATGTCTTTATTTCTTCCATCTTCGATGGATCAGTGCTCACTATTTGATTGATACGTTCATTCATCTCTTTGATTCGTAACACATTCTTTTCAACTCCCCGACCTTTAGAACGTGTATATTTTGATGCAAGAACCGCAATGATGTTATCCACTAAAATTTCATTTGTTGTAGAAGAAGAGCTTACAAGAAGGCCCTCCAAGCTATCTCGAAATTCCTCGGTTAATTCTTTCGACGCTTCAATTGAGCTAAACGTATAAGCTTCACTATATTTATTCGGATTGATTGGTTCTCCCACATTTGCGTATACTGAGCTTCTGAATTTTTCAGCCTTTGAATAAACCAACCCTACAGGAATTATTTTTAGCTCACTAAGTATCTTACCTCTGCTAACAACTTCAAGTGCTATTCTTGCTGTGCCGGATTTAAGCCCCCTCAATTTGCGCTCAAGAAAACTATTTCCTTCCGGGAAAATAACCAGAACGTTTCCTTCTTCGAGAATTTTATAGCACATTTCAAAAGAGCTCTTATTGGATACACCTTTTGTTTTTAACTCAGTTGTCCGATTGATAGGGATCAAACCAATACTTCCAAGCAGCCACCTCTTAAATGGTGTGCTAAAAAATGTGGCTTTTGCCATAAAATATATTCGGCGATTAAATAGTTTACCGATAATCCATGCATCCATCATGGTATTCGGGTGATTCGCAATAACTATTAACGGACCTTTTAACTTCGAGCGCTCAAGGTTCTTTATTCGCACCTCTTTATAATAAAACCCTATCCCTAGTCCAATTATTATTTTTAGAAATCTGTAAATCATAAAGTGTTACGCTAAGGATACGGTGCTAAATCTAAAGATTATGACCGAAATGATCTTTGTTAATTCAATATTGTTTTGGTTTTCTTGACTAAATTCGTGTTATGTTCGAGGTTCCAATTTCATATTTAAACAGCAACGATGGCAATGCAATCCTGGGGTTTGGTGAAGGGCCTATGTTAACTCTTTACCAAGGTGACATACTGCAAAAATTGCAAAAATTTCTAAACAAACATAACGACAGCTATATTATGCTTAGCTTAAGCTATGATCTAAAGAATCAAATCGAAGAGCTTACCTCTAATAAGTTAAATTCACATGTCTTTCCTGAAGTAATAGCATGGGTACCCAAATACGTTGTCGAATTGAGAGATTCACAAGTAGATTTTGTGCAGGGAACAAAGGAAAATGAAAGCCTTGATTTTATCCGTTCTTTTAAGGCGAAATCAGAGCAAAAAAACACCCCACCACTTAACCACAAATTAGTTCCTCGAATTTCTAAAAAAGATTACCTCCTCCATGTAAAAGAGTTGCAAAAGGAAATTCAAAATGGGAACATTTATGAGATAAACTACTGCCAAGAATTCTTTGCTGAGCACGTTGAATTAAAGGATAACATTGATACTTACTTTAAATTAAATCAATTAACGAAAGCTCCCTATTCTTCATTTTTGAATATTGCCAATTTTTCCGTTTTCTGTGGAAGTCCTGAACGCTATATCAGTCGAAAAGGAAACAAGCTCATCTCCTCGCCTATTAAAGGCACCCGCAGAAGAGGGAAAAATAAAACGGATGATCAAAAACATAAAAAGGAGCTTCTGCTTGACAAAAAAGAGCGATCCGAAAACGTTATGATTGTTGACCTGGTGCGCAATGATCTGTCAAAATTAGCAATGCCCGGAACTGTTAAGGTAGATGAGCTCTTTGGTATTTACACCTTTGAAACAGTACATCAGATGATCTCAACAATTTCCTGCGAATTGAAAAAAGAACCAAGCTTCACCGATATCCTTAAGGCAACTTTTCCAATGGGTTCCATGACTGGAGCACCAAAAATAAGAGCAATGAAATTAATTGAAAAGCACGAAGATTTTCGGCGTGGAATTTATTCCGGATCCATTGGATATATAAAACCGAATGGAGATTTCGATCTGAACGTAATTATTCGAAGCTTGATATATAATAAAGATAAAAAGTACCTGTCCTGTCCAGTAGGCAGTGCAATTACCAGTAATTCAAATCCAGAATCAGAATACGAAGAATGTTTGGTTAAGGTACAAGGTATTCTGGATGGAATGAATGAATAATGTAACAGAACATATCAAAAAACATTGGGAGCACTTAAAAGGGAAGAAGCTCTTTGTGGCTTGCAGCGCAGGCCTCGACTCAACGTGCCTTATTCATGCATTGCACTCCTTAGGCCTGGATGTAAATTGCGTTCATGTGAATTATCAGTTGAGGGATAAGGATTCTGATAAAGATGCTTCGTTTATCAAAGGGTTTTGTGAAAATTTGTCCATCCCATTTTTATCCAAAACGATCGATTTGAACAAAACCCTGGAAAAGGGAGGAAATCTGCAACAATTAGCACGAGATTATCGGTATGACTGGTTTGATCAGCTAAGCGATGAGAGTGAAAATAATTTGATCGTCCTTGCGCATCACAGAGACGATCAGATTGAAACATTCCTGCTCAATCTATCCAGAAAATCAGGCGTAATGGGATTGGCATCAATGCCATATCAAAGGGGGCAAATTATTAGACCATTCCTGGATATCGCTAAAATTGAGCTTGAAAAATATGCACGGAATAACAAGATCAAATGGAGAGAAGATAAATCCAACACCTCCAATAAATACAGGCGAAATGTACTTCGTAATGAGATAATTCCGTTTCTCAAGAACGAAATTCAAACTATTGATGAGAGTATTGTTCTATTGGTAGACTATTTTCAAGCAAAACAAAAAGAGCTTGAACAGAGCATTGATCGCCACATTGAACAGTTGCACAAAACAAATACATTGAGCAAGGAGGTTTACCTCAATTTTGATGGATTCGAAAGAGTTGAATTTTTCAGACAGCTAGGGCAACCAAGTACGAAAGCTATGGAAATGACACGGTTATCAAGCGCACAAAAAGGTAAAAAGTTAGAATTAGTAAAGCACGATAAAAACAAGTGGCTATTTGTGATCAATGATGGAAGTAACTTCATTTATGAACCAATTAATACGATTGAAAGAACATTTTATCTTAAAAAAGAAATTGTAGGCGCAATTCCCAATATTTTCAGAAAAGATGAATTGTATTTGGATTCCGCTCTTATTAAAGGGGGGTTGCATCTCAGAGAGTGGGAAATCGGTGACCGGATTAAGCCAGTGGGCATGCAGGGTTCCAAATTAATTTCAGACATTATTTCAGATGCAAAAGTTACGTTTCTCGAAAAGAAAGACATTTTAGTTCTGCACGACGACGATGTAATTCACTGGTGTGTTGGGTATGCAGTAGGCAGGTGTGCTTTAGCAGATAAAGATTCGACGGAAATAATTAAATGTTCTGTTACTTATTCAATACTTCAAGAATAGGCTCTCCTGTTAATGCGTTTGGATTCTGTAAATTAAGTATATGTGTCAGAGTTGCTGAAATATCGGTGATCGATATACTTCGGAACACTTCTTTTTCTGGTATGCCATTTCCATACCAAATTAAGGGAACATGCGTATCGTAAGCGTATGCCGAACCATGACTCGTGCCTTTTCTGGCAAAATCTGAATCCATTGACTTCGGTAAATATCCGGGTTCTAATATAAAAACAACATCACCACTTTCTGCATGATGAAAACCTTTACGAACCATATCCATCCATTCATCATCAATTGCCGCGTTATACAACTGATGCCCCGTAAAAACACGTTTCACCCCTTGCCATTTTTGAATAACAGAAGCTACATAATTCGAAACATCTTGCCTATTCAAACTTCTTTCTTCTATTTTCTGATAGTCAAGATAAACGTTCATGTTGTTCATCGAAAGAATCAAATCTTGTCCGTACTTCTGTGCAACTGATTGACGCAGGAAATACAAATTTGTGTCAAGGAAAAAATAGCCACCTGGCAATCCCTTATCTGTTAAATACTGTGGAACAGGAGCAACGGCATGATCGGCGGTTAAAAAAAGTGTGAATTCCCGTTCGCCAACCTTATTCTTTAATTCTTCAAGTAGTCTGGCAATTTCCAGATCAAGTCGGATATACATATCTTCCACTTCAACCGAATACGGACCAAAAGCATGTCCTATAATATCAGGAGTCGAATAGCTGATACACAACATGTCGGTTTGTGTATCCTGTCCTAAATTTTCATTTTGGATAGAAGCAATGGCAAGATCGGTTAAATAAGTATTGGAGAAAGGAGTATAAACGAATAACTCATAATTGACAATACCATTGGTCATCTGAGCTAAATTATAAGGGAATGTTGGTGTTGCCTTTCCAGGAAACACATGTTCGTAAGGTGAATCGTCCGGACCGCTTTCCGTATATTCATCAATATCCAGAAGCGTATTCCATTCCTTCTTAAGAGATTCTTCCACGAAATTTTTATTATTGAACGAAACAACCCACTGGGGCAATTCGTTTTCGAAAAAAGAACTGGTTATGAACTTTCCTGTTGCGTAATCGTACCAATACGAACCATCGCTTAAATGCCCTCCGGGTAATATTGCCCCCCTGTTCTTAATCGACATGGAGATTACTTTTGACTCCGGATAGGTTAGCTTTAATTGATCCGTGATCGTGTTCGCTTTTAGGTGTTTTGGAGAAAAATACCCATACCCGGATACTGTCCCGACAGGAACCACTGTGGAATCCTGAACACAATTCACATTAGCACCTTTTGTTCTGTCAAACCAGTCATTGCCAACAATGCCATGATTGCTGGGGGTTGTTCCGGTATAAATAGAAGCGTGTCCCGGCCCTGTATAAGTAGGAATAAAATTATAGCTCGTATTCCGACAATTCGTGCCTTTATTCATCAATAATCGAAATCCCTTATCGCAGAATTTATCCTGATACCGGTATAAGTATTCATAACACATTTGATCCACAACAATGCCAACCACCAATTTTGGTGCCTCCGTTTTCTGTGCATCACAGTTAAGAACAAATCCAAAAAGAAAAATCACTACAATCCACTTCATAGTATTCGAAATTAGTAAACCCAAAAGTATTCATTTATTATTTGATTCCGACTAAAACCCAATCATCAAAAAAAGTGCTACCCAAGGGATAGCACTTTTTATTAAAGTTCATTCATCTTAGTGCATTACCACTAATTTGGCCGGCTTCGCTAATGCTCCATTATCCGTAACATGTACAAAATAAACAGCCTGTGGCAATGATGCTGTATTGACAACAATCTTATTTGTTTGTTCTTTTATTTGCTTTTCCCAAACGATCTTACCCGCCTGATCATATATCGCAATAGTTCCATCTGCAATTACTTTAGATGTGCTGATAATCGCCTCATTATTGGCTGGATTCGGGAAGGTATTAACTTCAAAATTTGTTTCATTCAATCCGCTACCACCCGAAACATTGTAGGACACAGAAAAATCATCAAAATAGAATCCGTCCATTTCCAAACCACCGTCCGATTCAAATTGAAACCGAACCTTGATCGTTTGGCCCAGGTAATCGCTTAGATTAATCTCTTCAAGTACCCAATCCAATTGTGCTCCTTCATAAACGGGTTCTCCATCGGGCTGCGCTCCTCCACCCCATCCGGAGTTAACTCCTTCTACGGTGTAATTGCCGCACTGTCCGATCCAGGTGTTTCCACCATTAGTAGATACCTGAAACTGGCAGTAATCATAATCGGATTCAATTTCCCACATTGCGTAAAACGAGACCATAGCATCCGTTGCGTTGGTAAGATCAATATCTTGGGTAAACTCACACGATTCATTTGCATCACTCTGGTAATTTCCCGGGCTATCTGTAATACTCGTTGCTGGTGAATAAAACTCTGCTGTTGTTGTACTCCATGGACCTGTCCAATTGGTCATATTGGAGCAATCATCAGCAAATTGCAATGTCATTGAGCCGTATGTCTTTACAATCGTATCCCGTTTTGTCCAGGAAGGATACTCGGTTTTCAATACATAGCGAATTTCATCTCCAAATTGAATTGCAGGATCCAAAACATATGAAATTGTCCCCGATGAAGACTCTCTGAGGTTGAGATTGTAGCTAACTCCAGCTCCTACCGATTGAATGTTCAATAATGGGTCTATCGAAACAGTTATTGCCCCATTCTCAAAACCAAGCCGCTGAACCGAATGATTGAAGTCTCCGGTAAGGGCGGTAATAAAACCAGGATCTGTTTGCGAAACAGACAAATACAAATGTGTAACATGTGATAATATCATATTAGGGAACACCATTCCCTGACAGGTTGGCACCACTTCCGACTGTGAAGGCCAGAAGGCAGAACCTATCTCTGGGGTCATTACAAATATTGTGTCCTTAACACCTACGCCATTGTCCACTTTGTACATATAGTCGTCGGAATCTCCCGATGCCGGATATAATCCAGAGCTCTTTTGAGGAAAATAGCCATTCTTTGAGCACATATGTCCCGAAAGGTCCGTGAAGTAATCGTGGTGATCGGCAAATTCACCATTCGTTGTTCCAATTGGAAACAAGAGTAAATTACCGTGCGAATGTGCATTGAATGCAGTCTTGAAATTGACATTTTCAACCAACCATTGTATCGCTTGCGATTCGGGCTCGGAGAAAGAGTAATCGTTACCGTCATCAGGCCCTCCTGGATAGGTATCGTTGTTTGGATCGAAGCTAACTCCGGTAGTTCCCCACCCATAAGAATAGTTCCTGTTCAAATCCACTCCGGGGTTAGATGATCCAACCGGCCGTTTGTTCTTTCGATGCATTCCAAACCCCGTTGGATCATTCGATTCATTGTGAATATATCCGTCTGGATTAATACACGGAACAAAATACATCTCGGTATTATCCACTAAAAATTGAATCTCATTGCTGGTAGCGTAGTTCTCGAGTAAATACCACATATAAAAGATCGTTTGAGACATGCTCATTGGCTCTCTTGCATGGTGAATTGCCGTGTAAAGAACTTTTGTTTCAGAAGCTTCATCGGTAGCTGGATTATCGGAAATCTTAACGTGATAAACAGGTCTGCTCTCCCAGGTTAAAAACGTTGAAATCGGTGCTTTTACCGAAATTAAATTCGGATATTGAGTAGCCATCGCGTCTAATTCATCCAACATTTCCTGATAACGGTAAAACCCGGCATACGAGCTTGCGTCCGTATCAAAGTTTACAGGAACAGCCGGTAATGCCTCCTGTGCCCCGGAACAGAGCACATTCTTATTCAAATTCGAGCCGAGTGTGTTTTGTTCTGAATAATAGCGTTTAACATCTTTGATAAGAATTTCATATTGAAATCCATTTTCAGCAATAGTTTTTATTTCATCGGACGAAAAGTCACTAATAAAAAAGGTGTTTTGTTTGCTTATCCCATGGTCAACCGGCACACCAAATTGGGCTAATTGTTGTAATCCAGTTGCATCTGAATAAATTTTAACTTTAGAATACTGCTGCGCATACAATAGAGGCACACTGACTAATGTCAAAATTGATAAAAGTAGTTTCATAATTGAGAGTTCTAGTTTAGTTTCGCGCAAGATAGTCACTTTTTCTTAAAGTTAACAGCCAAACATCTAAGCTGTATATGTCGTTTATCCAACGTGAAGTTCACTTCACCATCTGTAAATACCACTTGTAATATTTTCATTACTACCTAGCTGCTTAGCGCTTACATTTATGTAAACTTAATTACATTATTATGTCTGAGAAGAAAGTAACATTTGGAAGAATATTCTGGCCCAGCCTGCTGGCTGCATTCACTATATCCATAATCGGAATATTTATATGGTTGGTAGTTATTGGTGCCTTAATAAGCGGAATTGGTTTTAGTACATCTTCAGTAATGAATATTAAAGACAAAACCTTGCTGCACATGACACTGGACGGGCAAATTGGAGAAAAAGGGAGCTCAATGTTCAATCCATCTTCATTCACCATGCAAAACACCCCTGGTTTATCAGAGATACTGCATGGTTTGGAGGAAGCAAAAAAGGACGACAAAATAGAGGGACTTTTTATTGAAATAAACAATTTGAGCTGTGGCTTTGCTACTGCGAAAGAGATCCGTGATGCAATCAACGATTTTGAGGAATCCGGCAAATTTGCTGTTGCCTATAATAGTGGGGAACTGGTTTCTCATTTGGAATATTACATTGCCTCTGCTGCAGACGAAAATTATGGTTTTCCAAGCTCCAATGTTCAATTTTTAGGATTGGGAGCAGAGCTGGCATTTTTCAAAAATACACTCGAAAAACTCGAAATCGAAATGCAAGTGATCCGCGGCAGTGGAAATGATTTTAAAAGTGCAGTAGAGCCCTTCTTCAGAGATGCAATGAGCGATTCTTCTCGATTGCAAATAGAACGGTATATTTCAGAATTCTGGAAGGAATACAGAGAAGATATCGCAAAAGACAGAAACACGACCGCGAGCGAATTGGATAACATTGCAGAAAATGCTCTTGTAGTGAACTGTGAGGATGCAGTAAAATATAAATTGATGGACGCTACAAAATACCGAGACGAGGTAATCGATCTTCTCAAAAAAAAGGTGGGAACATCGGGTGACAATGAATTAAATCTTCAGAATTTTGCAAAATACGCCAAAAAGAAATTCTACCAGGATCAGGTACTAGCCGAAGGAAGCAAACCAAATGTTGCTGTAATAATCGCTGAAGGAGGTGTTTCAAAATCTGGTGATGGACTTACTTCTGACGAGATTTGTAAATTATTCAAAGAAGTAAGGGCAGAGAAATCGATCAAAACGGTAGTTTTCCGAATTAACAGCCCAGGTGGTAGTGCCCTGGCAAGTGATGAGATATGGAGGGAAGTAAAGCTCACCAATGAGAAGAAAAAAGTGATCGTTTCAATGGGTGACCTGGCAGCTTCCGGAGGGTATTACATTGCTGCACCGGCGTCAACCATTTTTGCCGAGCCAACCACAATTACAGGGTCTATTGGCGTTTTCGGAGTAATTCCGTATACGGGCAAAATGATGAAAAATAAGTTAGGATTGACATTTGACAGAGCAGCGACAAACAGTCATTCCATTATTACATCCAACCGTAAGTTGAATGAGGAAGAATTTACAATGATCCAGAAAAATGTCGACGATATATACGATCAGTTCAAATCACGTGTTGCAGAAGGAAGGGGAATGACAAAAGAACAGGTAGATGTACTTGCAAGAGGAAGGGTATGGACAGGCAGAGATGCCAAAAAGATCGGTCTTGTAGATGAATTAGGCGGATTAACAGATGCGATCGCATTTGCAGCCGAAAAAGCAGCTATTAAGAAGTTAAACGTTCTTTATTATCCTAAGGTCAAAGAGGACAAATTAGGAGCCTTTCTTGAGCAGCTTGAAGAACAGGAAGACATAACGTTCAAACAAGCTGATGTTACTTTACCAAAAGAGCTATTAAGCTACTATGAGCAGCTAAAAAAACTGGAATCGTATCAGGGAATTCAAATGGTTCTTCCGTATACGATCGATATAAAATAGTATCTATCAGCTGATTTTAATTCGGCAGTTATGGCGAAAAAATAAAATAACAAAAAGGGGGATTAAAAATCCCCCTTTTTGTTTACTGCAATACGCACTACCTTAATTCAAACGTAAATTTGTAACGGTAGGTGTACTTTGAATTGTATTCAGAGTCCACTTCTATTTCACACAGCTCTTTGATAATAATTTCCTTCAGCTCAGCACTCGTGCCATTAATTTCAACAATCTTTATTTCATCATCGATTATTTTAAAGTCTACAAGAACATAATCTGTGTTATATTCATCCAGCTCAACCCCACTAAGATCTACTATTACTTTTCTTTCTATTTCCTGAACCAATTCCGGGTTTTTTGTTGCAAAACTCGAGCTTATGGTTAACAAAGAAACTACGCACAATACAATTAACTTTTTCATACTCTTTCAATTTTTTGTTTTTATTAATTCCCTCCATGGTTTGCAAGTAAGACTTACCAGCCACTTCAATAGTTACATTCTGTTTTCGTTTATTTTCTATTGAATGAGGAGGCAAACGTACAGAGACAATACGGAAACAACAGGGACAAATAATCCATTGTCGCAATAATATTTCCCATCGTAGCCAAGCGAAACAATACAGTATCAATTATGGTTGGCTCAGCAAGGAGGATGCAGCTCCAAAAATATTAGAACAAAAAAAACCCTCAAACCAAATTTGGCTGAGGGCTCTTGTATTTTATTTTCGTCTTAGCTCTTTGAAGCCATTTCGGTAAACGCCTCATACGAAACCTCTTTCTGCTTTAACCTAACGGTATCTTTGAAATAATGCATCAACTTTTGCTCTGCCAACATATCGTATACACGATTTGCCTCTTCTTTGTTTTGCAAAACCTGCATTGCCGAAGCAGTAAGTTCCTTGTCTTCGGGTGGCGCCATACCGTATTGGGCATAATTACTCGAAAGCAATCCCTTCGTATAGTTGATCACCTCTTCATTTTCGAGCTTAATGTCATTGGCCTTAAATATCTTGCCTTGGATCAATTGCCACTTCAGTCCTTTTGAATACCCCTCGTATTCAGCTTCAATTTGTTCTTCGCTAATCTCTTTTTCATTCGAAACTTTTATCCAGCGCTTCAAGAATGCATCTGGTAGCTCAACTTTTGTTTTCGCTAATAGATCTTCATAAACCGCACGCGTGAGTAATTTATCCGAATCGTTTGAGAACATGCCCTCCAAATCCGATTTTACGCGTTCTACTAATTCTTTTTCATCCTTGATCGTTCCCGGCCCGAACAACTTATCAAAAAGCTCAGTATTGATCTCTGCCAACTCCATCACTTTAATTTCGGTAATCGTCATTTTAAACGTATCCGAAACATTTTCAAGCTCATCTTCTTTAATTCCAAGCATAGCAGCAGTATCCGGTCCACCTTTTGAAACACTGGTAGGGGCAACAATTAAACTGTCTCCAACCTTTTTACCAATAAGGTCTTTTTTGACTTTCTTATCGCCTACAAACTCCATGGAAACAGTTGAAGTGTGCAAAATTCCAGCATCCTTAATGCTTTCGTCTTTATTCAATTCAACAAATTGAGAGAGAATCATATCGTTTTCTCCAACAACTTCTCCACTCACCAATTTCCCATAACGACGACGAAGATCATCGATCTGTTTATCAATCAGCTTCTTATCAATTTTGACTTTAACGTAATCGTATTTGTTCTTAGAAGTCAATGGAACTTTAAAATCCGGAACAAGGCCGATCTCATAGCTAAACTGAAAGTTATCTGGCTTGTCGAAATCTCCTGCAAAACCATCGTCTTTTTTAGGAATAGGATTTCCCAATATTTCAATATTGTTCTCTGAAATAAAGCTCTGAAGTGACTCATTTACAACTCTGTGGAGTTCTTCAGACAAAACACTCTTACCGTATTGCTTTTGCACCAGGCCAAAAGGAACATGCCCGGGACGAAACCCTGGTATTTTTGCAGTTTTACGGTACTTGTCCAGGGTGTCCTTTACCTTGTCCTCATAATCGGCAGGCGATACCTCTACTTTAATAACTGCATTTAATGCATCAACATCTTCGCGAATAATATTCATCACTATCTATTTTCTACTTATTACAAACAAAAAATGGCATAAGCAATTCTTACACCATCCCTTTCTTGTGCGGATGGAGGGACTCGAACCCACACACCTCACGGCACTAGATCCTAAGTCTAGCGTGTCTACCAATTTCACCACATCCGCAATCATTTCAATAATAACAAGGTTTCGTTCAACCTTAGGACTATTTTAATCGTGTGCAAAGATATTCATTTATTTTAATAAGAAAAAAAGCAAACTCATTTTTTTTAATTCATTGCCTCCGGTTAACATCTCGGCAAAATTGTGAATAAATCATTGCTAAAATTATAGGTAAGGAAATAAAACGAACTAAATTTGTGGAAGATATCAGAAACGATTAAATGCTAACAATTGACCCAAAAGAAATTGCTGTTCCAAAACTTCACCAATATTTATTGGGTGCAGTAGGCCCAAGGCCGATCGCTTTTGCATCAACAGTTGATCTTGAAGGAATTGATAATCTTGCTCCCTTTAGTTTCTTTAATGTATTTAGTGCAAATCCACCTATAATGATATTCTCTCCTGCACGTACAGGAAGAACCAATAAAACTAAAGACACATACAATAATGTTAAAGCTGTACCAGAGGTCGTTATTAACATTGTAAACCACGAGATCGTACACCAAATGAGCTTGGCGAGCTCGCCATTTTCTTCCGAGATAAGCGAATTTGAAAAAGCTGGATTTACAGCCGTGGAATCCGAGACAATTCGTCCGAAACGCGTCGCAGAATCACCGGTGCAATTTGAATGTAAAGTGATTGAAGTAAAAGAGCTCGGTGATCAAGGTGGTGCAGGAAATTTGATCTTTTGTGAAATTCAAAAAATGCACATTAGTGAGGCAGTTCTGGATGAAAACAACCACATCGACCAGCACAAAATAGATCTGGTATCCAGAATGGGGGGTAACTGGTATTGCCGAGCAGATAAAAACTCGATGTTTGAAATTCAAAAACCAATTACAACAGTTGGCATTGGTTTCGATAATCTGCCTAAAGACATAATAAATAGCAAGGTATTAACAGGTAACGATTTAGGGCAGCTTGCGGGTATTGAAGCATTACCAAATGAAACAGATGTCAACGAATACAAACTTCTAGAATTGAGTGATTTATTCGTATCTTTAGAGAGCCAGGCAGCTGCGTTGGAAAAGGAGCTTCACAACAGAGCAAAAACATTATTAATTGAAAATAAACTGGAACAAGCATGGAAAACCTTGCTTGCTTTCAACAACGGATAGAAAATAAATTTTTAACAACTAACAAACAACAAATTATGTTCAAATTAAAAGGAACGGTAAAATTGATCAAAGACACCGTTCAGATATCGGATAAATTCGCCAAAAGAGAATTTGTAATCAATTATTCTGAAAGCATGTACCCACAGGATGTTTTATTCCAATCGGTACAGGATAAATGTTCCATGCTGGACGGGTTCAGTGAAAATGAAGAAGTTGAGGTGTCCTTCAATTTAAGAGGAAGAGAATGGACAAGTCCGCAGGGTGAAGTAAAATATTTCAATTCATTGGATGCATGGAGAATTGAAAAGGTTGGTCAGGGGATACCCCAAGATGGACCTTCAGATATGAATTTGGAAAGCGAACCAGCTCCTGCAACATCAACTGCAACTACGGATAAAGAGGAAGACGATGATCTGCCTTTCTGATTTTTAAAAAAACGTTTTATCAAGGCTCTTTTTCGAAAGGGCCTTTTTTTTTCTTATTATATTTTATTCAGTATAGATCGGTCTTCCTTTCCAATTGGGTTTGTACGTATAATACAAGCAAATAATTAGTACAGCATAAACCGGGATGAACAGCTCATAGATCGGAATAAAAAACCAGGATACCATTCGTTTTATTTGCATGAAATAAGGAAAAACAAGAAACATGTCCGTGCCTGTTTTGATTCCATAAACAAGCAAAAGTAATGTCCAGTTGAGCTGTAAAATGGCATAACCGGCAATACCAATAAAACTAAAAGTAAACAAAACCTGCAATAGAATCAGTGCTGTACTCAAATGATCTTTGAGATTCCCTGTTTTCCCCAACCATCGCAAACGTTGCTCAATGAATTCACGAAACGATCGTGGCGTTTCTGTATGCACCGCTACACGTGTATTAGAAACCAAACGAACCTCTGCACCATTTTCGCGAAAATCCCGCAACAGATAAGTATCGTCTCCACTCGCCTTATTTTTGTGCGCTTCAAAATTATCAACGCGATTAAAGGTATCCCGTCTGTATAAAAGATTCGCTCCACTCGCCATAATTGGTCGAATAAGACCTGAAAGTCCGGTATTTATCACATTTGCCAATACAATGTCAATTTCATAGAATAACTCGGAAAAACTGCCGGCTTTCATTATTGCAGGCAGAACATACATATCTGCATCGCTTAACTTGCCAAGCGCTTTAAAATAATTGGGAGCAATAACAACATCGGCATCCATAGTAAGTATATAAATGGAATCCGTATTATCAATTGCGTGTCGGAGTGCCTCTTTCTTTCCATCTCGATTTTCCGGTAAATTAAATATCCTATACGAACCCGGTGCAAGTGCTTGTTCGATCTTTCTAATTGAGTCATCTGTAGAGTGATCATTTATAAAAACAAGCTCACCCGGGTATTCATTTAACGCATTAATAGATTCTAAAATTGTTGCTATGCGTGCCTGCTCATTTCGAAACGGAATCAAAACCACAATGTCCTTTGGGTTAATAGTTGATTCTGTGCCCCAATACCTATTTTCTCGGCTTTTGTGAAATACGAATCCCAACAAACATATCGTGCCTAAAA
>Ga0315334_10000142_pt1 | contig 46870 bp, 54 predicted proteins | sample M150034915metaG_FD_205555 | JGI IMG/M metagenome (GOLD analysis project Ga0315334, IMG submission 205555) | Ammonia-oxidizing marine archaeal communities from Monterey Bay, California, United States - M1 500m 34915 | ecosystem: Environmental > Aquatic > Marine > Intertidal zone | place: USA... | reverse complement strand
TCATACCTGGATACAAGACATAAATCCTGATATTTTTTTTAGTAGCGAATGTAGACAGACTTGCTCTGTTATATTAGAGTTGTATAGAGTGGGTGAGGCAATAGACATTATTACCGTTACACAAAAGGCAAGAGAATTAAAAAAAGAGGTTCTTGTAACAGCAATGTTTGTCTCATCACTTACGAACAGGGTTGGCTCATCAGCAAACTTTGAGTATCACTTTAGAATATTACAGCAACTTGCTTTAAGACGAAATATGATAAAGGTGGCGAGTTCGGCTGTTAACGATAGTTATGACGACAGCAAGGACGTTTTTGACTTGTATGCCAACGCCACTCAAGACATAGACAACGCAATGAAAAAGGTTGTCAATTATCAGATACAAAAGGTTTCAGACATACACTCAAATATTATTAAAACAGCTACCGAACTTGCAATTTCAGGAAAGAAGTCAGGAGTAGTTTCCGGATTAACTATGGTTGACAACTTGACCAACGGCTGGCAAGAAAGTGATTTGATAATACTTGCAGGAAGACCAAGTATGGGAAAAACAGCTACGGCAATATCAATGGCTATGTATCCGGCAATAGAGCAAAACATACCAATAGGTGTCTTTAGTCTTGAAATGAGTAGTAGTCAATTAGTTTCACGGATGGAAAGTATGTTGAGCGAGATAAATGTCGGAAGAATTGTGAAAAAACAATTAACGTTAGATGAGATTGAAACAATAAAAGAGAAAGCGTATAAATTAGATAATGCACCGATTTACATAGACGACACTCCCAATATATCAATAATGGAGTTAAAAGGTAAAAGCCGAAAAATGGTAAAAGAAAATGGCGCAAAGCTAATTATCGTTGATTACTTACAACTAATGCGTTCCGGAGTTAAGACCGGAAGTAGAGAACAAGAGATTGCCGAAATATCAAGAGGATTAAAAGCCATAGCAAAGGAACTTTCCGTACCGGTTATGGCCCTCAGTCAGTTAAGTAGAAATGTTGAAAACAGAGGAGGCGACAGAAAACCACAATTAAGTGATTTAAGAGAGTCCGGACAAATCGAGCAAGACGCTGATATGGTTTGTTTTTGTTACCGACCGGAATATTACGACATAGAACACTACGAAATTGACAACGAACAATTTGAAACGGACGGATTGTTTATGCTTTTAGTGGCTAAACATAGAAACGGAGAATTAGGCGAAATTCCCTTAACGTTTATAAAGGAGCAGACAAAACTAACCGACTATGCGGGTTATTCAGGTGAGAATTTTGCTCATCCAGAATTTAATAGTACATTTGTGCAACAAGATAAGACAGACATTAAATCTGATTTTTTCGACCAAGCAAATACCGATAACGATAGTCCTTTTTAAAAACAAAAATGGAAGAAAAAAAGAATAATGAAAAGTTTGATATGTTGTTAAGCAACTCAAAGCAAAAAATTGCCGTTGAGGTGTCTACGTTTATTCTTGAGGTTGTGCAACTTTTTTATGGTTTGCCTGAGCAATACGCTCAAAGCCGTTCACGAAAGCGAAACTACGTAATAGCAAGACAAATGGCTATGTATTTAATCCGAAGGCACACAACTTTGTCTTTGTCTTATATCGGAGGTATGTTTGAGAGAGACCACGCAACAGCGTTACACTCTATAAATCAGATAAAAAACTATTTGTGTTGGGACAGAGAAACAAAATCAAACGTAAAAGAGTTAGAGCGAATTATAAAATTTAAGGCAACGGCAATAAACTCAGACGTTGACTGGAGAAATGATTACTACTATGTAGATATGAATAATTTTTATTCAATAACATTTGATGGTCAACCAGACAAAGCAATAACAATGTCCGGATACACACAAAAAGAAGTTGAAAGCCTTGCTCAAATACTTTCTGGAGTAAAAGGAGTTAGACTGCATAATGATACCGGAATGTATGTCTTAGAGCAATTAAATAACGACAAAAAACAAAACAATGAAGGAGAAGAAAGCTAAACAAAAATTACACAGCAATAATATTAGACAAATATTAAGCGAAATAGGAATGTCTCAACAAGAACTCGCAGATATATCCCTAAATGGAAACTCGGCACACTTGTCGAGAATTATAAACGGACAAAGACGCTGTATATCCTTGCCGATAGCAATTAAAATAGCAATGGCACTTAATAAGCCAGTTGAGCAAGTTTTTACTTTGTATTCAGACGTTCCCGAAGAAGAAGAAGAAATCAATATAAACCAAAATAAACAATAAAATGAAAAAGCTATTTATGTCTATTTACAACTTTCTATTTATAAGAAAAAAAGAGAAAGAAACTATTACAACGATTAAGATTAGCGTTGATGAGAAACCAATTTCGGACCAGGTCGAGAAACTAAGACAAGAACGAATAAAAAGAGAAGAAAACTCTAAACCTCCAGTATTTAGTGATGGAGAAATAAAAACGTCTATAAGACAAAAGGAGGAGCATATTTATAGTGAAATGGCACTATTGTCAACTTTAACAGAAAAGGAAATTTATATGTTCGACTATGTAAAGACAAGAGGTGGTTTTGTATCTCCGACCGAGGCAGGAAGAAGTTACGGAAGACAAATGAAAGGAAGGTCAGATTACAACAGCGGACACGCAAGAGCCTGCCTTGTGGGTCTTGTTAAAAAAGGATTGTTAGCGTCTAATAGCGAAGGTCATTACAAATATATTCAATATCAATTAAAGTAAAATCAATTAAAATAGATAGAATGAGCAAGAAAAAAACCAAGTCAGAAACAAAGAAAGACCAGCCGGAAATTCAATATGTCAAAGATAGTTTTCCGGAATACTTATCAAAAAAAGAGCGTATATCAGCAAGTGATTTGAAAAACTTTTTAAAATCTCCGAGACGTTATTTTTACGAGAAAAACAAGAAAAAAGAAGAAACGGAAGAAAGACACTTTACAATAGGTTCAGCTACACACGAATACATAATGGAGCCTGAGAACTTTAATAACAATTACGCAGTATCGCAAAAATTTGACAAACGAACTAAGGCAGGAAAAGAGGCCTTTGCTGAGTTTGAAGAAAAAAACAAAGGCAAGTCTGTTATCAATGAGTCAGAAATGGAAATGATAAAAGAAATGTCGGCAAGTTGTAAAATGAACAGAACGTTTTTGGAGTTTATGGAAGATAGTCTTTTTGAGGTGTCTTGCTACACAACAGACCAGGAAACGGGCCTATTATTAAGAATGAGACCGGATATTTTGCCTAACAATAAAAACTCCATTGTAGATATAAAGACTTGTCGAGAGAGTAGTTTAAAAGCATTTAAAAATGATGTTTACAGCTATGGTTATTCGTTGTCAGGCGCATTTTATTTAGACTTTTTAAAGCGAGAAAGCTACGTGTTTGGAGCGGTCGAGAAAACAGCGCCTTATCAAGCCTCTTTATATGTCTTGAGTGATGAAATGATGGACTATGGAAGATACCAATATCGTATGGGGTTAGACCTTATGAAGTGGAGTTTGGATAACAACTATTGGTGTGATTATGTCGAGTTTGAACTACTGAAAGAGTGCTATTTATTAGGCAGTTTAGACGACTTTTTTCCTACACTAAAAAAATCGCAACTTATTCAAATATTAGAGTGATTTTCTCATTAAAAAATTGTATATTCGTACAATAATAATTAAAACAAAAAATATGTCAGAATTGAACAAAAAAACCACCCCCGTTAAAGCAAGTCCTATTATTTTATTTGAACAAAACCTTGGTAAATATCAAGACACTATTCATAAATTATTGGGAAATAAATACGGAATTTCTAAAGATGAATTTTTAGTCAAAGTAGTTAACGCTGTTAAGAAAACTCCCGACCTTTTAAAATGTACGCCAATGTCTCTTTTTGGTAGCATAATGTATTTTGCTGAAATTGGGTTGCCGTTTAATACCCCCGAAGGATTTGGATACATATTGCCTTATAAAAACAGAGGAACACTTGAAGCCAATCCTATTATAGGCTATAAAGGTCTTATCGAAATTGCTTATCGTAATCCAAAAATGAAATCTATACGTATTCAGGCTGTCTATGAAAATGACGAGTTTGAGTATGAATATGGTACAAACGAATACATAAAACACAAACCGTCAATGTCTAATCGTGGAGCCTTGTCCGGTGTTTATGCTATTGCAAAAATGGAAAATATAGAGCCATTGTTTGTTGTTGTACATAAAGAGGAGTTGTTACGAATACAAAAGTTGTCTAAAAGTGGTACGAGTAATTTTTCTCCGTACAACAACGGAACCGATGTCTTTAACATTATGCAGTCTAAAGTGGCAATTAAGTTGTTATTTAAAACGTTGCCGAAAATAGATAACGAGTCGCTTATTTCGGTTCTTGAAAACGACAATAAATTTGACTACAAAAAAGGCACTTCAATAAAGGCGTCCAAAGATGGTTACGACATTATTGAGATAGAAAACGTAGTTAAAGAGCCGACCAAAAAAGTAGCAATGCCAAAAATAGAATTGAAGACAGAGAGCAAAGAAAACTAAGACTATGGGTAGTATAAAGTTAAAAACCGAAATTCTTAATGACGAGTACACAGAGTATGTGTTTGATAATTTTGATATTCAGAACAGAGATAATACGAGTGTTGAAATTCCAATGAATTTTTCGGAATGTAGAACATTTGACTGGAATATAGGGGTAATTTATGGTGGCTCAGGAACAGGGAAAACAACGCTTTTAAAAGAGTTTGGAGACTTGGCTAAGGCTAATTTTGACGGAAAGAAAGCATTGATAAGCAACTTTGACTGGCTTGACCCAAAATCAGCTACTTTTTTGTTAACAGCAATGGGGTTAGGTAGTATTCCAACTTGGCTAAGACCATTTCATACACTAAGTAATGGAGAGCAATACAGAGCAGAATTGGCTTACAAAGTAGGGGTTGCAAAACCTGGTTCGGTTGTGCTAATAGATGAGTACACTTCGGTTGTCGATAGAGACGTGGCTAAGTCAATGTCTAACGCATTGCAGAAATACATACGCAGAGAAAATAAGCGTATAATTTTAGCAAGTTGTCATTTTGATATAATGGAATGGCTACAACCAGACTGGACATATTCACCTACAAAAGGGCGGGTCGAGAGACACGCCTTACTTCGGCAATCAAGACCAGACATTGCAGTTTCGATATTCCGATGTAGATATGAAACTTGGAATTTATTCAAGCAACATCATTATTTGACTGAGGAGTTAAACAAGTGTGCTGAAACTTTTATTGTTGAGTTCAACGGTCAGTACATAGGTTTTTTCGGTATTTTGCCGTTCCCTGGTGTCGGAGACCCTAAAACGAGAAGGCTAAGTCGAATGGTTATATTGCCTGATTTTCAAGGACTCGGAATAGGTACAAAAGTGTTTAACTATTTATGCTCTTTATACAAGGCAGAAGGTCATATAATGTATGTCAGAACGGTATCTCCCGGACTTGGAAAATTTATGGAGAAGAATGATAACTGGCAGGCAACTTCGTCAAACGGAAAAATTCCACCAGACGATACCTCTGGAAGAAAGATAATGAAAAGACCAGGATACAGCTATAAATACATAGGAGTCAGTTCGGAAGACGATACGAAAATTATAAGAATGAACGCAAGTGCCTGGAAAGACGTAGGGCAAAATCAAATAACAATGTTTTAAATGACCACACGAAAACGAGAAAGCATAGGTAAATGTCATATTAACGAAGGAAAGTGCATTACAATAGACGAGAACGTGATTTATCAGCTAAATACTGAGCGAAAATACTATATGTTTGATGTTTGTCCGGTATCAGCACCACGAATGACGCAAAGTGATAGGTGGAAAACAAACCCTGACCACCCAGATATAAATAAACGCCAAAGGCCCGCAGTAACTAAATACTTTGCGTATAAAAACATATTGACTCTGCAAAAAAATCTAATGAAATACGAGGTTAAATCTGTTCTTGATGTCTTGTTTTTAATTCCAATGCCAAAATCTTGGTCCAAAAAGAAGAAAGCACAAATGAACGGCTTGCCTTGTAAAGTTAGACCAGACACCGATAACTTGATGAAAGCAATAAAAGATACTTTTTGCAAAGAGGATAGCCATATTTGGAGAGAAATTGCTGAAAAACGCTGGGCCTATCTTGGTTCGGTAATTATATTTGAATAATTAAAAAAATGAGAGATATGTTTGTATGTGATAAGTGCAAGTGCAATGTCGAGTTTGAAGATTTAGGAATTCTTGGGTCAGTTTCAAGTGAGTGCAATCCGTTAACGCCACTAATAACATTATGTAAGCCTTGTCGAGAAAAACGAATTGATGAACTACAATACTATAACGCAGAAGACGTTGACGAACTAAAGTTGTTGTTTGACGCAAAAAAAGAACGCCCTTAATGATGAGAAGAAGACGAGGATTAAGATATTATTTGCTGAATTACGTTCCTTTTGCGTTTGAGATAGACAGATGGGTAAAGCGTAAAGTTTTAGAATATTACAAACGTAAAATAGAAAAACGCTCACGTAAAAGCTAATTATCAATGTCGTCTGGCAGTTTTAATATTTGCTTTATAACGCTATTCTTTTTTTTCAGGCTTTTATTTTTTTTTGCTTTATTATCGGCTTTTTTATCAAATAACTTTTTGATTTTAACAACAGCAATTCCAGTAACTCCTAAGGCTAAAAACGTCAGAACAGCTATTTTCATTTTTTTAGAAATCTTAATTTTTTTCACCTTTTATCGTATAAGTTATATGCTTTTTTTTATATTTGTATAAATATACAAGTGTCTTTTTTTCAAGGACCTATAATAATTTTTACGTACATTTGTGTAGCCGATTTTAAAGAACGCCAATGTCAAAGATACAAACTAAAAAAACAAACTCAGGTCTTGAAGGAGGAAATCTCGTAGGGAAACCACACGAAAACAAGTCAGGCAAGTCTGTTGGAGGAATAAAGGCGGTTGTAACAGACAACAACGGACAGCCAGTAGAACTTGAGGGAGGAGAGGTTATTATAAACAAAGAGGCGTCCAAAAGACATTGGAAAGAACTTTCTCGTATAAATCAGTCAGCAGGAAACGGAGTTGCTATCGGTCCGCCAGTAGACCCACACGAAGCAGACCCAGACGAATATAAAACGGGAGGCAAAATAGACTTTAATCCTAATCAAATTCCAAACAAGTGGATTTTAAAGTATGCAGAAAACATAAAAGCAAATCATCCAGACGTTTGGGACCTGGGAGGAAATATATTTGGCAACGAGGCATTTACAAATTTAAAGCGAGTTGCTGAAAGAGGTTATTGGCTCGACAGCGAAAAATGGATGATGATTAAATGGCGTTCTTACGTAGCACGTCATAAAAAAGATTTTCGTATTGCTGGAGTAATTGCTATGCTTAAATGGGTAGATAAGGTCGACAAAGGCTGGCCTTATATGAAAAAACTTATTGAGGCAGAAATTGAAAAGAAAAAAGGCAATAAACAGAGAGCAAAAAATAAAAAGAAATTAGGAGGATTTCTTGACTCGGCAGACTATCAAAACATTTCTCATCCAGACGATTACGACCAAAGGTATCATATATTGCTTTATGATAAGTCATACGACAAGAGTAAAATAGTCGCTAAAACGAATGAAACATCAAGCATAAACAAAACAATAGGGAATTTAAAAATAACACCTGCTGAAAAACAAAGACTATATGTTTATGACAGCAAAGAGAGGAGAGAGCATAGCGAGTGGGAACCAGAGAATTACGACAAAGGAGGTAAAATGTCCGAGCCCGATAAGACATATATGTTTTCAAAATCAGGCTCAAAAGCAATGCCTATTATAGTTATTGAGGCAAATGATGGCTCACACCAAATTGATATGCGTTTCGATAGCTTAACAGAGGCTAAAAAGTTTGCAGAAAAACATAATATCAAAATGCAAAAAGAGGGCGGTTACAATATGCCTAAAAAGTTAGCAAAAGGAGACACTATCGAAATTAACGAAGACGGAAGTAATTTACCAGGACCGCTGTACGATTTATTTGGAGACTTTGACGAAGACGAAGACCCATACGAAGAAATGGAGCGACTAAAAATCAAAGCAAATGAAATCGGGTATGACTTTGATTATGGATTAAGTGGAGAGCCAACAGAATTTTGGGAAGTTGATAAAATGTCTGGTGGTGGTAAAATTTCTGATATAGATAGTTACGATTTAGAGAAAATCATAATGGATAGTAAAACTATAAAAGATGAAATTTACGAAGACGTAGAGGCTGGTAACATTGAAAAGAAAGACGCAGATAAGGCATATAAGCGTTTTATGGACATCAAATCTAAACTGAAAGGAAAAATAAAAGTTGGCGAATTTTATGACCACAAAGAATTAGGAGAGTTTATTGAGTGGTACGACAATGAGTATGACGAGACTAAATACCCGTATCTATACAACGCATATCCGGGTGGAGACGGATGGATGGTGGTAATGTCTAAAGTTGAATTGTCTGGCGCAGAACAACTTGACGAGCCAACTGATGATGAAAGATTTGATTACGAAATTGATGAAATGTCTGGTGGTGGTCAAACTCAATATTTTGGAGCGTCAGACGAAGACGAAAAAAAGGCCGGACAAGCAACAGATAGTTATTACTCTAATCAATCATTTACAGGAGGATACTCTGGAACAGGTACAAGTATGTTTAAGAACGGAAACGCTTTTAAAACACAGCTAAAGAAGTATTATCTACCTAACGTAAAGAAGTTGCTTAAAAACACGTCAAAAGCGTCAGTTAGAATTACAGCATTGAGCAAAAGCAGTCTTGTTTTTAAAACGACAGGAGAATTTAGCAAAGTAAAAATTGAAAAGACGTTTGAGAAAATAAACGAAAACAAAAAGCACACTTTTAAAGACGTAGAGTTGCAACCATCTAAAATCACTAACAAAGAGTTTTGTTTAGATTTGGTTGACAGATTAAAGCAAGGCGGTCAAGTAAAAGGTATGCAATGGTTTCCTGACTTAAAAAGTAAAAATGTCTTTATTAACAAAATAAAAGAGCGTTTTAATGTAGAGCCAATTACTGATGGTGTAGTGAGAAAAGGTAGATTTACGCAACACGAAATTCATAGCTACAAACACCCGAAGACTAATGAAAAATTAGGACAACTTTGTGTAGATGGAAAGCACACGTACATAGCCATTGCTAATTTTAAAGAAGGTGGCCAAACTAAGTCATATATTGAAACCAAAAAAATGAATACTGGAGGAAATGTTACAGACGCAGGAGACACTTACGAGGTAGGAGATAAAGGTCGTTGGAACGGAAACAAAGTGTTAGATATTGTTATTGGTAAAATTACAGGTTCAAGCGTTTTCTTTTGGGACGACACTAATAGCAAAGAGGTACGTAAGAAAAAAGTTGATTTCAACAAGTTATACGTTCCTGACGGAAAAATGTTGCCTGGAAAAACTAAAAAATCACCAACACGCTCAAGCGTCTCAACAACAAGCACCTCAACGACACCAACAGGTCCAGGCAAAACCCTGGATAGTGTTTTGAGTTATTATCAAGACTACTTTAAGGGCGTAACATTGAGTTGTGTAAGAAACGGAAATGCAAAAAATAAATTTTTTGTTGATGAAGACGATTACACAATCAGAATTACAAGACATACAACTAAAAGTTTTGGAGTTTATTTTATAGATAGTGAAGGACAAGAACAAGGCTATCGGTACAATAACGCTCAGTTTAAAGAAGTGGCTGAGAAATTTGAGAAAGACAATGCGTGGACATTATCACCAAGAGGCGGTAAAATTTTTTTAAGTAGCAACGGTCTTCAAGCAATGGCCGATGAGGTAAAAAAACTTAGAGAAAGCCTGGGAAAAAAATTGTTCAATAGGGTATGGGAAAGCCAAGAAAGAATGAGCGGGGTTGCTATTGCTGACGGAGACAAATTTGTTGTTAGTGGTTTGACTCTTAGTGTAAATGGTTTGCAATTATCTCTTACGAATATCTTAGATAGTGTTAAATTTCACTTTGACGTTAATTATAGCGAGGCAAAAGGAATTAACAACGACTTAGACGATTATCAGAGTTCAGGTCCTTTAAATAAACGAACACGTTTTTATATAAAATCTGTTAAATTTGTTCTGTTTGAAGTTAAAGGTCAGGCTACTAAAGAGCCAGAGCCAACTCACGAGCCAGAGCCAACAGCAAAGCCAGAGCCGAGAGTTCCAATGCCCACTTTAAAGACTGAGCCTTTTAATAAAAAGACTGACTATTTAGACGCATTTAAAAACTATCTATCCGAGGATGGTAAATATAATTCTCGTACATTAGAAGACGTTGCTATGGAGACGACAGCTAATTATCTCACAACAGCAGATAAAGTACCTGAACAAAAGACATTAAGAGAGTTTTTTGATAAAGCAAAAGTAAAGCCGAAAATAGTAGCAACGGTTGAGTCAACAGCAGACTTGATAGAAAAGCAATTAGCCTCGGCAGAACTGACGAAAGACTCAGTTTTTAACGTAGACGACATTGCAGGCTCTATTAAAAGATTAGAAATGGACCCGAACGAACTGGTAAAAGAGTTAAAAAAACGTGGATACAAAAAGGCTCGTTATGAAGACAGGTCTAAAGCAAAGACTAAGACAGAACCAAAGACAGAGCCTAAAGCAAAACCAAAGCCAAAGACTAAAGCAAAGCCAGAGCCTAAAGCAAAAGCAAAAGCAAAAGTTAAAAAAGTTGACGTAGACGCTTTAAAAAAAGAAATTAAAAACTCTATAAATATTGACTGGGATTTTATAAACGAATATCAGTCGAGCTATATTTCATTTTACGGCGAGACAGACGATAGAGGTCCAAGAACAGACCACGGCGGAGGAGAAGACGGAGACGACTGGGCTGATGAGGAGCAAATTGAGGAGTGGGCACGACCATTTAGAGACAAGTGGTACCCAAGATTAGACAAACTGAAAGCAGACTTAACAAAAAAAGGATATAAAGTAGACAGAGTAGGAATGGAGTATGGCGAAAAAGGTCATATTGGTTTAGAGGTGTCTGTAAAGAAATAAGAAAATGAGTTTAATAAAAAAAGCAATAAACGAAGTATCTAAGGCAAGAGAAATGCTGGCGCTGTTAAACACGTCTCAAGGCGATAAATTTGCCGATAGTGAGTTTATAGACAATCTTTATGCTAACTATATTTCACGTCAAGAGACTCTAAAAAAAATTGTTATAGAAAGACGCTCAGACGAAGACGAGGACGGAGTTTTAAGTCGAGAGGTTCTTGATACAATGCTAAGTATAGACGAGTGGACAAATCTTTTAGAGATAATGTCTTCAAAGTCAACAAAAGACAGAAAACAAGCACAGGAAAAAATAGACGAATTAGATAGAAAGTTAAATCAGTTAATTTTTTATAGCCCAAAGTCTTATTTTAACACATATTTTTACACAAACACAACCGGAATAAAAGAAGACAAGCATAATTTATTTGATAAATTTATAGACAAGTCGAGCAACTTTAAAAACTGGTTTGCTAATAGCGTAACAACAGACCCGGACGGAGAGCCTATTGTATTTTATCACGGCTCCAAAAGAGACGAGTTTGTACGATTTGACTTTGACTTGTTTCCAGGAATGTACTTTGCTGAAAATAAAGAATATACTGAGTATTTTTCAGGCACAGAAGGGCGAGTTTATGAGGTGTATTTAAGAGTATTTAATCCTATTGATTTAAGACTATTCGCAGTTGATAAAATAGGGTATGACGAATTTGTTGGGTATATAGAACTAAAGTATGGATTTGTTTTGCCTGAAAGCAAAATGATGAGAGCGTTAAGTCAAGCAGAAAATGGAATTGAGGTTTGGAGATATTTAAGAATGTCTCCTGATTGGTTAAAATACATTTCTAAGGGAGGACTATTTGATGGAATTTGGTTTTTTGAAAACAACCCAGACCATTTGATAAGAAAGAAACAAGCAATTACTCCGGCAATGATGGTTTTTAGACCAGAGCAAATAAAGTCAGCAAAAGGAAATTTAACGTTTTCTATATCGTCAAAAGACATTCGCTTTAACAAGGGCGGAAATCTTGATAGTCTTTCTGCTTTTAATAGATGGCGAGAGAGTCCAGCGTTTAATAGTGCAATTAGAGAGTTAAACGAGCAAGACGTTGATTATGATAATTGGAGTGATACTGATATTTGGAAGTGGTGGAAAAAAAATGATACAGAATGATATTTAACCAAAACGACATAACGATATTTAGCAAGACGGAAAAAACCGGAGACAGCGAGACTATACTTGATTATAGACTATCAAAATCAACCGGAGTGTTTTTTTGTTGTGTAACAGACGCTAAAACTCAAGATTTTAGATATTTCAAGGTAGGGCAAATTACAAGCAAATCGGAACTGCAAAAAACAAAGTCATTTGGTGGAAAATCTCAAAAAGATTTTTACGAGGCTGTGGATTATTTTGAAAAACTGATAAGCGAAAGACAGCCCAAGAAGGATAAAAACCCTCCCTCTGTTGGATATTTTATATACTCTAAAAACGCTCCTGGAATTGTAAAAGGAATTACTCAAGAGCCAATTACTATTCTCAAAGAAGACGTTCCGAAAGTATTTACTCCACCTCAAAAGAAAGAGTTTGGGCAACTTAATATGTTAGACATAACAGGAAACGCTCAATACGAGTTAATACAAGGTAAATTCGCTTTAAAGTACGACCAAGAAGAAAGCGACAAATATAATGAGGGACAAAAAGACGAGGAATTTTTTGCATATAGAATGACTCCTTACAAGACTTCTGAGGACAAATCAGGCGAAGAAGAAGAAACGCCAGATGATGTCAATGACGAACAGCTAACTTCCGAAGATATTGAGGGCGAAGACGAGCAAGGAATGAAAGGCGAAAACAAAGACGAGAATGAAGAAGAACAAGACACACCAGATGGAGAGTCTGGAGAAGATGGAGAGCCTGGAGAAGAAGGTGACTCAGAGGATGGAGGAGATAGTGGAGATGGTGATGGAGACGAGTCAGGCGAAGATGGCGACGGAGATGGTGACGGAGACGGAGACGGAGACGAAGACGGAGATGGTGACGGAGATGGTGACGGAGATGGCGACGGAGATGGCGACGGAGATGGCGACGGAGATGGCGACGGAGACGGAGACGGAGATGGTGACGGAGATGGAGACGGAGACGGAGATGGTGACGGCAGTAGCGACAATGATAATTCTTCAAACGACAACGGAGACAATTCTAAAGATGGAAATGGAGAAAATAATAATGAACTTAATGAAAGAGAAGGCGGAGACAATATAAATACAGGACGTTCTGGTCAAGCAGGAAGTAGAGAAGGCGGAGAGCCAATGTCTATTAAAAGCGGTCCTGACGAGACAATGGACAGATTAAGTGAAGAATTTAACGTTCCTGATATGGTAAAAAGATTTAAAACCACAGACCGAATGTTGAATATACTTGACTCGACATTTACAGACAAAGAAGTTAAAGAAACTTTTTATGACGCATTGGGCGTAGATAACTCTATTTCTGTAACTCAATTTAAGAAAGATTTAAAAGAATATACTAAACCATATTTTGGTGAAAAATAAGTAATATAAAACACAATGACCGAACAGGAAAAAAAACTACAAAACATAATCGACACAGCCACAAATGATGAGGTTAAGATTATGGCTCAAGCCGAATTACAGAAATTAGGCTTGCTCAAAAAAGCAACAGACGGAGACGACTTAGCCAGAGCGTTAGTGGCCTTGAAAGACGTTGTTGACAACTTTAAACAAACTCAAGGTTCTGGAAAATCAGGAGTTTCTGAGGAAGACGTTGAGGATATGGTACGAGCAATGGTTCAGAACACTAAAATTCGTTATGAAGATTTAGACCCTGAATTAAAAGCCAAACTCTCAGGTAGCGTAAAAGTACAGCTAACTTTAACGACTCCTACAAGCACAGGAAAGGCAGGAGCAATAACTGAACAGCAATTAACAAGACCTTTGTTTCAAAAATTACTTTCTGATTTTAAAGCTACTAACAACGTGTATTTATATGGCGGTGCTGGTACAGGAAAGACATTTATAGCTGAACAACTTGCGAAGTTTTTAGGCTGGACTTACGTTGAGGTTAACTGCAATCAATTTACGTCTCCCTTAGATTTAGTTGGAGGTCAAACTATAAACGGGTATCAAAAAGGGAAACTTGAAATGGCCTGGACTAATGAAAACAGAGAAGGAGAACAAATGAAAGGCGCTGTTTTATGTCTTGATGAGTTGCCTAAATTAGACCCAAACACAGCAGGACTATTAAATGCCGCCCTCGCAAAAATAAGAAACAAAACAGCTACAAATGACGTTACAATTTACAACGGCAGAGGTCAGCAAATAGTCTTACAAAATATGTTTGTTATCGCAACGGGTAATACTCCTTTAAACGAAGAAAATCCAGATTACGAGGCAAACTTTAAACAAGATTTATCCTTACAAGATAGATTTGTTGGCTCGACATACATTGTTGTTCCTGACTATCGAAGTGAGTACGAGGTATTTATGAGAGGATTTACGTTTATCTTTTTGTATATGACCAAGCTAAGAGAGTTGATAATTGAGCGTAGATGGACCGGAAAGGCGTTTGTTTCTATTCGTATTATGCAGTCAATGAAAGCAACTTATTTAGTATATAGAGACCCAGAGTATCAACAAATCAATCCTAAAACAGCAATTAAAACGCCTAAGACATTAAAAGAAAGTTTAGACTCGTTGTTAGCGTTGTTCACAATAACTCAACAGGGTCCTTTAAAAGAACTAACAGACTATGACGGTTTTATACGAACTATTGCTATAAAAGATAATATGCCATTGGGCGAGTTAGACACTAAAGAAGAAATAGACGAGGCTAATAGAATAATCAAAAGAAACGAGGAGGAACAACAGACAGCTAACTCATAAATAATGACTGAAAATTTTAATCAAAATACCGAGATAACAACAACAAACGACTATGCCAATTATGCGTATCATTTTGCGTATTTTTCAGATATAACGGAATTTAACAGACAAGGCGAGGAGGCTTATAACGAGTTTAAAAACAATAGTAACGCTCCAGGAGTTGAGGCGTGGCGTAGACAAATGGAGAGTAGTAGATTTCTGGAGCCTCTGAGTCAGAGTTTTGTGGGAACCACCAAGAATGAAGCCGTACAAGGCGTCTTTAACACTTACATAGAGCCAGACACTTTAAAGGACGCCACAGACGCTTTTGACGACATATTGGCTAATATTGATATGGGAGGAGCGTTCAATAAGTCAAAACTATACATTACTGAAAATCAAATGGGAATTTTTGATTTTGGACTTGCGAGTGCTGGTCTTTACAAGGTAATGGAGTTTTACTCAGAAAAATTAAAAACAGACAATCCGTTTGAGTTTGTTGACGAATTACCGGGAATTGTGCCTAATATATTTGTTGATAAAAACACGTTTGGAGACTTTTGGTACACCAATAAAGAGGGTAAGAAATATCAAATGACTCAACAGCCAAAAGGAACGTTGGCTATGGAATTAAATCTTCCAGACGCTACATTTGAATATAAAACAACAACTGAGAAATCCTACTTAATGTTTAAGCGAGAGGGAGGAAATGCGAGATATGTAGATTTGTATGTCGGTTGTGGTGGATTAGGAGATATGAACGCAAGTGGAATGTTAGCGAGAGCCTTACCGGTACTGATGGCCGCCCAATATTTCGAGTCAAAAAAAATTAAGACAAGAATAAACGCCTCAAGAAGTTTTTTTGACGGATTTAATACATCAAGCAACAAGACAGGACTAATAAATTTTTGTTGGACAATAAAAGATTTTGGCGAGACATTGGACTTTACTCGAATTGCTATTGATACGTCAGACCCACGATATTTTAGATTTGGAAACTGGAAAAACGTCTCAGCAATAATGAAAAAAAAGTATGGTTTAAATACTCAAGGTTACGGACGAACGGTATATGACGCAGAGGCTTTTCTTGAGATTGGAAACAGATACAAGAATTGGTACTTTGAACAAATGGAAAAAAACTTAGTTCCAGAAATAGACATTCCAAGACCATTGATGATGTACGGAGGTTTGCCTAATCCACCTAATACCTGGAATTACTCAGGTCAGACAGACAGAACAATGCAAAGAATTAAGCAAGAATTTTTTAGAATATTAGACATTGTTGATTTTACTTACAACAACGCAACGAAATGTTGTGAACGAATTTACAAAAGAGAAGTTGAGGAAGGGGATAAATCAGTTAGAGATTTTAAGCGTTATGTCGTTGATACAATTTCAAGAGCGTATAGTTACCCGACTCGTGGACCTTACGCAGACACAATAGAGCAACAAGAGGAGGCTAATAAACAAAATGACCTGAGAATTACACAAATGGCTAATTTTTTACAATCAATAGAGGAGACAGCATAATGAAACATCACAACTTTACAGACATACAGACAAGACGAATTTTAGAGTTGGTTAATCAGCTAAACGAGACTAACGAGAGCCTGGCTTCAAACATAAAAATAGAAGGAATTGAGTTTTTTTCAGACAAAAATCGTAATTTTATGTGTTCGTATTCAAGAATTTCGTATGACGACGGAAAATTAACTTGCGATATTAAGTTCGTATTGATAAACGGCAAAGGAGAAGTTGCTGACGCAGTAGAGCATTATGGTAGCGAGGATATGGCTTTTAAAAAATGTCAGGAAATGTTTAAAATAAAATTAGCATAATGTCTAATAATCAATCAAAAATAGAGGACATATCTGAGTTTCTTGAACTCAACGACCAAGCGTTGGAGGAGATTAAATCTAAAAGCCCTGAATTGAGTACCGCAATAAAGAGCGTTGTAAATGCCTTGTTCACGACATATATGGGTGTTGAGCCTACTCCTGAGCCTTCAAAAGAAGACGGCGATAAGATAGTCTATCAAATCACACGCATAGGCGGAGTTAAACAAGCACTTAAAAAGGCCAATACTTTTAAATCTTTGCAAAAACAAATTGCCGATACAAAACCGCAAATGATAAAAGGAGTGTCGACTCCGTATGAAATATCTGTCTATAAGAGTATGAACGCAAAACATTTAGAATTTGTTTTTGGTGTAGACGTAGGAATAGATATTAAGAACTATAATCCTGAAAACAATCTTTTACAATATGTACGAACTCAATCAGACAACGTATTTGAGGATATAATGAAGTTGGCAGGATTTGATTATTCTTTGTCGCAAACATTTTACAATGCGTTAAAGAACAAAAAAATGAACAAGCCAAACCCAGATAAATTGCAGTTTACGGCTTCGGGAGGTGACGGAGGTGGCGTAGCAACATTTTATTTACACTCTTTATTGCCTGGAGATAGTATGGGCCCTAAGTCTTATTCTCCATTCGCAGGAATGTACACATATCGACTTATTGGTTCTTGGTTGTCTACTCAGGGTATAAATCTTATTAACACCGTTGGTGAAGACCCGTTTACGGTTCTGAGTCTTAGCAGGCTTAGTTTTACCTCCGAACAAATAAATGACTTGCTTGACGGAAAATCAATTAAACTAATGCCTCAAACCAAAGTATTTGAAGAAAACACAGAGTGGGGATTAGACGTGTGGTATAACGGGAGCGTAAAACTATACGACCCAAATCCAGAACCATCTCCACCAACTCATAGCAATTATGACAGCGTTTACCCAGGCTTTTACCCAAAGCCGGCACAAAATGACGGAAGTAGAAAAGGACCGACACAATCAGCAAAAGAGTATTTTAATATTCTAAGTAGCAATCCGGCAATGATTAACGACACGTATTTTGACCCAGACGATATTATAGATTTAAAAGGAGAAGACGCAAGGTTTATTGTCAAAGGAAACGACGGAAACAACTATACTCTTTCAACTATGTCAGGAAACGGAGTTACCAGATGGATAAAAGCGAGAATAGGAAAAGATGAGGTTGAGGAGAATATTGCTAACGAATTTGGAAAGCAAAAAGATTATAGCACAATGACGCTATCGCAATTAAAAGAACTACTTAAAGATAGTAAAGAGGCATTGTCTATCTTTGACCCTAAAGAGCCTGAATACAAGGAACTTATGAACGAAATAGACGACATTGAAAGCGTCATAAACAACATAACATAATAATAAATTAAAAGAGAAATAATAATTAACACCAGAAAAAATGGCAAAAAGAGAAACCACAATCGGTAAAGACATAGCAATAGCAGAAAAATTGCTAAAGTCAAAAAAGACTACTGCAACTCAGAAAGAGAAGTTACGTAGCAAAATATCACGTCTAAAGAAAGAGGCGAAAGGTATTCCAATGACAGCAAAGCAATTAGCAAACGCAACGCTAAGACAAAGAACTAAGTTAAAAGAACTTGCTTTAAGAGACTGGAACGATTTAATTAGACGACTGGCTAAGAAACCAGAATATAGCTTTTTAAAGGGAATGTCAAGAAGTGCTATTGACAGAGATTTAGCACGTAAGGCTAAGCCTGTTGGATATAGATTTAAAGGTCGAGGAGATTACAGAACGCCAACAGCGTCTCAAATCAAAAAAGGCAAAAGAGATGGTTCAGTTTACTGGGAGGCAAGAGCAAATCGTTCAGACGTTTCTTCGGCATTGAGATTAGACAAAGGAGGAGAGATTTCTTCGGACCAGGCTTATTATATGGCTGAGCAAATTGTTTCTCGTTTAGAAGACAAAGACTTACTAAAAGGGTCAGCAAGAGCAACACGAAGTACAATAGAAGACGCTTTAACTCATTTAGGACATTTTCCTTATGTAGCTGAGTATTTTGAAGACTCTCCGGTTTATGCAAGAAAAGGGAGAAGACTGGGAAAGTAAGTAGTCATTCTCATAGTCGAATGAGTGGTGGCGGGAATTTACCGGCAAAAGAAACTTTGGCTGGCATTGTAGACAAAGCGTTTGCAGATATAAACTCGGACGAAAAAATAGGACGAGACAATCTCAAACACGGATTTTATGAGTGGACCTCTCCGAAATGGATTTCTGGAAATGTTATGACAACAAGCATTGACCCGTCTTGGATATGGGCCGATGAAGACGAAGACGGAGAAGGGATAGACGGATATTGGAGCGTCTCAAAAGAAGACGTGAAAAAGGCAACTGATAAATTAGACACAGCACTTAAAGGTCAGATTTCTAAGTCTTCTGTTATAAAGCAAAAACTCTCTGGTGAAACTTGGAATGACGGAGACGAAGAAATTGAGCATTTTAATTATCAAGTGATAACAACGTTTAATAATCGAATGAGTGGTGGCGGAAAAACAGGAGATGATTTTTTTGGAAAAAAGAAATATTTTTTCTCTTTAAGTGAGGCAGAGGACGTTTGGGACCCAAAACTTTGGAATACATTGGGAAAATATATTATGAAGCACTTGAAAGAGTCTAATCCAGACAATATTTACTTTATGGACAATCAAGACGATATACGTTGGATGCTTGATGTTAAAACAAAAGTCGTTAATCCAGGTGTTTGGTCAAAAGGGGTTGATAATGGTTTTATGGAAGTAGTGGTCGGAAAGAACGTGGTTGGAATGAATGACGAAGGTTTCGAGGCGGTTTATTTTACTGATAAATCTAAAGCGTCTTTCGAGTGGATAAAACACGAAGACGACAACAAATGGATAAAATGGAGTAAGTCTCAAATAGACGCAGAAAACGGAGAAGACTATGACGTAACGCTATATGACGTTTGGGTTAATCCGAAAGACGGTGAGCAATTTTATAAAATTGAAAAGATAGACCAGGAAGACGAATACGTTGTAATGGGCGAACTTGGAGATATGGGAGAAGAACTTATCGAGGAATACTCAACTTTAGCAAAAGCGAGAGCAAGAGCAAAAGAGTTGGTTAGGATTGCGGAAGGAAAGAAAATGTCTGGTGGCGGAAATGTATTTAAAGGCAAACAAGAATATTTCTATGATTTGGGAGAGTATGGAGAATTATGGGACGAGGAATTAGACGGTCTTATGAACTTTCTTCAAAAACACTTAAAAGTAGAGCCAGACGACATTTTGGTAATGGACAATCAAGGTGAAATGGAATGGGAACTTGACGTAAAACTAAAGCGAGTTCCAAATAGTCAATGGGCGCCAGGAATAAAAACGCTTGACTCGGCAGAGGTAAAGTCTGCTCCTGGAATAGTAACGTTTAGTGACCATAGTTTTCACGCAGTTTACTTTACTAAAAACTCTGAAAAGTCGTTTGCGTTTATTCAATTTGAAAATGAAATATAATGAAATAAATTATGAAGACACACAAAGCAAACGCAGGGTACTTGGCTATTGCTCAAGGAGTTAAAGGAGTTGCGCCTAAAAGCGTTGACGCTTTAGACGAAAGAGTGGCAGACAAAGTTAGAAACTCTCCTGATAAGCAAATGATGAAAACTACTGACGATAAATTGTTTGCTGATGGTGGTAAATTAGACAGATACGATTATATGACCGACTCTGAAATAATAGAGTGGGCAGACGAAAATTATCTGGGAGATATTGCTGAAAGAGACATTGACGGAAACTTAACAAATAGAAATGAAATTCTTACACTTATTCTTGAGTTAAACATACCGAACACAGACGCTCAAGGAAACTTTATAGAACAATTTGACGAATACCCTGATTTACAATATTCAAAAGGCGGAAATATAAATTCAAAAGTAAATGCTCTTAAAAAAGGAGACGTTATTAGTATTGAATTTGGAAGTTCTTTTAGCAAGGACAATAAAGTTGCTCTTAAAGTTAGGTCCAGAAACAAAGTAAGAAAAGGGACAATAGATAAGATTACGTTTGAAAACGCAAACAAACCGAATACGGTAAAATACTATGCTTACGAGAGAGGCGATGGTGTTTGGGGTTTTGCAAAAGGAGATATGGCTATTTCCAATGTCAAGATTGTTAACTCTTATGCAGATGGTGGACGGATTTATAGGCATAAACATATTCCAACTATGACTTTTGAGATTACAGAAGAAACATCAAATGGCTATAAAGGTATTCAGAAAGACAAAAAGAGTTTAAGTAAATTGGAAAGAACTAAAGGGAAGAAAGTAAGTTATTCTACTACTGATTTGAAAGATTTATTTGAAAATACCTACGCAGATGGTGGACCGGTTGGTCTTGGAACACAATGGGTAAATAAAGCTATGAGTACGTCAGATGAAAAATTGTTTATGAACGGTGGCTACATTGAGTTACTTTCAATGACTGAGGGGTTTGATAAGGCAGTTGATACAATAGTTAAAAACTGGAACGAATGGAAAGACGGGCCTATGACAGAGAGTGAGGACCTTTCTTTGTGTAAGGAAGATATTTTAGAGTACATATCGAGCAAGTTGAAAATTGATGTAGAGGAAATAAATATATACAATTTACAGCCATCGCCAGGAATAACGTCTGATGATGATGTTGTTAGGTTTATTCAACATAATAGTAGTGTTATTAAAACGATAACTTCTGAACAAATGTCAGGTAGCTGGGCCATAGTGCTAAAAGACTATCCGAGATTTACTATATACGCAACTCCTTTTTGGGAAGACGACAAAGGAGCGCCAATAGAAATACACGACACAGCGACAGGTCAAACTCACAGCTATTTTGTAGAGGCAACTCAAGAACAAATGAATAAAATAATTTCATTTCAAAATCTAATTGTTTGGTATATGAAATTCGTTATACCTGAAATAGAAATACAAGCTAAAAAACTTAAAGCAAGTCAAACGCCAAAAGCAAGTAATGTAAAAGTAGGCGACTATTACGACATAGTGGACTTAGGTATGAATGAATGGACCTACGACTGGGAGTTTGTTGGAACTACAAATTCAGACGAAGGGAAAGAATGGATAGATGAGGCAGTAAATAGAGACATTGACTATTTTGACACGATTTATGGAAACGAAATTTTTTCCTGGCACGTTCAATATGATATAACTGGTGATATGGTCGGAGACGTTAGACAAGGAACGGCACGTCAGATTACTAAATATATCAATGAAGAATTGGAAGATAATCAATCCGTTATATTTGCAGGTCACGACTCAATTATTTTAGTAGACGACATATATTATAGATTACCTGACTCAATGGCGTTTAGAGGCGCTGAGGGAATGAAAAAATACAAACTCGACAGAGCCGGTAGGCAAGACTATGTAATGGAGGGTATATTTCGTGATATTAGCGACTATGACCTTGAAATGGAGGAGGAGAAATATATATTTGCCTCAACGAAACAATGGGACGACTCAACTCATATCTTTACAGCAAAAGAGTTAAACGAATATTTTAGAGACGATTTGATAAGAGAGGCTGTTGAGTGGTCAAGCGTACATACAATGGGGGCACCCTTTAATAAAGGTCGCTTGTTGGACTGGATGAATGACGCTCACGATTTACTTGTTATTGCAGACGCAGAAAATGAATATCTAATTTATAACGAAGACTCAGGAAACCAGGATAACGCAGATATGTGGCATCCTACTTACGTAATGGGAGTTAATCTAAACGGAAAAGAGGTAAGAATAGACTATAAAGACATTACCGCTGTTGAAACTAAAGGCTTTAAAAGAGGTGGAGGAATATCACAAAGAAAATCAAAGTCAAGACCAAGCGTTGAAAATTCTAAAAATTATAAAAAACGAGTTAAGAATTTCGTTAGCAAGAACAAAAAAAGATATTTTGACGGAGGAGAGTTGTTTGTTGACCAGGAGCAAGACTGGGACGAAGAAGTAAAGTATTATGCTGGAGATAGTTACTCAAAACTAACAGAGCAAGAAAAAGAAGACATTAAAAAAGAGTTAAAGCTAAATTACGACTTTCATAAATCGTTTAAAAAGGGCGGAAAAACTACACCAAAATACGCAAAAGGAGACAATGTTTCCTGTTATAACAAGGGCGGTAAAATCAATAGAATACTGGGAAAACACGCTGAAATAAAATTTAATGACGGCAGTACGGATTATGTTTCTTTGAGCAAAATTAAGAAATAAGATAAAAATGTTTAAATTTGCAAGGTAACCGATAAATCATATAAAAAATAGATAGTATGAACGAAGAACACGAAGAACACGAAGACCACACTCAAGAGCAGGTGGTAACTGACGACCCAAAAGCCGGTCAAATAGAAAGCGAATTAGCTGAATTGTATAAGGCAGGTAAAAAGAAATTTGACGTAGAGGATATTCAAGAAACGTCTCCAGCGTTATATGACCTTCTTTTTGATACTTACGAGCCAGACGAAGACAATGGAGTTGAGACATCAAGATATAAATTACTTGAAAGAACAGACGGATTTTTTTACTTAACAAAGAAATAGAATGATAACTAAATTTGATACAACAAACAGCCCGACACCTGGCTCTAAAAGTAGTGGTGGAGGCAATCAGTTAATGCTAATTTTAGGATTAGCTGTTGGAGGTTTTTTACTATACAAATTTGTAATTAAACCACGAATGGACCGAAAAGATGAAGAACATAACGGATAAGATACAAAGCAAACAGATTACGTTTTTGTTTGGTGCTGTTGCTTTTATTGGTGGCGTTTCAGGTCTTTTAATCTACTTTCAAAAAAGGAAATTTTCTAAAGAACACGCAGAGTTATTGGCGCTGGACAAGGAAATTAAAACCTTGACATTAGAAAAGCTAAAAAAAGAAAATTAGCAAATAATTTGCCTATCTATTGTGTTTTTGTATATTTGTGCAAAATCATTAAACAAAAAGTAGTATGCAAAAAGAAATTGAGTATTGCTCCTGTTGTGGCGGAAAACTAACAGGAAGATACGAAAGAGTATCAAAAGGACTGGCTCTCAGTCTATTAAAATTCAGAGAACAGATTTTATCACAAAGCGAATTGGCTGGAAAATTAGTTAATAAAGTTCATTTGTCAAAAGATTTAAAACTGAGCAAAAATGAGTATAACAACTTTCAAAAGTTGCGTTATCACGGACTTATTGCTCATTACAAAAATAAAGAAACAAAAGAATACGAAACGGGCTATTGGCTGTTAACAAGTCGAGGAAACTTATTTTGTAAAAACGAGTTAGCTGTACCGAAAAAATTGTTAATTTTCAGAAACAAAATCGAAGAAAGGTCGGAGGAAAAAATCACGCTTGAGAACGTGTTAAAAAATGACGATATTCCTGTCTGGTATAAAAGAGAAGATTTTAGAGAAGATTTTAGTGTGCCTTTTGAAAACGTAAACGATTACGAAGAAGATACAGACGATAATCAGTTGAGTATGTTTTAAAGATATGGATTGCAGAGATAAATAAGTCGCTCTACATTGAAGGCGCTCTCTTTTGGGGAGCGTTTTCTGTTTCTACTATTTCGATACAATTACACATTGTATACCATCGACCGTGTTTAAATCTTGAGGACACAAAAAACGACAAACAAATGTCGTCATTCACATTATAATTTAAGTTTAACTTTTCGATTTGTGCCGGCTTAAACAAAACGTTTATATGTCTTGTTTTTGCGTGACCGACCTTCAAAGTAACACTTGGAAAATCTTTTGTGTTATTGATTTCAGCTATTCGCCCCTTTATTCTATTGTAATATACTTGCTTTGTTTCGTGTTTCATATAGTTTAACCAACACTCGATACAAAGATAGTGTAGGCAATTTTATTTACGATTGTTTTTTAATGTACGCTTATTTTCATTATTTTTGTACAAACAATGAAAAGATAAATGTCAGACAAAAGAGAGGTAGAGACGTTGCTTAAAAATATACAACTTGGCTTAAAAAAATATTCTGTACAAGACCTGAACGAGGCAATAGTAACTTTTTTGAATAAAAAAAATGATAAATCTATCGAAATTGACCAGGTAATAATGCTTGTATGTCAAGAGTACAGCATATCAAAAAACACCTTAAAAAGCAAAAACGCCAGAGGTAATTTACAAGAGGCAAAACAGATTACATATTGTCTTTTACATTTCAATATAGGACTCTCAATAAGACATATAGCCACTAAAATATTCTTTAATTGGCCCAATTCAATTTACGTTGGTGTTAAAAAGTATAAAACCGCTGATGAGTCGCACAAAGAGGATAAAAAGTTTATAGACAAATACGAAAAGCTACAAAGTATGCTGTTAGAAAAAATATGTACTTAAATTGTTAACAATGAAAATTTATAAAAAAAGAGGAAATAAGAACTATAAAGAGCGTAAAATGTTAGCGGAGTTGGAGCCTATTTTGGCTAAAAAACTTGAGCAAGACCCGAATTTTACTATCGTTACAGCTACAAATTCTCAGGAACTAAGAACCTTATATAACAAACACGTAGGAGACACTATTGAGGACGCCTCTTATACAGAGGAGAGTACGTCTTCTATTGAACCAGAAAAAACAAAAGACCAAACAGACGAAAATATGAGTACAACAGCAGAAAGCAAAACAGAAGACATAGAGGAGAGCGGTAATCCTTTTATAGACCCTTTAAATAGAAAAGAGCCGATAGTTAGAGACTACGTTTTTGGAGATAATTCAATGTCAAAAGGCAATAATAATGCTGAACAATCAACTAAAACAGATTTTGCTGAGCCAGTAGATTTTGAGGAGGCCTTTGTCATTCCTGATGATGATGAGACAGACGATAAAAGCAATAATAAAGCTAAAAAAACCTCTGCCAACACCAGTTCTACAAAGACAAAACCGGACGAAAAACAACCTTTAAATCCTCATTGGGACGAAATGAAGGGGAGTGTTCAAAAAAAGAAGACTAAAAAGTTTGCTAAATACATTGTAGAGGCAGTCGCTACGTTACAACAAAAAGGATTTGTTTATTTCGCTAATAAAGACATAAACGAGGCAAAGTTAAATGAGTACGAACTTGAGGGTGTAATGGACTTGAGTTTGCTTGTTTCACTTGAGGACGGGCAAGAGGTTACCGTTAAGCAATTTTTTCAACATCAATGTCAGAAAGCGGAGGAGTTGTCGCATTTAAGCAGAGAACAAAAAGAAGACATTACTGACTCTTTAACTGAGGTTTTAATGGAAAAGGGAGCGGGACCAACTCCGACTCAAGAACTCTTATTGGTAACTTTAACTATCTTAGGAGGTCAGGCACTTACTTTAATGACACTAAAGAGTCAAACAAATAGTCTGCTCGACCAACTACGAGCAATGAACTCAGAACAAACAGGAACTCAAGAAGAATATCAGGAGCCTTGGCACCAACAACAAACAGAAATGACCGACACAACAACCTCTGAGAACGATACGAAGGTCGAGTCTGAACCAGAATATACTGAGTCCGATTTTGAGCAACTATCTAATAACTATCCAGAGCCAGAACAACCAGCAATCCCTGAAATTGGGGAAAGCATAGAAACTAAAGAATGAGCGAAAAACAAGAACGAGAGGCCGGAATGTGTGCCGTTACTGGAATACAAGGCGTAGGAAAAACTTACTTGAATATGTATGTCATTAAAGACTACATAAAGGATAAATTCTACAATAAAGTTAGGGGCAGAAAGTGTTTAATAATGGACACAAACGGAGAATATACTCGCTCACAATTTAAAGCAAACGATATAGACAGCGTTGACCCTAAAACTCTTGCTGTTAAAGACGTAGGAGCCTGGTGTAGAACGCCTGGAGGAGAGGTTCGTAGAATAGACGCAAAGAACATTGGATTAGAGGATAAAATTAGAATAATTGAATATCTAATTAACAATTTTAAAAACGGAATGCTGGTGTTGGAAGACATTAACACGTATATTCTGAGCGTAACCCACTTAAAGGAAATTGTGGGCGGAATAGTTAATTTAAGACACAGGGCGGTTGATGTTTTAATCAGTTATCAATCAGCAAGGGCAGTAGAACCACGTATTTGGCAAAACGCCAGATGGGTACGTATGCACTATCAAGCAGACAACGTAAACGATATTAAAGGAAAGTTGCCTAACGTTACAATGTATAAGTTGGCTCAGATACTTGTAAACAACAGATATTTTAATGGAGATAAAAGATTTTATGTCTACATACATAATTTCGCCAACAAAATTGAGGGACAATTTACAAAGGTTGAGTTTATGACGGCTTGTAAACAATATTTAAACTCAAACAAAAAAGAGATAAAAGAATTTCAATCAATGTATTCAGCAAAGAATGAAGGAGATGCTATAACAAAGTTAGCACAGCAATATTTTGATATGTATTACGGAAACGACAAATAATAAATTATGATAGACGTGTTAATGACTTTCTGGTATTGGTACAAATGTACCTGGCTTGTATCTTTAGTCTTGTTGCCTTTTAGGGACGATAAAACCACCATAATTAGTGAAATGAAAAGAAGTATTGCCTTTAATAAGGTTTTAGGCGTAATTCACATTCTGCTTGTTATAGCTGTGTTGCCTATAAGCCTTCCGTTTACATTGACAAACATTATAAACCGATGGTTATAGAGGATGAGTTAGAATGTCTACAAAAACGCATAGCTTTTTACAGCGCCTACTTTGAAAAACTTAGTATAAAATTATATTTCGAGAAATGTAAGACATTTAAAACAGAATACGAACAAAACGAAAATAGCCTTAGCATATTGACTACACAAGTCAAATTACATAAAATTGAAACAACGCTAAACTATCTTATTAACGAGTTTCAGGAGTCAATGGAAAGTTATGTTGAGATAATGAATACGAACACTCAAATCGACAAAAAATGAACAGCGTAGCAATATGTATAATTACACACGACAACTCTATTGAGACAGCGTTTTTTATAGACAGGCTTATAGAGGTGACCAATCAAGACTTTAGTTTGTATGTTTATGACCGATATACCGGAAACCAGGATATGAAAAAAATGTTAATGACGGCTACAAATCAAACCAAAGGACGTTATGAACAAATTGATGTTAACAAAACCACCAACGCTCAAATATATAATTCAATGCTAACTAAAATGTACGAGGATTATGGTGTGTTTATGTCAATCAATTTTCTTGTTAACGAAGGCTGGTTAACAGATTTAATATATTACAACAAGTCAATCAAAAATTCTGGTTGCTCAAGTATTAGTTCTTGCTTTCAAAACGTTACGCTTTCCTCAGCATTATTTGATGATGAGACATTGCTTGAGCCGATTACTAAAACTATATGGGTAAACGACACTAACACTTTAAACGAGTTTGTGTTCTTTTCAAAGAGGGCCTACGAAGAAAAAAGTATTGGCTTTTTTGATTTATCGAACAAATTAAAAGGCTTAGAGTTATCAGAGTGGTCTTTTAGATTTTTAGCAAACGGGCTATTCAATTATTACATTGGTCAAAACAGCGGAATTAAATATAAAATAGAAGACGAAATCTTATTTCCGTCAATTAAGAATGTCGGTAAAAAAGAGTTGTTAAAGTTAATAAACAAAACGGCTTCGGTCAATAATCAAATAAATGGACTATGAGTACAGAGTTAAAGCAAAAAGAATTAAACGTTCCGAGAATATTACTTGAATTTCTTGTTTATGGAGAACACGACAAAGACTCTAAGCAATCAAAAAAGGTAATGAAAGTTTGCAATGAATTACAAGAACAAATAAGCAAGACGAGAGCAAACAGACATAAAGCAAGAATACTTTGGTATGCCGACGGAGGAGAAAAAACCGACAATGAAAAAAGAGAATGGCTGATTAACAAAGCAAAGTGTAAATACTATATTCTACTGAGATTTGACGCTGAAATAGATAAGAATTACGTAAAAGACTCTTTAAGCAAGATAAAAAAGTTTGAAAACGCCTTTCAATCTTTAAAGTCAAGACACATATTTATTGCACAAAAAGACAAGAGTACAATAGAAAATGCCATTGAGGTCGAAAATTAACCATTCCGACCTTTTTTTATTTTGTACAAATATGTTCACTTAAAACGCTGATAGTCAAAGGAATATAATGATTATTTAATACTTTGTACAAGTTTGTAGTGCCAGGCGTCAAATAGTTTTTAATAAATTTGAGCCTGAACCATAAAGTGGTATTGATATGAAAATTTTTAGTAAAGAAAATGTAAAACCCTTTTTGATTACGCTTTCTGCCGTATTGGTAGGATTAGCTGTTCACCAAATTGTTGTTGCGCCTCGTCTAAAGGAGAAATTCGTAGACAAGAAGTAAGAGCGAAAATTTAACGGGCAAATTTGAGATTAACGAGCCCGTAATTGTGTACAGAAATCTGCCTTATCTTTATAGATAAAACGCATTAAGTAAAACTCAATTAAAGACCTTAGGTCATTCGTCAGTCGACAATTCGATAAATAAAAAACCGGAACCGACCTTTATGGTAGGTTCATAATAAGTAAAAGTGATATGAACTCAGTTGAAAGAGAACTACACGGATACATTAACGGTACAGAAACTATGTCTGGATTTGACTCTTATGATGATGATTTAGAGGGAGATATGTCATACTTTGATGATGATGATATGTCTTACTTTGATGATGATGATATGAGTTATGCGTCTGGACCTGGACCACGTCAACAAACTGGCGTATCTGACCCGTATGTTATTCAGTACAACAATCCAACAGCGGGTGACCTACTAATGGTTATATTTGGCTACAATGATAATTTTGGCGCCGCTAACTTTGGTAACCCAGCGGGTATCGTTATTACTAACCTTCAAGGAGGTACTTATGGTCGTCTATTGGCTCAATCTAATAACAAGTTTTTCAAAATTGGAAAATGGAGATTTCAGTCATCTGACCCGGCTCAGTTGCAACAAACGTTAAATCTTAATCACGTAGACGCAAATGGTAAGCAATATAGCTCACCGTTAAATCTATCAATTATGAGAGACGCATACCAGCAACAGCCGGATATTATTGATGTAACTAAATTGGTTACCGTTGACGGAAATACATTTTGCACATTGAATTTAAAAGCGGGTGCGACATTGGTTATATCAATGTTCCCAGTTGCAGTATTCTCTGGCAAAGCGAGATTAAATGGTGGTGTTGCTTTAAACAAAGCAAGAGCGCCAAGACTATCTGGTAAAAATGTTGCTCCGGTAATCATTCAGACTACTCAAGACGTCCGAGGTATTACTAAGGGTTAGAAATAGCTTACAAGTGATTTGGAAAAGGGCACGGCGTAATAATGTCTTGCCCTTTTTTTTTTAAACAAATATGAAAAAGAGAAAATCAAGACATAATTTGAAAAAGCAAGAGATTACGCTAATGACACTTTTGGCCAATGAGGCTACAAAAGGTGCAGGAGACATTCTAACTGAATATAGTATTCCTAAGGCTAAAAATCATATTGATTTAGAGAATAAACTTGCTGAACTTTATTTTGCTCCCAAAACAGACAAAATAAAAATTGAAAAACAATTAGCTGAAATTCATCCACACAAAAACTGGCTAATTACGTCTTTGAAATTGAACACACCAGAAGACGTTGAAAAAATTAAATCAGAACTATCCGAAAAGCCTAAAGACGAGGTAGTTGAGGAAAAAATTAAAACCTCTTGTTACGACAAGAAGTGCGAAGACAATAATTGCTCAATTCACGGACAAAAGCAATCAATGTCGAATTTCGGAGGAAACGACAAAGTGATTTTACCGGAAACAAGCGAGAAAAAAACAATAAATAGTATGGAGTTAATAGGTATGGTCGGTTGTATTGGCCTTATCGGTTTAACATTCATTATAGTATCTAAAAACCTAAAGTAAATGGAAGACGTTATAGTTAAAGAAACAGCGAAAGTTTTAGTTCCTAATTCAGAACACCAGAATTTTACTGAAACTAAAGACACAATACCGGAAGGAACAACACTAAGCGGTAGTTTTAAAAGTATTCAAGGACTAAGACGAGGCAAGCCATTTTCGTACAGAGTTTTTATCGACAAGAACGGACAAATAATATATTCTAATAAAATTAAAACAATGAAAGCAACTGATGTTTATTTAGGTGCGGATAGTTCAGCTACTCCCACAATGATTGATATGGTTCCTGCCGAAACATTTAAGACATCAAGATTAGTTGGTGCTTTAGCTGGAGGAGTAGGAGCATTTATGTACTCTAAAAAGAAAGGGTACGATAAGAAAAAAACTATGAAATATGCAGTCGTTGGCGGATTGTTAGGATATACGGCAATGTATATATTTGACAAAACAAGGTCTGTAACAATAGCCACCAGTAAATAAAAATTATTATGGAAAATGTACCAGGAACAAGAATTGTAACGTTAGTGCCACAAAACAGAGTAGGCACGTCTGAACAGCCACAAATGGCGACATTTGAGGAGGCTTTTGGAGAGTATTCTGAATTATTTGGCAAAAAAGCCAGAGCCAGAAGGGCCAAAAGAAGAAAGTCGAGACGAGCAGATAAAAAAGCCAGACGTACTGAAAGAAGAAAATTCAGAAACGAAAACAAGGCTGAAAAAGTTTCTATGCGTGATGAACGTAAGCGTAACAAAGCCGATACACGTCAAAAAAGACGTACTGAAAGAAAAACGGCTCGTCAGGATATGCGTTTAGAAAGACGTAGAAATCGTCAAGAGCAAAGAGCGAATATGAGAGCAGAGCGTCAAGCAAGACGTATGCAAAAACGTATGGAGCGACAAGCACAAAAACAAGCACGTAAAGACTTAAAAGCACAAAGAGAGGCAGAGCGAGAAAGAGAGGCAATGCTGGCACAACAAGAAATGGACGAAATGGCATATACAGACGAACCACAAGGAGACGATGGATATGACGATGGAGGGTATGACGACCAAGGTTATGGCGAATACGATACAGCCGGTGGAGGAAGTTATGACGATTATGACCCTTCTGACCCTTATGGTGATGATGATGGATATAATCCTTATGCAGACACTCAAACATTGCCACCAAGTTCTGGTTCAGGATATGGAGAGTACGATACAGCGGGAGGCGGAAGTTATGATGATTACGGAGACACGTCAGGAGGAAACTGGTGGGAAGAAGATGATTTTTATTCTGGCGGTGACGACTTTGATTACGAAGACGACTATGGTTATGATGACGGAAGTTGGGACGACAGCGGTTACGAAGACACAGGCGATGATTATGGCTGGGGTGGATTTGACGGAGACGGAGAAGGCGAAGGAGAGTATATGACCGGTGGAGGTGGTTCTCATAGTCAAGTAGCAGGATTGAGTGTTTTGTCTGACAAAATTGAATGGAACAACGAACTCGCCCACAAATTAGCGAATGAAGACGGGTTTTCAGGATTTACAGGAGACAAACAAGGCGAAACGGAAGACACAAACAACAGATTATCACTACTTAAAGAAGAAATCAGACGTTGGGTTAATTTTGAAGATGATGAGGAATATATGGGAGCCGATGGCTTGTATAAAAAAATCCCGTCAAAACGTAGAATTATGGGACGTATGAGAGCGGTTAGTATGGCTAAGCGTAACTCAAGAGCAAAACGACCTTCTGTAAAGGCAGGACAAATTGACTTTAAAGCAATGCAACAAAAACGCAGAGCAATGCGTAAAGCGAGAAGACAAAGCAGACCAGGATTAAGAGTTAGAGGCGCTCAAGCAACGAAAGGCGGTTTAATGGGCAAAAGAATTGCACAGGGCAAAGCTACTAAGGTTGAAATGGGACTCACTCCACAAATTCAACCTCAACGTATAGAAATACCTGCGTCAAGTAATTTTGATGGAGACAGCAAAGGCAAACTCTCAACCGTTCCAATTAAAGAAATTGCCATTGGACTTGCTGTTGGAGTTGCAGGTGTCGTCTTGATTAAGCAATTAACTAAAAAATAGTCTAAAATGAATAAGGACTACTTGCACAAGGACAACTTAATCTTATATGCCTATGCTGGCATTTCGTTAGCTTATTTGGCTTTGTTTGTTGCTAAGTATAGAACGTTAAAAAAAGGAAAATAATGTTGACAGGAGATTTTAATAATACACTTGTTACATATATTCAAGACGAGAATATAGAGGGAGCCAATAAAACTCTAATGACTGAGTTGGCTAACATTTTGCTTAAAGACAAAAACGATTTTGTTGATATGCTTAATGAAAGTGGCGTTGAGGCTGACTTATCTATGTCAAACGCTCAGTTAATAGAGTTGTTTATAGATAATACTGACAACAAGGAATTATTGATAGGTGCGTCTTTACTCGCTCAACATCACAATCAAAAATCTGGTTTTGACGGAGAAAGCGAAGTGTCTGACGATAATGTTAAAAGTGGAGTTGCTGTAATGAACTCGTATTTTAATGACGTAATTCCTGACGAAGAATACTCGTATATAGCACCGTTTTTAATTGGTCCGATAATAAAAGGCGCTCAAAAAATATTAAATAAAAAGTTAAGCAATAGAGACAAACAAAAGGTTGGAGCGGGTTATTCGGCGTTAGCTGAAAGACAAATGAGAGAGCAGGTTGCCTTGAAAAGAAAACTTGAGGCAGAGCGAAAGCAAAGAGAGTTAGAGCAAAAGAAAGCCAAAGCAAAACTGAACACAGCTATAATCATTGGCTCAGGGGTTGTATTAACTATTATTGTTGGCGCAATTATTTATGTAAAAAGAAGGTAGACAATGAAAAAACTTATGACATACGTTTTATTAGCCGGCGTTGGTTTTTATCTCTATAACGAATGGAAGAAAAAAAGCACAACTAAACCTAAATTAAACACGTAATATGGCGGTTAAAAGCTACATACTGACAAAAGACTTTAAGTCTCCTTACGTTACCTCAACTGGGTTACCTCATAATCCACAGGCAATTCGCTTTAAGCAATTTAAAAAAGGAGAGGTTATTCACGGAGAAATGAAACACGCAAATAATCAGCCGGCATTTGTATTGGTAAATGGTGTTTGTGTCGTTCCGTTGCAAGTGATTAAAGAGTTAGTTACTAAAGAGGTTGTCAGTCATACAGACGGGCAAGGAAAATCGCCAAAGCCAAAAGTTATTGATAACCTTATTCCACCAAAAAAGTCGAACAAAAAACTTAGTACAAAAGTTCAATATGGAGACGCTTTGCTTATAGGCGCTGTTATTGGATTTGCTGGTGTAATTGTAGCAGAAAAGCAAGGATGGATAACAGAGGTGGATAAAAAATATAGAATTTATGGCGCTGTTGGGTGCGGTCTATTAGGAATGTACATTGTATATAGACAAAAATCTCAAACAAAGAAATCAGCAGGACTATCAAAAACAACTAAAGAATAATGTTATGTTAGACGGAGAAATAATTGATTTAGACATTAACGAAGTACACAGCGAGGCAGGAGGAAGAAGAAGACGAGTTCGTGGAATGAAAGTTGGTCAAAAAAGACGTAAGCCTGGACGCAGAGCAATGCAGAAAGCAAGAAGAAAAAAAATGTTAGCGAAAAGAAAATCTGGCAACGGAAATGTTAGAAACGCTAAAGAATACTTTGGAACTAAATAAAAATTAAAGATATGATTATTAAAACGACAAACCCAATAGTCGACAGCGTATCAAGTCAGTTTAAGACTAAAATGGCTGAGGACGAAGGATATGGAGAATACGACACGTCTGGTGGTGGGTCGTGGAGTGGAACGCACTTAAATATTGACGGAGACGAACAATTTAAACGTGAAATGTCCGAAGGAGAAGGAGAAGGAGAATATGACACAGCCGGTGGTGGTAGATGGATGGGCACTCAATATGGAGCAGACGGAGAGGTACAAGACAACTTTAAAACTAAACAAATTGGAGCGGGAGGATTAACAATTTCTACTGAAAATCCAGTTTACGAAGACACAGCAATACAAGAACACGAATGGTTGTCTTCGGCATCCGGACCGACTCGTAGAGCAAGACGAAGAAGTAAAAAGAGCAAACGAGGTAGCAAACGAGGTGGCGGTAATTTCTGGGATAAACTGAAAGGTGGAATACAAAAAGTTTCAGACAGCGGAATTCTCCAACAAATAGGAGGCGCAGTTCAGGGAGGAATGCAAGAAGACCCTGCTTATGGAATTGGAGACACAAGTTTTGAGCCAACACCCATTATAACGACAGACCCTCCTAAAACAGGAATGTCTACTGGAGCCAAAATAGGCATTGCTGTTGGAGTAGTTGCCGTAATAGGCATTGGAGCATATTTTGTTATGAAAAACAAGGGTGGAAAATCATCTAAAAAATAATAGACATATATGTACTCTGAGCCAATACATAGCGACAATAAAAAGTTTTCACTTCATTTAACAATAAAGTGTTCTGGAAAAAAACGAGTTAAAGTCTGTGTAAGAGAGGCCGGAAAACAAAATAGTCAGTACGTTAATCGACAAATAGACATTGACAATTCACGCAATATTTTTCTTAACTTTCCTGTTACACCCAAAAATATGGTGTTAACGTTAACCAATTTAGACGACAAGTCAGACAAAGATTTTCAGGTTCAGACAATAAAAACTGCGTTAAAAGACTTCAATATTTGGCTCAATCAAGAAACAGAAGATTTTTTAAGTTTAGCCATTCCATTTAGTCAAGTTTGTGGCTTTGAAACAGCAACAGGAAATGGTCGCATTTTTTCAAATGACAGCAAGAAATTTATTATAAAATATTTTGATGTTATAAGAGACTATCAATCAGGTAGAGTTTTGAACACTCCGGCTCGTATCGGACACAAATCAGGAAGAATAGAGGTGTCTAAAATTAAATTTGACAAATACACAATTCCAATGCGTATGGCTATTTTGCTACACGAATACTCTCACGTTTTTAGAAATCCTGAAACTGGGGTAGAAATTAAAAACGAGGTTGGTGCCGACATTAACGGACTCTACATATACTTAGGTCTTGGCTTTAGTAAAATAGACGCAATTTGTGTATATGCAAACGTATTTTTAAAGGCACAAACCAAAGGCAATGTAGAGCGTATGCGTAAGATTATGGACTATATTGCTAAATTTGAGAACGAAGATTTTGCTTATCGAAATTAAGAATGTTAGAAAACGAAGAAGAACATATCGAGCATAGAGAAAGTTTAGTTGACTTCATTGGTGATACTGACGACAACGTTGAGTATGAAACGGATGACGAGGAGTTAATTGACGATTACGACTATCATTTTGACAATTCAATGAACGACATTGATTTTTCTAATGTATCTGGTCGTGGCTACAAGCGGTCTTTTGGGAAAATTAAAAAGAATTTTGGAACAAAAGTTTCTGGTGTCACCGTTCCTGACAACAGAGAGGTTATTATTGAAGGGCAAAAACGCCCTATTCGTAAAAGAAAAAAAATTGTTCAAACACGTACAGCACCAAAACAAAGACCTACTCCGGTTGTGCAAAAAAGAGTTGTTGAAAGAGAGAGTATAGAAAAGCCAATTATACGCAAAAGACGTAAAAACAGACCTCAATCAAAACGTAAAAATATTGACTTAAATGTTGATGTTCCTGTATCAAAAGGAAAATACAATTTAAAGGGCAAAAGAGGTAAAAAAATATCAGACGTTATTGTTCCAACCGACCGAAAAGTAATCGTAAAGGGAGCGAGTGATTTTATAGTGAGTCAGCAAAACGACCAGATTAAAAATATCGGGTACTATAAAGGAGAAAAGTTAAAAGAGTTGATATTAACGTTTAACAATAATTCGGCAGTAGATTTTGAGGTTCAGGTATTTAACCCGTCTATGCCTCTTGATTATATGTTTTCAACAGGGCAAAATATAAACGACAAGGTTACCGTTGGCGGTGGCGTTGTTAGTTATACCGATGTCTTGTTTAATATGTTAGCTAATCCAACACTTATTCCGAACGCTACTTTTGTCTTTGCTGGACCTAATATAGTTGCTCAAAGGTCTCAGGCATTAAAAGTGTTAAATCAAAACATAGCCGGCGAGCAAAAAATTGTGCCTTTAAACTTAGATATAAACATTGATACTATGCAGGTTGCGAGTGATATTGTTTATTTTGATATGGGCGAGACATTGAACAGACCATTTATACCCGACGGAATGGACATTATTACATACAAAGTATTGGCTGGGAATACGGTCACAATGGCTTTTTATTATAAGCAAGTTAGCTTAAAGAAAGTATTTTTTAAAAACGCAAATAGAAAAGGAATTTTATAATGGCTTTGTTTGACACTAAATATCCGAATACTTCCAGAGTAGTTTCTGGTACGCCTCAGTTGTACAATGATGATGTCATTCTGTTGTGCGATACGTCAACAGGACCGATTACAATTAACTTGCTCGAAATACCGGCTGGTAGTTGGAATGTAAATTGGAAATTGTATGTCATTGATGGCGCTGATAAGGCCTCAATTAACAACATAACAATAATTCCACCAGTTGGCTCAACAATAAACACTCTTGCGAATGTAGTCGTTAACACTAATGGAGGTGGCGCTCTTATAAGAATTGGCTCAGATACGTCTTTTGTTTCAACGTCTTATTTTGTAGCAACCGGTGGTGGCGCTGGAGTTATGTCTGTAACGGGCGTAAATACCGACAATACAGACCCAATAAATCCAATAGTCAGAATAGCTGTTGACAACATTACAATATCCGGAAATGGAGCCTCATTGACTCCATTATATGCTACTGGAAAAGAGCCAATCTCAGCAACAGACACTACGGCAGACTATTTAAGCAACAAACTTGTTGCTGGAGCAAATATGACGCTCACTACGTTAAATCCAGGCGCAAATGAACAAATACAACTTAACGCTTTAGGCTCTGTCGGTTACGACCAGATAAATGATGAAGGAGTTGGTTTACCACAAAGACAAACAATAGATTTTGTAGGCTCACTTGTTACCGCAACAGACGTTGGCGCTCAAACAAGAGTTACAATTAACCCTAATCCAGTTCAAATAAGCAATGCGAATTTAGTAGCTTTGGCTTTAGCAGGAAATTTAGTTCCAGGAACAGATTATGAAATAACAGACCCTCAGTACGCAGAAAGTATTTTTGTTCAGGCAATAAACAATTCTCAAATTGACTTAGAAGGCACAGCGAGAGTTATGTACGCAGATTATCAATTAAATGGAGATTATTCTGGCGTTGCTGGTTTTAACTCAGCCTTAGGATTATATCTTCAAAGTATGGCTCCTGTCGTTGGTGATGTCGTTATTTACAATAATATACATTGGGAAAACACTACGGGAGTCAATACAGGAGTTGTTCCTCCGCTTGACTTAGTAAACTGGTCTCAACTTGCCGTTTCATTAACTAACGGATACAAAGAAAATGTCGAAGACGTGTTGTATAATCCAGCACAAAATCGACCAGACATTAGACGAGACAAACGTGGAAATGAAGTGCGTTATGCAGACCCAAAAGGAGACGTAAATTATTTAGATTTTCCTTGGGGAAATAGTGCTTTTACAGACAACTTAGTTTATGGCGCAGAGTCGAGAGCAATAAATTTACTGAATGTTCCACTTGCTGGTGCAGGACTTGGCTTTGCAAATAACGTCATAAGCGACGGAATTATGTCGTTTATAGGAATTACTACACTTACAGGCGGAGCATTAAGTTGTTATGGAAACTACGTAGGCTTAGGCGGTAAATTAGGCATTGAAAACTCTAATTTAGCCTCATTTAATATTAACGGCAATTACACGAACGGAGTATGTTTAGTTAGTAATTATGCTATTGCTGGCGCAGTAGTATTAAGCAACAATAAAGTAGATTATAGTTGCTCGTTACTTATAGGAAATTCATTAGGCGCTGGAACTATAACAGGAAATAGTCAAATTTACTGCAAATCAAATAGAGTAATTGGAGAGAACGCCGACTTAGGATTTGATAGCATAGTAGCGACAGGATTTGACGCTTATATTGAAGGAAATATCGTTGATAGTGTAAGATGGAATATTACTACATTTACCTCCTCGGCAACGTGTCGTTGCTCAGACAATAAATTGAGTCCTTTTGAGCCCTTATCTGGTGTCATTATTCAATTTAACACAACCGTTTTAAACGATAATAGTTTACAAGGAGGTTACGGCACCATTTTAAACACTAATAGTTCGACATTCAGAAAGGTTATTGATATGAACGACCCTTTGCAATATGACACCGTACTACAAACAATTTATTTAGGTACAGAACAACACATTGGAGAGTATCTTATAATTAACGGAACAGGCCAGACATTTAGCATTATTGATGACGGAAACCCAGACGGACTTCCTTTTAAGTTAATAGCAAACGGGCCGGTTGCTGGTATTCAGTTTAGAATGTTAGCAACAGCAATAGCAGGAGCGACAGGAAATCAAGTAATATCAAATGCGTCTCAAACATATACGAGTCAGCACGATTTTTATCCTGATACTCCAGAAAGCACCACGCTTTACAGAGGCAAAGCAGGAGCGACAGGAAATTTATTTGTAATCAAACAAGAGGTTTGGAATTAAAAATTAAAATATGAGTGATATTAAAGCATCAATGAAAAAAGCCGGACAACAAGCAGGGAATGTCGGTAAAAACTTTGCTAATCAAGGATGGGCGTCATTGCCAACCTGGGCAAAAGGAGTTATATTTGTAGGCGTTGGCTTTGGGGTTTACAAGTTATTTAAAAGTCTTAGTGGAGCAATAGGAAAAACAAAACTTAATGAAGACCAAAGAGACGCTAAACAAGAGGTTGACGGCTGGTACAAGTCCTATGAAGAAGATAAGGCAAAGAAACCGCCCTCAATGTCAGTAACGCAACAAAAAGCGTTTGCAAATAAAATTTGGAATGCAATGGACGGATACGGAACAAGAGATTACGATATTAAACAGGCCTTTAAAGCAATAAAAACTAACGCAGATTTTTCTGGAGTTAACAAAATGTACGGAACAAGAACATTACAGCCAGGACACGGAATTGGCTGGGCGGTTAGTTCTTTTAGAGGCACTATGATACAATGTTTGCAGGATGACGCAAGTTCAACGACATTGGACGCCATAAATAAGATTTTAGCAGGAAATAAAGTTAAGTATAGAGTATAATTAAAATAATCAATAATCAATAAAAAAAGTAAAATGAAAAACGAAAATTTGAACCAATTAGTAAAAGTTGTTACAATAGCAGGTTCGGCTATCTTAGTTGTTAACAGCGGAATGAAATTAACAAGAGTTTCAGATGTTAAAGGTGCGTTAATGCCCGTAGTGTCAATTTTAGTAGGTATTTCAGCGTTTAAATACGCAATGAGTTCTAAGCCTATTCTTAAAAAATCTTAGATATGTCAGTAGTAGACCCAATGAAACAAGCAAAGACAATTATCCTCGGTAATCCTGTAGGAGCGGTTGTGGGAGCAGGAGCCACTTTCTTAGGACTTAAAAAATACTCATCTGTCAGTAAATGGTGGATGATTGTTGGAATTTCTTTAGTTGGTGGAATTGCTGGAGCGTATGCTCAAAGAATGATGAAAGCTAAATCAGGCAGTAATAAGTCTGTGAAATCAATTAAATAAAAAAAATACGATATGGACCCGAAAACTAAAAAACGCTTGATAATCGGTATTTCACTTACGACTATTTTAGGAGTTGGCGGGTACTTTTTGTACAAGTATTTGAAAGACAACAACAAGTTGCCTGGACAGAGCGAAGACGAGGGAAATAGTAATGACGACTCAAAAGTAGTCTCATCTGTTACGTCTACTCCAGTAATACCGGCTGTTAGTCCGAACAACACTTCGTCAAGTTCGTCAAGTGATAGACCAGGAGACGTTTTAATATTCCAGAAATGGGCGAATGAAAACGGATACACTCCAAAATTAGACGAAGACGGATTATGGGGGCCAAAGACAAGTAGTGCCTGGAAAAGCAAAAAAGCTGAGTATAATAAATCAACTGAGGAGAAAGCAGACCCAACTACGGGCTTGTCTGGTCAACAAAAAGTAATTTGGGACGCTTGGCAAAACACGTCTTCTATTAAGCCGACAACAAAGATTGCAAAAGGAAAAGGTGCATTTGCTGACAAGACGTTTATATATGCGACTGGAAATGTATCAGGAAAAAGGTATTCTTTTGGACCAGGAGGCTTGTTCTATGCTTGGAATAAACTCGGAGGTACTCACATTGCAAGTGGTAATTATACCAATGACGGAAAAACAATAGTAGCAACATTTGGACCAGGAAAAGGCAAAACGTTTACCTCAACAAGTGCTTTGAAAACAGCAAACGAAACGTCCACCAACCCTCAAAGTGTTCAAACACTATCTGCGAGTCAGGTTGCAGACATAGTGGCTAAGTTTTATTATGCAATGAAAGGCGGAGGAACTTACACAAACACTTTCTTAAACAACTGGAAACGTATGTCTACGGCAGCGGATTGGACTAAAGTATATCACACTTTTGGAAAGAAAGAGGGAGATACATTATGGAAATGGATGAGCGAGGAAAATGAATTGATGACTCCATCTAACAAAGCGTTTTTTAACAAGTGGTTTAAAGACAGAGGGAGTAGTAATAGATTTTAGTAAATGAGTTATTTAGATACATTAAATACTGAACAGAAAAATAATATTGCGTTACTTACAAGCGACGCCAAAAAAGCAGGGATAACAAATCCTTACGCTATTGCCGGAATGTTGGCTATTATTTCAAAGGAAAGTAGTTTTGTGCCTAAACAAGAACGAGCCTATTCCGGAACGTCTAACGACAGAATACGAAAAGTTTTTGGTAGTAGACTGGGAGGATATTCAGACTCACAACTAAATACTTTAAAAGCTAATCCTAAAGCGTTTTTTGACGCTGTTTACGGAGGGCGTTATCATAACGCTCAAGACGAAGGATACAAGTACAGAGGCAGAGGTTTCAATCAAATCACTTTTAAGTCAGCATACGAAAGGTACGCTAAAGACACAGGAGAAGACTTGATAAACAACCCTGACTTAATGCTTAACCCTAAGACGGCCTCTAAAGTTGCTGTTGCATTTGCTAAAAGACGTATTAAATCATTACAGGATAATGGAAAATTAGCGTCTTACAACGCAAAGGACATAAATGATTTTAAAAACACCAGAGACGCTACAATGGCTATGTATCACGCAAATACTGGCGCAGGAAAGACGGTTGCTCACGTAAAAGGACTCGCAAATTCAGACCATTTGGGAGGAATGCGAAAGGCTCTAAACAGAGTAAACGACTTGCTGGTAGCGACCAAAACGTTTGTAAAAAAAAAGCCTCTACTGACAATAACGATAACAGCAACGTTAATAGTTAGTATTTGGGCCTTAATAAAGTATAGCGGGATAGCAAAAAAGAACAAAACAATAAGTAAATTAGTATAATATAAAAGGATTATGGCGGACTTAACAGATAATTTAGTACAGGAATACGAAGTAATTCCGGCTAATCAAGACGTTGGAAATCGTTTCGACCAGGATAATTTTTATCCAATGGATGGAGAGTATGAAGACGTTGACGATTTTTATGATGAAGAATATGAGGATTTTGATGATGAGGAAGACGCATTACTATCCTTTGAGGAAGACGAAGAAATTTATGACTCATTTGACGATAACGACTCGTTGGAAGATTACGAGTTTTTTGATAATGATGATGAGTTTTCTGAGGCTCGTGGTAGACGAAAAAACAGACAAGCTAAACGTCAAGCAAGAAAATCTAAATTAAAAGCTAAACGTCAAGCAAGAAAATCTAAGCGTCAAGCAATAAAAGAACTACCAAAAGAGGAAAGAAAATCGGCTCGTGGTAGCTGGATGAAAAACAGACAAGCTAAACGCCAGGAAAGAATAGCAAAGCGTAAGGCTATGTCTCCGGAACAGCGAAAAGAATTAAGAAAAAAGCGACTGCAAAAGTTTGGACGAGGAGCGAAAAAAGTGGCTCGATATTATCCACCAATCGCATTGTTTAATTTGGGAAAAAAGGCATATCGAAAACATAAATCTAAAAAAGAAATGGAAAATAACAGCAACTTTTATGGTGACGAAGACTATTCGGAACTATTTGGTATAAAATCCAAGAAAAAAGGGGGAGAAGGAATTTGGAAAGGAATTACTAATCTCGTAAAAACAAAAGACACTCAAGAAGGGGTTAGTAGACTTGATGAAAGACTTAAAAAACGTGGAGAGAAAGCGAAGTACAGAGCGGATAGAAGAACGTTAAGGAGAGACGCCAGACAGGCAAGAAAACTACTCAAACTCCCGCCAGAGGAACAGCAAAAAGTCAAAACGATAGCAGGCTCAAGCGGAATTGTTAAAAATGCGGTAATTGAAGTCTCAAAAGGACTCGCAGTTCCGGAAATGGAACAAATAGCCGACCAAACTATTGCGGTTGCTCAAAAACTTAGTGAACCAGCGACTAAATTAGATACTGACGCAGTAAAAACAGCATTAAACGAGGCTCAAGACTCAGTTCAGGAAACAAATCAAGCGTTGGATGAAATTTTAGACGACAACAATCCAAAAGGTCAAAAAGGCTGGGCAGGAATGTCTAATGGAGCGAAAGCAGGAATTATAGGTGGCGGTGTCGTTGTTCTTGGTTTAATAGCGTTCGGAATATACAAAATAAGTAATCGATAAAATTGTAAGTTATGCCAGTACCAGTACCAATGTTCGTAAAAGGAGTTGTTTATAACTCAGACGGAACACCTGCGCCAAATGTTGGAGTCAAAGTCTTAAATAAAGACGGAGTTTCTTTAAAAGACACTAATACCGGAAAACCACTTTTAAGCGTAACCGGACCTGACGGAAAGTATGCGTTAATAATTGGTTTTGGTGGAATACAAACAGGAAAAGAATTAGCGTACACGTTTACGAGACCTCCACTACAAGCAACAACGTTGCGAACACCAATAACTGGACCAAATACAGACATTAAACTGCCGGGTCGTAATGAACCAAAATCAAACCCGTCTTACAAAGACGAAGGAGGACCAAAAAAACCGGCTGGAGACAAGAAAAAAGAAGAAGAAAGTTGGATAAAACGAAATAAGTGGGTAGTAATTGGTGGCGGAGTTGCTGTCGCTGGACTAATTGTTACAATGATAGTTTTATCAAAAAAAAATAAAGCGAGTAAAAAAAGTAAATAGTCAATGAGCGTTAAGACCATAACAGGAACAGCTATACTTAAAGACGGAACTCCGGCTATAGGAACTAAAGTTATGCTAACCACTAACACTGGTAAGCCACTAATTGGTACAGGGACGGGTGGAGCCAATGTCGATATAGACGGGAAATGGTCAATGAAAATTCCAACTATATCTGGAACAGAGAATAGATGGATAAAAGCAAACGATATAACAACGGGAGCGTTTTGGAACCAAAAACTTGACTCAAACGTATCTAACTATCCTATTGACTTTAAACACGCAAGAGGTGTACAGCAACTCAATGAAATGGTTGTAGTAGCTAAGTCGAGTGAAACTGAGTGTAAAGAAAAGGGAGGACATTGGAACGCAGTAACTAAGACGTGTGAGTTTCGTTCTGCAACCAAACCAGAGCCTAAACCTGAACCTAAACCAGCACCAGACGTTAAAGAGAGAAATTGGTGGCAGAGAAATTGGTTTTGGGTAGTTCCTGTTACAGCTATTGCTGTTATGACTCCGTTTATAATAATACTTGCAAAAAAAGACAAAAAATCTAATAAAAAATAGACTATGAAAAAGGGAACAAAAGTAGCAATCATCAGCGGTAGTGCGGTATTGGCCGGACTTGTTGCGTGGATGATTATACGTAAAAAATAGACATTATGGCAATAAGCACAACATCACTATTTACGCAAGTAATTAGCACCTCAACATTCACTATTTTAGGAAGTATGGGGCTACGAAGTGTATCTATTGTTTTGGTATCGGGAGTAGGACAATTTAAAGGAACTAAAGACATTGGGGCAATTACCTCACAATACGTTCCTATGGCTGTTGGTCAGTCGGTTACAATTTCAGCAGACGGAGTTGATAGTCTTGACGAAATAGAAATTGATTGCTCAGCCGGAGGAGTAATTCACTTAATCGCAAAACAATAACTATGGGTTTAAAAGATAGCTTTGGATTTGGAGACGACACACCGGGTGGTGGAGGCGGTAGCGTAAACTCTGTTACAGGGTTAAATACTGACAACACAGACCCAGTTAATCCTATCGTTAAGATTGCTGTTGACGGAAGTACGATAACTGGCTCAGGAACTACGATTGACCCGTTGGTGTCTTCTGGAGGCGCAGACGAAAAGGTTAAATGCACAGCGACAGATACAACTCCAGGATATTTGCTAAACGATAAAATTACAGCAGGAGCCGGAATACTTTTTGGATTTAATAATCCTGGTGCAAACGAAAATATGGTGATTTCTGCCTTAGGAGACACTACTCTATACAACGGAAATAGTTCAATAGGTTCAGGGCGTAAAGCTACTTTAACAGATACTCTTACGTGGTCTGGGGGTAGTGTGAGGAGAGACACTAACAACGTTAATATAATAGAAGTTACTCAAGAAAGCGACTTTGGAATTCCAGTTGGAGGCATTATCACGCTGGTAAACGAAACCATATATCTTATACACGGGCAGGTTACTTGCTCAAGCAGTCTTAGAGTTTCAACAGACGACATTGCCATTGTAGGTAGCGACCGAAACATAGATAAGCTAATATATAGCGGAACAGGAACATTTATAGTAATTCAAGAGGTTAACTTTTCAATGCGTAATGTTTGTTTGTCAGCGACTAACTCTGCGTCTCAAGTATTGTCGGCGAGCAATTATACCAGCGGTAATTACAATTTTGGAAGGCTAAAAACAATATCCATAGTTGATTGTCAATTTAGAAATTGCTTTAATGTAATGCAAGTTATTGGTTTTGACCTGGTAGACATTCTTAATACGTTATTTTGGTATATCGAGGCCCCCTCTGTTGGACTGCAATTTCAAGACACTTCTAAAATAGAAATAACAAGTTGCGAATTTATACGCTGGTTTGACGAGACTTCTATTACTCCTCCCACCGGCAGTCCAACGCCATCAGGATACGCAACAGCGAGTATGATTGAGTTGCTGGCAAATGGAGTAGATAACGCAGGTTTTGGCGCCATCAATATAAGTTCCTCTATAATTCATCCAAACCAGACACAAAACGGCATAGATATTGACGCATTATCAACAACCTTATTTGGTACAATTTCATCCACAGCATTTATAAATCTTGGTCTTTCTACTGGAAAAGTGTTTTTACCTGAGTTGAGCGGTTTGCCTAATTATAGTGCCAACGAGACGTTAACGTTTGATGTATTTGCTAATCAAGGTTTGCTAAACTCAACCTCTGGAATTGTCAGCACCGTTCAAGGAAATACAACCGACACGACTTTAAGTGCCGGTGTTCCGTCAATAGTTGAGATTACATCAGCGACGGCTCAGGCATTTGTTAGATTTGATTTAGACACGTCAACCGGAATAGCAACATACACAGGAAGTAAACAGATATATGTTTCAATTCACGTCTCTTGTACGTTTGAAAAGCAAGACAAAGGCTCAGACGATTACACTTTTTACATTGGACTAAATGGTTCGGTAATTTCAGGTAGTGCTTTAACTATTCCAGACTTAGACGACACAATAGGCTCAATATCTTTAGTTTACGGAACATTACTTAATCAAAACAACACTATTGAACTTTTTGTTTCCTCTGCTGGTGGAGACGATATGTTAGTTAATCAATACTCTTTACTTATACGAGAATAATGAAAGATTTTAAGGGTAGCGTATATGGAGAAATTACTGAGAAAGGCACAGAAAAACTTATCGGCCTTTTTGCAGACTATTTTAACGACCCTAATGGAGTTTTTTATGATTTAGGCTCAGGAAAAGGCGACCTCGTTTTAAATGTCAAGTCCTCAACCGCAATAGGAAAGGCTGTCGGAGTTGAATTGCACCCAGAAAGACATTTAATTG
>Ga0315334_10000141_pt1 | contig 47117 bp, 46 predicted proteins | sample M150034915metaG_FD_205555 | JGI IMG/M metagenome (GOLD analysis project Ga0315334, IMG submission 205555) | Ammonia-oxidizing marine archaeal communities from Monterey Bay, California, United States - M1 500m 34915 | ecosystem: Environmental > Aquatic > Marine > Intertidal zone | place: USA... | reverse complement strand
CCAGATCCACCTCTTCAAGATCGGCATCTATATCCGCTTCCAATTCAGTGCGCCATGTATGTTCTTGACGCTTTTCAAGAATCAGGTCTATTAAAGATTCGGTATCCAACCCTTCGGGTGGACGCTGAAGCAGTTCTTTCCAGAAAGGAGAAGCAGCAACACCCTCTCTATCCAATCTCGTTATGTCCCAATGCGCCAAATCATCTATCCGACTCTGGATTTCTTCGTCTGAGACCTCACGAATGTCAGGCTCAGGTGCAGGTGCAGGCTTGGGCTTGGGTGCAGGTGCAGGCTTAGGCTTGGGCTCAGGAATATCTGGCTCCGGCACAACCCCCTCATCCGACTGGCGAACCCGATCTGGATACGGTTCACCATGTACCACCTCATAAACGCTTGCCCGCAAAGGCACCAGAGAATCCTCCAACGGCTGCCTAGACGTAACACGATTTTCCAAAGCGACATCCACCGCTTCTAAACGCTCTTTAACATCCTGAATCTCGTGATCGGGAGAATCCGCATCCAACCTGTCAAAATCCGACAACGTCTTTCGAACAGCCTCCACAGCATCCGGTTCTAGCCCATCAAAAACCGCTTGATATGTCTGAAGCAATAAGACCCGATTACTTTCAACATTAGACAACACATCATCAGAAATCATCCGATCCAACAGACTTGCTAGTTCGGCTTCAATCTCTTTTGGGTCCATATCTTGAGGCATGGCCCCGCCCCAATACATTTCTCGATCCGAAGGCAAGCCAGACCCGTCATAGTGATACTCGGCGTGTGCCACCGCAGCGTCGAACATTTCTGGAGCAGTAAGACGCGTACCTTCTGTTTCATCTCCACTAAGTAGAGTGTCCCTTATCTCATTGAGATAATCGTGAAACGCTTCATCTTTTCGATCGTCTATCGGATCAGTCGATCCAGCCCACGGACTTTGTCTCGCAGCGATCATCCGGTTGTGATAATGCTCCCCCAGATCAGGATCAGCGGAGCCTTCCCTATCGTAAACAAGTTTATTATATATACCTTTTTCTTGTTTCTCTATTCCAGCCCTCAACCACTCCTTTCGCTTCTCCATCGGCAACGTGTCAAGCCAAGCACGCTGTGCATCACTACCTTCTAAACCTTTCGGATACTCGCCACCATAAGGAAAACCGTCATCATCAGCAGGTGGGACATCCAATGCTGGAGCCTCAGGAACATCCACTTCAGGGGCATCCGCTTCGGGGGCATCTCTACCCTCATTGTCCAATTCCTCCTGCAATTGTTGAATCCTTGACCGTTTCATCTGCCTCAACCCGCCGTAATAAGCATGAGCACGATCACGGCTCATACTCCTCTGGCCTTTAGGCTTGTGAGTCCTTTGATTCGGCTTAATTTTTGCGACTGCCGCTTCTATTTCCTCTATTTCTTTTTCCAACTTTTTGATTTGACCAGCAACCCGTGGGTTAGGCGGCAAGTCGGGATTCGTCCAATCGCCACGCTCTTCACGCGCCGCCCTTTCCGCTGTAAGCCTCTTGAGATAATCGGGATCATGTTTTACCCAACCCGTATCTTCCAATCCTTGATCAACTCGATCTCTACCTACCTGCTGAAGTCTTATCTGAGCCTCTATCTCCTTATCAGTCAAGCCTTCCAACCGTAATGGCTGACGCGTTTCAGGGTCCGCTTCAACCCGCAACTGTTCGATCTCGACACGACGATCAAACTCTGCTAAAGCCTCTTCGGTAATCCGGTCAAGAGTCTCATCTGGCAAATCCTCCATATCGGCAGGGATCTCAGAGTCATTACTCCAACCCCAACTCCTAGCAGTAACGACGGCAGGATCATTCCCCAGCAAGGGATCGACTTCGCGACCCAGTTGATATGGCTTGAGTCGCTCTCCATCCTTAATGTTCTTAGGGTCCTCCGGCTCCGGCAACTTGTCATTTTCACGACGCAACTTTTCAAACTGCGCATAGCCTGCTAGTTCAATCAAGCGCGGCGTATGCTCAGGCGCCTCTCCAACGACATCTTCTGGAACCTTCGCAGGATCAATGTCCCTCGGCAACTTTCGATCCCGTGCCCGCTCAATAATCTTGGCCTCTGCCTGCTCAACCTCTGCAATCGCCTCCTCAGTCTCAGCCCCCGCAACCGAACGCTCCCTCAATTCTATTATCCCGTCATTCATCAAAATGCCGTGATCGTTCAGGTCTCCACCCGGGCCGTAATACCGGCTAAATTCGTCAGCAATATCCGAATCGTCATCAAAGAACTTCCTCTCCGGTAGACCACTCGATGGGGGAAGATCCGATTCTGCATTTCTGGCATCAAGTATCTCAAGTACCCTTTCCCAGTTCGCCTCAACGTGATCCGCCATCTCCTGCTGTGCGTCAAGCAACGCATCTCGTCGGACACCACTGTCTTCACCCACCAACGAATCCCGCTCGGCGTTGGCCGAGCGACTATCCCACTCCCTCACCATGGCAGAAGTTTTTATCGGATCCGCATACTCGGTACCAGCGAACTCAAGCCCATGTCTAATCTCATAGTCCAACCTCAGATCAGACCAAGTCGAAAAATCTGTGTCCGACCAACCTTCCGGTGGTTCTACTCCTCCACCAGCACGAGGACGCAACACCCCAGCGCCATCCCACGGCTCCTCCTCAACGCCCACATCAGGCACCTCAACAATCCGATCACTCAAATGAGTTTCATCCGGCGTTGCACCCATCGACAACGCATGCAACCCAACTTCAGGAGTCGGGCTGACATCCTCATCCTTCGGCGGAACACCACTCGCCTTCGCGGCCGCACCCACCTCTTCAGTTACAAACACATACTTCCGAGGTTTATGCCACCCCGACAACGGCTCAACAAACACATCGCCAGTACCCTCGCCCTCCGGACGAGTGCTAAACCGACTGTACGAACCATCAGCATTCCTCACCCACTGTGACCCTGAAGGTTCGGGAGTAATGAGATTGTTTTCTCCCCAGAACTTCTCGGTACGGAATACAACACTTTCTGGGTCTGGCGGCGGCTTGTCCGGCGGCGGCGGAATCGGTTTCTTCGAAGGTCCAGCAACGGGCTTCTTCTGCTTAGGCTTTTTCTCCTCAACCCGCCCCAACGCCGTACTCAAAGCCGTAATGCGATCAGCGTCAGCAGGATCCCCCTTGGCTAGCAATTTCTCCAGTTCTTTTTTCATCTCTTCTCGGGACATCGACCCAACGTCTCGATACAAAACCTGCTCAACCGTTTCCGGCCCACGCCGCTCAATAATCTTGTCAACCAATGTGTCCCGACTCCAACCACCCGGAACCTTCTCCATCCCCATGCCCTTCAAAATCTCTTGCAGGGGGGCTTTCCGGGGGAACGTAGCCAACAACTCTTCACGAGTCATTTCAGTCGCCGGATCCAACTTGCTCACTGCCTCCGCCTCGGCCTCCAAATCAGCCACAGCACCTTCCATGGCCGCATCGGCAAACGTCTTCGGAGGTTCCTTCCCTGTCCTTTTAGCAATGATTCGACGTATCGCTTCCTCTGGATCGTATTTATCTTCATTGCCCGGATCCGTTAACGTGCCACGACCTTCAATCAGATATACCTTTGCCCACTTCCTAAGAGCCTTTGGATCTTCCCTTAGACGCTTTGCATATTCAGGATCTTCAGGATCCAAGTCATCGATTTCCGGCACAGAGGGGCCATACGCTGGGCGTACTTTCCCAATAATGGCATCTATCTTGTCATCTTTATGACCTGTTAACTTCGTCCCATATTCTTTTGATATCTTCCTCAAGTCATCAGGACTCAAACCTGCCAAATGCTCTTTTAGATCCTCATGGGACATCTTCTCAGGACCGTCATCCCACGCCTTCTGCAACTCCTTTTTCCGCGCGATTATTTCATCGACAGTCTTTTTCTTCTCATCCCTTATCCGGTCCCTTTCCTTCCGCCTCTCAGTGGCCGCCGCACTCCTCTCCGCAGTGGACATCTTTACCCGATGGGCTTTCTCTTTCTTCAAATCAATGTGATACTGCTTGTCGCCCTCTTGCTCTTCATCCGTGCCCCTCCTACTTGCCATCATCTCAATAGCATCATCAAGTTCGTCATCTTCAAAAGTGTGAGGCTTGATCCGGAATTTGCGGTCGGCCTTAGGCTCTCTCGCACCAGCCCTAGTCCGCCCATCCGGCCTCTTATAACCCGGCGGGTATACAAAATTGTCCTCGTTCTCATCGTGGTGTATCATCGACAAGATGAACGCCCTGCGATACGCAGCGTCTTCTTTCATCTTCTTGTAATGCTCGGCACGATTAACGTCATGCGGAAGAATCTGATCGTCCTGATGGTTCTGCCGACGCCGATCCTCATCAGTAATCTCACGGCCCGCACGATCAGCGATATGACGCTGCTCCCCCAACGCGACGATTGCACCCTCAGATAGACGCTTCAATTCTTCAGTAGCAGCAGAACCAGAACCCTTCTTACTATCCTTATCCGACCTCTTACCTAACTGCATCCTTACGCCAGTAAACCCCTCGGCGAAAGACATCCAAAAACCAAGTGCTTGATCCGACCGACCAGCCTGCACCCGATCCTCAGCGTCCAACATCCTGTCGATGTTGTCATCTTGGAGAACAATCGAAATCCTTCTCCTTAATTTCACCTCGGATTGTTCTACCTCTTGCTCACGCGGCTTGACCGTGCGATCCCTCGCCGCCTGCTCCGCCTGTGCCCGCCCCCGAGCCACACGCCGTTGCCCATCTCTAACTTCCCGAGTGCTCTGATACAGCGGCGACTTTGGATTTTTCTTTGGGTCATACCCAGTCGGGTCCCCGGCAGCATTACGAATGGTGGTAAAACCACTATCAGGACCAGTAGCGCCCGCCTCCAACTCCGGCCCTTCTTGAGAGTGAACCCCGGAACCAACAGGACGCTCCCAAATGGTCCCCTCCTGAAGCAACCCATCACCATCGGCGTCGCGTGAATGACGCTCATAGGGAACATCACTTCTCGGCTTCCGACCACCCGTATATGGCCTACCCGGCCCTCGTCCCCCACCGCCGAGACGCCGTCCATAGTGAGCCGCGCGCGCCCTACGACCCCGGATACGCTTCTTCTTCCCTCTTCCACCCAGCCCCACAAGCCTGCGCAGCATGCGAAACGCGCCCTTCTGCTCCTGAGACATATAAGCGCGCGCCTTGAACTCAACAAGGTTCAGACGAGACTCGGACAAAGTTTCCACGACTACTTAGTCTCCAAATCCTTCTGGAACAGTCCTTCTTCAGCCCAAGCAACCGCCGACGGATACAAGGCTTTGATTTCTTCAATACCACGATCTGTGGATAAGTGGTACTTCGTTAAAACCAAAGCCTCCTCCTTCTCTTCTTCGCTGACATCTTCAAGATCATGCATCACATACTGGGCCACCAATTCAACCATTCCCAAACGCGTAGCATTATTACGATTCTGAATATAATCTTTCATTTTGATGAGAGATATTTCGCTTACGCGTTCCATGACTTTTTAAACCATCTCCAATATGCCAACAGACTCTTAAACACTACTATTCACCTTCAAAAAACTTAGGGAGCATTGAGAAAAACATGCGATCTGGACCAGCAGAACCCTTCTGCTGCCACTCCAAAGCATTCAGCAGAATCGAAGCAGTACGACCGTTTCCATCCTCAAACGGGTGAATCTTGAGAAACTCCTCCACAAACTCTTCAGGAGTCAAGTCCCCATCCTTGTGGGCTTGTATCAGATTTTTCATGGCCCGTGGGATCAACTCTGCTGACAGCGCCTCGGTCCCATTGGCGAACGTGACAGGAGTCGTCCGGTATTCCCTTCTCCCTTTCTCATCGACATAGCCGTGGATTTCTATGATGTCGTCCTCAGTGAACCGCCCATTTTCCAACCGCTTCGAAGTGCTGCGTCCGTCACCGCTTCGAATAGTTGATTCTGCGTACTCCCAGCCACTGAGAAATCCTTCCACCTCACTCCGTGGCGCGCCCTGACGCTCCACCTCCCTCTCTGCCCACTTTCTCCGTCCTTTGATTTTTGCATCCGGCCTGACACCACCCTTATCAAAACCGCGCTTACCTAAAGAAATAGTCTGCTTCGCGGCAAGTACACTCATTTCATCTTCCAACTCCTTCATCCTTGCCCTATCGCCGCTCCTTTTCGCGTTGTGATGTAGATTCTTGAGATTTTCCATTTGCTGGATGTCGCTCACCTGCCTACGCGCTGCGTCATAAGACTCGCCGTCTTCGGGAGACTCCAATGACCAAATGGGCAACTGACCTTCGACCTCATCCGCCATGGGCGTACCACGGCTCTCTATTTCATTTGTTGCCGCCGACAGTTTCAACTGATCAGCCATCCTCGGCTCATGTCCCGCTTCCCGCCACCTCATTGTTTTCCGCCAAAGGCCACCCCTTTCAATGGCCAAGTCTTCATCATTCATAGTTTGATACCGTCGAAGCGCCTGATCGTAAATCGACATCGTCCACTCAGGATCTTCTGTGGCAGAAGAAGGCTGGACCCCAAAATCACTCGGAACCTCACTGGGATCCACGACTTGGGCACCCCCATCACCTGCCAATTGTCCTATAGCATCCCTCAACTGATCAGGATCAAGATCAGCGTCGTAGTCATGCGGGAACGACAGGTTGATCTCTTCGTTCTCGTCCTCTAACCGCCGCACCGTCATTTCGTCCTCAATGGACACGCCGCCGAAGCGTTCGCCAGTATCACGATGAGTGTGATGCATGTCTTCAATAAGGGGGTATTTGGAATCCGGCTGTCCAATCAGGCGACGTATTTCAGCAGTGTTCTCCTTCGACTTTGCGTCCTTCTCTCTAGGGGTAGCGGTACGCAAAACAAACGGCTTCGTACCGGAAGAGCGTTCTTCCATCACTGTCTCAAGGTCTGTCAAGGCGTCCGCGTGGTAACCAGTCATCCCCCCTGTTGTATCCTCCATGCGAACGCCGTCCTTCCACACAGCCATTGAAGGCCGAACGTCGTATCTATCGCCGTACTCGTAATCTCCAGCCGCCACCGCTTCATCATTATCGGCAAGAATCTTTTCGTATTCTTTTTCCAATTCTTCATCGGACATTGCCCTGTATTCATTCTTCCGATTCTCTCTATGGTTCCACCGTCCCCGCGCTTTCCGCACTTCCTTTTCATGCTCGGCTTCATCATCCCTCCGTTCATCTTCTTCCGTGCGCGAACCGTTGGGACCGGTGCCGTAGTCGAAATCGGGATGTGCCTTGCGTTTGGCCAACTCCGCTTTCACCTCCTCGCGATATGCAGCCTCTTCCGGGGTCCAGTCCGGTACTTCTTCCGACAGTTGATAGCGAATATCAGTCTCGTCTCTCGCTGCATCCAGCGCCCTATACGCACCGTCGATGTTGTCAAGTTCCTGCCAAGTCATCTCTGTCACCGGTCGCTCCAGATCCACCTCATGCATGGGGCTGCCTACTCTGGCCGCCTGATTCCAGTCACGAGGCGGCTGATAATCTTTCGGGAACGAATTGTTGATTGCTACCCGTTCATCCAACAGCCTTCCTAACCTCTCTACGTCTTCCGGCTCCATGTCTCCAAACTGTTCACGCAGTGACTCTCTGCGCGCTGCGCCGCTTATGTCTTCAGCGCCTCTCCCTCCTTCGTATTGATGTCCCTCAACTAGACGATCTATTTCCGCATCTATCTCTGACAGTCTTCGAACCTTTTCATTTTGAGAAGCGAGGCCGGTTCCGCCGCCCGGAACGTTGCTGGCGGACTGGTCGTCGGGATGTACTGCCCCAGCGAGATGCTCCTCTACCTCCCTCACCATCCCAGCGGCCCCTGCATCCATGGCCCCTTCAACATTCATGTCCATGTTGAAAACTATGTCCCCCTCTGCGTTAATACTGTAAGGATTATTGCCCGGCCTAAATTGGGTTTCCCCTAGAGGATCCTGATTGTTTCTGACGTTGTAAACTTCAAATAATCCCTGAAAGCGGGCTCCGAAAAGATATTCCTCGTCTACCCCAAATGAAACCAAGGCATCATCTCCAAGAGCAAACTCGGGCATGTCCGTAATCACCGCCCCCGGCTCCATGTCATCTAGCCTCTCTAGTCTCGCACGCAATTCTTCTTGAGACAGACGCGAGGCTGCCCGCCTCATGCTCCGCCGAGCGGATTCACGCTTCATCTCCCAATTGATCATTAGGGCATGCTGATATCCCCTCAACCGCCCAGCCTGCCTCGGCTCTAAGCCGTCCCGAGGCGGAGACATAAGATGAGGCATCAGCCCGATAAGACGCGGATCAACACCCATGTCAACTTCGTCAATTACAGATAGTTGTTGAATATATGCTTTAAGTTCAGCATCAGACATGCGTTCTGCAATACCCAAAGTTGTCGTATATGCACTCAACGTCTCTTCGCCTACTCTGGCCGCTTCGGATCCCGGGTCCCAATCTGGATCTCTTAATGCCGCGGCGATCATGGCCTCCACATCTGATATAGCCTTTGCGAAATATTGCTTCTTCTTCTCAGGATCAATCGCTTCAACTAAATCTGGATTCAAGTTTTCACCCAACTCGTCCAGAAGTCGATCCGCTTCCCCAAGAATCTCTGGATCGTCAGCATCCAAATCGCCGGGATCGACAGGACCGCCGCCCGGCCACCGGCCCAACGGAGCGTCAAGATCAACCCCGGCCGCCACAGGATCGAAGCCCTCCGGCCAGTCTGCCGCCCAGCCATTCGCATCCGTCAAAATGGCATCCGTCAAAATCGCCCTACTCAAATCAACACCCCGAAGGTCAGCACCAGTCAAATCAGCGCCAGTCAAATCAGCACCATCAAGATCAGCACCTTGCAAAACAGCACCTCTGAGATTTGCATCCCGAAGATCCATTACGCTCATATCTGCGGTATGCAAATTGGCACCTTCGAAGTCTGCTCCCTTGGCTTTTGCGCCAAAGAATCTTGCGCCTCGAAAATCTGTTCTACTGAACTTCCCCCCCTCCAAGATCGCTTTTCTGAAGTTTGTGTGCGAAGCCATCGCTTCAATCATTTCCACTCCAGATAAATCTGATTCGGTGAAATCTGCATGCTCGATATACGATTGACCCAAGTCGGCTCCAACAAATTTCGACTTTGATAAATCCGACCCAGCCAAATTCGCTGTACGAAGATCAGCATCCGAACTATCAGATCCAATAAAAGAACCATCAGATAAATTCGTATTATTCCATTCTTCTAAACTTTCTCCAGAATAGTCACGACCTTGCGGAGCCTTCTTCCCCTTGTCCCTCCGCCTCTCCTTTTGGGCCTTTGGCCATTCTCTATCCAAAAAGTTCTGCGTGAAATTCCACCACGCCGTGTCAATGGGTCGGGACCTCCCCGTCGGACGCCACTGGGTCCAAACCGGCGAATGTGTCGGGAACGGCAAGTCCGTACTCTTCTTGGCCAACCGCGCCTCACGAGAATCATCCTTCGTGTGAATTGGAATCCTTATGTAATCTCCAGCCTTGTATCCACTGAGAACACCGCCTCCCTTAGCCCGTAGCAATACTTCACCGGATGAGTAGCCAACTACTTCAAAATCATCTTCATTAAACCGGAACTCCAAGTCTCCCCGGGCACGCCGTGAAGTGGGGCCATCGTATTCAAGTACCCATCGCCCATTCTTGAGTTCCTTCACCATCTCGTCGCTTAGTTCAGACAACTGAAAACCGGGCATGTCGTCTATCTGCTTTTGCCGTGCTTGTCGGCTACGACTTTCCCTCATCGGTGGACTAATCCGAGAGGCATACCGCCTCGCACCCCGTGGGGTATCTTCTTCTCCCCTTCTTATTTTACCTTCAACCCCAATCTTGATATCTTCAAGAAAAGCGTTATTCAACTTTCGCAACGATGGACGAAGATCGTTCCGATCTGGTAGAATTATCTGAGGACTATCCAAGTCCTCTAAATCGTTATACCGGATAGCCGCATCAATCTCAGACAACAACACTTCAGCATCATCTAACGACATCCTGTGAACTGCATCCGGATTTAAACCCTCTGGATACCACCCGGGCTGGTGATCGTCTGGATTAACCCGCCCATACTGCGTATCCTTAGCCGTAAAATTGGGACCAGAAAGACCAAGCAGTTCCTCCTGCTCCCGCTGATCCGGCTCGTCCCAAGGCGTCACATTATGTCTTTCTTCGTTGCGCCGAACTAAAGTTTCACGAGCGAGGTCTCGAAGATAATTAGTAATCATAGGACTAGGCTCCGTGTCGTCCTCATAGTTGAAACTCAACATCCCATCAGCCAAAAGTTCCAATTGCTCATCACTCATCATGTGTTCATTCGCTCGCCACCTCTCACGGATCTGTTCCAAAGATGGCTCATCATCACGGCGTCGGAACTCACCATCCTGAGCACGCCTTCTCCGGCGACTCCGCTGCTTGCGATGGAACCGATGACGATTAGGATCACCGGGATCAGGGGACCTGTCGCCATGGTGACGGTTCCATCGAGCCACTTGATAACCCTCAGTGAGATCGGTAATGAATGTCTGTGGCCCACTTCGAGCCTCTTCCAACCATTCGCCGACCTCGCCGTCCAAACGCACGGAACCGTCCCTAAAGGGAGCGTTTGCCACCCACCAATCCCCATACCGATCTGCTTCGGCAACCCCGCTATACGGAAAAAGGTCTTCATCCCGCAAAGGTTCAACTATTTTCCGCCACGGATGCCGCCGACTACCCTTTGGAAGAAACCTCGAATCATTTAAAACCTGATGAACATGCAAGAAAGAAACATCGTCATGCCTATTATGAATATCCAACAATTCCTCTAAGGCATTTGCCATATTATCATTCAAAATAATCTGAGAATCAGAGGGACCATCTATTCGATAAGACCTGACGGTTTCTCCAATCGCTCCCATCATTCGTTCCTCGGCATCAAGATTTCTAAAACCCGCCATGCCGAAAGCCAAGAGTCCTTCATCTCTGCCAGAAAGAGTTGACTCAACCACTCCCGTAGCAGAAAGCGACAACTCGGCATGACTACCCACAACAGTGGATAGCCCCATGTTTTTCACCCTGACGGGAGACTTTCCAAGAGTCCCCGAACCGGGCCTATCTAGATCCAGTTCTATGTTGTCAATTTTTCCAACAATGTTTCCACTCCGCCCCTTGCTCCACGACACCGCTCGCTCAATGCTGCCGACATCAGACCATCCAAATCCTGCGACTTGTTCTCTGCCATAGAATGTCTTTCCGCCTGACCTGCGAGCAAGAATCTTTCCAGAAAAGTGAACTTCAATCTTTCCCTTATCTCTACGCACTCGCAATATTTTCGAAGGCGCATCCGCACCCTTCAAAGGAGAAGTTCTCGGACGATCTACAACATCGCTAGGATCAACGTCCCTGCCAACAATGAGAAATTCTAATTCTGGATCACGAGTAGACTGGATCACCCTCCCCAACAAGAACGCATCATCAACCAACGTTTCTAAAGCCTTTACGTCCCTTTCTCTCAACGGCGTTCCATCGGCTACACGCCGGAAAACCTCATCGATATCAACGCCGTAATCTGTAAAAGTCCATTTATCATTACCACTCTCAACCCGTACTGCTTTACCCACCTCCAAACGTGCCCTCACCTGCGGCGCAATAACCCTCGCCAAAATCTGAGCATCCTTAATCTCAATCCTTGCCTTCTCAGGCCCATCCACATCATCAACACTCTTTGTTCTCAGCCCACCTACAACCCTAAGAGCGGCTTCATGGGCACTCCTTACATTTCTAATACCTTCGGCAGTAGTCGCCTGTAAAACGCGGGCCTTCAAAAGATCAGTTAACAAACCGTCGTCTTCGATGTTCCCGCCCGGACTGTTAGCCCACCGACGCAACTGCTTACCGATTAAACCATCGGTGTCAATACCCCGCAAATGCGCCCGAGCGGAACCAAGCCCATCCATAATCATTTCTAGTCGGGCCAACAATTCTGCCGGTTTGGCAACAAAAGAAATATTGTCTTCTACCGCTTCCATCAACTCTTCAACAGACTGCGCCTCTCCAATCTCCGTAGGACTCTCCCTTCCAATCCACAAGTCTCCAACCATCAACATTTCCCGCGACTTGGCAACCATCTTTTTATCTGCGTCGAATGGAGAATCAGTGGCACGAATAAGGTCGTCAATATCATCGTCAGCATCAACTCGAACTATCTCATCTCCGTCAACAGACTGGATCCGTATTCGAATCCGATTCATCTGCTTTTTCCAATCGTCCAACGTTTCCTGACTGTCGTCAGATGCGTCCACCAACCCTGAATAAGCATCATTCGCCAATCTCCCAGCAACCGTTTCTCCATCAAAACGACTCGCCGTATATTCAACTATGCCCCGACGAGTGGAAAATCCATCGCTCAAAGAATGCGGCATACTGAACAATGTCAACTGCTGTTCAACCTCACCTGCCGAGAATTCCAATTGCTCGGCGACCACAGCCCGCTCTTGATCCTTAACGTCCTTCCGACCCATCAACCTGTAACGGTCTCGAATCCTTTCCCCAGCATCCGATAGTCCAACCGCAACCCGTCGAATCCTTTCTCGTGAATTGATTTCCACCCCTTCTCTATTCCATGGACCGGGCAAACGCCGCCTTCTCAATTCTCTCTCAACAGCCTTCAAATCGTCAGGCAAGTCTCCTATTCCGCTATACGTTCCTCGTCTTTTCTGGTCGTTATAATGACGACGGAATCCTGCCTTACGATCCGCTATCAAATCTTCATCAGACATCGACCTCAAATCCAAAGCAGGGGTACGCCTATCCAACCTTTCCAATGATCGAGCGTCTCTCCTTTCTTCTCTTTCAAGAATCCTCGCCCCCCTCCGACGCCGCAACGCATTAGAACTCTCAAGATCCAGATTGGCCCGTTCCCGCCTGTTTTGCTCATCAAGGTTTCGATCCCGTCGCCGACGCTCACGGGCGGAAGCAAGCGAACCATCAGGCATTCGACGCTGAGACTCCGCTACACCTTCATCACGATGCCTCAAACTCATCTCACGACGCGCCCGGCGAGCCGCTTGCCCCACTTCCTGCCGCTCCTGCCGCTCCTGTCGTTCGGCATTTCTTTCTGCGGCACGCTCGCTAGCCTGCGCAAATCTTTCTTCTGCTACCTCAAAGTTCCGTTCACTTCGTCCCTGTAGACGATCAGCCCGACGCTCTCGATATTCAGGCTGCGTTCGAATACGTCGTATGCGACGCTGTAGATTCAGCCGCCGCAACTCTGCTCGTGCCTGAGTAGCCGTAAAATCTGCCTGCGCCCCACGCCTGACATCTCGCTTGCGGACGACATCTCGCCCGCCGATACGGCCACGTTCAGCAATCCTCGCCCCAATCCTCCGAGCCCCCGTCAACTTCGGTTGATACGTCTGCCCTATTGGCGATTTGGGATGCTGACCCGGCAAGTACTCACTCCGCTCTCCTTGAGCGTTTACCAGATATGCACCAACCAACAATCTTGTAGCCCCACTATTCAAATTAGCGAAACGAGTCCCAACAGGACGCTCCCAAATAGTTCCATCCTGAACCAGACCGTCACCCTCGCCATCCACGGCATCGGGGTTATACGGCACCACCTTTGGCATCCGACGCGCAAGGTTGCTGATGCGGCGTCCACGCATCCGCCCACGCAACAGCCCCTTGACCATCATCTCGGGATCCTCCAAGGCCCTACCAAATTTGGCCGCCTTGAAATCAATCAAAGATTCTTTTCGATGCTCCTCACCAATCAATACGCTGGAAAGATTGACAGACCCTTTCCAAGGAACTGGGTTCAATTGCAGCGACAACGCCTTTCGTTCCATCCCCCACACAGCGAACTGACTACGCTCTGGCCGCCAATACTCGGACTTGGTCGGACCACCCTCTTCTTCACCCGGTGGAATCAAACTGAACGGCTTTACCACACCCAAGGGACGACGAGGAGCACGCAACGATAAGAACATTTGGAATATCCAACGTGGGACGATCCTTCTCTCACCCGACACGTTGTACACCACTATCCGCTCATCCGCCCCCGGCATATGCCTGAAATCGGTACTGACAGACAGGCTGTCAGCGAACTCTTTCGCCAATCGCAACATCGCCTCAGCCGGGTTGTGCGAAAGACTCGCATGCCTTACTAGTCCACCCCACCTAGTTCTAATCCTTGACGCCGTAGCAACATCCAGATCCTTCTTTCGCGACAAAGTGACAGAGCCCTCTGGGAACGCATACACAATCGCCTTTGCCCCTCTGGTCAAAAGCCGCACTTCGTCTCCGGTCATCTGCCCCTGTTCAGGGATTTTCGAGGTGACATAAACAGCGTCTTTTATGCTGTCGTGATCAATCCTCGCCAGCGCCTCTGGACCAAGCGTCGGTTCCAACACTGCCCCATCCCTACGCACAAGACGAGTCTCATTTTCATTCTCAGACAAATGAGAAATGACATCTTCCGTTGATGAATCCCGCCGCTTTTTATTCGGCGTAGTCTTTGGTCGCATCGCCGCTTCACGGATAACGGCGAAAGGGTCACCTTGTGGCTTGTTGATAACAATGTCTCTAACCAAGTCTGGAAGGTCTTCAGCGGCAGCAGACTCAAAACGACGAGTCATCTTTTCTACGTCAACCTCAGTAACAGCACCCGGACCCTGTGAGGGAGAATCAAAAATCACACCACCACAATTGGTCAACTTCGGATCAGTAAATCGACCACCATTCAAATAACCGGACGGGCACCGCAAGGCTTCAGCCGCTGCAATGGTTGGCAAACCACCACCAATGCCTCCACCGCCCAGACCGCCGCCGCCCAGACCGCCGCCGCCCAAACCGCCGCCGAGTCCTCCACCGCCGGGAGTCAACGCCCCCCACAACAAAGAACGACCCGGACTGCGATACTTGCCCATATCGCCCGGAGTAAAGAAAGAAGCGAGGCTGGACAGGAACCGTCCACCACGCCCGTGGGCTCTCGGCCCTCTGGGGAGCCTCTTAAAGTCCAAGGTGTCTAAAGGACTTTTCACATAGTGTTCGTCCCACTCGAAGGAACCCGGCATGGGAACAGACCTGCACCCCTGCTTAAAACGTGCAGCCTTATATTCAACGGCATTCTGATCGCCGCCGATCGGACGCGTCGCCATCCCTCCCAGCCGTCGATAGATTCTCCAACTGGCTATCTCCACACCACTATCACTTTTCCCGCGGCGGCGCCTTCTTTTCCCGGGGATGGCACGACGAAGAACACGACCGGCCCTGCCACCACCACGACGAACGCCGTGATGATTGCCCTCGTTGGGCCACTTGCCAGTCGTTTCGTGATGCAACCACGCGCAGATACGTTGAAGCGGATACAACTCTGGGTGATTGGCGAGAATCACAATGCACCGCCGAAAACCACCCGGCTTCCGCATAATGGGACGCCAGTATCTAAGTAGGGTCTCTAAATTCCCGCGGCGCGGTCCATGGCCACGAAGAATGTCACCAGTAATCCGCTCCTGTGGGATTATGTCGATTAGGTCTTGAGGTAACTTGACCTCAAGGAGTTTCTCACCCATGACACTTCCTCAAAAGTGATCTAGTTTTTCTTCGCTTTCTTTGTGCTCTCAGCAGGTTTGGGAACTGGCTTAGGAGCCGGGGGCGGGGGAGGGGGAGCCGAAGCCTCCTCCTCCTCGTGAACAATCCGCCCAAGATTTGGATCGAAATAACTTGTTTTACGCATCTGAATCACTACTTTCAGTCGGAAGTTCTGCCTCTAACATTTCCAATTCCATCATCGAAGAAACAAAGTCCGCCTCTAAAGCAGATTTCTCTTCTTCACCCCACTCCGGTGGGAGTAGATCCATGCGGTCCAAGTCGTATGCCCGCTGTTCAATATGGGTTCGGAGTTCATCCGTCTTAACCCGATAACTAATGCGGACAGCGTGAGTCAAGTCCTCACCAGTCAAGATGGGATAAGAACCATCCTCCAACGCGAGACCGTCTTGAGCCATCTGCGTCACATCAGAAGTGGCGTAGTTCCGCTTCAGATACAACTCTGACTCAAGCGCCTGCTTCTCTACCCGCAGCACCTTGATCTCATCCTCTTCATCCTCAGTGAACTCAATCATGTCCGAACCAAGGAACTGTCCGGTAACCCCGACATAGGCGTCATAGGACTTGCCATCAGTGCCGTCGATTTCAACAACGTAAGCATCCTCGCCTTGGAAAATGTCTACGTCTACGCCAAGAGACTTGCCCTTGATATGCTTCAGCGCCGTCTGTTCGGCCTGATCGAAGGACACAACCTCTGCCGACTCTTCTTCGGCAGACTTGATCGCAGCGTTCTCGTCCAGCCTGATCCAGCCAAGCGGAGAACCGTTACCAGCGTAATACGCCTCCAAGAAGCCATCATCAGTCTTCAAGTCAAGAACAAAGATGTCGTCCTTGGGCGCATAACCCGAATCAACGATCTCACCCTTGTACTCCGCTTCGGCAGCAACTTCTACCTCTAGGAGACTTGGAAGACCCTTTTCGCTGGCACATCCACCACGACAGAAGTTGCAGACATCTCCAGAACGCACCTTCCGTTCGACGCCGCACATGAAATCGTCTCCTCCAAACGATTTGATTTCTGCCGAAGTCATTCCCAAACGCTTCAAACGCTTGGTCAAGCCCACGGGATCTATCACAGTGTTCTCTGGAGATACCCCAGCGTCAGCCTCTTCTACGTCATCTTCTTTCCTGACAAGAACAGCCCTCGGAAGGCGAGCGGCATTTTGCTCTTCCTCTTCCTCTTCAGGACTATTCTCATTTCGCCCTGCCGCCATAGCCAGCAGTCGCGCCAAGCGGGGATTAGCCGCCGGAACTGACGCAGCCGGAGGGGGAGGAGGCAACCTGTCGGGTGTCGGTGCCTCGTTAAGCGGCGCAGGAGGAGCCGGAGGGGGCGGGGGAGCCGCCATCCGAGGACGCTCCCTTTCATCCTCTTCGGGCTGTGGCCGCCTTTCGTGACGCTTCGCATCCTCCTCTTCGGGATACGGCTGCTCCTCTTCCTCGTCTTCGTCAACCTCTACCTCATAAGCCTTCATGTCTTCAGTGACCTGTGAGGGGTCCATTTCCACGACGACAATGCGCCGCTTCTTGGGCACAACCATCTCGTTCTTTTCGTCCTCTTCCTCATCAAACTCTGGGTCGCCCGGCTGTAATACGACAGCGTCATATGGATAACCGGTCGCTACCGGATGAGCCTTCTCATCGTCTTCAACCGACTTTTCCTCGCTGTCAGGCTCTTCCCCCTCTTTGGCGTCAACACCATGCCACGGACATTTCTCCATGTCCTTGCATTCCTCTTCAGAATGGTCAGCCTCGCCAAAGCCTTTTTCTTCAGTGTCATCCTCAGCCTTAACCTCGGAGTCTTCCTCAGCCTCAGTCTCGTCGGCCTTGACCTCGATCTCCTCCTCTAGGGCTGTAGCAATACCCTCCAGAACGGCGATCTGCTCCTCTAGAGACTTTTCTTCAGCAGCCTCAGACTGTTCGTCTGTAACCTCTTCGGACATTGTTAACTCCTTGTTACTGGGTTTCGCCAACTAGCAAACTGACATTTGACAACGCCTTGCTCATCGCAAGAACAACGCTGTCCTTTTTCTGCTCATCCTGCGGCAACATGACCTCCAAGGTCTTCATGCCAGCAGCAAACAACTCTGGGGTTGGAAATTTCACCGCAACCCCGGCTCCCGCCAATGCCTCAATGACATCGATCATTTCATCTTCCGTCTCACAATCAAACGGAAGAGATTTCGAAAACTCGTCATAATCTCCAGACAAGAGCACCTTTTCCCCAACGGGCTCCTTCTGCTCCAACGGCCCCTCCGAAGGGGCAACTTCACTAACGATGCTTCGTAGGATGTCGATAGCCTGATTCAGTTTCTGAACGCCCCGGGCATCGATCTTTTTAGCCCCCTTGACTTCAGCGTCTTCGTCCAAAGTCTTCTCTCCACTACAACCGCCACAAGTTCCACCACACTCACAACCTGCACCCTTTGTCTCGTCGTCTAGAACGCGGACAAAAGTTTCCAAAACGGCTTGCTTCGGTTTTGAAAACAAGTACTCAGAATTGTCTTCATCGTATTTATAATTAATAACCCACGCTTGATCGTTCTTAGTAACTACCGCTCGGGTATCATCAAAATCCCACAATGCCACAGTCTCATCAAAAACTGTATTAACTGCCTTCTCTAATACCTCAGCAATATCAGAAACTACCTCAGTACTTGGCTCTTCCGTGTCGAACACGTTTTTCACAGCGCAAAGTTCTCCATCGGTGCCGCAATCATCGTTGTCTTTAACGGACAGAGTCCCAGTCAACTGGTTTGCTCCGTGTAGAACTGGAGAAACCTCGTACAGTTCCACCTCTTTTAGAACATTCGCCTGATTGGTGGGGTCGTAATCAGCATCGATCGTCTTGTAACCGATGCTCCATTCCTGCTCCTCCCCAAAGAAGGCAACATTCGCAAAAGCCTCTTTCCCGCGTTCAGAGTTCATGTTGAACTGAACCTTGGCGAAAAGACCACCAACACCGGCATCGAACATCTTCTGAGGTAGCCGCCGATCCCTCGGTGCAACCTCGAAAATATCTAGAACTTTGCCAATCGGCTCATTCCAGTTGTGTCCCCATACCACCCGTGGCTTGCGCCGTTTGAGAGAACCGTCGAAAGCGCCGGGAATAATAATGTCGCCTACAGAATCTTTATTGCCAATAGCAGCGACAAAGCACTCCACGATACCTTTTGCCTGATCAATATTGACCTGACCAGCACGAGCCTTAAAGCGAATTTCAGATGCTTCCGTAAAAGTTAGAGTTGGCATAATCACCCTTATGGTTCAGACTACGAAAAGTGTACACTGCCATAAGAACCCATGCCGCAAAGTTTACTAAAACCTATTCTAGTAAACTGCTATACCTCTCCGAACTTCAACAGACAACGACAATTAATCACCAACTCTGGAGGCGCCAGAGGGTCCCCGGGGAACCTCAAAGCATGCTTTCCAGCCTTGAAACCCTCCCCAATCGGGATACTTTTCCCCTGCAAAGCAGCATGGGCAGCCCTAACCTGCTGATCTTTGCGTGTAATCCACGTTTTTGTAGTCGCTCCAGCACGCCTACCTCCAAAAAATAGACCAGCATTATAAGCACCGGTGCTCTCAACCTCAGATATGTCTTTCAACCGCTTCGTCAGCAAAGCGGCGAACACAGCACCAATCGCAGTTGACAACATGGCCGCCTTGGCCTTTCCCGAAGCAGCGTCTCCATCATCGCTCAACAACAGGGTCGCCAACAATATCGCTGCGGCCAGTTCTTTCTTCGTGGTCTGGTTCACATGTTCAACCCGCACCAACTGAGACTCGACATACTCCTGAATCTCCTCCTCCCCTATGTCAACCTTTTCATCAGACTCCCGTAACGCCGTTGTGGACGACTCCATCATCGCCCCTTCAATCACGGGCTTCAAATCTTCTCTCAATTGTTTATTCCAAATAGACTCATCAAAAATCTGTTCAATCTTCAATTCCCCAGTTAACATAGATCGTTTTGTTTTTGCCCCTGAAACCTTTTCTGTAACAACCCTCTCCTGCCGTTCAAAGTAGCGCTCCAAAGATCGACTAAAAATTGCCTCCCATCGATCGATGTCCTGAAATGCCTTATGCTCCCACTGTCCATTAAGTTCAAATCGCTTGACATCAAAGCCACCCATAAACGATCGAGTTTCCAACCCTTCCCCCTCTGGAAACACCCCCTCCATCTCTGGCTCAGGTATCGGTTCTGGCGGGGGAACAACAACGCCAGCCCCTTCGGGCGGCATACCCTCGGGCGGCATACCCTCGGGCGGCATGCCCGGCATACCCGGCATACCCTGTGGCATCGGCTCCTCTTTAGGCATCGCCTCTTCGGTGTTGCCGATTGCGGCAAGATTGGGACTAGCCAACATCGAATCTGCCAAATAAGCATCGACCTTATCCCTGCCTGTAATTTCGCGATACTCATTAGGGGTGATCATCCCCATCTGGGCTTCCTGTAGATAGTGGCGCTCCTTCTCTTGCTTCGCCAATTCGATTACAGGAACAGACGAAGTATCAAACGTGACGTAGAAGTTCTCATCCAGTACATCAAGTCCACGAGAAAGCAACTCAAGGTGCGGACTCATAGTCTCACCCCAGAAAACCCTGCCCTCCTCTTGTGCGTTTGAAAAGGTCCGCCCAGCGGCATTGCCGATAACGCTCTCCGGCACACCAAATGAAGCCAGAATCTCTTCTTTTGTTATTTGTCGCAGCGAGTCATATGCCGCTTCTCTGGGACTGGCCGCCGTATCAACGAAATCTGCTCCATCATCGGATGAGATAACACCGATTCCACCAGTCCGAGCAAGATTTCCCCTAAACCGTGCTTGGAGTTCTTGTTTGTCGTCATCATCAATCATTCCTCTCAACACAAGTAGCCCACCCGGACGACCATCATTCAGCAGGAAGTTCCTGTTATACAACTTGGCCAAATGCTCCACTTCAATCGCTACACCAGCCGACTCCATCGGGGTCATCGACAGATAGGGATCCAGCGGATGCGGACGCCTAATCCAAATCACATTCTTTGGATTTAATTTCTGCTTCTTCCCGTTAGGAAGTTCAACCTCAAACGCCGACACAAACTTCTTCTCATCTGGAATCGGAGCCGTACTCTGAGGAGGAAGCAGGTGTAGCGCAGCGGGGTGACCACCCCTAGCCCGAACAATCTCAATAAACACCCCACGGGTGCTCATCAACAACTGAGCAGAAACCCGATACCTAAAAACGAAAGCGCTTTCACCATCATTCGACTTTTGATTCAACAACGTGGCTAAATCTTCATTTTCCTCATCGCGTGGAACCCTCTCACCAAAGGGTGAGTTGTCTCTTAGAAAAGCAACAGGCAGGCGTGCTTGATTACTAGCGATAGCGTCGATAGCACGATAGACCCAAACGACCTTGGCCAAACCCTCCCGATAGGCGCGTTCAATATCCCAACCATCGTTGTACGGCTTGCCCACAAGTCCGGCGTTATACGCTACAGGGGCACCAATAGAGATAGACTTCTTACTGTCTGGATTAATCGCCTTGTTACTGGAGTTCCACGCCATATTTATTCAGCACCCAACAGATAGCCGTATAGGCCAAGAGCCAACCCACATCCGGCCAACCCTAAACCCATGTTGAATTTGCCCAAACCTAACCCCAATAGTATTACAGAGGAAAGCATGCACACATGAGCAATGGTTGAACGCTTTGGTAGACTTTTAAAATCGAACACGTTCAAATCCTGTCGCTAGGTAAGCACCCATCGGCACACGTTTACAGAAAGTGTACAACACGATGAAAGACTGGTCAGACATCTACGAATTCCTCCAACCCCTACCCTCGCTGTTCTGTCCCGAATCACCTTCCCTAACCCAAAAAACATACCTTCGATCTGCCGCCCTAGAAGCACTCTTTGGGGGTGCCGCAGGTGGTGGGAAATCTTCCGCTCTATTGATGGCCGCTCTCCAATATGTTCATATACCAAATTATTCAGCGATCCTCTTCCGACGCACATACGCCGACTTGGCACTTCCGGGCGCGCTTATGGATCGTTTTCTCACTTGGGTTAAAGAATACGACGAAATAAGGTGGAATGGATCCACCTATGTAGCAACCTTTCCATCTGGTGCAAGAATTACGTTTGGTTATCTCAACAACCAAAACGACTATTTGCGGTACAAGTCCAGCGAGTTCCAAATGATAGGTATGGATGAGGTCACTGAAATCCGAGAGTTCGACTATCGCTACATGTTCAGCCGTTTGCGTAAACCCAACAGCGGTCCACTCTCTGAGGTTCCTCTCCGAATGAGGGCAGCATCCAACCCGGCGCCCAATTGGGTTAGACAACGATTCATCGTGGAGGGGACGGAAAAGGGCCGCATCTTCGTTCCTAGTTTCTTGGACGATAACCCCGGCATTGATCCCGAGTCCTATCGAATCGCTCTTGCTGAAATCGACCCGACCGAACGAAAGCGACTCGAAAACGGTGACTGGTGGGCTGTGTCTTCCGGAAGCATGTTCGACCGGGAAGCATTCATCATCATCGAACCCACAGACCTCCCCGATTTCAAACAACCCGAGTACGTCAGATTCTGGGATCTCGCCGCCACCGAACCTTCCGCCGTCACCCCCGACCCAGACTGGACCGTGGGCGTTCTCGGGGTATTCGATCAGGGTGTGTTCTACGTCATCGACGTACAGCGCGTTCGAGGAAAGGGCGACGTTGTTGAACGGCTTATCGCTGAAACCGCCCAAATCGACGGCCCCCATGTCTCCATCCGTATGGAGCAAGAGCCGGGCAGTAGCGGCAAAAACCTTGTTGATCAGTACGCTCGCTATGTGCTCCCCGGTTGCGACTTCATCGGGATCAGGTCTACCGGTAACAAGGTGGTTCGAGCCAAGCCATTCGGTGCCGCCCTCGCCAACGGCAACATCCGGTTGGTGCGTGGTCCGTGGATCACGGACTATTTAGATGAAATGGCCACGTTCCCAGAGTCATCGTGGCATGACGATCAGGTTGACGCCACCTCTGGATGCTTCACGGAAGCCGCCGGTTTGGGTCAAGGTGTCCGGGGTCGGGTACGAATCATCGTGTGATGCTTGACTCGTCCACCAACGCGCGGATATGGTCAGCGCTCCGGCCCACCGGCGTCGCCTGACCAGCGTCGTTCGCCCGTTAGAGGGGCTGGGATCTTCACGCCCTGTGGTGGGGCGCTCTGACCTACACTTCGTGGTGGAACTCGGCAGCAGTCAGCACCAGTACCAGAACGAAATCGGACGAAGTGTGGATGCCCGCTGACCGACCGCTTCTGTTCAAAGCGCAAGGTGCCATTTACGACAGTCTGACTGTGACCGGAGTAAATCTTGGCTCTCCGTTTGGAGGGCCAAGAACTCCTGCCTTCCTGCTCCCAGAGTAACGAATTCTTCTTTCATTTGTTCTACTTGTTAATTAATTAGGTTATTAATTAATTACAAAAATCGAACACTTGTTCGAGAGACGAGGGAGTTGCCTTTGTCATCGGGCTCTGGTATCGTTCCGGTGTACTACTACTAGAGGAGGAGACATGGGACTCCAAGAAGACCTCCAAGCCTCATTGGACAAGTTGGACGACGCCATCAACCATGAGCGTAGCGCTGATGATCCTGAACGAACGATGCGACTCATCTTTTTAGGATTCATAGTTGGTGAAGCCAAAAAGACTATCGCCGCATTGCAGAGAGAGGCCACAGACATACTGTTGAAGTCCGACTGGGACCGCAGTCCCTTCCAGAATCAGCACTTCTCTATGGAAACCAAGACTGGACAGCCACGCAAAAAGTGGGATCACGACACTTTGGCGGCGCTGGTTGCCAAAAGGATCTCCGACAGCGCCATCGACATGGATACCGGTGAAGTTTTGAAGACCACTCAACAGATGATCAAAGAACTGCTTGAGTACGCTGCGCCTTCTTATTGGCGCGTGGGCGCTCTCCGCGAGTTGGGTATCGACCCGGACGATTTTTGCGACGTTGGTGAACCACTAACCAATCTTATATATAGGAGTAACAATGTCTGACAAGTCACAGGCCGATCAACTGGCAGAGCCGTTTGATGACATGCTCATCTATCAGCGCTCAGTCGGTGGACGCCAGTTCGATTACGTCGCCGTAGCCGAATACGTCGCACGATTGAACAAGGTGCTTGGGCCGGGTAGTTGGAGTTACGAAGTTCTAAAGTGTCATGTTCAGCCCGAATACAAAGAACATGTGATTGCTCATGTCCGAGTCACCGCAGTTATTGATGGAGCAACTGCCATCAAAGAGCAGTATGGCGGAGCGAAGATCAAGATGATGAAGACCGGCGGAGTCATGGATCTTGGAAACGACTTCAAAACGGCAGCGTCAGATGCGTTCAAGAAGGCATGTCAAGGGTTGGGCATCGCCCTCCATTTGGCCCGCAGCGAAGAGGCATTGGCCTTGGATGTCGAAGAGTCTTATCCAGTGCCCCAAGAACAGTGGGAAGTTTTCGTGGGCAACTTCCGGGCACTGGACGATGAGAAGAAGGATCTTTTCCGTGAGTGGTTCGTGTCTCAGGGGTTGGGCGAGAAGCCGCAGCGTGGCATGGATGCTGAAGGATTCCAGAAGGCACAGGTCGAAGTGATCCGACTGTCCTTTGGTGCAGAAGAAGTCGAAGAAGAGGAAACGTACTAATGGCAAATATCTCCGCCATGCGACACGACACCCTAACTCTTGGGGAATGGAAAAAGGCTAGACAGGCTGAACAAGATCGAATGGACGAGGAAGCAAAAAAGAAGAAGACATAACATGGATACCTTAGATACGGCAGCAATGGTTCAGCGATTTTATGAGCGGGCCAAAGCGGTACGCAAACGTGGCATGCCTCCGATTACAGGAGCCGAACGGAGAGCGTATGTCCGGCAAGCCGAACTTGATTATCAGGATTACGCTCTTATTTCTGACTCGGAAATCAGTTTGGACGGTGGAATCCTGACAATCGATCTCCGGCCCGCCATCTGCGACGCCGCTATCCGTGGCGAGGGTCATCTAGAACAAGAAACCAAGATGGCGATGGAGAACATTGCAACCGCAGAGCCGACCGGTTTCAGCCTTTCTCACGGCTATCTGGCATGAGTGCCCTAGAACTTCCTAAACATCTTTCCGCGTCCAGTATCACAACCTTTGAACAGTGTCCTCTTCGTTTTAGATTTTCACGAATAGATCGAATACCAGAACCCACAACCGAGGCGATGATCTTGGGAACATTTGTTCACGAGATTTTGGAAGAGTTGTATCGTCTTGAACCTGAGCAGCGAACAGTTGCAGAGGCTAGACGCATTGCTCGGGAACTTTGGGAAAATAAATTCGTAGAAGAAACCAGTACGGTTCGAATCAAGGACATCAACGATTTTCGTTGGCGGGCGTGGTGGTGTATAGAAAACACTTTCGAGATGGAAAACCCGCCAGAGGTTAAGATTCGTGGGGTAGAGGACAAGTTCTCTGCTTCCATCAACGATGTTCCACTGCTTGGATTTATAGACCGATGGACTGAAGAAGAAGACGGATCTCTAACTGTCACGGATTATAAAAGTGGAAAAGTCTCTAAACCTCAGTATGAGGGTGATAAAGTTTTTCAAATCGTTCTTTATGCAGAGATGCTTGAACGACTAAATGATGTTCAAGTTGACAATGCGGAAATCATGTATGTTAAGTTCAAAGAAAGAAAAAGGTACGACCCCACCCCTCAGCGACGGAAAACAGTATTAAAACTTATCGATCAAACTTGGGACAGAGTTCAAACCGGATGTGACACCGGAGTATTTCCCACCAAGACAGGTCCACTATGTAACTGGTGTGCCTATAAACCTATTTGTCCGGCATGGTCTTAACGGAGAAAATATAATATGGACAGTCAAGAATTCGATCGACTGGTTTCGGAAGACGTTAAGAATCAAATCTCACCCGAAAAAGCCGAATACCTACGCCTGCCTTCTAATCAAGATGCTTGGCGACAATCACTTTTAAGTCTCATGCAAAATTTGGATGAACAAATAAACGGATTGGCCCAAGACGAGAGTACATCTACCCGAAGCCTTCCCAGTCACATGATCACAGATTTCAAAATTACTGCCGATGAAAAACGAACAAAGGTCAATCGGTTTCGCTTCTACGTTCAACAGCGACTGGCCGAAGCCGAGAGGATGCTTGCTCTGGGGAAAGATAGTCAAGATCCGGATTTAAAAATGGCCGATTTCCTCAAAAGGGCCATCGAAGAACATCAAGCCCTAATGGTGGAATACGATTTTGAACCAACTCCTATAGATAAAGCCCTTTGGCAGGCTATCGATGGAGACTGGGGCTTTGTCGGACTGAATAACGAACTTGAAAATTGGTAAAAGTAGGTTTTGCCAGTGCAGATTGGTCTTTATCCGTCACAGAAGATGACGGTGCCCCATGCATGGGAGGATCAGGCTGGATTCGCATTGGACAATATTCAAAGTATCTTGAAACTGATCATGTTCTCGGAACTTTAGTCTATTCTAAAAACGCAGAAGTGTTTGGTGTTACGGACACTAGCGGCAACCATCATCTTGACTGCGATATAGTTTATATGCAACGTTGGATGATGTGGGATATTCCAGATAACATCCGCAAGGCTCAAGCCAACGGTCAAATTATAATAAACGACTTGGACGATTGGTATTGGGGATTACACCATCGCCATAGAGCAAAGGTCGTGCTTGATCCGAAGAACAACAAGGCAGAAAATAGTGACTTCTATCGACAGGTTCTTTCTCTTTCAGACTTGGTCGTAGTTTCTACTCCATTTCTTATCGATAAGGCGAAAACGGCACTGGGCGTCAAGAACCTAGCCCTATTAGAGAATTGTGTTGATTTCGACGCCTACTTACCTTACCGTCGAAAGCATGTTGATGGTCCGGTTGTTGTGGGTTGGCATGGTTCCACTGGACATCGTAGTGGCGACTTAGATTGCTTGCGCGACGTATACTCAACTTCCGATCCAGAACAATTTTCTTTCCATCACACCGGACACAACTCTAGAAACCCTCTTTTTTGGGAAGAGGTTGGCGTAGAGCAAAGTCGGGTAACTCTGTTTCCAATGGTTTCACCAACGAAAATCCCACTGATGTTGACGTTCGATATTGGGGTAGCCCCACTTAATAATATCCCCTTCAATCACGCTAAATCTTGGATCAAACCCTTGGAGTATGTCGCAGCCGGGGTTCCTTTCATTGCGTCCAAGATTTCAGAATATGTTCGCTTGAAGCAAGAGTACGGAGCGGGGCGACTCGCTAAGAAATTCATAGATTGGAAGAAGCACCTCGAATACTTGTCTGATGCAGAAGTCCGACAATCGGAAGCCCTAGCAAATCTGGAAGCGGTTCAATCCCTAGATGTCCGACGGGGTGCGCTAAGATTAGACCAAATATTGGAAAGTGTTATATGAATGAGCAACATCTACGGCAAGGGCGCAAAAGGGAAAGCGACCAAGTTACACGCTTTGATCGTCAGGTCGCGGGGCAGGTGTGAGCGCTGTGGATCTAGGCACGTTCTACAGTGTGCTCATATTATCTCTAGAAAATATTCGTGGACCCGAACGGACTTGGATAATGCGTTCTGTCTCTGCGCCTCATGCCATAGATTTTTCACCGACAATCCAGTGGAGTTCGGCATCTTCACGATCGACAAGATCGGTGATGAAAAGTTTGACGAACTTATTCAAAAGAGAAACTCTATCGACAAATTCGACTGGGAAGAAGAGGCTGAAAGATTGAGCGTCATTGCTAAAGAGGAGGGGATGCTGTGAGGACTTCTCCCATTAACCCTATTGATATCGAAGATAACATTGTTCGTCTAGTCGAAGAACTTGAAGAACACACCGAAGCATTCGAAGTGTTAGCGGTAGATCAGGCAAAAAAAGAAGCCCGATATAAATCGGCATGGGCTCACGAATACCTCTCTGCCAACGGTTCCATCAAGGAGCGAGAGTCGTGGGCCGACTACAAGCAGAGCGATGGGCACTACGAGGTCAAAATCGCCGATGCCCTACTTAAGGCCAAGAAGGAAAAATTGAACTCCATTCGAACGGCATTGGACTCTTTGCGCACCCTCGCCGCCAATGTCAGGGCACAGATATGAAACACCAAGTGAGCAAAGACTTGGAACACCTTCTTATTCCGATAGAACAATTGGAAACCCTTCCGGGCAACCCCCGTAAGGGCAACATCACTGCTATTGCTGCCTCGTATAAAGAATTCGGACAGGTTAAGCCACTCGTCGCTGTAAATAACGAGAATGGCACGGGAACGGTTATCGCAGGCAATCACCAACTGGCCGCCGCCAAGCAATTGGGCTGGACTCATGTTGCCGTATTGCACGTTCCATTTGACCACGACAAAGCCATTGCTTTTGCTCTGGCCGACAACAGAACATCAGACTTGGGAGAGGACGATCAAGGACTCCTCCATGAAATGCTCATGTCCGTGGTTGATGAGATGCCAGAATTCTTCGAGGGGCTTGGATGGGATGATTTTGAAATCGCAGCGATTGAAACCCCCTCGGCTGGGGCGAGTTCTGCTGTGATCGCTAATGACGGTTGGACTGCACCCGTCATGGTTGATCCAACGCCTGAGACAACAGAGTCACTGGTTACGCAAGGAGCGACTGCGACACGTTCGGCTGGAGCCAAAACGAACATTCAATACACGCTGGTGTTTAATGATGCAGAGCAACAGGCAGCGTGGTATTCATTCTTACGGTATTTAAAAGCGCACCCGGACTTTTCGACACTGCCCACCACCTCTGCTCAGGTGGTGGCCTTTTTGGGAAAGCATGTCAGTCAAACGGGTTGATTAACTCCACGGTACAATTGAAAAGCGTGCTCTTACCGTTGGGCTTAGTTTCCTGAACCTTTAGGTCTGTTGCTTCCAGCAAGATGTCCACCATCTCGGTAAAATCCTCTCGCACATCTGCTGGATCCTCGTCTTCGCTGGTCGAAACAAGATCCATACAGACGCCGATCATGTGATCTCGGATCAGGAGGATGGAGTCGTCCATGACGGTATGATACACTCGACTCCACGAGCAAACAACCCAATGAGTAGTAGGAGACAATTATGGCTCGCTCAGAATCACAGATGACCCTTCGGGGAAACAACGTCATCGACGTTGAGATGAAGTACACCCAGACCGGAACAGCAATGTTGCGATTGCGGCTGGCTGTAGACAAGTGGAAGAAGTCTGGTGAGGCTTGGGAAAAAACCAACACCTCATTTTTCAACGTCCAACTTTGGGGCGATCTTGCCGAACACACCGCTGGCATTGTGGAGAAGGGCATGCGCATTGAGGTTAAGGGTCAGATGGAAGAGCGCAGTTGGGAAACCGACGCAGGCGAAAAGCGGTACGCCTATCAATTGAATGCCCGCGAGGTTTTGATTCCGGTTGAGGATATTGAAAGCCTTGTCCGGGTGAAACGCGAGAAGCGCGACGGCGACCGCCCATCTGTGCCGATGAAACAGACGGCCACGAAGGCGGCTAGTCCTTTTGATGAGGAATTGGACTTCTAAATACGAATATTGATGTAGCCTGTTTCCCGTGCTGGAAATAGTTGATCAAACATCGGGCGATTACCGAACGGGAACGCTGCTTCCTTCGTTCGCTCCTAAACTTGTTTTAGAAGCCACCGACACTCAGTCGGCAGAAAGCGCCATAAAACTGTATGGGATGGATCCAAAATCCCACCGGCCCCACTATGTGGTAGATCCGGAAGGGTTTGCCATCTACAAAATGATAAACACTGAATATTCAGTGGTCGGGGATTTTCACCCAACCGCCCCGCACCGCAGTTCTAGGTGTATTTTTGTTGGTGTTGTGAAATCCACGACAGTTACTCTTAGCGACGATGCTACGGTCCAACTCGGGCGCTTATTGCGCGTATTGTGTGATGTAGAAGCAGTGCCCGCTATCACCCACCTGTGCGTTGTAGGAGAAAAGGTTGGTCACGAAACCCTTCGCACCATGGAGGGCATCGTCTGTCGGCACGCTTTCCCCGGCGAGGATTATACGACCACACCGGGACATATCGATTGGGATAAATTCGAAGAAGGTTTACAAAATTACGATGCACCTGAACAGGTTGGTGTGGCCAATGATGGTGAAATCTTAATTTTTGAAGACGAGCCAGAGGCGGCAGAAGAAACAACAACAGAAGACTTAGATTCTTTGAAGGTTGCAGAACTCAAAGAAATTGCCTCTGAACTCGGTCTCTCATATTCTGGCCTTAAAAAGGCAGAACTGATAACGGCCATTACAGAGGCTCGCTCTTAATAGTTCTTCCTTTCAGTAAAAACTATCGTGTAGTCTTATCTGACCTGCCGGGGTATAAGTTGGCGCGGCGGGGGGTCGGTTTGGGCGTTTTCCTCCTTCGACTCCTGTCCCCACCTCCCGCCTCGCTTTTTCCTGTAAACTCCCGGCATGCCACGGCGACGACTTTTTTTAGATGTCAATGTTGTAGAAGCGGCGCGAAAGCGTCTGCGGCACGTTTACGACATCTTCGATACGGTCTGTGTTCAGTTCAGCGGTGGAAAGGATTCTTCTGCTGTCCTCCTGCTTGCTAAAGAACTTCACGAAGAGCGCGGCCTCGGCCCTGTCAAAGTTATTTTTCGAGACGAAGAGATGGTTTCTCCTGCCGTCATTCGTTACTTGGAATGGGTTAAAGACTTGGACTGGGTGGATATGGAGTGGTACTGCCTGCCCTACGGACAAGAGGTCTGGGTTCTGGGACGCCGGGAATACTGTTTGTTGTGGTCAAAGACTCGCCAAGAAGAGGGTCGCCTTGTAAGAAACATTCCACCGTGGGCCATCACCGCTCAACACTTTGAACGTGACAACAGCAAGGTCATGCCTCAGCCGGTTGATTATTACACCATGCAAGGTAAAGAAGGGCGAGTTGCATTCCTGACTGGGGTTAGGGCTAATGAGTCCATGATCCGGTATCGCTCGGTGGTTCAAAAACTCCACGAGAACTACATCAATCGGCCCTATCGACTGAGTAAAGCAATCCCGCTAAGACTGGTTAAGCCAATCTATGATTGGACTACCGATGACGTTTTGAAATATGTCGCGGTGGACAACGACTTTCCCTATTGTGATTACTACGACTACGCGGCCATATCTGGGGCCAATACCAGAGTAGGTATTCCCCTGCACTCGGTGGCCGCACGACGACTTAACGATGTCGTGACAACCGAGCCAGAATTCTATGACAATCTTTACCGAGCATTTCCTCACATCGACGCCCAAAGACGGTTGTGGAAAGATTTCAACATTGAGAATTTGATCAACTCTTACTCCCAAGACCGCTGGGATGGGGTTCGGCGCTGCATCAATGACAACATGCTTTCGCCGGGTAAACACAAGGATGCCATGAAGTTTGCCGCTGAGTTCAGACGGAAAAGAAAGAACGACCCATACGGGTATCCTTTGGATCACCTGATTCGAACTCTGCTATTGAATGAGTTCCGTCACACGGCACCATCTCCCGTTGGTCCGAAGACGAAAGCACATCGAATGAGAATGGCTGCCATAGCCGACGCTGACGACATGGACAAAATAGATGATCTCCTTTGAAATGGTTGACGGATTTTTGACAGATCAGCAATGCGACTGGTTTATCGAATTGTTCAAGAAACAAGAAAGCGTTTTAGGTACATCAGGTAGCGGTCCAATCCAACTAGTGGAATTGACTACTCGCATCTCCTACTACCACGAAGTCAAGTTTCTTGCTGCTGCCCTTGCTCGTCAAAGTCCTATACCGAATTCATTCGTAGACTACATGCAGGTTGTCCAGCGTGGTCCGGGGTGTGCCCTAGGTGCCCACTTCGACTTTGAGGACACTGTTTATAGTGGAGTGACTTACTTGAATGAAGACTTTGAAGGTGGAAGGACTTTTCTGGAAGACGAGGAAGATCGACATGTTGTCGAACCCAAAAAGGGCCGTAGCATTTTCTTTCGCGGGTCTGCAATCAAGCACGGGTTGAATATGATTTCTGAAGGTGAGAGGTATACGATTGCATCATGGTTTCGGGATACAAAACCGGTACCAGCAGAAATAATAAAGATCGCCCGACAAAGAGAAACGGAACGTGCTCGGATAAACCATCCGCACGGGTATACATCACAGCGGGGGAAACCATTGTTTAAAAATCACGAGCGACTTCCATGAGTGAACTCCTGAAACCACAAAATCTCAAGACACCGAATTGGCGGACGACCTATATTCTGAAGCCCGACTATTTGGGTCTCATGCAATCCATCAAAACATTTGGGATCCTCCAGCCGATCATCGCCATGGAGGACGGAACCATTATCGACGGGTATGCCCGTTGGCTGGTAGCCCACGAATTGGACCTCCATGATGTGCCCGTCAAGAGACTTCAATGCAACCAAGCAGAAGCAATCTTGCTGCACTTGCAAATGAATCGCTGTCGTGGATCAGTGGTTCCCCATCGCATGAGTCAAGCAATCAGAACTTTGCTCAAGGTCATGGGCGATCGGGAAATCATGGACGCCCTCAACATGTCAGAAGACGAGTTCGACATTTTTGAAGAGGGCTCGTTGATTAAAAAGAGAAAAGTCAAACAACACGACTACAACCAAGCGTGGATTCCTGTTGAATCCTCGGCCACCGAAGACTTCCACATTGAACGACCACCGACACCTGACAAGTGACGCTCTACCAAATTATTTACGCTGACCCCCCTTGGGATTACCGGGGGCAACTGCAACACACCGGTAGTGGTGGTGAAACAACTGGTGGGGCAAAAGAACACTATCCCACAATGGCTGGAACCGATTTGGCGGTAATGGATGTGCCCGCCATATCTGACCCCCAACAATCACTGTTGTTCATGTGGACCAGTAATCCGCACCTACCGGAAGCACTTAGGCTTATGACAGCATGGGACTTCAAATGGGCCACGGTTGCTTTCGTCTGGGACAAACAACGAGTCAATCCCGGCTACTACACGATGAGCCAGATAGAACTTTGTCTAGTTGGAAAGCGTGGCCGGATTCCACAACCACGAGGTGCCCGTAATGTTCGACAATTTCTAAGTAGCCCTCGTGGTATTCATAGTGCGAAGCCGAAAGAGGTGCGTCGGAGAATCGAACAAATGTTCCCCACACAAAAGAAAATTGAACTGTTTGCCCGAGAAAAGGTTCCGGGCTGGGACCACTGGGGTAATGGTGTCAACAAGGTAGATCCCCTAGTCGGGTAAGGGGCGGGCCGCAGTGACCCGCCCCTTACGGTGTAGCGGATCACCTCCTTGCTGCCGGGGTTCCTTGCCGAGGAAACCTTGGATATGATCACCTCATATTACTAGTCAACACATCAATCCGGCAGAAAGTTTTCCATAAGACTTGCGGCATTTATCTTTTCCTCATCGGTAACGACACCCTCGGTGGCGGCATTTACCACGGAACGCTTCGAATTGATCAGAGCGAACACCTGTTCGTCAATGGTTCCAGCAGCAAGAGCGTGGGTAATCTGTACCGCTCCCGTGGTTCCTATTCTGTGTATTCGCGCAGAGACTTGGTCAACGTCTGCGGGGGTCCAAGGATGCTCTACAAACAGCATGTCTTGTGCAACGGTCAAAGTGTGGCCGGATTTGGCAGCCTGAATAGATAGAACAATCACGGGGGCGTCTTCAACCGTTTCTTCCATAAACCGCTTTTTAGCCGATTCGATTTCGGTAACGGACATCCCACCTTGGATCTTCAGTCCGCCATACTGGTCGGCCAATGAACTCACAATTTCTCGGTGGTGGGCAGCCAGAACAACTTTGCGACCTTCGTTTAGTCGATTCTCAACCCACTCATCAACAGCCTTCATCTTCATCTTGGCCGCGATTCGTTTCAATACTGACAATTTAATAAGATACTCGTGAGCCTCTGCTGCCAATCTGGCTCGCACGGCGGCACCACGCGGGTCTTCTCCCAATTCTTCTGCCAACTCTGCCGCCCTATCGGCAACGAACTGAGCAATATCGTTTTCCGCAGCCTCATATTCTTTTTTGTACTTGGGGTCTGGATCGATCATCCACTCTGAATGACGGATGGGTGGAAGGTCTTTCAAAACCTGAGGCTTGGTTCGCCTGATATAACACGACGCCCGTAGGCGATCATTTAGTTCATCTAGGTTCGTGGCTCCGTCGATGTGCCACTGTTTGAATCGGTCTTGGAAGGCTCCGCAGTATCTCTTGTAGAACGCCCAGAGGCCACCGAACTCTTTGAGTCGTCCGATGATTTCCAGTTGGGGTCCGTACTCTGCTGGACGATTTGTAATAGGCGTTCCAGTGAGGCATAAAACCAATCCATCACTCGGTACCGTTTTGGCAAGTTTTTGGGCACGCTTGGTCCTTTTCGCTTTAGGGTTTTTGAGATAGTGACTTTCATCGAATATGTAAGACCTGTAACCCTTAAGAGTTTCCGGGTGAAAATCGATGTTGGAATAACCGATGATGGTGAAGTCGGCGTCTTCCTCGGGAAACTCGGAACGATTGATCACTCGTCGCCATGTTCGACTTGGAAAAAACTTGTCGATTTCTTTGGCCCAGTTCAACGCCAAGTTCGGAGGACATACGACCAAACACGGATAGGCGTTTTCGTATTGGACAGAATCCAGTGCTTCTAGCGTTTTCCCTAGACCCATTTCATCCGCGCAGAATGCCTTCTTATGCTTGACCAGATACTCAACTCCAGCGGCCTGATAAGGAAGCAACTCTCCCTTGAGGTCAGGGATCTGAATGTCTGACACTACGGACCTAGACGCAGCGATACCTACAGCCTGTCGCTCTTGGATCTCCACTTGCATTTCCTCAAGTTCTTCAGGAACGTACAGTTTGAAATTTCTAGCGAATTCAATCGCTTCAGACACAGCGGACACGGGAGCGATCCACACCTTCTTCTTGGTATCCCATCGGGTACCGGGAATCAATCTGACCGCAGCAACCTTTACAGAATCGTAAGCGAATCTAATAATCAGATTGTCTTTCGACAGTTCTATTTCCTGTCGTTCGAAGGGATGGTCAGGAAGGTCTAAAATCCTGAGATCAGGGTCCAACCAGTAATCGAATGAGACGGCATACATTTTGACCTGTTTGAGGCTAGACACCGGTATCTTCCAAACCTTGCCCAACCTGTCCCACCTTGCCCCAGCGATATCCTTGATGGCCCGGACTTCTTCGGCGTCATACGGGCTGTCTAAAATAATCTGGTCATCGTGGAGAAGGATCTTTTTTTCGCCGCCCATGGACACAATCTACACCAACAGATTTATTTTCCAACCGGGTTGTGAGCCGGTGTCTCTTCCGATAGTATTATCCGTAACCCAAAGGAGGGCATAGAGATGTCACACGAGTTAGAAATGAACGAAGCAGGAAAGGCCAGTTTCGTTTGGCGCAAAGAGGGTGGTGCCCCGTGGCACCGACTCGGTACGCCAGTGTCTGGCCATCAGACGGCAGAAACAATTCTGCCCATGGCAGGAGCCGATTATCAGGTCACCTTGCTGCCAGTGCAGTACACCACCCCAGATGGGGTCCTGATGGACATGAAAGACAGGCACATCACGGCACGCGTGAACGATGATGGTGGAGTTGTTCCATTTGAAGTAGTTAAAGACCGATATCGGGTCGTTCAGAATGAGACTGTTCTGGACAAGGCTTTGAACGTCTGTGGCGCATCCAAAGGCGATGCTGTCATGGATACCTGCGGTGTTCTTAAGGATGGCCGCGAGTTCTTCGCCACCATCGACCTCGGCACGTTGATCATTGATCCAACCGGCATCAACGATGAAATTGCTCGGTACCTCGTTGTCCACACCAGTCACGACGGCACCACACCAATCACATACGCCAACACGGACATCCGGGCGGTGTGCAAGAACACGGTCAGGTTCGGTCAGTCGGTGGCAAAGTCCATTGTGACAGCACGACACACGGCCAACTACGACAAGGCATTGGAAGAGGCAAATGAGGTTCTCCAGATTTCATCCAATTGGGCGAAGTCGTTCAAGGAAACCGCAGAGCGTCTACTCGCAGTACCAGTTCCTGCCGGTAGTCATAAGATTGACAGGGTCCTGAATGGCCTATGGCCTGAAAAGGATGCTGACACAGACCGCAAGAAAGAGAACCGTGCCAACACATTGATGTTGGTTCGTGGTCTGTTCGCCAACAGCAAGAATTCAGCCGGATACGGCCACAACGGTTGGAGTTTGTTCAACTCCGTAGGCGAATACTACGACCATCATTGGTTTGACGATGCCGACCGGAACGCCAAAGCGGCCATGCAAATTGGCAACAAGTCATACAACATGAAGACAAAGGCGGCAGACCTGATCCTTGATTTGGTCTAATGCCAGACACAAAGGATCCCAAAACGCAACTTGATTGGATGTTGGACCACCTCCAAGAGTTGAATCCTAAAGCGTTGCGTTTTGTGGATCCGACCTTTGACGAAGCCATTATCGGTATCGGCTGCCAATACTCAAAAGACCCAGTCCTCGTCTATGACGAAGAAAAGATGATTGAACATCTCGTCTGGACTGAGGGCTGGGACTTTGAAGAAGCATATGACTTCCTGTGTTTCAACACGTTTAGTGCGTGGATGGGTGAGGGAACTCCGATCATCGTGAAATCCATGAACGACTTCTAATGGCACCGTGGGCACCTGCCGCGAACATCCTTTTGGACGTTCGGATGAAGCAGGAGGCTCAACGTATGGCCGACGCCATGGGCGACGGCAAAGGGCGTAGGGGTTCTATTCTGGAAGGCGGGGGTGATCTACTTGGCTGTCTGGGGGAACTCGCCTTCAAACAGATGCTTCAAGATTCCGTGTACGGAGAGCATGGCTATGGTGGAGGTCCACTGAAGATCAAGCATCAGACACAGGATCATCCAGAGTTGAAATCGCCCTTCGATTTGGATGTTCAAGGAATCAAAATCGACGTTAAATCGAAGTGGTCCAAAGGCATGCCCAAATACGATTGGGAAGGCAGTGTTGCCATGGGCCGTGAGGACGACAGCGACCTACCTCAGGATGTCGATGTCTTTGCCTTCATGCGTATTCTCTACAACGAAAAAGAAATGATCGGCAAAACGAAGGTGCCGGGAATGGTTGGCTATTTTTGCGGATGGCTACCAAAAGATCAGTTCTATAAAAGGGCGGTTGGGATCAAGAAGGGCGAGATCGACCCACGACCGACCAACTACAACAAATTTAAGTCACATAAAAGTCAATGGAATATCTATCATCATCAACTAATCCCCTCTTTGGGCGAATTATTGTTTCCCTAAGAGTTCCCACCACTACTAGTAGTAGTAGTGCTACGCTTTTTGCAGGGAGGTCAGCATGAACATTTGTCCAACCTGTTATACAGACTTAAGCGATCTGATCGACAAAGGCACCACAACGGGCCTTTGGAGATTCAGGATCCATTGTGAGTGCGGGGCAACTCTGATCTGGGAACGCCGCCGACTGCACCTCGTGGAGGACCCTGAAAAACAATCCGTTTCCTAGGCTCCGATTTTGGTGTCCACGATCGCCTGAGGAACCGTCTCTCGGCGTCGGTCGTCCCACCCCAGATTCCAACCTCATGGTTGATGATCGCATAGTCCAAGCATTCTAATTTTACTGGGCAGTATTGACAGATAGCGTAAGCCGCTGTGCGCTTTCGCTTCTGGTCTGGATCACCACGAAGAATAAAAAATAGTTCAGTGTCTTCTTCTTGGCACTTCGCCTGACCAACCCATGAATCTAAAGTGTCGTTTTCCATCACCCACTCTCTTTCTAAAACTTAAGAAATTCAAGAACAATAAACGGCCACTCGTCTTCATTTCCCCGACGCATACGAGTTGGCCACTCTCTCTCATCGCGCATTCCTCGGTAATGTTTGACTTCCATAACATCCGGATCGGTTGGGTCCGGACTGATGGATATGCCGAACTCAGACCAACGACTCCAAACAGCAGAACCAAATGGACGTAGGTCCCGGCTGCCACCTGACCCCAAGGGGGCGTGGTGTTCTAGCCAGAGGGCACAGCCGTATTCATGGCGGATGTAGTCCAAAAATTTGGCCACTTCAGTGCTGACTGATTCGGCCGTTCTCCCACCGGGATCTAAAAAGGTTTTGTACAGTGGACCAAGGACAAGTAGTTCCGGTTGGGTTTGATCTACCCATTCAATCAGTTTGTTACGGTCATCCGGTTTAAGTACATCCAATCCATCCGGTTTGACAACAAGATGGGCTTCCATGTCCCCCGCTCGCCCAACCTGTTCAATGCGCTTGTAAATTTTCCTAGCGGTTCTTCTGATAATTCGTTCAGGATTTTCAAGGTCTACGAATAAAGTTCGAACCGGTGGCATTTTGTCTCGCTTGAACGGATGTATCCCAGCCGAAGACATAAGTGCAACCTGTCGTGCCAAATAGGTTTTACCGACACCCTCGGCAGCGACAACAATCACCCGCTCCTGACGTTCCAAAAGGCCGGGAATGAGCCAATCAAAGGAATCATCCGATTCTTCTCCGATCAAAGTCGCCCAATCAACCAGTCTGCCCTTTTCTTCTATGTCATTTCCATTATCATTGAAAGTATCCAGTAAACGCTGGGCTTTGTTTACTCTGACACGCAATGGCTGGCTATGGTCAAGATTTTTGAGAGAGTCGATGAAATCAGTGAATGTGTCCCTGATTTCACTAGCGACAACTTTCAAATCGCTCATTGATAATCCAACACCTATATGATCTGATATGTCTTTACCTTGTGCTGGTTTAAAAACCTTTACCCTTGCTCCAACTTTTCTAAGTTCTGCCGCCACATGGGCTGCATGGGCATAACCGGGTTTATCGTCATCGGCGATGATAACGATTTTCCCACCGGCCAAGGCTTGGGTGTGTTGAGGTAACCACTTATCTTGTCCTTCGGCTCCCGCCCCACCGGGATTGCAAGTTGCCACCCGATCCAACGATTCCAACGTGTGAACGTCCTTCTCGCCCTCCACGACGTAGACGATTTCATCATTGGAGATTCGCTCTAAAACCTGCGGCAATCGATAGAGGGGCTTTTCAATATCTTGAGTGCCCCACTCCCACTCACCATTTTCATACCTTTGCTGCCGAAAAGTTTTGTTACCCAACTCATCCTTGAAGCGGATTACCCGCATTACGGGATTTCCATCAGCACCCTCATAGACGTAGGTGGCTTCTTTCCGCAGTTTCTGTTTTGGTTTATCTGACTCTGGCCACAAGTCGTTCGGCTTAAGGTCTATAGCGTCACAGATTTCGTTGAAAGAGCATGCGGCACCACTGTGGCAGTGCAGGAGAACCTGCCCCTCTCGTCCGATCCCGACAGTAAGAGAAGGTTTATCGTCAGCGTGGGCCGGGCAGCATGCTTCCCAGCCGTTACCGGCATGTCGTACTTTGTCCAGTTTGGAGAGAACGAGGTCAACCTCAGGTGTCCGGTCCACTCAAATACCTTTCTTTTTCCGCCTCTTCAACGATTTTTCCGTAGGCGGAAAGAAACAGTTCCCTGTCAGAGTTGGTTCTCAATCCAGCACCATTATTGGGAAACGATTTCATGGTTTGACCAACGAGGTTGTGGGGCTTACGAAAGGAGATCCCCGACTCAGAGGCGTCGATGGCCTGACGAAACTGTGCCCATGCTTCCGGGGAAGAAGGTATAGGGTCTGCTTCCAGTTTCATGTCTACTGCTAAACGTCGGATTTGTCCTACGCGTGGTGGAAACTTTTGATCCAACGCAATGATTTGCTTGATGGCTTTATCCGCTAAATCGATTTCAATATCGTTTAAGAAATCCCACCAAAGCACACATCGCTCTTGAAAAGGAGGACCAGCGGTGGGCAGATTCCAATTAACACTAACTCGCTTCACGACCCGAGCGAGATCGTCCTTGTCCATTGCAACTAGAAGGGCTCATTGCCATTGGCATACGACTCAATGACTTTGAATTCGCTCTCTGTTGTTTGAGCGTTATCATAGTAAGATAAGAACTGTTCGATATGTTTCTCATCTCTCAAGATGAGTTCTATATCATCGTACTTCTTACCGCTGGGGTTGTAACCCATATGCCATGGAGAAAGCACAACTCCCTGTATGGCCTGCTTGCAAGTTTCTACGTCGTACAGTTCAATTGCTTTTTTAATCTTGCGTCGTCGCTTGTCGCCCAAGACGGGTTTCCTGCCTCGTGCGGATGTTCTACAAGTCACGACCCAGCAGTGAAAAACATCTAATATGTCTTCGAGAGAGGGGTCCATGAAGAAGGAGCCTAGGCGACCTCGGAAGGAATAGCAACTTACACCGATGTCATTTGGGCGGTCTAGACTATTTCAGGTTTCGAAGTTGTCTTCCGGTGAGTGAAATTGTGGCCGAATCTACTTCCATCATCCCAGTTGGGCTCTGCCGGACAACCACATCCACCTGTTCTGGTGGGACTTTGAAACGTCCAGCCAATAATGCTCGGATTTTTTGAGCACTGGCTTCCGCTTCCGGTAAACCGTCATCAAGAGGGGTTTCGACGGGGACGGCCAGACTTTGAGAAAGTTCTTCAAAGTCATATGACTCTAGGCACTTGACACAACCAAGTACGCCGGTAGGTGATTTCCGCTTTCTAGTTATTGTGTGTCCACACACTAGTTGATGCGCCCATATTACATGTCCGTACTTGCCAACCTTAGTTATCGACACTGTTTCCCTGCGTGGGGCGTTACGCGGGCTGGTCATCGCGTGAGTCGCACCAAGCGTCTGCTGATTCTATAGCGGCTTCCAAGCCGTCTGACCATGGAAGAGTTAGTTGCATCCACCACGCTTCACGAAGCCAAGGAGCAAGATTGTTCTTTTCGGGTGTAACGTGGTGTAGGCGATACACCACCCGATCCACTTCTGGCCATAGTCCCTTTTGATTTTCGATCCACTCATTGGCTCGTTCTTCAGCGTCTTTATTATCTGGATCTATTAGAAATTTATGTATCGCGTTGCAACCCTGACGCGGTAGTTGCCGCTCGAAAGACGACATTTCAATAGCCTCAATTAAATCAGACGGTATTTCTAATTTGCTATTATCTTCTTTAGTGTCTGGCATGAATTTTCCTCGCAGGTTGTGACCGGCCGATCTTTTCGTATACCCTCTAGAGGCGATCAGCCCGCAGGAGTACACTGTAGAGGCTCACACCAGCATACCTAACACTGTGGACTTTGGTCAACTGGAGAGGAGCGACCATGCTTTCACGAATCGCCGTTGGGACTCTCCTAACTATTTTTGCATGGACGGCATCCTGCTTCGATGGCACAACTGCCGGAAACGTTGCTCCGATCAGTGGCCACAACCCGACCAAGGCTGTAACCGCCACATCGAAACCTCCGGCAACCACAACCAGCACCACAACGAGTACCACTACGAGTACCACTACGATCGCGATCGTGCGCCCGACCCTTGTGGCGGTAACCACGACGAGTACAACAACAAGTACGACCACGACTACCACGACGCTTCCGCGTGTTCACACGAGATCCTCCAACTCCATGACCGGCGAGCAGTACCAGTATTTTGAACGATCCCTAGAGGTCACCGCCCTCCAGATAGAACTTGGAATGCGATCTGTTGACGGTGTCTACGGGCCGCAGACACGCAAGGCCCACGTTGAATCGCTTGGTGGCCCGCAGGCCCTCCTCTATCAGAACTACCCGGAGTTTGGACAGACACTGACGCCGTGTTCCCACGGGTGCGAGCCGGGCGACGAACATTACGAACTTCCCACCTTGGGAGAACTAATCAACGAATACTTCCAACCCGAGGACAGGGCATTGGCTCGCATGATTGCCTTCTGCGAGTCCAGCGGGCAAACCCATGACGTTGGTTCAGAGGTAGTGTCCGATGCTCTCGCCGTCGGCTGGTTCCAACACCTCGCTAAGTATTGGGCGGAAAGATCCGAAAGAGCCGGATGGGGTGACTACCACCCGTTCCACGGACGAGCCAACGTCGCTGTGGCGGCGTGGCTATTCTATAACAGCGGGGTCCATCATTGGAACCCAAGTAAATCATGTTGGAAGGACACACCACATGGATAAAGAATTGATCGAATCAGATGAAGCCAAGGATGTCTACAGCACTCCATTCGGGATCATCACCTTCTATAAGAAAGACGAGCCGGGTCCAAAAGGACACAAGGCGGGGACAAGTCACACTGTCCGACATGAGGGTCAGCCAGCCCCCCGTCAGATGAAACTAAAAAGAAAATATCGGGGAAAGTCGTGAGTATCGACCCGAACTGGCCCGACCAAGACGCCCACCATCCGTTACCCCCTCCGCATCCAGCCAAATTCACGGCCAAACATTTAAATGAAGTCATCGAAATTCTTGGGGACAATCCCACACTCTTAATTTTGGATCCTTTTGCCGGAATCGGCACGATTCACGATCTGCCGTACATGACGACGGGTATAGAGATTGAACCGGAATGGGCGTACCAACGAGAAGGTACTGCCGTGGGTAGCGCTCTAAGGACCGGATATGACGAGAAATACTTCGACGCCGTAGTTACCTCGCCATGTTTCGGCAACCGCATGGCCGATCACCACGACGCCAAGGATGACAGCAAACGACACACCTACCGGCATTACCTCGGTCGGGAACTAACTAAAGGCAGCGCGGCGGGGATGCAGTGGGGCGAGGAATACAAACACTTCCACACCGAAGCATGGTTAGAGGCTAAGAAGATTCTTAAAGTAGGTGGACATTTAATAATAAATATCAAAGATCACATTAGAAACGGACAGATACAGCATGTTACGCAATGGCATGCAGAAACATGCAGAACTATGGGTTTCAAGCAACAGGACACACGCATTATTCCGGTTTCTGGACTAACCCATGGAGAAAATGCCGAACATCGAATACCCCATGAATCCCTGCTGGTTTTCTGCAAGCCAGAAAAACTTGCGACCTGAACAGGTTGTGAATTGTACGATCGGTCAGTAGCCTTCAGTCATGGCTACTAGTAAACTGCGCGCCAAAATTAGGCACAACGGTAAAGATGTACATTTGGGGTATTTCAGCACCAAAGCACAAGTCAACGCGGCCTGCGTAGCAGGACACGCCGCCTTGGATCGTTTGGACGAAATCAACGGAAGGCATGAGTGCCCTCCGCAGAGATTGCCCAACCCTAAACGCCTTGTTGAAATCATTGAGCAGGGCATGTACGATATCGCCATAGATGAGGTAGCCAAGATTGCAGCGGCGAGGCATCAACTTGCTCAAGCACTAAGAAGTAGTCGCCGTTTTCCGGCGGCAGAAAATCTGTATAAGGGACTACCCCTTAAGACAGCGAGAAAAAAATAACATACCCTCACAACCTAGGACCAATTATGCTGAAGTTGCTGGTCGCTGCGGCCGTCTTTGGGACAGTTCTAACTGCCACTCCGGCTAGCGCCACTCACGACACCATCTACTCGCCCTGCTCCACTGAGTACGGGTACATCCACATGACCTACGACGAGTGGGCGGCACACATCACCACGATGGAAGCCGACGGAACCATTCCTCCCGGCATCGTGTTCCGCTACTACGAAGAACTCCACGGAGGCAAGGGCAATACCGTGCTGGAGGACGGCACGATTCCGGCGTGGGATAATTGGGCTGGCGGTCTGGAAGACGGCATGATTCTGTCCATCCACGACTGGGCCAACGGCGACCACCCCGAAATCGAAGAACTGATGTTCGCTTCCGGCAAGGTGCCCGAATGGATCTTGGATGCCAACATGGTCATCCGCAGGTTCAACGATCCCTACTGGGCTGCGGCGAACCCGATGACCCCATCGTGGACCGTCTGGCAGTCACTCTGCATGGGCGACTACGGATATTCGATACCCGTCATGGAAATCAACGAAGACGGTGTTTGGGAGTCGAACCTCCCCACGACCACCACGACAACGACGACGCTTCCTCCCCCTCCTCCCGACCCAGAACCAGAACCAGCGCCAGAGCAGGAAGCATCCGAACCAGAAGTTCCCGCCCCGACGACCACCGCAGTGGTCCTCGCAGAAACCACCGGAATGGCGCCGGAACAAGAACTACCAGAGATTACCAACGCCGGTGGCGGAGAAACAACCCCGACTCCGAACGATGCGCCGTACACGTTGTTCGATGCAGAATGGGACGGGTATCCGTTTGAAGCCACGGTGCGACTGTTGGAAGACCGCTACCCCATTGGTGTGGAGGGTAAGACGTACTTCAAACTTTCTGCTGCCGTTGACTATCTTCGTGCGGGTGGTATGGTTAGAGGATTGGACAACTTGTGGTCTGGACAATGATAACTGGAACTCATCACGAACGAGGGGGGGACTAAGCCCGGGCCTTCCTTTCTACCCGGGTTAAGGAGCCATCTGCCTCACTGGTATGTCGGATTAGTCCTACCGTATACCCACGAGTACACGGGTTTTTGCCCAGCCTCCCCTTTTCACCACCAAGGGTAGAAGGCAGGGATTGCGGCCCGTAAGATGGCTCCGTCCCCCTCCGTATCCGATAAGAAAGGTAACGATATGAAAACACTACCGCATCTATTCTTCGGCGTAATCTTCGCTATCTCCGGAGGCACTATTGCTGGCGGGCTCGTTGGAGAGTGGTGGGCGTTTGCAGCACTCGTTCCAGTGGGAGCATTTGTCGGCTGGAAGGCTGGATCTAAGATTTCTTCATAGACAGGTTGTTTTTCGACTAGCGCCTCGCTAGGGTGCTCGTTTATGGCATCAACAACTAAGTCATCCGTATCCGCCAAGAGCGGATCCATTACAAAGACACCTGCTCGCAAGAGCGTAACTAAGGCTGAGGCCAAGCGTCAGATTGCCGCAGTGAAAGAGGCCAAGAAGGTAGCCGAGGCTACTGAAGGCAGGAAGGCTTTGATTTCGATCAAGCCTTTTGAAGAGATTACGGCGTTTATTCCGATAACCGGAATCGCACCGTTGATCCAGCATCGTTTCGATGAAAAAGCGATGAAGATGATGTTAGAGGCTATGCAAGGTAAGGGCACGATCAAGGCAGAGCGTCCACCTCGGGATCCGCAAGCGGAATTCGAAGCGGCAAAGTATCTGTTGGAGAACGGCCAGCCCGGACATCCGGTTACAGCATTCAAGATCGCCACGGCTGACGCCACGGGATTGTTTGATAAGTCAGTTACCAAAAAGTCAATCAAGACTGCCTTGTTCTTCCATGGACATGGTGCAGATCAGTTGATGCCGTTGGAGTTTGAAGAGTGCATCATGCGTGAGGATCATGTCAAGGTTGGAATGAACCAGACTGACTTGCGTTACCGACCGATGTTTACAGAGTGGTCAACGACATTGGCAGTTACCTATCTGCCACATCAGATTGATCTTGAGTCAGTGGCTACATTGGTAAATGCAGCCGGACTCGGAGGGGTCGGCGAATGGCGTCCCAGTTCACCGAATTCGTCAGGTGGCACATTTGGACGGTTCAAGGTTGACCTTGAAGCATGCGGAATAACTACTATGAAAGGTAACGTAATCTAATGATTGATAATCCTAAAAGAGATGAACTACTGGACATCCTTGCGAAGAATGGCAAGATCACGACAGAACTCGTGGTTGATACTGCCAAGGATCCAGACAATGTTCTCCATACATCATTTGAGTGGAATGACAAGGTAGCGGGCCATCAGTTTCGTCTTGAACAGGCGGAGCATCTGATCAATCGTTATGAGATCAGGATTGAGGTTCCGGCAGGTTCTGGAGAGATCCGGAAGGTCAATGTCAAGATGTTGTCTCAGAACGAGGACCGTAGCGGTTGGGAGCGGACAGTAGATATTCTGGCTGATCCTGTGCGGGCCGATAACCTTCTGAATCGCATGAAGGCTAAGGCAGTGCGATTCCGTGACGAGATTGACGTTTATCAGACAGTCGCAGACAACTTTGATCCTAAGTGGGCGGTTGTTTCTGAGGCTATCGAAGCAGCGTTGGAGGACGAGTAATCGTTTTTAGAGGGGGGGGCTTCGGCTCCCCCCTTTTTCTCTTTACCAAGGACCGTCAAGGCGGGGCATGGCGCGGACAGGCGCGGCGCTGCACGGCTCAACGCGGCAAGGCAGGCAAGGCATGACGGGGCAAGGCAGGACATGGAATGGCTTGACGAGGCAGGGCAGGCATGGCGAGGCTTGGCAAGGCAGGGCTCGGAATGGCGCGACAAGGCGAGGCAGGCAAGGCTAGGCAAGGCTTGTCGGGGCACGGCAACATCGTGGCAGGCATGGAAAGGCAAGGCATGGTACGGCATGGGAAGGCAAGGCATGGCAGGCAAGGCATGGCGAGTCATGGAGCGGCGTGGAGCGGCACGGACTGGCATGGCAATGCACGGCAGGCTAGGCAAGCCGAGGCAGGGCGGGGCGCGGTTCGGCGTGACTAGGCGAGGCACGGCAGGCGAGGCGCGGCAAGGCGCGGCGAGGCACTGCTTGGCACCGCAAGGCCAACCCGGGGTGGGGTCGGAAACGGCCCTGCCCCAACCCCTACGGGACGGGCCAACCCCCAAAGTAGTTAATTCGCGAAAAAATTTGTATAATCGGAAAACAGGGGCGGCATAGTCGTCCTACGGATAGTATTATTTGGAACAGAGGTCCAGAACATGTATGTGTACATCAAGGGTTGGCAAGAAGAAGGTAGATGGCTAGTGGGCTTCTACATGACCAAATACAGCCATGACGGTAAGCCATACAACGAGTTCATAATGGAATCCGAATGGATTCACCAAAAAGACGCATCAGCCCGAGTAAACTACCTAAACGGCGGAACCGGCGAACCACAAAAACGCTCCACCGCATACGACTCATGGCGCAACCCATACAAGGCAGAACATGGCTAGAGAAAAATATGACCTCAGCCAAATCACCGGTAACCTCGCCAACCCATACATGTGGGTACACTGGGTAGACGAAAACGGAGAAGAACACCACACCCCAAGATCACTAGCAGCAATCATCCCTGAAACGGCCAAAATCTTAAAGGACCAAACATGACCGAAGAAGCGACCATCACAGAAGAAACCACCACCGAAGAAACCCCGCCCACCGCAGGTGAACAACTCATCGAAGAAATCGACAACTTCCTCAAAGCAACCGGAAGCCGCCACAACATCCCCGCAACCGAAATCCAAGACCACCTACTAGACATCAGAGCAATCGCCCAAGCACACACCAACTAGCCCACCGTCGGATAAAACAATCCAAACAAAAGCGAACCCCAAAAAATCGCGCATAGCCCCCCAGACAGGCGTGACACCGTCGAAAAGTTGGACCTCTTTACAATTACGGGTGGATAGGGGTAATTGCGTGTGGGTAGGTGGAGGGTAGGGGTACCCCCCCCTCATCGAACACCCGTTCGACCATGACCTTCTCCATCGAACACCTGTACCCCCATCGAACACCCCATCGAACACC
>Ga0315334_10000140_pt1 | contig 47865 bp, 13 predicted proteins | sample M150034915metaG_FD_205555 | JGI IMG/M metagenome (GOLD analysis project Ga0315334, IMG submission 205555) | Ammonia-oxidizing marine archaeal communities from Monterey Bay, California, United States - M1 500m 34915 | ecosystem: Environmental > Aquatic > Marine > Intertidal zone | place: USA... | reverse complement strand
GCATCGGGTAGTTTTGTAGTAGGTACTTCATATAGGATTAGTAAAGGTGGGGCTCATCAAAGTCAAAGTTATAGTACAGATTTTACCGCGGTTGGTGCCGAAGATAGTAATGCTGGTACTATATTTACTGCAACCGCAACTGGAACGGCAAGCGGAAATACTGCTATAAACTTTGGCTCTGCACATCCTAGAACCATACAGGCACGAGTAAGATGGTTTATAGGAGCAGATTCTAATTTTGGTACTGGGGTAATTACATCTCTTAAAAGTACAATTGTCTTGCCTTCAAATCCAGGCACTATTACAATAGGTACTTATGTCCAACAACAGATAACGGCAGGGATAGTTGCAAGGGGAACTGTAATGAGTCAGACAGGTGGAACTACTTTAACAATTAGTAGGAATAGGCTCAGTAAATTAGTTAATGAGTTTATTGCTGAACCTAATGACTTTGATTTTATAGCTAATTCGGAGCAATTGTATACATATGATTTAGCTGGGAATGCAACAGGAGTTGGAATACCATCATCTGTTGTTAATGGGGAAATAGAAGACGTTGAAGTAGTTTATGGGGGTTCTGGTTTTGAGGAAGCACCCCATGTTTGGTTTGAAACTACATCAGGAGCAGGTGCAAATTTGACTCCATTTGGTTCTGAAATCGGTGGAATAGCAAAAGCTATTGTTGTATCGCCTGGAATTAATTATGGAAAAAATTCTACAGCTGCAACACAAGAAAAGACTGAGCCATGGGTTACAGCTAAAGGTTCTGTTAGAACTGAGCCAATGATAGAATTTGATGGTAAATATATAGATAATAGAGGATTTCTTAGTAATGATAATGTATTACAAGACGGAAGATTTTTTGAGCCATGGTCTTATGTGGTTGGTTCGGATGTTCAATTTGAAAAATGGGTTGCTCCTATTTCAACTATTGCCCATCCAGTAGGAACTAAAATTTTTCCAACATATTACGTTAATGAAAAAATATCAGGAGCAGCGTCTGGATATATAAAAGTAGACCAAGCAACTAGTTAGAGGGATAATAATGGCAACTATTTTAACAAATAATTTCAAATATAAGAATGCTGAAGTAATTAGAAAGTTATTTCATGATGTGGATAATAGAGGTAGATTGAAGCACAATTTATATCTTTTTATTGCAAGGAGCAGGGCTTGGTCAAATGAAGCTAGTCCAGATACACCATCATCATTGGCCTCGATGCAAGAAGAACTAGATGTTCATAACGATATTATAGTAATGAAAAAGGTAACTGCAGGTGATATTTCTCTTGTTACACCCAAATATGTATGGGCGAATACTGTTGCTTATACGACTTGGGAGCACGATTCTTCTACTATATTTGAAAGAGATGGTACAGGTTCAAATGCACAACCTTTTTATGTAGCCACTCAGGAAGCTGATACAACTTGGACAATTTGGAAGTGTTTATTAAATGCTGGCGGAGTTGCAACTGCTACGGAACCTACTATTGCATCTGGTTTGAGCTCAGTGCACACTAGAGGCGATGGGTCTGGTGATGGTTATGTATGGAAATATATGTATTCTGTTACAAATGCTCAGATGACAAAGTTTAGTAGTAGTGTTGCAGATTCTAGCGGTAAATTATGGATGCCAGTTAAGACATTGGGGCATGCACCATCAACTAGTGATAATACTAGTACCACTTCTCAATGGGATGTCCAGAGGCAAGCAATACTTGGTGGAGTCCATCTTATAAAGCCATCTAGTGCCATTGGAGTTGGTGATGATACCAAATTGATTAGATTAGATGGTGACGGTACTGGTTTTGAAGGTACAGTGCGATCAGTAACTATTAGTGCAACTACCTATTATTATGTACAAGTCACAGACCCAGGCAAGAATTATACTTATGTTAGAAGGGTTATGAAGCAAACTCTGGCCGGTGGTGGTAGTAGTTATCCAAGTGATTATACTGCAGATAGTAATTTAACTGCAATCCTTTCACCTCTAGGTGGACATGGTTGGGATGCTACCAAAGAATTGGGAGGTCATCGAATGATGATTCATACATCTTTGGAAGGTAATCGAAACTTTGGTCAAGATAGTTCTAACTATCAGCATACTTATGGTGGGGCTGATGGAAATACATACACAGATTATAGAACAGTAGGTTTGATGATAGATCCAATAAAGAGTCGTGATATTTATGATCACATTGAAAGCGGCACTCTTAAATCTGAAGTAGTTGCAACTGGCGATAGGCAGTCTGCACAGGATGCAACTAATCTTGCAAGATTACATTATACGAGTGAGACTAGAGACAGTACTTTAAATAGTGCTACTGATTGGAGAGAAAAGGAAATTATGCAAGTAAATGGTACAGGTATATCAAGTACTTTTACTGCAGTTGGTAGAGTAGTTGATATAAATACAACTAGCAAATATGTATATGTCATACCATATGCTGGTACTTTTTCAACTAGTCAGTTTGAGCCTGATACTGGCTCGTATGTATTTTTAAACGAATCTGGAACATTAAATGCGAATAATTATTTTAGAATAGACCAAGTAAAGGCTAATGATATACTTCCATATTCTGGTGATATAGTATACTTGGACAATAGAGCACAGATAATACGAGATACAACTAGGACAGAAACAATTAGAATTGTTATAGAATTTTAAAGGTAGGAGAACATGGCCAAAATTAATTTTAGTGAAACACCATATTATGATGATTATGCCCCTAGTAAGAATTTTCATAAAATACTTTATAAGCCATCAGTGGCACTACAAACTAGGGAATTGAATCAAGCACAAAGTATTGTTACTGAGAATATTAAAGATATTTCAAATGTAATACTTAATAATGGTGATCCACTTAAGCCTGGGCAACTTGTTTATAGTAATAAGGTGGATTATATTTCTTTAGATACTTCCACGCCGTGGAATAATTTTCATTTTAATCCAATAGGGTCGAATCAAAGTCGTTATCTTATTGGAAAATATATTACAGATACTCAAATAAGAATCAAAGCACAGATAATAACGGGAACTCATAGCAATAGGGGTAATAATGAAGCTGCAGTTTTATATTTAGCATATACATATTCGGATGGTGATCAAGCTAGTCCTGCAACCATTTTTGCCGAGACAACTGATTTATTTGAACTTAAGCCAGATGGTACTAAGGGAGAACAGATTGGTAATGTTGGGCGTCCAAGTAGTTTTTATTATCCTTTAGAGGTTACTGGTCAGGCCTCTGTGGCACAAATTAAAGACGGTATTTATTATGTAAATGGTTATGCAATTCGAGTGCCTGGACAGACTTTAATACTTGAAAAATTTGGTACTACTCCTACTTATCGAATTGGACTTGCTGTTGAAGAAAATATTATAACTGCTGGACAAGATATGTCTTTATATGATCCAGCTGGCTCATTTTCCTTAGGTGCTGATAGATATAGTATTAATTTAAGATTAGCCAAGAAGTCCATTGGTTCACCTTCTAATGAAAATTTTATTGAATTGATGAAAGTTACTGATGGTCATCCTGCAGAAAAAGATACTTATTTAGGTCAACTGATAACAGAGGATGAGTATACAAAAAGACATAGTAGAACATTTGGTAATTATGTAGAAGAGCCTTTTAATATTGAACTTCGCGAACATTCTTCTTCTCTTACAGATCATAATAGTATTGCTGGTGTTTATAGTACAAATGGTGATAGTACTAAACTTGCTATTGGTGTTGAGGGCGGTAAAGCCATTTTAAATGGAAAAACAATTTCTATACCACATAAGCAATATGTGAATATTGATAAGCAAAGAGGAAGTACAAATTTGGTAACTGCAGCTGGTACTACTACAGTTGCTGCAGATTTTGGAACTTATGTTGTTACTAGTGCTGGATTGCATGAAGATATATCTGGAGCAGCTGGTATAAGTACAGCAAATACTCATGCTGATAGAATTTGGTTGAATTTTTCACCGCAAACAGCCACTGAGGTTCCATTTGGACAAAATTCTAGTGACAATTCAAGAATATTTCTTGGGAATTCTGTAGTTGAATCCTTAGCAGAAGCTTCTATTCGTAATATAGAAAGACATCCAAGTATAGCAAACAATACTTCAGATGAATATAAAATATATTTATTTGACATACAGCCACTTGTTACTACTGCAAATACTTCTAGTATAATAGAAGATGCTGAATTTATTGCACTTAAATCTCAGGGAACAACTATTGACATAGAAGATTTAGTAAAAAATGTAACTTATAAAATTGTTTCTGCCGGAGATAGTACTTGGACAGGTATTGGTGCAACTGATAATAATGTAGGTACTGAATTTGTTGCATCAGGAGCTGGTACTGGAACAGGCACTGCAGCCAAAGTTTTTAAAAGAGTTGCAGATTTAAATACTGAGTTAGGAAGTAATACAACCACTCCGTTACTTATGGCACAAAATGGAACAATAGCTTTTTTTGGTGGGGATGCGGACAGTCAAGCTGGAATGCATAAAGATTATGCACAAACAGTAGACCATTATAGAGATACTTCTTATACAACTTTTAATGATAGTAGATTAGATTCTTTGGTCTTTCCTATTCCTAAAGATGCTATTGGAGATGATGGAAGTAGCATAGGTACTGTTACTATCAATAGGATGAGAGCAACTCAGCTGAAGACAACTACTGCAAATGATACGATAACTTTTACTGTTTCTGGAAATGAAACTTTTGATATAACAAATAATCTGTCGGTAACTCAACAAGTCCTTACAGGTGGTGGGTACTATACAGCGCCTGGTGATGTAATAAAGGGTAGTACTTCTGGTGCATATGGGAAAATAGTTATTACAGGTGGTAGTGAAAACATTCTCGGAGGTTTTCAAAAATTCCTAGTAGTTCTCACAGATGTTAATGGTGATGTGGATACTACGGGAAGTCCAACACTCTTTCAGGCTGAAGATTATACTATGCATATTAGACGCTTTGAAGAAGAATGGATGACAGTGAGTGATATAGTGCTCTCAAGTGCAACTATAAGTGCAGTAGATGAAACAATTGTCGGACATAGAAATAAAGATTATCTTTTATATGGGTTTGCAAATGCAGGTGCTTTTGATTATGCAGCTTTTTACAAAGAGGATGATGTAGTATTGCAATTTAATAGTACCACTGCGCCAACTTCTTTGACTATTAATAGTCCTAGAATTCAGACAAGTAAAGATTATGTATTGTTGTCGGTGGTTAAGACAACTTCTGCAGTCGAAATAGATAAAACAGTAAAGGAAGGTACGAAGCACGTTGGTACTCATTCAACTACTTCTACTTTATCTGGTGATATAGGTCATATTCAATTAGATCATGCAGATGTGTTGGATAGGAATTGGAAAGTATATGAAAATAAAAATGGTTTTGATGCAGGTTCATCAAATCAGGCTACTACAAGTGATACTGATATTTCATCCAGATATATTTTAAATACAGGTCAGAGGGATAATTCGTATTCTGTAGGTTTTTTACAGCTCAAAGATAATAAGCCGATGCCTTCTGGATCATTGTATATTGTTTATTATTATCTGCAGCATGGAACAGATGCACAGCAAATAGGGGCGGGCTCTGCATCTTATAGGGTAGGTGATTATATATCTGCAGATTCATATCCAGTTGGAGTTTCATTTTCTGGATTTGGTACATTTACCTATGCTGATATTCCAACCTTTACGAGCCCAACTACTGGTAAAAAAATTAGACTAGCTGATGCTATTGATTTTAGGCCAGTTAAGGATGCCAACGATCATTATTTACATAATACTAGAATACCTTTCCATACAACTGTAGATATTTCACAAGTGAAATATTTCCAGCCTAGAATAGATAAACTTTATTTAACAGAAGGTGAAACTACAGAGGAAATCTTAACTTCTGATAAATTAGAAATTGGTGAAGTTTATAAAATTCTTACATTAGGAACTAGTTTATTTAATCAAATTGGTGCTGAATCAAATACTCCAGGCACCATCTTTAGAGCAACAGGTAAAACAGTGGGTACAGGTACAGTAACTATGGCTGAAGGTAATCTTAGAATTATTAAAGGGATTCCTTATGAGGATGAGCCAGTGGTGCCGATAGTTCCAGAAAATGGTATTGAACTAGCAGAAATAAAAGTTCCTGCATATACACATTCTACTGATGATGTTAAAATTAAAGTTACTTCAAACTTGCGTAGAAAAGATACTGAATTATCCAAATTGGAAAATATATTGGAAGAAATTCAAAATCATGTTTCAAAAAATCCTTTAGAAGAAAAGGCTAAAACATATGATATTGGTGAAGGTAGGAAGGTTATTGGAACATTTACCGATTCTTTTGAAGATGATTCCAATGCTGCTGTAGATGATACTTATTATAGTGCTTCTATTGATAAAATTAACAATGTTCTTAGACCAGAATTTATAATTGAAAATACAAGTTGGAATACACTTCCAATTGAATATAATGATCTACTTGGGTCTACTACCGCTAAGAATTTAGTAACTCTGCCATTGGTTGCTGGTGATGAATATGTTTCTGAAGTAGTTAATATTGAAAGTAATATTGAAGTAAAGCCAAGAACTACTCATACTTTTGGGTATCATGGGTATATGATAGTATCGCCTAGTTTTGATAATTGGAAATCTACAACAAGTCGTCCAGATTTGATAGAAAATAGAGGCGGGGAATATGATTCTATAAAGCATCATAGTAAGAACTATAAAACTCATCGTTCAAGTTGGAACGATTGGAAAACTCATTGGGCTGGTTATGAGAAATTAGAATTTGAGGATTCTGATAAGGATACTTCTTATGATGGTCTAATTAAATCTTTGAAGAAAACATATGATGTTAAAAGTAATACTCTTGAGTTACCTAGTGGAAAGAAGGTGCAAAGAGATTATGTTCCATATATAAGAAGTCAAAATATAAAAATAACTGTATATGGACTTAAGCCTAATGTTGGTAATTTACGGATACGCTTTGATGGGCGAGACATTACTAGTGATATAAGGACAAATGTATTAACAGTAGCTACTTACATTAATAGTTCAGCGGCAGTATTAAAGACTGATGATTACGGTAGTTTTGTTGGCTGGTTTACAATTCCTAATGTTGATGAAGGCGTTGGAACTACTAAATTTACTACTGGCATTAAAAAGATAGTTGTTGATAGTACAACTTCTGGAGTTGACTGTTATGCTGAGGGTTCATTTAATGCCGTTGGTTATATAGCCAATAAAATTTCTACTCGTAACCTTGAAGGCTCATGGGATACTCAAACAAGAGATGCATATCATCAAAGCTTTGAAATTTTCCAAGATTGTTTTGTTGGTAAAGTAGATCTGTATTTTACAGGTAAAGAGAATTTTGGTAATATGCGACCGATTATTTTACAATTGAGAAAAATGGACGGTGATAAGCCATCTAACGATTGTATACCATTTTCTACTATAGTAAAATATCCAACTGATATATTGACATTTGGTTCCAATCCATCTAGTAGTTGGAGTGTAGGTGATACGTTAACTGGTAATAATTCTGGTGCAAAAGGAATTATTGTCGATTTTCCAACCTCTACTCAAGTCACAGTTAGACCAGTTAGGGGTGAATGGAATCATGCTAATGAATATATAACTAATGGTACAAATTCCATACAATTTACTGCAGTATCAACTGCAATTCCTACAGATGGTGTAACCCCAACATCTTTTACTTTTTCTGAGTTTATCTATCTTCCAAAAGGAAAATATTGTATTACTTTAATAACTGCAAGTAGATCTTATCAATTAAAAGCTTTAGATGTAAATAGGCTTGAAGGTAGTAAGATGACTGGCGTTGGTAGTACATATCAAGGGTTTGATCAAATAAAAAGTCAAATTTTACAGTTTGTTTTATATCGTTGTAAATTTGATACATCTGTTCCAGCTGGAGATTCAACTTTATGGTTGAAAACTAATGCAATACCTGATCTTTCGCCTACTAAAGACAATCCTCTTTACACTTATGGTAATATTGTATTTGATGGTACAAGTTCTGGAGCTGTGAGTACGTCTGATGATACTATTACTTTAACTGCTGCACAGGTTACAGCATTAGCAGTTAATGATTCTATTGTTTATTCAAATGGCGGTGGTGGAAATATTGGGGGTTTGACTACTGGAACAACATATTATGTTCATTCAAAGCCCACTACAACAACTATTAAGCTAAAAACTACTGCAGCTGGTGTCGATGCGATTGATTTGACCGCGGTTGCGGGTTCTGGTACTTCTCATTCTTTAGCCGGAAATCAAATAAGAGTAGATCTTGATAGTCATGGGTATGAATCAGTATCAAATGCAAAATTGACATTTAAAAATGTTACTGGTAGGAATGGTTTTGAAGCAGAATTGGCATCTGGTTCAAATACAGGTAATATTGGAACTGCTGGTAATTTTGCACAAGGGGAAATAATCTATCAAAGAAGTGGTGGAGCAGATGCATCCAATTATGCTAATTATCCTCATGGGATAATAGTGGATTATGATCATAGTTCAACTCCAAAGAAAATAAAAGTCATGATGACTTCTATTGGCAGTTTTGTAAATTCTGCAGATCCTTTGTGGGGTAAAGATAGTGGAAAGAATGTGATATTAAGTAATACTAACAGTTATGCTGGCGTAAATCATTATAAGAGAATGATGAATGGCATTGATTTAGAATATATCAATGATGGTGCTGTTGTTGATTTAGATGATGGAACGAATACGAAAGATCCTGTTTCTGGTGGAACTGGGTATAATGTAACAACTCTTGAAAATGGAGATCCTACTACTGGCGGAACTGGAACTGGTTTGACAGTAAGAGTTGCTTCAGTTACTGGTAATGTAATTGATGATTTTGGAAGTGGTGCTGCAGCAACTGGAGGTATTCATATAATAAATCCAGGCTCTGGCTATACAGATAACGATTTAATTACAGTTGCACAGGCTGGTAGCGGTTTAAATGCAACTATAAGAGTAGATGGAGTCAGGAGAAATGAGTATCAAATTATAAGCTCTGTACATGATACTATTGATGTCAAAAGAGTTGGCACTGGTAATGTTTTTCAGACTACTGGCGATACTAGTACAACTGAGATTAAAAGTTTTGTTGCAGGAAGAACTCATTATCCAGAATCTACTATGAAAGTATCATCTGATTTATCTGCAGATGGGCCAAGGAAACGCGTAGATATGTTATATTATGGAGATGCCAGTATTGTTCCCGAATCTACTCGTCTGACTTGGGAGCGTGCAGATACTTACAATGGCTCTCTTACAAGAATTATTCCAGAGGCTAATATCCAGTTAGAAAGTAATAAGAAAATAGAAAATAATACATTTATGAAAAATGTATTTACTAGTGAGTTTAACCGCGTCAGTCCAGTGATTGATAAAGGAATGCTTAACACTTTAATGATTTCAAATCGTGTTGACAATTCTTCTGAATTAAGTTCTTATATATCTAGAAAGGTTAGATTAAAAAGTAGTGCAAATTCTGTAAAGGTTGTTCTTGATGCCGTAATTCCAGGCGTTTCTACTGTAAATGTTTATGTTAGAACTAATATAGATACTGCTTTGGATATTGAAGACAATGTAATACCATTTTCCGATAACCATTTGTGGACTGCTCTGGTACAACAAGATACAATGGTAACTGATGATAGAAGTGATTATCAAGAAGTTGAGTATTTGAAGGATGATTTGGGTCAGTTTACTACTTTTCAAGTAAAGGTTGCATTTAAGAGTTCAAGTAGTGTCGTTTTTCCAAAGATTAAGAATATTCTAGCAGTTGCTAATCAGAAAGATGATAGTTTATTATCGTTGAAATCGTTTACTATACAAGGTGAATTAACTGCAGATGGTTATTTAAGTAATCTAACCACGCGAAAGTACCATGAATTTTTTGCAATAGAAACTGATTTTAAAGTGACTCATGGAACTATTCAATTAATAAATCGCGATGGATTTAGTGGAACAGGTTTTGAATATACTGTAGTACCTGATAAACTTACGACATTTGGTACTGTGAGTTGGGCTATTGATGATACAGTCACGGGCTCAAGCAGTGGTGCAACAGGCGTAGTATCTGCTATCGATTCAACTACAGTTTACATCAACAGAACAAATGGTATAGCTTTTGGTACAACTGAAAGTGTCAATAACCAAAATAGTGTTCAAGAGGTCAATACTGCAGTTGTGGTTGGTGATGTAAATGCCAGTAGTTTAGATTTTGTTAGAACAAGTACAAGTCCAAGTACCCTACAAAAGATACAGGAATATGCTATAAAGCCGTTGAGGCAGGATACTGGAACTGGTTGTATGGTAAAGATTACTAATTATGCAGGTTCAACTAAGACTTTCAGATTTTTAGCAACTGTGTATGGGAGATAAGAATGGCAGACATTACAGCATTAACAAATTCAAATACTTTTGAAGAGCAAATGACTACTATCAATAGTATTATAACGAAACTAAATACCATTGAAGCGAATGCATCTACTATATTAATAGCATTTTCAGCGACTCCGCCAACAGATGCTTCCGTAACAACAAACACAGCAATGTTGTATGTTGATAGTAGTGGAAATTATAAAATTAAAAAGAATGTAAGTGGAACTATTACTACTCATGCAGTTACAATAGGTGCTGATACTGGAGAATAGTACATATGGCCGAACAAACTCCACTTAAGGCCTTATTTGATGGTAATGGGAACCCTACATCACTTGCTGAATTTACAGTAGGTGATTTTCTTAGAGTTACAGATGGTGGAACAGGGCTTACTACTTATTCAAACGGTCAAATATTAATCGGTAATAGTAGCAATGGCTTAACAGCAGCAACTCTTACTGGTACATCCAATCAAATAACTGTCACTAATGGTGATGGGTCTATAGTACTTTCCCTTCCTCAAAATATTCATACCACAGCAACTCCTACTTTTTCTGGCCTAACCGTTAATGGAAACGGATCATTTACAGGCAATGTTGGTATTGGTACTTCTCCTAGTCGCTCCTTGCACATTTCCTGCACTGATGGTTTAGTAATTCCAGTTGGTACTACTGCGCAGAGAGAAGGAACTCCAATTGAAGGTGAGATACGCTATAATACAAGTTTGGGAACATTTGAAGGCTATGGAAGTGCATGGGGTTCTCTTGGCGGTGTTATTGATGTTGATCAGGATACATATGTCTCTGCAGAGACAACTCCAGGCGGTGATAATGATGAAATAAGTTTTTTCACAGCTGGTAGTGAAAGAGGTAAATTTTCTTCTGGCGGAGAGTTAACATTAATTGGTACAGGCGGGTTGGTAATTCCAGTTGGCACTACTGCACAAAGAGGTACTGTTGCACAGGGAAAACTAAGATATAATACAACATTATCCTGCTTTGAGGGGTATAATGGTTCTGCTTGGAATTCTTTTGCTACTAAATTATATGTTGATACTTGTGTTACAGCACAGGATTTAGACATTACTGATGATGATGCAACTCCGACTATAGCTATTGATTTAGATTCTGAAACATTAACAATTGCAGGTGGTACTTATTTAACTAGTTCGGTTTCTGGAAATACAGTAACTATAACTCATGATGCTAGTGGGGTTGGTTCTGGCACATTTGGTTCAGCATCACTAATTCCTAACTTAACAGTTGATACACAGGGCCATTTAACAGCTCTTGGTCATACTGCTGCCAACTTTACAATAGCAGCTACTTGGGGTACTGATGATACATTCACTCTTGGTGAAACTTTAACATTCTCAGGCACGGCAAATGAAATTGAAACTACTGTATCTAATAATACAATTACAATCGGTTTACCTGAGCATGTTACTATTGCTGGCAATCTTACTGTTAGTGGTACAACTACAACGATCAATTCAACTAATTTACAGATTGACGATAAAAATATAGAACTTGCACATTCTCCAAGTGGAAATGCAGGGGATGATGAGGATATAAGCGGTGGCGGTATTACATTATGTTCTAGTGATGGGAATAAGACTATTGCTTGGTGTCATGCTACTGATGCATGGCATTATAACCAAGGTATTAATGTTACAAGTGGTAATATTGGCATTGGAACTACAACTCCTACAAATAGTTTAGAAATAGGAGATGCTGGTGGTACTGGCTATGCAATTTCAACTATATCAGAGACATATGGTGCTATAATACGGACAGGAGAATCTTCTACTCCAACGACTAATGCTGCATTATGGGTAAGAAATACAAATAATAGTGGTACTGCTACTGAAATTTTATATGCGAGAAATGATGGTAATGTCGGTATTGGTTGTACTACTCCCCCACAAAAATTGACGGTTGCTGGCCATTTATGTGTTGGTAGGGTACTTAGTACTGATGGTACAGGGTGTTCTACACTGTGGGCACTTGAAATGCAAAGAACAGGAAGTGCAGGGAATTATGCAGATATTTGGTCAAATAATAGTTATTTGGCCTTGGGTTCTGATGCATCCTCAGCTGATCTTGTTATAAAATCTAATAAAGTTGGTATTGGTTGCAATGATCCAGCTGCTAAATTACATATAAAAGGAACTCCATCTGGTTCTACATCAGTATTGAAAATAGTTGATAGTGGCGATGTAGATGGGAATTTGGGAATGATTGCACTCAAAGGAAATACAGATGCATACGGTTTTGATACTGGTCTTGATCCTGTTACTGGTGATTTAGTTTGGCGTAGAATTATTAATAATAGTTCTGGAGAAGCTTTACGCATAATGAGAGTTACTGGTGCTCTTGTTACATCTGCAAACATGGGTATTGGTACTGGTGCAGCAACACCAACTGGTGTATTAGAATTACAAACTGCAGCTGCAGCCCAAATTACCTTGTCTAATAGTTGCACTTCTCTCTGCGGTGGTCATTGTGTAGGCCTTGTAGCATTTAAATCATATGATTCTAGTACAAATTCTGTAACAAACTTGGCTAGAATAGATGGTGGATTCCGACATGAGTCTGGTAGTACTGGTTCATCTTATCTATTAGATGGTGGTGCTGGTGAAGGGGGAATGCTAGCATTTAATGTTTATTGTAGAGCTAGTTGTGATAGTGTATTTACTTGTAAAGAAGCTATGAGGATAATTCCTGCTGGTTATGTTGGTTTTGGTACTACAAATCCAATTAATGCACGAGTTCAGATTTTACATGGTGGTACTAATGCACTAATGGTACAGGGAGGTACTTCAGCTGCAGACGGTGCGATTATTCTGCAGACTTGTATTACTGGTGTACAGGTTGGTAATATTCAAGGAAAAATTGGTGATAATAGTGCAAGTCAACATTTAGCATTACAGGACGCTGGTTGTAATGTTGGTATTAGAACTAGATCTCCACAAGCACCGTTGCATATTTATACTAATGTTAATTCTAATACACCAGCATTGATATTGTCGAATGAGCATGCATCAGCTGGAGCTAATTTACAATTTTGGGGTGGTGCAACTGAGGCAGAAGTAACAACAATAAAATCATATATGAGTGGTGGTCTGTGGCAATTAGGGTTTAATGTAAATCAAAGTTCTGATGTAGTAACAATAGAAGATACTGGCCAAGTTGGTATTGGAACGGATGCTTTTTCTTGCACGTCAACGCTTTGGTGTTCTGCACTTACGATTATAGGTCGTAGTGGTTGTACAGTAACTTCATTCGCAAAAATAAAAGATCAATGTAGTTTAAGAATTATACCTGATGGAAATATTCTGACTGATATTCGCTTTCATAGTGTCGGGGATTCTGGAATAATGGGAATATCTGGAACTAGTGAGCAAAGTAATGTTCATTCTGTTCCTCTAATTTTAAATGCATATGGTGATGTTGGAGCTGGTGGCTGTGGAAATGTTGGGATTGGAATGAGTAGTGCACCACTTTACAAATTGGATGTTGCTGGAGATATTAATTATACTGGAGCATTGCGAGTGAGTGGAACTGAAGTAGCTTTTGGTGAAACAGAGGGTGGCGCTGCTTTTTATGTTTGCCCTAAAGGTTCTTGTACTAACTTTTGTTCTACCATATCTTGTGCAACTGATTGTGTTGTAACTCCTACTATTATTTCATCTGGAACTTTTTTGCAACTTGGTACTGGGCCCTATATTAAAAGTAATAGTATCGGTGTAAATTATACAACACAGGCAAATGCTGTTCTTTGTGTCAATTATGAAGGGTATAATGGCGGAGTAACAAAGTTTAGAGATTTTATGGTTTATGATGGAAAACAGAATGTTAAATTATCTGTCAATGGTAGTACGGGTCGCGTGGGTATTAATACGTCAGCGCCGACTGCTACAGTATTAGAGGCCGTAGCATCTGGAGTTACACTTAGTAGTTTGAATGCCCATGCAGTAAATATTGTTGGGGCTAATTATGCAGCTGCTACTGTTGGGATTTATGATAGTGCTGCAGTAGCAGCTAACATCGGCGGCGGGATTAATTTTGGAGGAAAATTTAATAGTAATTATACAGCCGAATGGGCAAGGATTACTAGCTATAAACTTAATGCAACTGCAACTGATCCAAGTGGTGGACTCAAAATCACAACTAGAAATACTTCTGGATGGACTGATGCAATATGTATTGATCCAGATGGAGCTGTTAATTTCCCAGAACAAGTGATTTTTTCAAGTTGTCTTTCGGCCACTCGCTATGCTAGTACTGGTGGACAATATCATTTTGATAATTTCACTGGTAATAACTATTTAACATTGACAGGTTCTGTACTGGGTGCTTATGTAGGTGGTGTTAATACTTTAACAATGTGTTCTGGCAAAGTCGGCATCGGAATTTCTAATAACATAGATGCACCTTTGCATGTTCATGGTACTTGCCAACTGAAACTTTCTAGGACTGATGTAGGATGTTATACGGTACATATAGACAATAATGTTGGAAATGGCACTCTAAGTGCTTTAAATTTTCGTACAGAATGTGATAATGGAGGTTTTCTTTTTCAGTCTAAGGATACCGTTGGAACTAATATCAATTCTCTTGCAATAGACAGAAATGGTAGTATCGGTATTGGAACTGTTACTCCTGATAATGCTAAATTAGAAATTCTTGGTGCTCAGAGTACCGAAATAAAACTTAGTAGCTATAGTGGTTCAGTAGGGGCTGTAACTGGTGGAAAGTTTAACTTTAGATCTTCTCGCGGAACAGAAGCTTCTCCATTTAATATTTCAACATCAGATGATGTTTTGGGTTGTATACGTTGGGAAGTTCGAGCTGCCGGCAGTTGGGGTACAGGGGCATCTATTGTTGCAAAGATAGATGAAAGTGATGGAAATGTTAATAATGCTAATGTTAATTGTATACCAACTTCATTATGTTTTTATACTTCAGCTGCAGATGCCAGTATAGAGCAATTTAGAATGAAGATTGGAGCTAATGGTAAGGTCGGTATAAATTGTAGTGATCCTCCAGAAATATTATCTGTTGATGGTAATGTTTGTGCAACTTCATTTTATGGTAGTGGTGCAAATTTAACTGGTACAATAGGGGCTTGGAGTGTAGCCGCAAGCTTGACGTGTACTACTTGTCAACAAGTAGTAGTTAATTCGAGTTCATCTGGAACTGGTGTACTTGCCGTTAAAGCCGCGGCTGGTTCTGATTCTAGGATAGGATTTTATGAAGGTGGGGCTCTTAGAAGTTGTATAAGAGCTAATGGATCTGATGATACCTTCCGAATAGCTACTGGGCCTACTTCTGTTACTCTAGTTGATAGACTTACTATTTGTAATAGTGGTGAAGTCGGTATCAGAAATAATTCTCCAGCGGCACCTTTACATATTGGTTGTCAAGAACATGCAACTGCAGGAACAGCAGGAACAGCTACTAGACTTGCAATCCAACCATATAGTAATACAGGTGGCCCTTATTTCTTTAAAGCACGCACAACTAGTGGTTCATCTGATCATCTTGATATATCATATGGTTCCACTCATATAATGTCATGGGATTTGAATGGCAAGGTAGGTATTGGAACTGGTGCACCACAACAATCATTAGATGTAGTCTGTAATGGAAGTCCAAGAGTACGCGTTGCTGAATTGAGAAACACCACTGGTTGTAGTAGATTTGAAACCATGAAGGCCGGATCGACAACAGCTGTTAGAGTTGGTGGAATTCAAATGACCGATACTGCAAAATTCCAATTCTACACTAGAACTGATACTAAAAATTCTGGTGATACCACTGATATGAGTCAAATTACTTCAGAGGGTGCTGAGACTATTGCCATGACTATTTCCAATGCTGGTCATGTTGGCATCGGTCGTGGTATTACTCCAAGTTGTGGTAATTTACACGTTGCAGGTGGAACTAATTACACTGTTTCTAGTCTAGCAACAGCTGTTGGAAATCTAGCAGGAAGAATAAGTCCATCAACTGATCATAGTGGTAGTTTATTTTTTTCTAATGCTGGTGCGAAAACAACAATGGCCATTTCTTCTATCAGTAATCCAACTGGAACTCCAACCGCTCAGAAGTTATCTTTAAATCCATATGGTAATGCCACCAGTGGGGGAGTTGGGGTAGGACAATTATTCACTATACCATCAAATACTTTTGGCGTAAAGCAAACAGCTTCTAATGCTGATGGAATTACAATAGAAGCATCTGGGAATGATAGTCAGTTAAGAATTGGTCATAATAGTGCACATGGTGTTATTTGTACACATTCGGGAGGTACTGCTGGTTATACTGATTTGTGTATATTAGCTGGTGATGCAACTACAGCATGCGATATTGTAATGCAGGCTAATGTGAGTGGAAAAGTTGGCGTTGGGGCTATGAACCCATCACATAAACTTACTGTTACTGGTGATGTATGTGCATCTTCATGTATGATAGCAACTGCATGTATGATAGCAGATGAATTTCATGGCGATGGATCAAATCTAACCAATGTTTCTGGTTCATCTGGATGGACTTCAGCAACAAATGTTACTTCTACAGTATGCCCGACAGTATGTATCAATCCAGGCGCTACTAGTGGGGATGGTACACTAGTTATTAATGCAGCCTCAGGAGCTGATTCTTATATAAAATTTCAAGAAAGTGGTTCAACTGCGAATTATATAAGAAATGAGGGTTCTGATAATTCTTTCCGAATAAGCATGGTGAGTACTGATCAATTGTTTGTTACAGCAGCTGGATGTGTTGGCATTGGAGCTCTCCCAACTACTAAGTTTACTGTATGTACAGATTCTTCAGCTGATGGTATTTTAGTTAGGGGTTCTACTTCACCTCGCATAGTTGTAGAGGATACAACTAATGCCACTGTTACTCATGGTTATATGCAGGCAACTAATTATGGTCTTAATATTGGTACGGCTCAAGGGCACAATCAAGCTTCAGAAGCTATACATTTTTATGCTTGTGGTGCAGAAAAAATGACCATTTCTGGGGGCCCGAATGTGTGGGTTGGTATTAACTGTACTGCACCAACTACTCATTTAGATATTGATGGTTGTATTAAGGCAACTGAATTTTATGGAGATGGATCAAATCTTTCTGGAATTGGTGAAAGTGGTTGGGTTACAGCCATTAGTCAGACTTATACATCCTGTGGAGCTGTTGGGATTGCTGGAAGTGTATCGACTTTTGCTGGTGGTTATCCAAGAATGACCATACATGGTGGCCAATCAACTAGAAGTTTAGTTATAAGATCTAGTTGGTATGAGAATAGTAATTGGAATTGTACTGGTGGAATTACAATTCACACTACGCATACTGATGTTTGTAGACAATTTATGCTCGAACATTATGATCAAACTTGTACCCCTACTTGGAGCATACGAGCATGTAATATTACTAATAATTCACCTCCAGGCACTAAGACAGCTGATTTTGCAGTAGATGTCAATGGGAATCAGCTGATTATTGCAAGAGCTAATGGGTGCGTTGGTATATGTTGCGGAACTCCGCCAGAAAGATTATCTGTTGATGGTAATGTTTGTGCAGATGCATTCTATGGTGATGGTTCAAATTTAACTAATGTTGGTGGTGGTACTGGGGGTTGGACTACAGGAACAAATAAAACTACAACTACTTGTTGTGTTGGTATCGGAACTACATCGCCAACCGATAAATTGACAGTTGATTCATCAACTGCTACAGATATACAAGGTTGGAAGTCTGCTGGAACAGCGGTAGCAGATTTATGGGGAACTGGTGCTGGTGGATACGGAAAATTTGCTTTAAGAAATAATTCTAATGTGACTGTATTGTTGGATGCTGGTGGTAATAGTTACTTCACTGGTGGCAGAGTCGGCATCGGAACTGCATCGCCAGCACTATATGCATTGCATATTGCGTGTGATAATTTTGTAAGACATGAAGGTACAGCAAATAATGTTGATGGTTATATTTGGGATAAATATGCAGATAATGGTATTGTGGATGTTCCTAATACAAGATCTCTCAATTATGTTGCACAAACAGCTAATTCTGGTTTTGCTTGGCAGTCCAGAACTTCTGCTGGTGTTAGTAAGACTGCTCTTTCAATAGATAGGCATGGTTCTGTGATAGTCGGTGATTCATACTATGGTTCTTGGTCAAAATTAACAGTTCATTCTGAAATTAGTACCAGTAGTGCTAATGTAATTACTTTACTACAACATACAGATGGAAATCCCAAATTAGCAGCTGCGATTGGACTTGCAATAGCAAATGGTGGGCAGAGTACAAATGCAGCTGATATGTATTTTCAGACTGCATCTGGTGGAACAACTGCAACCCACATGACACTTGGTAGTACTGGTAATCTCGGCATCGGAACTGCATCGCCAGATAGTTTATTACACGTTTTTGGAGATACTGGGGAAGGAAATCAAATAACAGTTCAAACAGCTGACACTAATTGGCATGGAAGATTGGGTCATCAGGTTGAAGGTAGTTCAATGGGAACAATACTTTCATCTGGTGCATCTTTTACTTTTACAGGAAATACAATAAGTGCAACTAAGGATTATAATGGTAGTTTTGATGGTGCTGGTTTAATAATCCATAATCAATGGAATAATACTGCCTGTGCTGGATTTAAATTTGTCAGAAAGGCATCTGGTTCTACTACAACAGATGGTGCAGTTACGGAATTGATGACGATTTTAGGCAATGGCAATGTCGGCATCGGAACTCCATCGCCTGGGGCAAAACTACAAGTTGTTTATCCACAATCAGCTGTATATGCTGAAGTGGCTCCAAATCTTTCCTGTTCAACACTTGGTCTTGTGAATTTACAAGCAGCTGAAACTGCTAAAGATCATGCTACAATCCAATTCAATGTCAATGGTGGAACTCATAATAGAGTTGGTAGTATAAGTTTAGTTGCCAAAAGTGCTAGTAATAGATGTGCAGATTTAACCTTTACTACAGATAATGCGGTTACAAGATCAGAAAAAATGAGAATTGAAGGTGGTGGCAATGTCGGCATCGGGTGTACTGCACCAGCACAAAAATTAGACGTTGCTGGAAATGTTAAAGCAACTGCATTCTATGGTGATGGTTCAAATTTAACTAATGTTAGTGGTGGCAGTGGCGGTTGGACTACAGGAACAAATAAAACTACAACTACTTGTTGTGTTGGTATCGGAACTACATCGCTAAATCTTACTGCCGCAAATAGAACAACTGTTGATATCAATGGAACTAATGAATCTTTGTTGGTATTTAGTTCTGGTGGTACTGCAAAGGGATATGTTTACAATAGTGGTAGTAGATTTGATATACTTTCAAGTAATGATATAGTTTTACAATATGATGGTGCTGCCAATGTCGGCATCGGAACTACTGCACCAGCACAACTATTGCATGTTAATAAAACTTCAGCAACTGATGGGGATGTAGGTATTGTTGTTCAAAATTGTCATTCAGTTGCAGATGATGAAGGTGAAACAGCATCCCTTTGTTTCTATCATGGATGTGCTTCTTCTAGCGGTGCAGTTGCAGCAAAACTTGTTGCTGGAAAAGAAGGTGATTTTCGTATGTCGAGTTCAGACGTATCTGGCAATTTGCAGTTTTGGGTTGTAAACAGTAATACTCTGCAGGAAAAAATGAGGATTAAAGCTAACGGTGCTGTCGGGATTAATGATACTAATCCTTCCCATAGATTATCTGTCAATGGTAGTGTATGTTCATCCTCATGTATGATAGCAACTGAATTTCATGGCGATGGATCAAATTTAACTAATGTTAGTGGTGGTGGTACTGGGGGTTGGACTACAGGAACAAATAAAACTACAACTACTTGTTGTGTTGGCATTGGAAATACAGCGCCAACTGCAAATTTCGACATTACAGGAACGGCTGGAAGTCATACGCCTAATATGAAATTTACAGAAACGGCAGGGAATGTAAATACTACAAGACTGCAATTACTATCATATGATATTGATAACATTTCTATCTCTTTTGATTCATATATGAATGATGCAGAAACTGCTTGGGTGTCAACTGATGCTGGAAGTAATTTCCAACTTAAAAAATGTAATGACACGTTTAATATCAATTATGAAAGTGGTATTGCAGTAGGTTCAGCTATGGCATGGTGTAGTGGTTTTACTATGGATACTTCTGGCAATGTCGGCATCGGAACTACTGCGCCAGATGCCGGACTTCATATCAAAGGTACGAGTAATGTAAGTTCTGCATTAGTTCTTGAGCAGGAGTATGGTGGTAGCAGTAAGTATTGGAAGTTTCAGCCTGTTTATAATGATGATAGATTAGACATTGGTTATGATGCTTCAACCACAACTGTCATGACTTTGAAGGATGATGGCAGTGGCGGCAAAGTCGGCATCGGAATTGCATCGCCAGCACATAAGTTGCATGTAACAACTAGTGCTACTACTGCTGGTTATTTTGAAACTTCTATTGGTTCAAATAGTGCGACACTAGTGGTAAATCATACAAATACATCATATAATCCAAATATAGTATTTCAAACTGGTGGTACTGCAAGATGGTATATGATAAGCAATTCTTCTAATACTAATGCTTTTGAATTATATAAACAAGGTGGTACTTACGGAGGATTTACTTTCACACAGAGTGGCAATTTAGGAATCGGAACTGCATCGCCTGGTGCACCACTTCATGTTTGTGGTTCTTGGGCAAGTAATCACGGTCAAGTTGCAATAGAGGGGCCAACCAACGGTTTGAATGGTATAGCATTAAGATCGAATGGTTCATATAAAGGATTTGTTATATATCGTGATGGTACTGCTGGTGCTTGTATGGAAATTGGTACTGCTGGCAATGAGAAATTACATTTACAAACAAATGGTCATAATAATAGACTTACTATTACAGGTGGTGGCCATGTCGGCATTGGAGATGTAGCCCCTTCCCATAAATTATCTGTTGCTGGTGATGTGTGTGCATCTGGATGTATGATAGCAACTGAATTTCATGGCGATGGATCTAATCTAACTGGTGTTTCTGGCAGTGGTGGAATGACAGAAGCAGGGGTAGCTACCTTTGTTTGTCCTACTGGTGCTTGTGCTAACTTTTGTTCTACTATATCTTGTGCTACAACTGGTGTTTATGGCAATGCCGGCATCGGAACTGCATCGCCAAGATCCTGTTTAGATGTACAACAAACTTTTAGGGTAAGTAGAGATACAAATGATGATGAATATTTGTCTATATGTGCTGGAGATAATCAAGTTTGCTTCAATTGGGTAGAGGATAGTACAGGCGCAAGTGGCGGTTACGGTAGATATTGTTTTAATACCAATGCCGTGGCAAATACTACTTATCCTACTAGGGGTGGGTATTATTTCCACGTAACGGATAATAAGGTACTATCCATAACAAATACATGCAAAGTCGGCATCGGCGAGCTCGCCGAGCCAGTAGAAAAACTTACTATTACTTGTTGTAATCCAACGCTAACTGGGCCAGATAATTTAATTCATTTACAATTACTTGGGTCGGTATCAGGTTCTGTTGGAACTGGTATCTTTATGAAAACATCTACTAATACTGATTCTAATAGACGTGGAGCTAGGTTATATGGTAAAAGTAGTTGGCCAGTTGGTTCAGCAGATTTTGGAATTGATTTAGAATGTGCTACTTTAGGGATGGTTAATAGATTATTTATAAAAGGTGCAACTGGAAATGTCGGCATCGGATGTATAACGCCAGCACAAAAATTAGACGTTGCTGGAAATGTTAAAGCAACCTGTTTTATTGGAGATGGTGCAAACTTAACAAATCTTCCTAGTAGCGGTATGACAGAAGCAGGAGATGCAGGATTCGTTTGCCCTACTGGATCATGTAGTAGTTTTTGTGCTACTATAGTTTGTGCTACAGCAGGTTTTTATGGAGATGGCTCAAACTTGACAAACCTGCCTGGTGGTGGTAGTGGTGGAATGACAGTTGCAGGTGTAGCTACCTTTGTTTGTCCTGCTGGTGCTTGTACTAACTTTTATTCTACTATATCTTGTTCTACTACTTGTATGGAAACTCCATTTGTTTGTACCACTAATGTTGGCATTGGAAATACCGAATCGGGAATATATGCATTTGTTGCTGGTATTTCTTCTCAGGCAACTGGTGATCATTCATCTGCATTTGGTCGTAGTTCTATAGCATGTGGGCTTTATGATCTCGCAATAGGATATACAGCAATCACTGTTCCCCATGCAGGGGCAACAAATAAATGTCCTGAGGCAAATATTTCCATAGGATTTTGCACTATTGCATCTAACGGATTTAGATGTGATGCGGCTACTGATTACTATTTACCCTCAATTGCGATTGGGGCATGTGCCCGTTCTACTGTTTGTGGTGGATTATCAGTAGGTACTTGCACTATTGCTTCTGGTAGTTGTTCATCTGCATTTGGTTACAACTCTTGTGCATCTGGTGTATTGTCAACTGCAATTGGTTATTTAACTTGTGCAACTGGTAATAATTCATCTGCATTTGGTCATTTTTCTTGTGCACTTGGGAGCAATTCAACTGCTATTGGCCAGTATTCTTGTGCAGGAGCTGTTAGTAATAATTCAGCAGTTGCAATTGGTTACTACAGTAAGGCTACAAAAACTAGTTCAACAGCTGTTGGTAACGGAGCTCAGGCAACTGGTACATATTCATCAGTATTTGGTAAGGCTTCTTGTGCAGTTGGTAACTATTCATCTGCATTTGGTTATTCTTCTTGTGCAGAGAGTTGCCGTTCATTAGCACTTGGTTTCTTTGCAAAAGCTAGAATTGCTTGTACCACTAATGTACCCCAACCATTTATTCATAAAGCCGATGGTGCTGAAGTTAGCTATTATGGATATAGTGCTTTTGGTCAATTTTCTAGTCCAGAAATTACATTGATGACTAGTGATATTTGTTTAATGACAGCTGCTTGTCATACGATTACTATACCAGCTGGTGCAACTTTTTGGGTAAATGAAATGGGCGTAATTTCAACTACTGCTACCAATGTAACAACACAGGCAACTGTTAGTATAGGTTGTGATGATACACATACGGATACATTATTGGATAATCTACAGACAACTGCATTGACGGCAGTAAAGAAAAGAGAAAGATATTTACCAGCAACTCCCGAAGATGGGTTACAAACCATAACAGTGGAGATTGTAACAGCAGCTGTTGCAACATGGGCTAAAGGTAGATTTTATTTCAAAGGTATGTTAGTCGAGGATGAATAACATATAAATAGATATATCAAATATGAATTTGATATTAATAATTAAAATAGGAGAAAAAAACAATGGCATTTACAACAAGCGTAACTGAATTTGGACATACATTCGCGAATGCAGTAGTAATAATTTCTGAAGCAAATCTCGAATATAGGTTAAATGATTACGGGGCGGGTGCAGGCGACGATCAACCGCCAACTACTCGTTTACGAATCAATTATAAAATTTATGTAGATCAAGCGGCAAAGGATGCTGGTGGTCGGGAAATCCTCAACGAATGGGATGAATCTGATGCTGGTGCTGATACCGATATTACAGATGGAAATATTTTGGCAGTTGCTGAAGCAAAAATAACAGCTAAATTGGCTGGTTAATATATTATTAATATTTTTTGAATTGAGGTTGTAATGGATTTTGACAATATAATATTTCACATTAATGGTGGCATAGGCAAAAATGTCTCTGCCACTGCAGTATTAAAGGCTATAAAGAAGACATATCCTGATAATCCAATTTTTGTATTAACAGGATGGCCAGAGATATTTAAATTTGATCCAAATGTTGAAAGAGTTTTCAAATTTGGAACAACACAATATTTTTATGAAGACAATATAAAGAGGGGTAATCCGTTACTTCTTGCTCAGGAGGTGTATCTTTCTACTCAGCATGTGGTTGAAAGAAAACCTTTATACCAATCTTGGATAGAGATGTACGGTATGGAGTATGAAGGTGAGCTTCCCGAATTACATTTTAATTTTAGACATCATCAAACAATTGAACAAAATTATAAACGCGATAAGCCTTCTATCATTATTCAATCTAATGGGGGAGCTCCAGATCCAGAAGGGAAAAGAGTTTATAGTTGGGCAAGAGATATGCCATTGAAAACTGTACAGGCAGTTGTAGAAAGTTTGAAAAGTAAATATCATATTTTTCAAGTTTGCTATAATGAAAAACAGATTGTTGCAGGTACAGAACCAGTTCAGAATCTTAATGAAATGGAAATATTTGCATTATTAAAAACAACTAAAGGTCGAGTATTGATTGATAGTTGTTTACAACATGGTGCTGGAGCTATGAAAATGCCTAGTACTGTTTTGTGGATAGCCAACGAACCAGAAATTTGGAGTTATTCATTTCATAGTCATATTTTACCTAGTGCTGATGTAAAATTTAATACTCCTGCAAAGGATTTGTACCAAAAATATGATATATCTGGGGCGACTGATGAATATCCATATATTACTGATGAAATATTTGATGTTGACGAAATAGTTTCGTCTGTGGAGAAGCAAATTTATGAAAGTGATGTTCAATAGCAGTTTACCTAGAGCTGGTAGTACATTACTTCAAAATATATTCGCACAGAATCCAGAGTTCTATGTGACGCCTACTAGTGGTGTCCTAGAACTGCTATATTCTTCTAGGGCAATATATTCCGAAAGTCTTGAATTTAAGGCTCAGGATAAAGAAACGGTGACAGAAGGGTTTAGGAAGTTTTGTCTGCATGGTATGATGGGGTATTTCAAAGGGGTAACAGACAAACCCTATATACTAGACAAGAGCAGGGGTTGGGGAATACATTATGATTTTATTGATTTCTATTATCCCAAACCAAAAATTGTTTGTATGATTAGAGATCCCCGAAGTGTTCTTGCCAGTATGGAAAAGAATTACTTAAAGAATCCCGAAATTGATAAAGGGATGACAAATCATTCAGAAATGACAGGAACTACAACTGAAAAAAGAGTAGGACAATGGATGCAGACACAGCCAATTGGTCTTGCATTTGAAAGGTTGTATCAAGTTGTCAGGGAAGAAAAACCGATACGTTATGTAAAATATGAAGAATTTGTACAATCTCCAGAGAGACAATTAAGGAAAATATATGATACATTTGAATTACCTTATTATAAAGGTCATGATTTTAATAATGTAGAACAGGCAACAGAAGAAGATGATGTTATATATGGCTATGCTGGTGATCATAATATAAAAAAAGAAGTTAAGTTTACTAAACCAGATTATAATGAAGTGCTTGGAGAACAATGTTGTGAATGGATACGGAATGAATGTGATTGGTTTTACCAAAGATTCGATTATAGATAGGAAGAAGACCCTATGGCACAATATAGATTTAATTTTGGAGCAGAAAAAACCTACCTTGATAATGCTTCATCTAATGCACTTGAATTAGTAAATTCCAATGGTACAATCAAGCTTGATAATCTCACCGTCACTGGCAATATTACTGCAACTGAATTTCATGGCGATGGATCAAATCTAACAAACCTTCCTAGTAGCGGTATGACAGAAGCAGGAGCTGTAGCTACCTTTGTTTGCCCTACTGGATCATGCACCAGTTTTTGTTCTACCATCTCTTGTACTACAACAGGATTCTATGGCGATGGTTCCAATATAACTGGTATTTCTGCAGCTGCCGGTTGGACTACAGGAACAAATAAAACTACAACTACTTGCAAAGTCGGCATCGGAACTACAACGCCAACTGCAAATTTAGACATTACAGGAACGGCTGGAAGCCATACGCCTAATATAAAATTGACAGAAACGGCAGGGAATGTAAATACTACAAGACTTACATTAATGTCATATGATGTTGATAACATCGCTATCGGTTTTGATTCATATATGAATGATGCGGAAACTGGTTGGTATTCAACTGATGCTGGAAGTAATTTTCAAATTAGAAAATGTCTTGACAGGTTTAGTCTCAATTATGAAAGTGGAATTGCAGTAGGTTCAGCAATAGCATGGTGTAGTGGTTTTAATATGGATACTTCTGGCAATGTCGGCATCGGAACTACAGCGGCAGATGGAAGACTTATTGTATATGTTCCTGATGGTGATGCATCAGGTATTATTACTAATAATGGAGATGTTTGTTGGGGATTTAGTGATGTGCTTCAGTGGAATAGTGGATGGTCAGGAGAATATGGTTTTCATTGGGAATATTGTGGTAGCGGATCAGGTGATGCAAATACTCTTGGGTTGTGGTCACATAATCAAAACGGTACTGATGTTCAAGTCTATAATATAACTCAAGCTGGTTGTATTAACTTTCTTGGCAATGTCGGCATCGGAGATGTATCTCCTTCCCATAGATTATCTGTTACTGGTGATGTATGTGCATCTGCATGTATGATAGCAACTGAATTTCATGGCGATGGATCAAATCTAACAAACCTTCCTAGTAGCGGTATGACAGAAGCAGGAGCTGCAGCTACCTTTGTTTGTCCTACTGGATCATGCACTAGCTTCTGTTCTACCATCTCTTGTACTACTACTTGTGTTGATATATCTGGAGTTCGTCTGAAAGCAGAGGGTGCAAATAGGAGATTATGTTTACTTGGTTCGGGTGATAACTATTTGCTAACTGGAGTTTATGATGATAATGGTTGGGCATATGTTAATAGTTATAATAATTCATCTGGATTACAGTTTTATACAGCTGCTGGAAATTTTTGTTTTTGTGGTACTGGATCAGTTAATAGTGGTGTTTGTTTTAAAGCACCAGTAGTTTGTGCTACTACAGGATTCTATGGCGATGGTTCCAATATAACTGGTATTTCTGCAGCTGCCGGTTGGACTACAGCAACAAATGTCACTTGTACGGCATGTAGAACAGTATGTGTCAATACAGGTGGTAGTGGTGATGGTGGAATTGTTATTAATGCAGCTGCAGGGTCTGATTCTTATATAAACTTTAATGAAGGTGGTAGTAATAAGAGTTATATAAGAAATGAGGGTGCTGATGATTCCTTCCGAATAAATGTTGCCTCTGTAGATAGAATGATTATTAATAGTGCTGGTAGAGTCGGCATCGGAACTGCATCGATATCAAATTTGACAAATTTGCATGTTTATTGTACTGCCACTTGTGGAGGTATTCAGATTGGTGGGGGAAATGGTGCTAGTAATCATAGATTATTTATACAAGCAAATTGTACTGATGCTTATATTGATTCTTATGGTGGAAATGCATATACCCCATTAAGATTGGAAGGAAATCCTTTACGATTAAACAGTACTAGTGGTGCAAATGTCGGCATCGGAGAAACATCGCCAGATGCAACTTTGCATGTGGACACAGATGATGTTGATGATGTAGTTGCTATTTTTTCCCGTGGTACAGCAGGTAATGCCAATCTACCTAATACTTATGGGAAACCATATATTAGATTAGGTGGGGATGAATACGATTCTACATATACTGATGGAAGTTATCAAACAATTGGGGTTGGTTATCATACTGACAATAATACTAGTATCTCTCCAGTGGAGTTTGGCGCACAAATAACGAATTGGGCTACAGCTGGCACTGGTGAATTTGTAGTTGCGACAAGACCTAGTGTTTCAAATGTGTTACCAACTGAAAGATTAAGAATTGACAAAGATGGCAATGTCGGCATCGGAACTACTGCACCACAGGAAAAACTGCATATATATGGTACGTCAAATGTCGATTTAAGAATGCAGATAGTAGCAGATGCGGATGTTAATCGCTTGCAGTTTTATAGGGCTAAAGCTGGCCCCGCTCTTGTTACGGTCAACCAAGATATCGTTGCCATTCAAGCTTACGGCTATGACGGTTCCGCTTATCAGGAAGCTGCATCAATCTTAATGGAAGTCGATGGTACAGCAGCTAGTGGGGATATGCCTGGAAGGATAGCTTTTTACACTACCGCTGATGGAGGAACTGCGTCATCTGAAGCGATGCGAATTACCAATGCTGGCAATGTCGGCATCGGAACTACAGCACCGAGTACAAAATTGCATGTCAATGGAGTTGTTACTTGGACTGATGGTACTTCCACGCAAGCAAATACGGCATATACACACTCACAGGCTGCTCATGCTCCAAGTAATGCTAATAATTATGTTCATCCATCCGCAGATGGAGATGATATAAGTGTAGATACTGGAGCATTAACAGGTGCAGTTGTTATTAGTGACTTGGATTTTAATGTAACAACTGATACTCTGGGTCATGTAACTGATGCTAATGGAACTGTAGGTACTAGAACTCTCACTTTAGCCAATCTTGGATTTACTGGAGCTACTAATGCTAATTATATTACCAATAATAATCAACTTACCAATGGTGCTGGTTATGTCACAACATCAGGAGTCACTTCAGTAGCAACAGGTGGTGGTTTGACAGGTGGAACCATTACATCTACAGGTACTTTGAGTCATGCAGATACATCTAGTCAAGCAAGTTTAACGGCTCTTACTGGTGCTAATGTGGTTTCTGATATTGATCTGGATACCTATGGGCATGTAACAAGTATGGCAACAAGAACAATGACTTTAGCCAATCTTGGATTTACTGGAGCTACTAATGCTAATTATATTACCAATAATAATCAACTTACTAATGGCGCTGCCTATATAACTGATGGAAATACAGGATGGAATAATTCCTATGGATTTATTACATCTACTGTTAGTGGTGATTTAACAGTTAGTGGTGATGTCGGCATCGGAACTACATCGCCAGGTGCTGAATTGCATGTGTTGAGTAGTACAGAGCAAGCTAATCTTATTCTTGAAACAACTGCAACTACATCTGAAGCATTAATGTCACTCAAATCAAAAGGTTCTGATGCAGGGATTCTTTTTTATGAAACAGGTGTGGGTAAAGCATTAATTGGTATTGATTATTCAGATAGTAATAAACTTAAAATAAATTCAGATGATATATCCTTCTCTGGTGCAGATGTAACGATCAGTGCCGGTGATGTCGGCATCGGGTGTACTGCACCAGCACAAAAATTAGACGTTGCTGGAAATGTTAAAGCAACCTGTTTTATTGGAGATGGTGCGAATTTAACAAATCTCCCATCTACAGGTGGAATGACAGAAACAGGAGTTGCTGCAGGATTTGTTTGTCCTACTGGATCATGTACCAGTTTTTGCTCTACTATATCTTGTTCCACTACTTGTATGGAAACTCCATTTGTCTGTACTACTAATGTTGGCGTTGGAAATACGGAATCTGGAACAGATGCATTTGTTGCTGGTATTTCTTCTCAGGCAACTGGAGTAGATTCATCTGCATTTGGTCGTAGTTCTATAGCATGTGGAATTAATGATTTAGCAATAGGATACACAGCAATCACTGTTCCATTTGCTGGAGCAACCAATCAATGTCCAGAAGCTAATATATCCATAGGATTTTGTACTCTTGCATCTAACGGATACAGATGTGATACGACTACAGATTACTACTTGCCATCAATCGCGATAGGATCATGTTCTTGTTCTACTTCTTGTAATAGTTTGTCGGTAGGAATATGCACTCAGGCAATTGCACATTATTCAAATGCATTTGGTATTAAATCTTGTGCAACTGGTTTATGTTCAACAGCATCTGGTTATCAATCTTGTGCAACTCAAAATAGATCATCAGCATTTGGTAGTTTATCTTGTGCTACTTCACATTATGCAAGTGCATTTGGTTATCGATCTCATGCAGGTGGGAGTTGTTCAACTGCCGTTGGATATCAATCTTGTACTGGTAATGCTTCTGCAAGAGCAACTGCATCTGGTTATAAATCTTGTGCAGTTTCTGCTTGTGCCTCAGCATTTGGTTATCAATCTTGTGCTACTGCATTAAGTTCATCTGCTGTCGGTCGTAGTTCTTGTGCAACGGCTGCATTTGCAACAGCATCTGGTTATCAATCTTGTGCAACTGGTCAAAGATCATCGGTATTTGGTGCCTGTTCAATAGCATGTGGTTGTAGGGATATTGCAATAGGGTATACAGCAATCACAGTTCCATTTGCTGGAGCAACTAATCAATGTCCAGAAGCTAATATTTCTATAGGATTCTGTACTATAGCAAGTAACGGATATAGGTGTGATGATACTACAGATTACTATGTACCATCAATCGCGATTGGATCTTGTGCCTGTTCAACCTCTTGTAATAGTTTGTCGGTAGGAATATGCACTCAGGCAATTACATATTATTCAAGTGCATTTGGTATTAAATCTTGTGCAATTGGGTTATGTTCAAACGCACTTGGTTATTTAACTTGTGCAATTGGTGCAAATTCAACAGCTGTTGGTTGGTGGTCTTGTGCAACTGGGGGTTGTTCAACTGTCGTTGGATATCAATCTTGTTCATTTGGTTCATATTCATCTGCATTTGGTTATGCATCTAAAGCATCTGGCGGTCAAGGAACTGCAATGGGTTACTTCGCTTGTGCAGGTGGTGTAAGATCAACTGGATCTGGTTATTCATCAAGGGCACTTGGTCACGATTCACAAGCATTTGGTCGAAGTTCTTGTGCATCTGGTCAATGTTCAACTGCAGTTGGTTTTAAATCTTGTGCAACTGGTATAAGTTCATCTGCATTTGGTGAGAGTTCAGTAGCATGTGGGATTAAGGATCTTGCTATAGGATACACAGCAATCACAGTTCCTTATGCAGGAGCAACCAATGAATGTCCAGAAGCAAATATATCCATAGGATTTTGTACTATAGCACAAAATGGATTTAGATGTGATGCGGCTACAGATTGGTATATGCCATCAATCGCAATAGGAGTTTGTGCTTGTTCTACTTCTTGTAGAAGTTTATCAGTTGGGATTTGTACGCAAGCAACTGGTAGTGGTTCATCTGCATTTGGTTTTAGGTCTTGTGCAACTTCTAGTTCTACAACTGCAGTTGGTTATTTGTCATGTGCTACTCAAATTTCAGCGTCTGCATTTGGTTATGATTCTTGTGCAAGTGGAATTGGTGCATCTGCACTTGGTTATGATTCTGTTGCAACTGGAACAAGTTCATCTGCAGTTGGTAGGTATTCTTGTGCAACTGGCGCGTGTTCATCTGCATTTGGTTATCAATCTTGTGCAACGGCTATTGGTGCAACAGCAATAGGATTTGAAGCAGAGGCTGCAGCTGCATGCCAGATGGTGTTAGGTGCATGTTGTGTGCAATCAAAGGTGTTTTGTGCTACAACAGGATTTTATGGCGATGGATCTAATCTAACAAATCTCCCATCTACAGGTGGAATGACAGAAACAGGAGTTGATGCAGGATTTGTTTGCCCTACTGGATCATGTACTAGCTTCTGTTCTACCATCTCTTGTACTACAACTTGTATAGAAACTCCATTTGTCTGTACTACTAATGTTGGCGTTGGAAATACGGAATCTGGATCATCGGCATTTGTTGCTGGTATTTCTTCTCAGGCAACTGGTACAGGTTCATCTGCATTTGGTTACTTCTCTTGTGCAACTGGTGTAGGTTCAACTGCAGTTGGTTACTATTCTTGTGCAACTGGAGTTCAAGCATCTGCTTTTGGTCATTATTCTTGTGCATTGTGTACTGTATCATCTGCATTTGGTAGAAGTGCAAAGGCAACTGGTGATTACTCACAAGTATTTGGTAATTTATCTATTGCAAGTGGTGATAGTGCATCTGCATTCGGTCTTTATTCTTGTGCAACACAATGGGGTGCAACAGCTGTTGGTAAAAATTCTTGTGCAACTGGCACTAGATCAACTGCATCTGGTTACTATTCTTGTGCAACTGGAGTAGATTCAAGTGCATTTGGTCGTAGTTCTTGTGCAATTGCCGCTAGAGCAACAGCAATTGGTTATTATGCAGTAGCATCAACTGCATGTGCATTGGTTCTTGGTGGGTATTGTATCGGTATAGGAATCTCAGCCCCGACTTCTGATTTACATATTACGGGCTCGACTCATCTGGCAATGACGGATACCACTTCAACAAGTACTGGAACTAGTATAGCATCCACTGCACATGGTCTTTCTGTTGGTGATTCAGTTAAAATACCTAGTGGAGCTTCAAATGCATTTGAAAAATTTAGCGTAGCAACTGTCACTGATGTAAATACTTTTGTGGTCGATTCGGCTCTTACAAATGCTGTTACAGATGTACAGATATACAAAGATTCAAATTTATTACAGATTGACAATGGTGATAGCGTTAATAAAATCACTATTGATAAGTCTGGCAATGTCGGCATCGGAACTGTATCGCCAGCACAGAAATTAGATGTTGTTGGTGGGTATATTATCACGACAGATTGTTCTGGTTATGCTTGTGCATTTATGCAAGGTACAAGTGGAGCAACAATTCATGGTAATCTTGGTACAACTCCAGCACATTTTGGGAATGCATCTAAATGGGATACATTAACTGCTTGCGGAAGTAATGTCGGCATCGGATGTACAACGCCAGCACAAAAATTAGACGTTGCTGGAAATGTTAAAGCAACCTGTTTTATTGGAGATGGTGCAAACTTAACAAATCTTCCATCTACAGGTGGAATGACAGAAACAGGAGTTGCTGCAGGATTTGTTTGTCCTACTGGATCATGTACCAGTTTTTGCTCTACTATATCTTGTTCCACTACTTGTATGGAAACTCCATTTGTTTGTACCACTAACGTAGGTGTAGGAAATACTGAATCGGGAACTGATGCATTTGTTGCTGGTATTTCTTCTCAGGCAACTGGGAATCAATCAGTATCAATTGGTTTTTCTACTTTAGCAAATGGGGAATACGTTGTTGCATTGGGGCATAAGGCTTGTAAAACTTCTGATAATACAAGTAACAATTGCAGTCTTGCAGTCGGGGTTTGTTCTTGTGTTGGTCATGGATTATCTAATGCTGTTGGTGTTAAGGTTTGTACTACTGCTTCTGCATATGGGGCAAGTGTGTTTGGTACAGAATCTTGTGCATCTGCAAATGCAAGTCTTGCAATAGGTAGATGTGCTTATGCTACTGGAACTGGAGCAACAGCTGTTGGTGGATTTAAATCTTGTGCAACTGGTAATCATTCAACTGCAAGTGGTTATATGTCAACAGCTTCTGGTAATTCCGCAACTGCTGTTGGTTATTTTTCCACTGCAACTGGTAATTGTTCAAGTGCTGTTGGTTTTGGATCTTGTGCAACTGGCATACATTCATCTGCATTAGGTAGGAGTTCGAGGGCAACTGGTTCGAGGGCAACTGCATCTGGGTATAAATCTTGTGCAATCGGAACAGGTTCATCTGCATTTGGTCGTAGTTCTGTAGCATGTGGAATTAATGATTTAGCAATAGGATATACAGCAATCACTGTTCCATTTGCTGGAGCAACCAATCAATGTCCAGAAGCTAATATTTCTATAGGATTCTGTACTATAGCAAGTAACGGATACAGATGTGATGATACTACAGATACTTATCATCCATCAATTGCAATAGGAGTTTGTGCTTGTTCTACTGTCTGTAGTAGTTTATCAGTTGGAATTTGTACTCAAGCAACTGGAGCAGATTCATCTGCATTTGGTCGTAGTTCTTATGCAACGCAGTTGAATTCAACTGCTATCGGACGTAGTTCTTGTGCACAAGGTGCTTACTCAACAGCTGTTGGTTATGTAGCAAAATCACTTTCATCCCAAACATCAGCATTTGGTACTGCTCCTCAAGCAACTGCTTTGGGTTCAACGGCAATTGGTTTTTATCCAATTGCAAGTGGTAATTGTTCAATAGCTGTTGGTACTCAATCTTCTGCAACTGGAGTAGATTCATCTGCATTTGGTCGTAGTTCAGTAGCATGTGGAACATATGATCTTGCAATAGGTTATACAGCAATCACAGTTCCATTTGCTGGAGCAACGAATCAATGTCCAGAAGCTAATATATCCATAGGATTTTGTACTCTTGCATCTAACGGATATAGGTGTGATGATACTACAGATTACTATGTACCATCAATTGCGATAGGGGCATGTGCTTGTTCTACTTCTTGTGGGAGTTTATCAGTAGGAATATGTACGCAAGTAACTGGTGCAAGATCATCTGCGTTTGGTTATCAATCTTGTGCAACTGGAGCTCAATCAACTGCATCAGGATATAAGTCTTGTGCAATCACTATAAATTCATCTGCATTTGGTTATCGTGCTTGTGCAGTTGGTAGTCGAGGAACAGCATCTGGTTACTTAGCAACTGCATCTGGAGCATATTCAACTGCTATTGGTTATAATTCTAATACAACGGCAGCTGCTAGTCGAGGAACTGCTATTGGTTGTGGTGCATCTGTTTCTGGTGCATCTGGAACTGCTGTTGGTGTTAGAGTTAAAGCAATTGGTGCTTGTTCATCTGCATTTGGATACTACTCTTGTGCAACTGGTGCAAATTCATCTGCAGTTGGTCGTAGTTCTTGTGCAACTGTCGCAGATTCATCTGTATTTGGTAAAAGTTCTACTGCATCTGGTCTTGGTTCGACTGCAATAGGATTTGAAGCAGTAGCTGGAGCTGCATGCCAGATGGTGTTAGGTGCATGTTGTGTGCAATCAAAGGTGTTTTGTGCCACAACAGGATTTTATGGAGATGGCTCAAACTTAACAAACCTGCCGGGTGGTGGTGGTGGAATGACAGAAACAGGAGTTGCAGCTACCTTTGTTTGTCCTACTGGATCATGTACCAGTTTTTGCTCTACTATTTCTTGTTCTACTACTTGCATAGAGACTCCATTTGTTTGTACTAGTAATGTTGGCGTTGGGAATACTGTCACTGGAACAAATGCAACGGGTGTTGGTTATCAAGTACAGGCAACTGGTAATTGTTCAACTGCATCTGGATATAAGTCTTGTGCAACTGGCACAGATACATCTGCATTTGGTTATTTTTCAAAAGCAACTGGTCAAAGTTCCGTTGCTATTGGTAGGGATGCTCAAGCAACATGCTTTACTTCAATTGCAGTCGGTTATTGTTCTCATGCAACTGGAGATTATGCATCAGCATTTGGTCACAGGTCTTGTGCATCTGCTTCAAATTCAACTGCCATTGGTAGATCATCTTGTGCAATCACTACAAATTCATCAGCATTTGGTAGTTTTTCTGTAGCATGTGGGCTTTATGATCTTGCTATAGGATACACAGCAATCACTGTTCCATTCGCAGGAGCAACTAATCAATGTCCAGAAGCAAATATATCTATAGGATTCTGTACTATAGCACAAAATGGATTTAGGTGTGATGATACTACTGATACTTATCATCCATCAATCGCAATCGGAGCATGTAGTTGTTCTACTGCCTGTAGTAGTTTATCAGTTGGAATTTGTACTCAAGCAACTGGCGCAAGATCATCTGCATTTGGTTACTTATCTTGTGCAACTGGTGCGTGTTCATCTGCATCTGGATATAAATCTTGTGCAACTGGTGCGAAATCATCTGCATTTGGTTGGAAGTCTTGTGCAACTATTGATTACTCACAAGCATTTGGTAGTTTATCTTGTGCAGTTACTGCATTTTCATCGGCATTTGGTCACAATTCAAAAGCATCTGGGAATAATTCAGCTGCATTTGGTCAACAAGTTTGTGCAAGTAATTCATGTGCAACTGCATTTGGTTCTTACTCTTGTGCTCTTGGTGCGTTTTCATCTGCGGTTGGTTATAAGTCTTGTGCTAGTAGTTGTTATACAGCAGCAATAGGTTACTGTGCAATTGCATCAACCCCATATGCATTGGTGCTTGGTGGGTGTTGTATCGGTATAGGAATCTCAGCCCCGACTTCTGATTTGCACATCAAGGGATCTATACATCTAGCAATGACGGATACCACTTCAACAAGTACTGGAACTAGTATAGCATCCACTGCACATGGTCTTTCTGTTGGTGATTCAGTTAAAATACCTAGTGGTGCAGCTAGTGCATTTGAGAAATTTACTGTAGCAACTGTCACTGATGCTGATACTTTTGTGGTCGATTCGGCTCTTACAAACGCCGTTACAGATGTACAGATATACAAAGATTCAAATTTATTACAGATTGACAATGGTGATGGCGTTAATAAAATCACTGTTGATAAGTCTGGAAACCTCGGCATCGGATGTACTGCACCAGCACAAAAATTAGACGTTGCTGGAAATGTTAAAGCAACTTGTTTTATTGGAGATGGTGCAAACTTAACAAATCTCCCATCTACAGGTGGAATGACAGAAGCAGGAGTTGATGCAGGATTTGTTTGTCCTACTGGTGCTTGTGCTAACTTCTGTTCTACTATATCTTGTACTACTACTTGTATAGAAACTCCATTTGTCTGTACTAGTAATGTTGGCGTTGGGAATACTGTCACTGGAACAAATGCAACGGGTGTTGGTTATCAAGTACAGGCAACTGGTGCAAATTCATCTGCATTTGGATATTCTTCATTAGCAACTGGAATTAGATCTTCAGCATCTGGTTATAAATCTTGTGCAACTGCTACTTTTGCAACTGCATCAGGATATAGGGATTGTGCAACTGCTGATTGTTCAACTGCATCTGGTTATCAATCTTGTGCTACTGGAACAAGTTCGGTTGCATTTGGTAAGAGTTCAGTAGCATGTGGAATTAATGATTTAGCAATAGGGCATAATGCAATCACAGTTCCATTTGCTGGAGCGACTAATCAATGTCCAGAAGCAAATATATCCATAGGATTTTGTACTCTTGCATCTAACGGATTTAGATGTGATACGACTACAGATTACTATTTACCCTCAATTGCGATTGGGGCATGTACCTGTTCTACTGCTTGTGGAAGTTTATCAGTAGGAATTTGTACGCAAGCAACTGGTTTTGGTTCATCTGCATCTGGATATAAAGCAGTCGCATCTGGTGTATTGTCAACTGCAATTGGTTATTTAACTTGTGCAACTGGTAGTCGTTCTACTGCCATTGGCCAATGTGTATGTACAACTGGTGGAAGTTCATCTGCATCTGGATATAAATCTTGTGCAACTAATACAAGTTCAACTGCATTTGGTAGTCCGGCTATTGCAAGTGGTTCAAGATCATCTGCATTTGGTTCAACGGCAAATGCAACTGCAGCCTATTCATTGGCAATTGGTCGTGTAACAACTGCATCTGGTGGTTGTTCTGCCGCAGTTGGATATTATACTAGTGCACTTTCATCTGCTCATTGTTCACAAGCATTTGGATATAAATCTTGTACAACTGCCGAGGGAGCAACAGCAATAGGATTTGAAGCAGAAGCAACCGCTGCATGCCAGATGGTACTTGGTGCATGTTGTGTGCAATCAAAGGTGTTTTGTGCTACAACAGGATTTTATGGAGATGGTTCAAACTTAACAAACCTGCCTGGTGGCGGTGGTGGGATGACAGAAACAGGAGTTGCAGCTACCTTTGTTTGTCCTACTGGTGCTTGCACAAGTTTCTGTTCTACTATATCTTGTACTACTACTTGTATGGAAACTCCATTTGTCTGTACTACTAATGTTGGTGTTGGAAATACCGAATCGGGAACTAATGCATTTGTTGCTGGTATTTCTTCTCAGGCAACTGGAGCTAAATCAACTGCATCTGGATATAAGTCTTGTGCAATTGGTATAGGTTCAACTGCATCTGGATATAAGTCTTGTGCAACTGGTAATTGTTCAGCTGCAGTTGGTCAAACTTCTTGTGCACTTGAAATGTGGGCAGCTGCTGTTGGTTCTGTGGTGGAAGCAACTGGTACTCGATCATCTGCATTTGGTTTCTTATCTTGTGCAATTGGCCCAAGTTCATCTGTATTTGGTAAAAGTTCTTGTGCAATTGGTGATTGGTCAACTGTATCAGGATATAAATCTTGTACAACTGGTAATAATTCATCTGCATTTGGTCATTTTTCTTGTGCAACTGCCGAGGGAGCAACAGCAGTTGGTTATTATGCTGTAGCTGCATCTGCACGCCAGATGGTACTTGGAGCATGTTGTGTGCAATCAAAGGTCTTCTGTGCTACAACAGGATTTTATGGCGATGGATCTAATCTAACAAATCTCCCATCTACAGGTGGAATGACAGAAACAGGAGCTGCAGCTACCTTTGTTTGTCCTACTGGTGCTTGTACAAGTTTCTGTTCTACTATCTCTTGTGCCACTACTTGCGTAGAGACTCCAAAAGTAGTTTCTAGTGATGTTGGCGTTGGAAATACCGAATCGGGAACAAATGCATTTGTTGCTGGTATTTCTTCTCAGGCAACTGGTAATTGTTCAACTGCTGTTGGTTTTGGATCTTGTGCAACTGAGTGTTGTTCATCTGCGTTTGGTAAGGAAGTAAAGGCAACTGGTCAGAATTCATCTGCATCTGGTTATAAATCTTATGCATCTGGTATAAATTCTACTGCAATTGGTTTGTGTTCTTGTGCAACTGGTGTAGGTTCATCTGCGTTTGGTCTGTTGGCTAAGGCAACTTGTAATAATTCATCTGCACTTGGGCACTATTCTTGTGCAACTGAGGTAGATTCAACTGCATCTGGTCGTTATTCTTCTGCAACTGGTGTTTGTTCATCTGCATTCGGTTATAAATCTTGTGCAACGGCTATTGGTGCAACAGCAATAGGGTTCTGTACAGCTGCAGCTGCTGCATGCCAGATGGTACTTGGTGCATGTTGTGTGCAATCAAAGGTCTTCTGTGCTACAACAGGATTTTATGGAGATGGTTCAAACTTAACAAACCTGCCGGGTGGTGGTGGAATGACAGAAACAGGATTTGCAGCTACCTTTGTTTGTCCTACTGGTGCTTGCACAAGTTTCTGTTCTACTATCTCTTGTTCCACTACTTGCATGGAAACTCCATTTGTCTGTACTAGTAATGTTGGCGTTGGGAATACTGTCACTGGAACAAATGCAACGGGTGTTGGTTATCAAGTACAGGCAACTGGTCATTGTTCTTCTGTATTTGGTTATCTATCTTGTGCAACTGCATGTGAAGCAAGTGCATTTGGTTATCTAGCAGTTGCAACTGGTTGTTTTTCACTGGTAGTCGGTAGTTGTTCTTCTGCAGATACTCATTGTGCACACGCATTTGGTCATTGTTCTCATGCAACTGGGCAATATTCAACTACAGTTGGTGTATGCGATAGCGCATCTGGACAAGGTTCAACTGCAGTTGGTTATAAATCTTGTGCTACTGCTACAAATTCACAAGTATTTGGTTTTGGATCTTGTGCAACTGGTTCTAGTGCATCAGCATTTGGTTACAACTCTTGTGCAACTGGTAATAATTCATCTGCATTTGGTTATACAGCAATTGCTACTGCTACAAGTTCAACTGCAGTCGGTCGTAGTTCTAATGCAACTGGTAATAATTCATCTGCATTTGGTTATTCAGCAAAAGCATATGGTACAGGTGCACTTGCAGTTGGTTTTGGTACTTGTGCAACGCACAACAATGCGACGGCTGTTGGAATTAATAATACGCGTGCACAGGCATGTAATTCATCTGCATTTGGTTATAATGCAAATGTTTTTTCTCAACAAGTTTTAACAGTCAATTGCTGTACTGGCTGGACTAATAATGAAACTCTTACAGGTGCAACAACGGGTGCTACAGGTAGAATAGTAACTCGAACTATAATAGGTAAAGCTTTAACTTTAGAAGCAATAACGTCAGCTGGTTCTGGTTATAGTGCTGGTACAGAAGCCACAACAGGTGGTGCTGGTACTGGTGCAACAGTAACAATAACTGTCGATGGAAGTGGTGTAATTCAAACTGCAGTGATTGCCACTGGTGGTACTGGATATGCTGTGGATGATGTATTAACAGTTGCGAATGGTACTGGTGGTACAGTAACAGTTGAAACTATATCTTATGAGGTTACGATAGCAAATACTTCAATGATATTATTTTCTGGAACAGAAGATATTTCAGATGCATCAAATTGTACCTATGCTTTAATTTCTACTGTTAATACAAAATCGGTGGATGCCATGGCCGTAGGTTCGAGCTCATGTGCTGTTGGTTGTCGAGCTCTTGCAATTGGAGCTCTGAGTAAAGCAACTTCATGTTGTGCAGCTGCAATTGGATATCAATCTTGTTCACTTTGCAAAGGTGCAACTGCATTTGGTTATTCAGCAAAGGCATGTGAATGTAACTCACTTGCAATAGGTTACAATGTATCTACAACTCATAAGTATTCAATTGCAATTGGATATAGTGCTGGTTATTTTTATTCCAATGCATGTGCTTCTGTTAATATTGGCTATAATTCACAGGTTTATTCCAGACAAGTTTTAACAGTCAATTGCTATACTGGCTGGTCTCAGAATGAATTTATTACAGGTGCAACAACAGGTGCTAGAGGTAAAATACTAATAGGTGGGTTGGTAAACATAGGTGAAGCTTTAACTTTAATAGGAACACCACCATCTGGTTCTGGTTATAGTGCTGGTACAGAAGCTACAACAGGTGGTACTGGTACTGGTGCAACAGTAACAATAACTGTCGATGGAAGTGGCGAAATTCAAACCGCAGTGATTGCCAATGGTGGAACAGGATATACATCATTAGATGTATTAACAGTAGCTAATGGTTCTAATGGTACAGTTCAAGTTGAAACTATATCTTATGAGGTTACGATAGCAAATCAGTCACAAACATTATTTGCTGGAACGGAAGATATTTCAGATCCTCAGAATAATACCTATGCTTTAATTTCTACTGTTAATACAAAATCGGCAGGTGCGGTTGCCATAGGTGATTCTGTTTGTGCTGTTGGTTGTCGAGCTCTTGCAATTGGAGCTACGAGTAAAGCAACTAGTATATATGCAACTGCAGTTGGTTTTACAAATTACGCATATGGCAATAGTTCAGTTGCTATTGGTCGGAATAATACTGCATGTGATACCAGTTCAAATGCTATTGGTATTAATAATATTGCATATGCCAGTAATTCAATTGCATTTGGTACGTCATCGAGAGCGTGTTGCGCTAATTCATCTGCATTTGGTTATGGAACTCATACAATTGGGGATAAGTCTACTGCAGTTGGTTATACTGTAAAAACATACGGTACATGTTCATCTGCATTTGGTACAAATTCAACAGCATGTGGAACTAGCTCAGTTGCAATTGGTTATTATGCAAACGCAACTCATTGCAACGCAATTATTATAGCTGCCCGCAGTGCAAATTGGGAGTGCGGTTTTGGGGGTGCATATTATTCACAGGTATTTGGAAGCGCTTCATCTGTTTTAGATTATCAATTAATAAGAGTCAATTGTGCTACTGGTTGGGGTAATGCTGAACTCGTTACGGGTGGAACATCTGGTGCTACGGGTTATATATTTGTATATGGTGTTACAAACACAGGTGAAGCTTTAAGTTTAGAAGCAATAACGTCAGCTGGATCTGGTTATAGTGCTGGTACAGAAGCCACAACAGGCGGTGCTGGTACTGGTGCAACAGTAACAATAACTGTTGATGGGAGTGGTGTAATTCAAACCGCGGTATTGGCCGCTGGTGGTACTGGATATGCTGTAGGTAATGTATTAACAGTTGCTAATGGTACTGGTGGTACAGTAACAGTTGCAACTGAATCCTATGATATTAGGGTAAGGTTGAAAACGACAACTAAATTTATTAATGGTGAAACTGTCTCGCCACAAAGTGGATCTGATGGTGTTATTAGTTGTATTTGTAAAACCTTATGCGGAACTCATAGTACTGCTCTAGGCTATGGTAATAATACATTAGGTAAATGTTCAATGACTGCAGGTTTCCAAAACAAAACATGCTGTGATAAAGCAACAGCTGTTGGTGTGCAGAGTTGTGCAACTGGAGTAGATTCAACGGTAGTCGGTAGTTGTTCTTGTGCAACTGGAGCATGGGCAACTGCTGTTGGTAAGTCTTCTTGTGCAACTAATACAAGTTCAACTGCAGTTGGTTATTTGTCATGTGTAATTGCCCTAGGTTCATCTGCATTTGGTTACTGGGCTTCTACAAGTGGTGATAATTCGATTGCAGTAGGTCACTATTCAAAGGCAGATGGTACATATTCATCTGCTATGGGTGTATATTCTTGTGCTACTGCTTCATATTCATCTGCTATGGGTGTATATTCTTGTGCAATTGCCCAAGGTTCATCTGCATTTGGTTATAAATCTTGTGCAACTGGCACATGCTCAACAGCATCAGGTTATAAATCTTGTGCAACTGGTAATTTTTCAGATGCATTTGGACATAAATCTTGTGCAACTGGCATATGCTCAACAGCTGTTGGTAGTGGGTCTTGTGCAACTGCGGATTGTGCAATTGCGATTGGTTATAATGCATCAACTTCAGTTGATAATACTATGGCACTTGCTGCTTCAGCTGGTGTTCTTGCTACTGGAGATGTTACAGCTTATGCATCTGATTGTCGAATGAAGTGTAATATAATTACTGTTAATTGTGCAGTTGATAAAATAAAAAATATTCGTGGAGTGCAATTTGAATGGGATCATCAATATATTCGTAAATGTAATTTAAGCTTTGATCCGATTGAAAAGGGTGTGACATTTGGATTTATTGCCCAAGAGGTAGAAGCAGTACTACCAGATGCAGTAAGGGAAGCACCATTTGAGTCTCAATTACATAGAGATGTGTCATGGTCGGAAAAATACAAAACTGTCAAGCCAGAGAGAATAATACCAATTCTAGTGGAAACTGTGAAAGAACAGCAATGCGTAATTGAGAGACAACAACGACAATTAAACACCTTGACTTGTCAAGTAGAGATGTTGCTAAGGAAGTGTGCGTAGAATATGAAAGATCCAAAAAATGATCCTAAGAATTTCTACCCAAGATACGCAACAGATAATTGTGCAAATTGTAATGACATTTATTATACAAAATGGGGGAGGGTTCGTCAGACCAATTACGATTTATTTCTACCAGATAATACCATCATAGCTGCATGTCGTAACGAAAAAGGGTTTTATCCATATCGAGATGAGCGAGGATTGGGCATGTCGGAATTGAGAGAACCCAATTACCCTATAATAGTATCTAGTGGTGCATTAAGTTTAGGAACTAGTGCTGGAACTAATAGAAGTATTAGTGCTGAATTTTTAGGTGCTGCACCTCATGCATTAACTGAATATTATGGTGTAGATACTGGTGTGCCAGCATCTGGTACAATAGATTTTAGTGATTTTTATGGAACAGCAGCTGCACCGCCTGGTGATTGCGATCCACCAGTAACTAATTGTTTATGGACACATTATGATATTTCTGGATGTAGTACGGGTTCTGGCATTTCTTCTATTTGTACAACTTCGGCAGCTGCCGAACAACAATGCTTAAAGGTAATTAGAGCATGCAGTGGAACTAAAGCTGTTTGTGATAATGTTACTGCTTGTATTAAAGCACTAACAAGTAATGGTATTTCTCAGAACTATCTTTGGGTAGATGATTTCAAATCTTTTATGACTTGTACAGATAATGCATTTTGGGGTGTTTCAAGTGGAAGTGCATACCCTAATTCGACACTTCTGGTTTGGCAATCTTGCGGTGGTTCTGGCCCTTACTCATATACAATAATTAGGTTCAATAGTGGTTATGGAGGTTTTCCTTATCATAATTTCAATTATCGATATCCATTTTACGCTGGTTATACATGGATGTATTACAAGCCAGACTATTACTCGACATGCTACCATCATTTTTATATATATGCATCTGATTGTACTTACTATGGTTCTTACTCAAGACATTATGGCCAAAATCCCTATTTTGACCATGCAAATGATTCTCGTATAGTTGGTCATAGAATTTGTACTGGTATCTCTTATACTGCTACTACAGATACATTTAATGTAACGTTTATTGATAAAGATCAGGCTTGCCGAGATGCCTATAACTCTTGGTACTATAGTAACGCATCTCGTTGGTATCAACGTTGTACATCTGATACAGTTAACGGCCATGATTGGTTTAATGGTCATTATGGCTATTATCATCCTGATAACTGCCTTAGCAGAGTAGCAGAATGTTTTGCTCTCGGTGAATATTTACATTTCAAGTGTAGATTGACTGATACGGAATGGGATGACACTCTCGAATATTTAGCGAATAAATGGTCTGCAACTGGTGGAGTAGGTACTTGCTAATGTTATTAAATAAGACTATAAATATACCAGAATCTTTTTTTGGAGTAGAATTTTTTGATGTCCAGATAGAGATTACAAATGAATCTACTGAATTTTTAATATCTGAAATAGCTCATGCTCAATTAGTTAAAGATAGTTCTTATTTGGGAGATGAATTTCACATTCCGCTGGATACACTTGATGATAATAGTCTCGAAGAACTAGTAATACAGGGTATTATGGAGGCTATAAATTAAAGTAAATGGTGTGCAGTTGAGTAATCTTATCATTTTGGTATAATAGTACAAAAGAACATATAAATAGTGTTATAACGGAAGAATTTGAGATTTTTTAACAAGTTAGATTAAAGGAGAATATAAAATGGCTACAGAAGAACAAGTTGACAATACCTCATTGGATTTGAATGAAAATGAATTGACGGAAGCACAGACTCATATTAATTTGATTCAAAAGGCGTATCGTAAGTTAGAATCAGCACAGTATGCAGCACGTGAATTAGAAAATGATTTTCGTGATTTGATAAATGTACATATTCAGCAAAAGGGTGGTGATCCAGAATTGCAATATACTCTAAATACTGATACAGGTAAATTAGAAGTGGTACAAGAAGAACAACCACAAATAGGTGAGCCTGGTTCCAATGGTTCAGAACCACCTGAGCGACCAACAGCTGAAGAATTAGATCCAACTGGTAATTTTAAATTTGGAGATGAAACCGAAGCAGAGGAAGTGGTAGCAGAATAAAAAAACAATATTTATTAATGATGTTCTTGTGATTGTTTTATAGGAGATTAAAATGGCAGTACCAACTTCAAGGGCAACTTTAATATCTTATTGTAAGAGACAGCTTGGTGATGGTGTAATTGCTTTAAATGTTAGTGCAGATCAGGAAAGTGATGCGATTGATAATGCATTACAATATTATCAAGATTATCATTACGATTCCATTCAGAAAACATATGTAAGTCACCAAGTAACAGCATCGGATATAACCAATAAGTATATTAGTATTGATGATTCTATAACTGGAGTAATTAATATATTTCCAGTTTCAGCTTCATCAACTACTAATATGTTCAATCTTCGCTATCAAATACGTTTGAATGATCTATTTGATTTGATGCAAGTATCCATGACTAATTATTTTTTAACAGAAAGCCAACTAGCAACGATTGATAATGTTTTAGTAGGATCTCACCCTTTTGATTTTAATCGTCATATGGATAGACTTTTTATTCGTATGGATTGGGCCAATGACATTAATGCAGATGAATATCTCATTATAGAATGTTATAGAATAATAGATCCAGAGACATATACTCAAGTTTATAACGATAGATGGTTAAAAAGATATGCAACTGCATTAATGAAAAAACAATGGGGTCAAAATCTCATTAAATATGATGGAATGACTTTGCCGGGTGGCTTAACTTATAATGGTTCGACTATTCTCGATGCAGCTACGACAGAATTAGAAACCTTAGAATCAGAAATGTCATTGGCTTATGAACTGCCATTAGATTTTTTAACAGGATAGACTATGGCCACAAATTCATATTTTTCTCACAATACTTCAACAGTTGAACAAACTTTGTTGGATAATTTAGTGGTCGAGTCTATTCAAATTATGGGGATGGATATTAACTATTTGCCCCGTACTCAAAATAATATTGATACTCTTTTTGAAGATGCAGAGAGAAATAGCTTTAATACATCTTATACAATTGAAGTTCATATTGGCGAGGATACTCTGCAGGGATTTGGCGGAGAAGGTGATTTAGTCTCAAGATTTGGAGTTGAAGTTAGGGATACTGTACAGTTGGTTATGGCAGTGAGTCGATTCACTTCTGTTATAACTTCACAGGATGCTACTTTGACCAAGCCCAGAGAAGGTGATCTAATTTATTTACCAATGTCTTCACAACTGTATGAAATTACATTTGTTGAAGATATGATTCCATTTTTCCAAATAGGTAAAAATTATGTATATCAATTAGAATGTTCATTGTTCCAATATGCAGATGAAGAAATTGCTGTTGGTATTGCAGCTGTCGATGCAGTCGAAACAACATATTCATATGCAATCGATTTAACAATGGCAGTTGGGGGTTCTGGTTCATTTACAGCTGGAACTAATATATATCAGGGTACTTCTTTGACAGCAGGCACAGCTAGAGGTGAGGTTGCTTCATGGGATAGTAGTACTAGGATATTAAGAGTTATTAATATTGATGGTACTTTTAATGCTAATGTGGCAGTCACTGATGGTACTGCTTCTTGGACATTGAGTTCTTTTGACGATCTCACACTACCAACAGATAAGTTCGCACAAAACTTGGAAGTTGAGACTTTGGCAGATAGTGGTATAGTAGACTTTACAGAATCTAATCCTTTCGGTAACTTTTAATGCTAGGTAAAACTTTTTATAATCAATCAATACGAAAGATTCTTGTTGCCTTTGGTACTCTTTTTAATAATATCAATATAGAGCGTGAAAATACAGATGGTACTACAGAGAGTATTAAAATACCATTAGCATATGCACCAAGAGCTCGATTTGTTCAGAGATTGAATCAGACTTATGATGCGACTGAAGTACAGACCACTTTACCTAGAATGAGTTTTGAGTGGACTGATATTTCTTATGATTCTACTCGTAAATTAAATACGATGCAGAAAATGGGTTCAGTTTATATAACTTTAACCTTTGCAGCTGCAGCTAGTGGTAGTTTTAATGTTGGTGAAAAGGTTACAGCCCCTTCTGGTGCATTAGGCTATGTTGTAGATGAGCCTAGTACGACTACTCTTACTCTCAGGGATACTTCTGGAACTTTTGTTAATGGTGAAGTAATAACAGGTACAATTTCAGCTGAAACAGCTACTTTAGCTTCTTCTGGTGCAGTTAGTACAAATGCAACTAGAGTTAGTTATAGGTATCAGCGAGTACCCTATACTATGACTTTGGGTCTAGCAATTGCAGCACGTACTACTGAAGATGGTTTAAAAATTATAGAACAAATTTTACCATTTTTCACTCCAGAATTTACTGTAACAGTCAGAGATGTAGTATCTCATGATATGCCAGTGGTTTTAACAAGCGTGTCTCAAGAAGATCAATGGGAAGGTGATTTTACTGAAAGAAGATTTATTATATGGACTTTAGATTTTGAAACAAAAGTATATCTATATGGCCCACCGAAAGACAGTAATGTTATTACTAAGA